>Ga0208089_1000099_pt1 | contig 21983 bp, 32 predicted proteins | sample LakMenEpi29Jun12_FD_150744 | JGI IMG/M metagenome (GOLD analysis project Ga0208089, IMG submission 150744) | Freshwater microbial communities from Lake Mendota, WI - 29JUN2012 deep hole epilimnion (SPAdes) | ecosystem: Environmental > Aquatic > Freshwater > Lake > Epilimnion/Euphotic zone ... | reverse complement strand
CTCGCCTTCTTCTATAATATATTTTACAAATAATTCTAGATCTTTAGGATCAAAACAAATAGTATCAGAATCGCAACATTCTTGATAATATCCGTTGGATTTAAATACCAATTCTTTAATAAGAGGATTTATTTCTTTAGTTTCCATTCTTCAACCTTAATCTCGTATGCATAATCATTACAAGGTATATAACGGCTATATCTATCATATTCTTTCATTGCTGCTTCTGGATTATCAAAAATAGCAATAATAGAAAATCTTCTTGGAATAATATATCTATGTTGTTCTATTAAGATATAAACCGTATCCTCCATTTACAGATCACCTTCCTTACGATTTTCTGAATAATGAACATCGAATTGTCCAGCAGGATACCTATTAATCAACTTATTAACGTTTTCTCTGATAACGTCATTTGGATCTAAATCCAATGCACGACAAGCATTAATCCAATACCAAGCAATATCCCCAAGTTCTCTATATAGATGATACTTGGTATCTTCATCCAAAGGTTTTCCTTGAAACAAAACCTTTTTAACAATTTCGTCGAACTCACCACCTTCAGAAGCAAGTCCAATACCAGCAGTCAATAGTAGCGGAATATTAGCAACCTTTTGGTGTTGTAATTCCTTTACCCTATTGATAAAGAATTCTACGTCATTAGATTCATTAGACGTTACCGAAGCAACAAACTCTTTATAACGATTTAAATCAACTTTACTTGCCTTATTCATATTTTATTCACCTTTATTAAATTTATACTCAATATCTGCCCTATGTTGTTTCCAACCTCTAAAGTTTTTATGATATTCTTTATCTTTTGTTGGAGTTGCTTGATGTTCTGTTGGAGAAGCATGAATTGGTACAGAACCAACCAAGTCATCGTATAATTTAAAATCTTTATCTTTTGATGGTTTTTTTCCATCATGAGTTAGATAACTCACCCTAGCACATCTTGCTCCCGACATTTTAATACAATCAACCATAAGATTATTACAAATTTCGTTATCTGTAACGTAAGGTAAATGCCAATCCCCATAATTCAATTTTGTAGGGACTGAATTAAGATATTCTCCATACATTTCACAAGTAAGGGCATAAATTTCTGGTTGAGCATCGCTATGCATTCTTAATTCAAAGAAATTATCCCATTCAGTAGATGTTACAATAGTCTTAGTCCACATCCAAGGTTCAATAATTCTATTAGAAATTTGCTTATGCAATCCAATTTTATTTAAAGCATAAGCAACTAAACAAGCAGGGTATCTAGCAAAACTCCAAAGAAATTTAGCGATTGACAGTTCCCCGCCAGATAGTTCTTCTTTTGCTTGCATCCCGGGTTGATTCTTACCCCAAAAAACTGGAATAACTGGGTCAGAAATAACATCAGCAATCATTTTCTTAACTGGGATTGCTCTGGATGAAGCGGAATTTCTAGAAAATACTCTATGTGTGTTGAACTCAGATAAAATGAACCTACAATAACGAAGCTCGAAAGTTGTTAACCTAACCCCTAAAGGAGAGATACTATCGCAAATAATTTTAGCACTAATTCCGCCATTATCATTCTTTTTAGACATATTTAAACCCATTCTCTTTTTTTGTTTTATTAAAATTATACCCAATCATTTCTAATTCTGAAACTAAAAAATATAATGATTTTCTATTTTTTCTTATTTTCGTATTTAAATTATCAAAAAAACTAATATCACAGTTATATTTTTCACAAAATCTTCTCGGACTATTAAAAATACCTAGAGGAGTTTCTATCATTTTATCAGTTTTGTTTAAAATTGTCAATGAAGTTTTTAGGTTTAATCTACCAAACTTCCACCCATCTGGTAAACAATCAGTTATTTTGTTTATCATTTTTGAATCTACTCCATTATTGATCCAAACAAAAGGTGTTCCTATAGTATAATTCTCAGGAATATTATTTTTATCAATTTTTAAAACAATACCAGTTATATTACAATAACAACTAATTTTACCTACATTCTTATCATTTCCTTTATTAGCATTTGGGTTTCCTTTAACATATCCCACCGGAGGGGTATCAAAATTTTTTATGGAGATAACTTTTCCAGTTTTTGGGTTATGGTAATAAACATTATTTTTATGCATACCAGAAAACTTTTTCTTAGTTTCTGGAGAAGAACCTTTAATCCAATTATCGGGTTGAGCACCCTTTTCATAAAATTTTGAAATTCCCGTCAAGGGATCATAATATTTTTCTTTATTTTCGTTTGGACAAACTCTACCAGTAAATTTTTCTTTACATAATTGGGAATTGTACTCTTTTAATAAACTATATACCCAAGAATTTATTTTATAATTTCTATCTTGATTTCCATTAGAAACTCGCATACATATAAAAGCATATTTTAATTTATCATCGTCAGACATTTTAGTTAAAAGAAGATGGCAAATGAAATGCTCTCTAGCAGAGAGTTTTATCAGGTTTTCTTTATCATCTGAACCCCCTAAACATTTTGGTATTATATGATGATTTTCAGTATATCCATCATAAGTTTTATTCTTTGAATTTTCTACAATTGAAAAATAGATTTTTTTATATTTGTTTTCTTTAAACATAACGGACCTCCTTATCCATTATTTATAATGACAGAAGTTTTAAGTAAACTCTGCTAAAATAAACCTTGGATATTTCAGTTCGAAAGTCGTAACCCTAACACCTTCTGGTGAAATACTATCTTTAATAATTTTTGCTTCAATCATTAATTTTCTCCACATCTACTCCTATTTTTTTCAAATATTTTTTTTCCAAGAATTTATAATATCCAGTTTTCATCAATTTCTCTCTAGAGAGATTTAGTATATCGTTTCTTTGACCTATTATTATGAGATATTTACTATTGCTAGTATTAACGCTATTCATAAATTGCGGATTGTTAACATCATCTACAAAATATTGATAATCTCTAGAAATGCTATTATAAAAATCAATTAAATAATTTGCTATCGTATAAGTTAATACATTATTAATATCAACAAACATAAACAGTTGTTTTGAACTTCTTTCTCTTTTCAAAACTTGTATCAGTAACATTTCTTCTGATTCAATTATATCAAACAGAATTTCCGCATTTTTAGCAAACGGACAAATAGGAAAACCATTTAACTCTTTTCTTGGAGTAGAAACAAATTCTTTCCAAGAATTAAGATGTTCTAGCACTTTTTCCAATTATTAAACTCCAATTCTGCGCGCAACCCCTCAAACGTATTTTCTTCTATTATACGTTGAATTTGAGGTTTAGTAAATCCATTCAATACCGCTTCATTTATATCTTTACCATGAAAACTAGAAGGAAATAAACAAACCCTAAACCCTTTATCTATCGCTTTCTTTATTTGTTTCACAATACTCGTATTTCTGGGTTCATTATCAAACACCAAAACCAATTTTTCTTTTCCCAAATATTCAGCAACGGTCAAATTAGAATCTGCAGTAGCAATAGCGTTTTTGAGAAACATAGAATCTACTGGACCTTCTGTCACATATATTGTTTCTTTTTTATTTAACCTATCTAAACCAAATATTTTCGGTTTATCTTCATCCAATTTTATTGTAATATACCTCAAAGGGTTTTTATTCAAAGCTCTCCCCTGAAGAGCGAAAATATCACCATTCTCGTTCCTAAACGGAATAACAATTCTGGGATCGTTATCAACCAATTCTTTTTCATAATCTGGTTTAATACTTATTACGAAACTTTTAAAGTCTTCAGCAAAATAAAGGTCTTTATGTTGACCTTTTGGTATTTTTCTTCCTAGGATATAACGTTTTGCGGGATTATCTTCAGACAAAGAACTAATAGCAGGAATATTTAGCGTGGGGGTTTTGTTAAAAACTGGTTTTTTGAATTCTACCGTTTTTGGTTTTGAATAATTTCCGTGTTTACTTGATCCAGCAGAAAATCTTTCCAAAGAATATTCTTTAGCTAGGAAAGGGTCAAGATATTCTAATACTTTATAGAAAGTTGTAGAAATTTCACAATTAAAACAGCGGAAGAAAAGGTTGTCTGCCTTTTTATAAAAGAATCCTCTTTTTTTGGATTTCTTTTTAGCAGAATCTCCACAATATGGACACCTGCAATTCCAAAGGTCTTGTTTCTTTTGAACGAAACCGTCCAATTTTACAGAAAGCAGTTTCAGATATTTTGTGTCAAGATAGAACATAACGAAAATGAAAGGTTGTAAAAGTTCTATTCTACCCCTATTACGAGAAAAGTAAAATTAAAAAAAAGCTTTACTTTTTATAAAAATGAAAATAAGATAAGTATGTACCCCGGTTGATCTATAGATATTAGAATTCTTCTACTTCTTTAAAAGCTCTAGTACAGTCTACTCCGTTTATACAATAAGAAAACCTTCTATCGTAAGAAATAGTTATAGTATTTTTAATTCCAAAAACTTTATTAATTTGAATAGGTATTCTATTTTCGTCATTACAAGCGCCATTTTCACTGCATAACGTCAATTCGATTATACCAAATAAACCGTCTACTTTATCAATAGATATTACTTTAAATTTTTCTGCCTTTTTAGGCTGTATTGTAGTATTTTCTATAACTAAAAAACTACCGTTTATATCAGTGTCGTGTATATTAACTATTAAATCTCCAATCGAAGATCTCCATTTTCCTTCTACATACCTTAATAATTTTTCTCTTGTTTCTGATTGTAAAAGGTGCAATTCTTCTTCTGTTATTGCGTGCCTTCCGATAATGTTTGCTGGGGATAATATTTCTTGCCAGAATAAACTTCCAAAAGCTCCAATTAAAATGCCAATACAAAAAAATGCTATTTTTATTCTAAGATTGAGGCAGTTATTTGACAAACTTTTATCCTTTAAAATCATTTTAACCCCTTATTATTATATTCTTCTAATATTTTTTTAACTACTTCTTGAGAATTCTCTATTCTCATAGTATTCGATTTTTGTTGATTTATAATAACAGTATTCCACAATACACCCAAAAAGGCTGTAAGTATGAAAGCAACCAGAGCAAAAACGATTTTTCTAATTAATCTCATTTCAGGCATCTCCTGTCTGAGAGAATCAACCATTTCTTCAAGGTCTTTTAGTCTGTCTTCGAAATCGTCAACAGATTTTTTACTTCTTATTTCTTCTTTTAATTTTTCGAGTTTATTTAAAACTTCGTTATATGAAGAATCCATCCTATTCAAAGATTTTTGATTCTCCAATAAGTCTCTTTCTAACACGAAAACCTTTGACCAAAGTTCTTGAGGATTGTTCTGATCCAAAGTAATATTCCTTTATTTTAGGCGTTTTTATAGTCAATAAAGGGAATACTCCCCGGAAACATTAATTTTATATAATTATTTATTATTCTTTAAAATTGAAAGGTATTTATTATATCTAACTTTTCGGTCAGCTAATTATTCTTATTTTTACAATTATCGCCATGCCATCTTGAATAATTCCTAATATCAATATGTTTTCCGCAAAATTCGCAGGTTTTCTTTGGCGCGTTTAATATATTGATTCTCATAATTTCTATATGAGAATCACTTTTTTTCTTTCCTGATAAAGCTCTTGATATCGCTGCTCTACTATCATTTCTTTTAGAAGGATTATTTTCTCCCTCCATCAATTTAGAATGATCTGGTCTTGAAATTCCTTTTAATTTTGAAGGCTTTCCTCTGTTTGGTGAAGGTTTATTCCACATATGGTTCAAACAGCCAGTTTGAGATTCTGAAAAGGCTTTTCTGGCAATTTCAAATTGTTTTGAATTGAAATTTCTTTCTTGACTTTTATTTTTGCTTTTGGTCATTTTGTGGAAAGCTAAAGCACTCGGTCTGGTTTTATAGTGTTTCCATAATAACCAATGAGCAACAAAATGTTCTCTTGCTGTCAATAATACCAAATTATCTTTTGAATTATTTCCACCCAACCATTTTGGAATAATATGATGCTTTTCAAAATATTCTGTTCCGCCCTTTTTCCTACCAATTAATTTTTTGGAAGAAATTAATTTTTCGTAATGTTTCAAATAATTCATATATCAAGATTTTAATATTTTTAGATATTTTTCAAATTTAATTTTTCTACTTTGAAGTCCATTTGTGCCGCCATTAATTTTTTTAGTCATACCAGTAACATCGTTTTTATCGCAATAACGATTTAGATTATTTGTTGACCAGTACCAACAGGCAGACATAATTGCAATTTTTTTATCCTTTAATATTAAGTCTGGATCACTAACTAATCTTAAATCGTTATATAAAAATTTAGAACAAGCAGTATAATTAGTTTTCCCGGTACATTGAATTGGTCCTCTCCCTCTGAATTTATATCCATCTCCTGAAGCAGAAGAACCGTTTCCCATTCTATTAGCATATACTCTATTTGCTATTTTTTGGGGGTTTTTTGCATAAGAACTCGCCGCAGCAACAGAAGCAAAATATTTAGGAAAGGTCTTTCTCAATCCTGCCGCAGAATAATAAAGATTTTCTTCCATAACGGTATAATCTAAACATTCATGGCAAGTTTGTGCCAAAAATCCAGCAACTCTTTCTGGAGTATTAATTCCATATTTTGGTAAAACGTCATATATTGCGTCGTACCATTCTTTTTCTTGTGGGTTTATTAATATTTTCGAAAACTTTTCAAAAGTGAAATCGAAAGTATAAAGATTTTTATTTAAATCTTTTATATCTTCCCTAGTTACTATTATGTTATCAGCTTTGAGCTTATCTGAATTTTCTTTTTGTATCGGTTTTAACTCTGGAACCTTTCCATCCAATGCATTTTGAAATACCTTTTCTTCGTATGTAGTAGGAGATTTGAAAATAGATATTATTTTTGAAAAAATGCTCATATTCTAACCCTCTGTTTTACCATAAAAATAAAGGGTTAGAAATACGTCTAACCCTTACGTTGATATCTAATTCATATTTTGGTTTATTTTAGTTCTCTTAACTTATAAGCAGTAGAATTACAAAGAGAAAGGATTTCGTCGATAATGTTTTGAATTTCAGAAACGTCAGAAATCATTTGTCTATTTGAATCTATCCATTTGGTTAGATTTCCAACAACGCTTAGACCATCAGGAGAAGATTCTTTAACGTTCGGAAACATTTGGAACTTTCCGTACCTTCCAATATAAGATTCAGCAAAAGAATCAACCAAAGGAATAATACCGTCGTAAAAATCGTTTAATGCTATATGAGCCGCATAACTTGGGGTCATAAGGTGAGCGAAATGTGCGGCATTTCTAGCTGCAAACGCTCTGGCAATCAATTCTGCGGCTTTTGCTGATGGGTCTTGTCCATCAATAGCTTCTTCTAAGTCTAGTTCTTCTGTAATTTCTCTAAAAGTGATCATACCTTTCTCCTATTATTTAATCTTTTTCTTTTGAAGATTCCTACCATAACGTTTTTAGGTCCAGGAGGTTCTTCTCCAGGAGCAACCCCGGCAATACCAGCAACTCCAGTAAATTCGTTAATTATTTCTTCAAACTCTTTGATAAGTTTCTTTTTGTAGTTATTCTTTTTCATAAAGTTCTTAGTTTATTTGCTATATTGAAATCTATTGTTATATCAGAAGATATAATATTTTTACCTTCAACATTAAAAACAACTTCTGGCATACAATTTAAATATACCAAAAAAGTTTTTAATGGAGAATAATTTTTTTGACCCAATTTCAAAAACAACATTTTTGTACATGGTTCTGTATCGAAAACATTATATGTTGATATAATATGATTTAATATCAGCCTTTCTTTTAAATCCCCATATATAATATACTTTTGAATCAACCTTTTAGTATATTTTATGCGCTTTAAATCGGAAAAAAATTCTTGTTCAATATAATGCGGCGAAATGTAGTGTCTCGCCGCATACAACAAAAAATTATCATGAGTCAAATTATCATCAAGCATTATAAAGGTGTTTCCTTATTTTTCTCCCTTTTCGAGAGAATATTTTCCTTTTTTTGCTTTTAATACAAAATTTCCTTCAGAACCTTTAAATTCATCGTGAACGTTTACTGACCTATTTACGCCCAATAACTCTTTTCCGACGGATTGTTCGTTTTCTTCAGATTTATCTTTAACTGGATGATTTAACCCCAATTTTTTGGTCTGAACCTTAGTATGAATTTCATCGTGAAATTGTTTAAAAGATTTCATTATTATACGCCAGTAAAGTAGGGTAGACCAGAATTTGTGTCTAATGCGGTTTCTTCAGAAAGTGCAACTAAAGTCTCTGCTTGAACTCTATTCGCTCTACCACCCATAACAACAGAGAATACTAGATTAGCGTTATTTGAACCGGCTGGAGCAGCGATGGTTGGTGTACTTTCGTAATTTGATCCGCCAGAATTTAGAATAATAGAAACGTTATTGGTGCCTAGAACCAATAACCTAGCGTTTGCAGTAGTATTAGCGGTACCACCACCAGTAATCGTTAAAAACCCGTTTGCAAAAGTGTCTGTTGTTACAGTACCTTTAGAAACAGTGATTTCTTTGATAAACCCAGTTCCTTGAGTAATATTAACCCAACCGCTATGAGCAACACCCTTTCCGCTACCGAAAGTTGCGTTTGCTAATCTGGTGTCTGTTGCCATATATAAATTGGTATTACCAGGAGTATTTGTTTGTAGAACTTTTGGTTCGTTATTTGCAAAATCTTTATTTCCCCATGCTGACATAATCGTATTCCTATGAAAGTTAATGAATTTATTATTATTTATTATTTTCTAATTTTCAATCATCATCTTCTTCGTCACCAACTTTAGGGTTAATGACTATAGAATCTTGTTTATTCAATTTTATTTCTTTATTTTTGAATTTATCGTAAACTTTTTGGGTTTTTGGAGAAAGTTCGACAACGCCTTTATTTTTTACGTTTTTACTTACCGTTTCTTGTCTTACGTCCATTTCTATTACCAATTCTTCTCTATATGTTGTTGTTTGCTGTTTGCCCTTTTTTGGAGATACTACTGACATACCTTTTGGTATTGCCAAAAACCCCCTTTTACCTAAAGATTTATGAAATGTTGCTCCAGCAAATTGGTGAACATCCCTACCAGAACCCAATGCTCTGATTAATTGACGTTTAATTGCTTCCCTTTTCTTACCTCTTCCGACGTGGTATTGGGATTTGTGCCACTGACCGACGTCTAAACGGGTAGAACGTTTTTTATCACCACCCTTTATCAAACCCCTTTTATATTCTAAAATCATATCTTCTGAAACGTTCCTTTTTGCTTCTTCGGCTTGACGTTTCATCCTTCTAAATAATTTCCATTGTTTATATGCAGAACTATTAGATATTTTCTCAAGTTGTTTTGCGGACAGTTTGTATGGATCCCTTCCAGTAAAAGAGATATATGTTCTTAGAGGTGATACTCTTTCTTGTAGAAGGAAATAGTCTTCTAACAACTTTTCTTTTAGGTTCATTTCTTATTCCCGAAAATTATTCGTTTTGTGGATTTCCAAACAATTTCGTCTGGGTTTTTCTTTGCTGAAGAATTAAACTTCTTATTGTATTTTTGTTTATCTTTTGAAGGAGAGAATTCAACTTTATCTAATTTATCAATATCGTCTTTATTAGAAAAACTCATTCCAGTTAAAGAATTTAAAGTTTCTGGGGAACCGATATCTTCAAAATTATGGACAACATTACTTTGCCCAGACGCTCTAATATCATATTCATTATATCCATCTGGTTTTAACGTGCTATGAGAATAAAAACTTTTAAATTTCTTTTTATCGTCTTTTATTTTATCTTTATCTAACATGAACTTATTATAAACGTAATCTTTCGCTTTATTAATATGTTTTTCTGTTATATAATTTATAGGATTAATTAATCTCTCTACGAATGATTCTAATTCTTCTACATTTATCGCGTTATATTCGGAGTTATTATCAAAAACGTAAAAACTATCAAATAACCCTTCGAAAACCCAAAGGTTTTCTTTAGAAGATTTGAACCTTTCATTTCTTAAATCTTCAGAAATATGTCTTATTGATAATCTACCCCTTGAAACAGCATTTTCTACGTCAACAAATATCATTGATGTTATATGGGTATTTTCTAATATTGACTTAATTTCTAATATTTTCGATTCTTCGTAAGCATTCCCTTTCACTATAAAATTATTTTCAACATTATGTTTTTTGATGTTTTTAATAAGCTGTTCTATAGTATATTCTTTAATAGAATACCTTTCAGAAATATATTTTATGGCGACGTCTTTACCAGAACCAGGACCACCAATAATAAAAATAGCATTATTCATATTAACCTAATATCCACTTAACCTTTTCAAACGTAGTAGAACATTCTTTTAACGGTTTGCTTCTTTCTTTAATTTTTTGCATCAAACCTTTCGCGTCTTCGTGAGAAAAGTTTGGATGTAATAATTTTTTGAATTGTGCAACGTGTTCTGGATTATTATGATCTAAAGATCTTGCGGTTTGTCTCATTACGGAACCAGAAGTTTTCCCTCTTGGGTTTCCAATAAATTTGGCAGACTCGTAATCCATTCGGAGATCACCACCTCTTTTATTCCCTTGTTCGTCCACCGATTCTGGAAAAGAAGATTTATTATATTTATCAACTAATCCCTTATAACTATCTATAGAACCACCAGCAGAAGATTTAGATTTAACGCCTTCTTCCCCTTCTCCCGCATGAACTGTTATATGAACTTTTCTACCTGGTTTCTTTAAAGAATGCCAAGTATGGACTAACGCCTTTAATGGGTTCTTTGTGTGTCTATCAGTCCCAGCAACAAAAGAATCAGCCTTTTCTGGATATAATTTCTTTAATTGAGATATTTTTTCTTCAACCGTTAATGGATCTTTGTCTGTAGTTTTTTCTTTTGACTCCGGACCCATAACGTAAACTCTATGAGAATGTGCTGGAGTATCAAAAACTCTATTCAAAAGTTTATGATGTTCCTCTGTAGGTCCAGTAAACCTCCCAGCAGCAAATACCACATGATGGTGTTCTTCTTCCGATTCTTTTAGTCCAGAATCTTCGTCTGTTGGAGCGGTGTTCTTTTTAAATTTGGATTTTGCATTATTTGGGTCATAATATTCTTTTCTCTTTTGATTTACTTCTGATTCTATAGCAGAAGATTCTCCAGGAAAATGTAATTTTAAATGATTCCAAGCAGCGTCTTTTGCCGTTTTATCCATTTCTGGATCATTACCCAAAGACTGAGAAGAATGGTGCCACAATTTATTAGCAAAAGTCTTTATAATTTTTCCGTGATGTTCTTGAGGAAGATGTTTTTTTATGTGATCTATAACCCCACCAAAAGAACCAATATCTTCATGATCCTGTTCGGAACCTTCTCTATTAAACATTGATTTATAAATTGTTGGAATGTCTTTAGTGTAAGAAGCTCCTTTTGAGGGTATTTCCCTCACTATTGGCTTTCCACTTTCATGGGTTCCAATATTTTCCCATTTTTGGCGTAACCCTTTATCCACGGAAAACGTGTGTGGCGGCACTTCTGCTTCTTCTTGGGTTTCAGTTTTCGCTTTACCTCGCCCTTTCATTGAAGAAATAATTGAAGGTTTAGAATGGGCGTGAAATGCTGATTGGATTAATTCTTTATGAAAGCGACCTTTTATACCATGCTCCATATCTCCAATATGACTAGAATGAGCCAATTGCTCGAATTTAGTTGGCTCTTGAGATTTTTCGTCATATTCTACGGGTTCAAAATCTATTTGGTGGTGTTTACCCGTATCTAAATGTTGTACCACTGCATGAGTTTGGTTCCCTGTAGTTCTTGTGTGTAAAACCTTAAATCTCCCATGAGTATCTCCGGGTTTTAAAAACTGGTTCAATTTTTCTCTATGTTGTTCTGGAATTTGAACGTCAAAATCGCCGAGTTTTGGTTTAATTTTTGTAAACTTTTCTGTTGGAATATTCTTATCCATATAAGGTCTAGCAGAACCGGAATAAGCAGACCCGGTTTTTAAAGAATTTCCAAATAAAGAATGACCGTGTTGCTTTTGTACGCCTTGGTCTATAGAACTAAAAAAATCATGAAAGTGCCCAGAATGGGTATCCCTATTATTAGTATCTACACTATCAGAAGTTCTTGTACCTTTAGAAGCGTCATTTGCGTCTACTGGATATGGTAGATTTCCACCTTCAGAAATGAATTTTTTAAATCTAATCATTTTATTGATTCCTTTGATTTTTTTGATCTTGTTTGAAACTTTTAAAAGCAGAAGATTGAATTTTTATTCTTCCGTTTGGTGTGTGAAATACGTCCCCTTCCGATTCTCCTTCTACTTCCCAATGTCTGGGTTTTACGCCAGAAGCGTGTTGCGATAGTTTACTTTCCAAAGAAGATTTGATAGAGTTCAGCTTTATCTTTTCTTGTTCTTTTGCTTCTTTATCTGCAGATTTTCTTGACTTTAATAATTCTGGATTAATTTCAGAATGAGCTTTCTTTTCATCAGAAACGTCTATATCAAAAGAATTTCCTTCTGATTTATCGTGATCGAACGTCACGTGGTGATCGCCCAACTTTTCAATATCTTCTGGTTTATGTGTGGAATTTTCTGGGAGTTGGTGATGAAGAATAAACATCCCAGATTTACCCATAGAATTTGGGTTATAAGAAGTATTTACGAATTTGATACCCTTATCGGTTTTTTGTCCAATTCCCCTAAGGAAAAACTCCCCTTTAATAGAAGAAGAAAGTCCTGATTCATGTCTGGACTTCAAATAAGACATTAATTTTGGGTTATTGACTAACCTGTGATGTAGGTCGTCATATTGAGAAGAAACAGAAGTATCTGCGTCTGCCCCCCTTTTGTTTCTAGTATATGCAGAATAATCTCCAGCATTTCTTATTTTATCTGAATTTGCCGAGCGCGTATATGGACCTTCTTCGTCATACCCAACTTCACCGGCAGCACCATCAGTTTTTCTGGTAGAAACACCAGACAAAACTTTACCTTTAAGGAGATTTCCCAATTTTTCGTGGTTTAAATCTCTTAAATTATCCAATCCTTGTCGAAGTTTTTGTTCTAAAATAAATTGCTTAAAAGATAACATTTTAAAATACTTGGATTAATTACAATAAAGTATTTATAATTATTTTAATCTATATGTAATTCTCCCGTTGAAGCTACATACCCCTCGCAATGAATTTTGTCGAATTCGATAAGATGTCCTTTATTGATATTAACAAAATGTGCGTGCTCAGTATCAATTCCTTTATTTAACAATTCAAAATTTTTTTGTAATGTGATTAAATAGTCATCTAATAAAGAAGGACAAAACGAAAATAATCTTGTTATTAACAAGTCTGTTGCTCCAGAAGCGTTCTGAATTTCTTTTGGTAACCAAGAGGGAATTCTTTTTCTAAAAACATATTTACCAAACAATCCTTCGTAATCATTAATATCAAACGTTTTTTGAAGGTTATACCTTCCGCTTAATTTGAAAATTCGCTTGACAGAATGGAACAACTTCATTAATTCAATATTTTGCTTGAATTGGTATAAAGTATTTAATAGCAACACCGTTTCCGCTTGACTTTTTAATCCTTTATCTCCAAATTCTGTCGGACCGATATTTAAGAATATATCAATATATCCCTCAAAAGGTTTTAAATCTTCTTGGGTAATTGAATCTGAAGAAGAATCTGCAAAAAGGATTATAGAATTTGGAACCCTTTTTATACTCTTAAATGTTTCTAGCGTTTGGTTTATCCTAGTTGAATTATCGAAAATTCCAATTTTGGGTTTTAATGAAGAACTTACTATAAACAAATTTTTATCTGGGATCATTATAGGTAGTCTCCCAAATTATCGGCATCTCTGAAAACGTTAATCGCCTCTGCTCTTGGATATGGGTTGGCGTGGTTATAGTCATTAATTAATAATCTTCTAGCGTTTTGTAATCCATAGATACATTGAAACTCAGTAAACCCTAAACTCTTTAACATTTTTTCCGTGTCTTGTTTGGCAATTTCTGGTCTTGCTGTTGTGAATATAAACTGTGATCCCTTATTATAAAATTCTAACAACCGTTTAACATTATTTTCGATTATTGTTGGTTGTAAATGCCAATCTCCATGAGATTGAGCTTTTACTATAGTCCCGTCAATGTCGCAAAATATAACTGGTCTATCGTTATATTCAAACCAATCTTTGGAAGTCCCTACGTCAATATAATTGGAAATGGACTTTTCGGAAAATACTTCTCCTTCTTGAATACAATTTTGTATCACATGAGAAACGAAGAATTCTGAATTTATCTGAATCTTTTCAAAAGAATCGCAAAAGAGTTTTGCAGACTTAAATGCATACCCTCCAACACAAAACGTGTCAGAAACAACTTTCTTTTCAATGATGTTCTGAACTATGCCTTGATCATTAGAGATGGTAAAACTTTTAGAATATAATTTCTTTAATACTTCATGTTCTGATATTCTAGAAACACAAACGTAATTATCAAAAGTGAGTTCGTGATCGAAAAAACTATCACAATCTTTTATAAGGATGGGAGAATTTAAATCTATGTTCGCTTTTTTAATAATTTGATATACAGTATCTGCCGGACCTCTAGTTAATTCTTCTAATACAATTATATTAACTTTATCTCCAAGATAAGCCTTGATATGTTTCGTAGAGTTATACGTTTCTTCGTGCTCTTTCAATATACCAATAGTTATATTACAAGTATTCAAATAAGGGTTTATTGCCGATTGTAACATTATTTTCTTCTTGTAATCAGCAAGAAGATATTTTGGGCGCATATTAGGGAATCTTGAAGATAAACCTGCTGCCGGTACGATTATTTCCATAATTTATTGATCTCTCTTTTCAAGAATAATTTTTCGAAACTATTAGGTTTAGCGTGTTTATAAACTCTTAATAGCATTAATATTAGCAAATAATCATTATTCGCTTCTGGAAACTTGTTTAGTATTTCTTTTTCTATTTTGTTTAATTTTACATCTAAAGAAACTTTACTGTTTCGTAGAAACCATTTACATTTTAAATCTTGCCTAAGTTTAGCGATATCAAAAATGTAAGAATCATATTCTATAGAAACGGCATCTATTAAATAGAATTTTTTATCAGAACCATATAGAATATTTTCTAAAGTCAAATCTCCAAAATAATCACTTTGATGTAATTCTTTTGGTAGTTTTTCTATTAGGTCTTTCTTAGTAAAAGGTAGTTCGTCGAAGTCTATTTGTTCCAGCTTTTCTTTATATATGTTTTCGTAATTTACTAAATTTTTTTGGGAAGATAATTTAGTTAAAGTTTCTATTAAAAAGGAAATTAAGGTATTGATAGAATTATTTTCAAGGTACGTTTTCATATCCAAAGAAGGAATGTATTCAATATCTAGAACATTCCCTTCTTTATTATAAATTTTTGGTATATTAAATCCGCAAGAAATTAAATGAGATATTCTTTCGTAATTTCTTTCTACATTTTCTATTTTTCGGACAAAAGTTTTAGAATTTTCTTCTATTAACAAAACCGTACTACCAGAAAACCCGTTTAATGCCTTTATTACAGTCATTTAGCCCATTTCTCGTAGTCTTCTCTAATCAAAGAATGCCAAGTGCCGTTATGAGGTCCAGGAGGAAAAGGGTTATTCATATCAACATATACAAGGTTTTCTCCAACCAAATTGTGATGTATAAGGTTTGCTTTTAACATTTCTTCTCCAATCATTTGAGTTCCTTGAGAATAATACTGATCAATATTTTCGTATGTGGACATGTATTTAATCATATTTTCCGCAGAAGAAAAGGCAAATTGGTCGTTTCCAAAATTTCTTTCTGGAACCATTCTACAATTAGGAATGTAAAGTTTATTGGTATGCATTTTCTCAAAGGCTATTTTTACATTAAGAGCATAATCGTATCTGGTCCTTATTACGAAATCGTAATTAACCCCAAATTCTTGAAACAATTTTTTAGATTCATTTATTGAATAAAACGCCGAAAGAGTAAATCTTGGTGGCCATTTAGAAGCGTCAGGAGTATTTGTATACTTTTTATCTTCTTGTTCTGAGAACTTGGGGTCTTCAAATATATAAGATTTTGGTTTGTAAAGGTTTAGTATTTTATGGTTAAGTTCAGAATTCCAAGAATGACAAAACACGTCAACATCATAAAAATCCAACAAATTGGTTTTGTAATAATTAAACGCCTTGGACAACCCTCTAGGTTGTCCAGACAAACATAAAGCAATTTTCATTTATAAAGCCTCACTGGAAAATTATATAAGTTAAACGGAACTCCGTTATTATATAGATTTCTTAATAACAACATGTGCGGGCAGTACCTTTCTTCTCTATGTATCCTTATATTTTCCGATCCGTATTGTTTAATTTTATCGAGGTAATACAAAAACCCTTCTTCAAAATCTGAAGAATGAATTTTCTGAAAATAGTCAAACAAAAAATAATGTTTTGCGTACTTAAATGGAGATATGCAAAAAATATCAGAAATTAAATTGTAAGACTCTTCAAATGGAACAGATATAACATCAGACAAAGATATTATTTTGAATACATTAAAAAAATCTATATCGTATCTACAATATATGAAATTATCGTATTCTTCTTCAATAAGGTCTAAGGCTTGTTTTCTTCCAAAATTCATTGATGCGTGATTGGATAAAATATCCATAGTAGAAGGTTTTGGGTTTGTAAACCTTATACTGGACTCTATAGATTCAAAATATGGCTTATAACAATCAAAATCTTCAACTAATATTTTTTGGGTTGAAGATTTTCAATAATATCATTAATTTCGCTTTCGTCAACAGACCATAAATGACAATATACGTCTAAATCATTTAAAGCGATAAATTGTTTAATATTTTCTTTTGTTTTACCAAAAGTTCTATATTGTCCAGAGAAAATTATACAGTTTTTCATTTGGTCTACTTATACCAATACCATACATCACATTCCGTAAGTAGAATACCTTTTTTACATTTTTCAGCAAATTCTGTCGCAGCCTTATTAACTCCAGAAATGGTTTGGAAATCGTGTCCAGAAAAAATGCCGTTATCTTTAACTTTAGAATAATAATTTAAACAATCTTTAGATAATTGTTCGTATGTGTGCAACCCGTCAATGAAAACGAAATCGAACGTTTTATCGCCAAAGTCTACAAACTTTTCATCAGAAGTTGTTCTGTGTAAAATAAACCTTTCGCCGAACTTTTCCATTCTATTTAAAACAGAGTAATACATTTCGTCTCTAGATTTTAGAGAATTTCCATTCCAATCAACATAATCAATATATGGGTCAATAGAATGCAATACTAAATTTGGATTATTTTCTAAAAGGAAGAATGCGGTATCTCCAACATCACAACCTATTTCTAAACCAACAATTTCCCCTTTATTTTCTAGAAGCTCTAATAACCCAAATCCAGAACATTTGAATTGGTGTGTTGGTTTATTTTGTCCATAGGAGACAACTTCTGTATTGAATACAATTTCATCACTCATTATGCTTCTCCTCTATATTTAGCATCTAAAACTTCATTCCATTCAGGAACCCTATCATATTGGTGAACAATTACAAACGGAACGTTATCAGAATTAGAAACGATTTCTCCATCAAATTTCGCCGATTCTTCTAACAATTTTGGCTTAAAAGAGTCGATTTTTGAAGGGTCGTTGGTTGTTCCGGCGTTTACGGCAAAACCGTCAGATAACCTACAGAACTTGAAAATGTCTGAATACGGTTTAGTGTTTACAGTTACGTTAAAAACCGCTTGATCTACAATAGGGATTGGTCTATTAACGCAATTTAAAAATAAATTTAAACAAAGGTCTTTAATATATTCTGACTCACCACCAAGAATACCAACATTAAAGATTTCTTTATCTTTGAACTTATCGTGTACAAACGCCCCATACGTTTGCATTAGATTTTCATTTCCCCAAGGTTCGTCAACATACTTTAATGCTTCAGAAGTACAAAGCACCTTTTTATCCCCAAGATTGTTTTCCATCCATTCGAATGGGTCATTTTGAAAAATAACGTCTCTTACGTCCGTGGTGAAAACGTATTTATAATTTTGATGAACTTCTTTTAGGTAATTATAAAGGTGAACAAAACGTTCTATATGGGGGGCGAAATTTGAAGTGTTATATACTATCCGTTTTTCTTCATCTGCGTTGCAAATAATGACATTTACTTCATGTTCAGTAATCTTATCAATAGTATCAAAATCCGAATTTAATACAATCAAAACAATATCTGCGTTTTTAATATTTCTCTTTGCAGAAACGACCCAAGGTTCAATAATTTTCCAATTATAATTTGAAAATACCCCAATCAATAAATTTTTCATAATACAACCCTATAATGTAATAACATAATTATTCAAACGTCTAATCACTTCTTCGCTCGTATGCCCGTCCCAAGGAGGGGATTTTTCTAGCGTATTTATATTTTCTAACATACCCCAAAATTTATCGGATACATGATATGTGATATCTCCTGAAGGTAAATGCATACCAGCAATAAACCAACCGTCATAAGATGTTCCGTCGTTATGGAGCCTAGATTTCCAAGATAATTCTGGACTACCTTTCATCAAGGCGATAAAAAGTAAAATTCTATGAGCGTATAATTCTTCAAAAGAATGATAAGAATCAGTCGCATTGAAATTTCCTTCTATAGTCATACCCTTGTCTAGACCTTTACAAACAAAATGGTCTATTTTTCCATCAATAACAACTTTCATTCTTTACTCCATGGCAATTCTTTATTAAATTGATCTAATACCACATTATTCCACTGTTTAAAGAAATCTCCTCGCACAGACCCCTCATTTCCCCCCGTTCTGTAGTTAACTGTATATTTACCAGAACAACCAAATTCTGGAAAATGTTGAGATAGCGCAGAATAAAAAACTCTATCTGTTCCCCACCCACCGTGCCAAACCTGGCATATCCTAGTTAATATATTAGTTTTTATACAATAACAATTCGTATCAACATGATTATATTGCATCACCGGGTTCCATTTACCCAAACTTTCACAATCATCTCTACATAAAAAGTTTCCTTCTTTATCAGTAATATTTCTTAAACTATAACACCAATCGTAATTATTTTGCTCTATGGTTTTAACCATATTTTCTACATGGTCACTCCTATACCAACAATCTTGGTCTAGGAATAAAACGTATTCTGCGTTTACCAAATGTGGAATTGAGGCGTATACCCTATGACCATAGAACCCATTTGCCCCCACATTTTCTGGTATATTAAGAACAACCACCCTTTTATTTTCTGTATTAATGTTATATAGTACGTCACCCACCTTTTCTTTATAGTTAAATCCATCAACTACAATATATGCTTGTGTGGGGTACGTTTGATCCAATACAGATTCAATACATTGCTTTAATGTGTCCGAACCTGTTGTTGGAATAATTGTTGTAACTTTTTTTTGAATCATAATGTTATTATCCCAAAATTTTCGCTGTCATCAGTTTTATCTAAGGTATAAATTACATTTTTTATACCATAATCGTTTATACATCTCATACAACCATCGCAAGGCTTTGCTATACCAGAAACTAAATTTTCTTTATCTGGAGAATCGTATTTCAACCTAGAAATATATAGGGTAGAATTTTTGAATTTTGCGAAACCCAACCTAACCGAAGCAATATATATAGCAGAAGTTTCTGCGTGCCAATAAATCGCTTCACTATTCCTACCATATTTTCTTTGGTATGGGTGGGTTTTCATTTGATTTACACCATAAGAAATAATTTTATTTCTATGGACGAGAGCGGCGGCGATCCAAACTTTTGGGTGCGTCCCAGATAAAGAAAGAGTTTTCAACTCTTCAAGAATATTCAAATTTACAATCATAAAACGAAAAAGGTTCAAAGTAATATTTTACCTTGAACCTTGCAAAAAGTCAAATCTTGAAACCTTCAAACGACTTCTTGGGACTAGAAAAGTTTTGAGGTGGTTGTCCTGAATCTACAATCCCCATTTGAGCAGATTGTTCTGCGTCAAAGAGTTTCATTTTACCACGATCAATACCCACAACAAACCGTTTGTTTTTTGTTGGGTCATAATATCTGTTCTTTATTTGCTTAACCATAATTTGCCCCAAAGCTTCTAATTCTTCAGTAGAAATTAAGGCGAACATCATATCGGCAGTTGCTGCAGTACCAAAACTCTCAGAAACGTCTTCCATGTTAGGATCAGAACTAGAAGCGCCAAATCTTGTTAACTGAGAAGCAGTTAAAATAGGAACGTTAAATTCCACAGCCAAACCGCGAATTTCTTCTGCTATACTTTTAACCAAGGTATAGGAATTTACATTTGAACTAACTTTGATTCTAGAAGAAGTACAAATATTCATATAATCAATGAATATGATATCTGGTTTAAAATTCTTTTTTAAGTTTAATTCGTTCAACAAAGTCCTAAAATGTACGACAGAAGCGGAAGCTGTTGGATATTCTTTAATGATTAGTTTACCAACAACTTTATTTTTCAATTTTCCAATTTTTCTTTCATATTCTTCTCGAGACAACTTTTCTAAGTCGTCAACAGTAACATTTAATAGGTTGGCGTCAATCCTTTCTGCTATTCTTTCTTCTGCCATTTCAAGGGTAATGTACAAAACATTCTTACCCTGAACCAAACAACTAGAAGCGTGGTGACACATAAATAGAGATTTACCAGCGCCAGGACCAGCAAGAATAATAGAAATACTCTTTTTTGGCAAACCACCTTTAGTTATTTTATTAAAATATTCCAAATCGAATGGTATTCTTTCTTCTACTTTATGGTAAAAGTCATACCTACTGTTATAATCGTCTATATAATCGTGACCAACACTATTATCGAAACTTACTGCTAACGCTTTTGACAAAATGTCTGGTATTGCACCTTTATCGTGAGTTTTATTTTTCCCATCCAATATTTGAATTGATTCTTTTACTCCATTATAAATCGCTTGATCCTGACAAAACTTTTCAGTCTTGTCAGTTAACCAATCCAACTTAGACAATTCATCTTTCGATTTTTGAATTTCTGTTAATACCTCAACGCTACTTTTATATTCTTCTTCAGAAATACTCTTTTCATTTAATTGAATTATTAAAGATTCATATGTAGGGTTCGTATTATATTTTGCAATATAACTACCGATTTCATTGAATATTAATTTTTCTATTCTGTCTCCAAAATAATCTTCTTTTAGAAAAGGTAAAACCTTACGAGTATATTCTTCGTCATATATCAAATGTTTAAGTATCGAGGTTTCCAGGTTCATTAAATATAGCTCCTTCACTTTTAACGGCTTGCGATAATACAATAGAAGTTAGTACGTCTCCGATATGATTTTTAAAATCTATATTTTTTTCTATACCTTCTATATCATTATTATCTTCTATATCAAAATCGAAATTTAAATACGCTTTATCGTTCTCTTCATCTTCTTCAACAGAAACTTTCCCATAAGAATAAACTACACCGGAAAAATCGCCTTTTAATAATGTAATTTTTACATTATTTCCCAAACCTTCAGAGAGATCGAACGCAAAATCAACACCTTCTTCCAACTCATTCATTTTCTACATCCTCCATTTCTTCAACTTTATTAAATTCTTCTTGTATTTCTTCATCACCCAAAATGGAATTAGAGGAAATAGAATAATTATCATATACAGCATCTTTAAACCTTTGAGAAACCAAAATAGGCTCCCAAAACTCTTTTGTGTTTGTGTCTTTTAACCTATATTTTTTATCTTCGACTTCGCCTGTTTCTACGTTTACCTTAGAATACCAACCATTAGAAGGTTTCATAACAAACCCTAATTCTAATGCAAGATCAAGCAAACCGGACCATTTACTAACGCCACTATCAAAAGAAACGCTGATAGGGATTCTTGACTTTTCTTTAACGTATCTAGATTTTTCTACATT
>Ga0208089_1000098_pt1 | contig 22144 bp, 30 predicted proteins | sample LakMenEpi29Jun12_FD_150744 | JGI IMG/M metagenome (GOLD analysis project Ga0208089, IMG submission 150744) | Freshwater microbial communities from Lake Mendota, WI - 29JUN2012 deep hole epilimnion (SPAdes) | ecosystem: Environmental > Aquatic > Freshwater > Lake > Epilimnion/Euphotic zone ... | reverse complement strand
GGAGGTCCGCGCACGCAACGTCTACTCCCGCATCGAGGACCGGCGCATCGGGTCGTCCTTCGACTTCGAAATCTTGAACCACCCTGACGGTCCCGGTCTCTTGGAAGTAAAGAACGTGGACGGGTTGGTCTACCGCAACACGTGGACCGAGGAGGACGGCGTCGTCGAAGCACCGGCGCACATTGAGCTCCAGCTCCAGCATCAACTGTTGGTCACCGGCAGGACGTGGGGCGCCATCGTTGCCCTCGTCGGCGGGAACGACGTCAAAGTGATCATTCGCGAGTCGGATCCGGTCGTGCAGGGCGACATCATCGACGAGTGCGCGAGGTTCTGGGCATCCGTCCAGTCAGGTGTAGCGCCCGAACCGAAGTACCCCGAGGACGCCGGCGTGGTCGCTCGGTTGCATGCGCATGCCAACCCCGGCGAGGTCGTAGACGCGACCGGCGACATGGAGACCGACGACCTAGTGTCCCGGTACCGGCACGTGGCGTCAGAGATCAAGGGCCTTGAGGAGATCAAGGACTCCCTTAAGGCTCAACTGTTGACCCGCATCGGCACTGCCGAGAAGGTGCTCGGCAACGGGTGGTCCATCAGTGCCGGCATGGTAGAAGCGAAAGAGATCCCGGCGTTCGTTCGCCAGGCGTACAGAACTTTCCGCGTGAACAGCAAGAAGAGCAAGTAAAACAACACAACAACAACAAGTATGCTTAAAGCATCAGACAGCATCGCTAAGTTGGCAGCATCCCTCGCAAAGGCGCAGGGGCAGATGCGTGCCGCATTGAAAGACAGCGTCAACCCACACTTCCGGTCCCGCTACGCGGATCTGGCAGGTGTGTGGGAAGCGTGCCGGGAACCGTTGTCCGCGAACGGACTGGCAGTGATCCAGACCCCGGGCAACCTTGAAGACAAAGCCATCGAGCTCACGACCATCCTCGCTCACGAGTCGGGGGAGTGGATTCAATCGACGTTCACGATTCCCGTGTCGAAACCGGACGCGCAGGGAGTCGGGTCCGCGGTGACCTACGCTCGCCGGTACGCACTGGCATCCATGGTTGGCATCGTGCAGGACGACGACGACGGCAACGCGGCATCGGCAGGTGGACCGGCCAAGAAGCAGGTGACCATCCGTCGCGAGGCGCCCGAGCAGGAAGCCCCTACGGGGAGGCCGTTCAACCTCGACGAGGCGTTGAAGGCAGTGTCCACCGCGGAGAACATGGACGTTCTCAAGGCCGTGTACACCGACGCATACAACGCGGCTGACGCACTCGGTGACGATGCCGGCATCGCCGAGCTCGTGAAAGCTAAGGACGCACGCAAGGAAGCGCTGACCGCCAAGAGCGGCACGCCTTCGCGGGTTAAGGCAGCGATGGCGAAGGCTAAGACCGAGCCGGCACCTGCACCAGCACCAGAGAGCACCGACGACGTACCGTTCGACGCAGCACCAACGGAGGACAGCAACGGGCCCTTCTAGGGCCCTCACCTGGGGACATCATGAATAGAACTTGGATCACACCCGAGCAGTTAGCGGAACGACTTCAAGTCGCTCCAGGGACCATAGCAAACTGGCGCACGCGTCGCGTTGGGCCGAAATACATCCGCCTGGCGGGGAAGCGCGGGAGCGTGCGCTACCTCCTCGAGGACGTCGAAGCGTGGGAGAAACAGCAGAGAGAGGAGGTGGAGGCATGAGCACGTGCGATTGCGGACAACTTGGATGCCCGACCTGTGAACCTCCACTCATCCCGGGGTGCGCACCTGAACCGGTGCAGCAACCTGCAGGTGAGGAGCAGGTGTGGGCGCAACTGATCTGCCCGGTTCCGGTGCAGGCATTGGCGGCGCTTTGCGAGATTGCGCCAGCAGGTGCAGTGATTCGCCCAGGCGGGCAAACCTTCCACGAGGGTTCATTCCACAACGTAGTGGAGGTCGTGGTGCAGTAAACACAACAACAACAAGCAGTATGAGAAAACAACTACGCAAAATCGAAACAGTGGAGGAAGCGAAAAGCTACATCCTCGAACTGAGGAAGTTGAATAACAACAAGAACGCGCACATCCATTATTTGCGCAACAAATGCGATGCAGGTGGTGACGACAGCGCCGAGGTGATTGCTAAGCTGAAAGCGAACGTGCGGAACTTGCAAAAGGAGTTGGACGAGGCCACTCAGCGCAGGCGCTATGACAACGAGGAGTTTCAGAAACTGCGCAGTCACATTAGTCACCTCGAGCATGTGGTCAGGTGCAACAACGTCAACGAGCGCACCGAGAAGCAGAATAAAAACTACCAGACGCTGCTACTGAAACTCGTCGATCAGGACAAGCTCGTTGAAGACCAGGCCCAGCAGATCCGAGACCTCGAGAGCGCTCGGAAAAACGCTGGGTTCATGGAACGCTTGCGCTACCTGTTTGCGCTATGAGCCAGGTCAGACTTGTCGCATCGACGACGCCGGTGATCGAGGGGGTGAGGTCCGCGGAGGACCTCATCGTGTACTGCGCCCGGGTGAGCAACCCGGGAAACCAACTCAACATGGAAACGGGAGAGCGTCTCCTCCAGTACTGCATCAATCACGGGCACTGGTCCGTGTTCGAGCAGGCATCCATGACGGTGGAGATCCGAACATCCCGGGCGATTGCGGCGCAGATCATCCGGCACCGATCGTTCGCGTTCCAAGAGTTCTCCCAACGCTACGCGGAGGTGGCAGAGGCCGAGCCGGTGGAACTGCGCCTGCAGGCTGAGACAAACCGGCAGAGCAGCACGGAACCCGTTAAGTCCGAGTTCGTTGCGCAGCACATGCGGGACGCGATTGCATCAAGCCTCCATGCGTACCGGTTCCTCATCAAACAAGGGGTTGCACGCGAGTGCGCTCGGATGGTGCTCCCTATGGCAGCATCAACAACCCTGTACATGACAGGCAGTTGCCGCTCGTGGATACACTACCTGCAGCAGCGCTTGGACGCGCACACTCAGCTTGAGCACTGGCGTATTGCCATGGACATCAGCGAGTTGTGCTTTGCTCGAGTGTTTCCGACCGTGCATGCCATGCTGGCGGAGATGGCGGGCGCATAGAAAAGTCCTCACCCAACCCAACAACCCCATGTGAGCCAGTGGTTTGCATGGGGTTTTTCTTTTCCATAAAAAGTCACTTGACCCCACGAAGTCCCACGCTAGAGTCAGTGCCGTTGCAGACAACGCAACGCACAACAACATGAAACCAAAACACATCACCACCGGAGCGTTTGCACTGAGCACAGTGGACGCATTCATCATTGCAGGCACGGCTGACACGCCGCGGTTCCAGCTAGCGTTCATAGCGCTCATGCTGGTGACCATTGTTCTGGCGTTCACATCCCTCGCACAGGAGGACTTGCAATGAGCACCTACGCTGTTCGAGTCAACGGGGAGCTTCGCGGGTCCCTGCAGGGCAAGCGCAAGGCGCTCACCGCAGTCATCCGGTGGTGCCGTGGCGAGTTCGGCGGAGTCGCTGAGTTCATTGAGTACCGGGCAAGCCTGGGCGCTTGGATTGTCGGGCGCGACGGAACTCAGATTGACGTTAAGAAGGAGGTGCAGTTATGAGTACCTCCGAACGCATCCTCGCAGTGCTGCGCGAGCACCGTGAGACACTTCGATCCATCATCGCTTACCAGGACACCGTCACCGGTGAGTGGACCGTGCGCCCGAACCCAGAACTCGTCGAGCTGGACGAGCTCATCGCCATCCTGGAAAAGGAGGTGCAACCATGAGCCGCGACGGATTGCCATCATCATTTGATTCCTGGCTCACCAACAACCCATACGAGCAGGACGACGCACCCGAGTGCAAGGTATGCGGTGAGTGCATGGAGTGGCAGGAAGACGGCGACGAGGACGGACCCTGCGGTCGCTGGGTTTGTCCGAACGAGGAGGACCACGAATGAGCCTCTACCGACTCACCATTGCCGTCATCCTGGCGGCGCTTGTGTGCCTGGGAGGGTACGCCTGGCGCCACGATCGGCACAAACGATTCGCCCGGGCCTGGGCCGAGGAGATAATCAACCCCACCTACACGCTGATTCCATGAAAACACAACAACAACACGACGCGGTAAACCATCCCGCGCACTACACGCAACACCCCTCCGGGGTCGAATGCATCGCAATCGCCGAGCACTTCCCATTCAACGTGGGGAGTGCCATCAAGTACCTCTGGCGTGCCGGGCTTAAGTCGCCGGACCCGCTGGAGGACCTGCGCAAGGCGGCGTGGTACATCGAGCGGGAGATCAAGCGACTAGAAGGGCAGGTGCAGACTGCAGGGAAAACAGAACCGACGCGTTTCTGCGTTGGAAAACAATACCGTTCCAGGAAAGGGCAGTTGCTCACTGCACTCGCCAGAGTGAACGACAGGGTGCATTTCAAGACCGACGACGAAGACTATTTCTGGACCTCGTGGGGCGACGGATCTGCTTTTGAGGAGGTGGCGGAATGAGTCGCGAGTGCTACGGGTGCGAGCGCTGCAAGGCACCCTCCACCAAACTACCACCATCCCGCTTGGAGATTGCCATGCACCTGTTCGCAGCAATGCAGGCGAATGCCGACCTCACCCACCTGACGGACATGGACTTTGCGGAAGCCGCGGTCGAGCAGGCCGACACGTTGATCGCAGTGGAGAAGAGCAAGAAACACAACTCCATGCCGGGACTGTCGAAGGAGGTGGCGGAATGAGCGCATGGCTGTGCCCATGTTGCGGAGGAACCGGATGGGCAGGCTCGGACTGCCAGCAGCAACGGTGGATCCCGGTCGAGGAGCGGTTGCCGGAAACACGAGATGCCGTGCTGGCGTTGTTGGTGAGTGGTATGCAATGGGTCAAACAGTACGACGAGCAGCATGGCTGGAACACAGGCGCGCAGGTGACCCACTGGATGCCGTTGCCGAAGTTACCGAAGGAGGTCGCGCCATGACCGAATCCGAAGTTCGTCAGCGCATGCGTGAGCTCGTGGCCGAACTGGCGAACCTCATGCTCTCGCTCGAGACCCCGGAACTGACCTACCTGGCCAACGTCACCGGCGGGGAGTTCGATGGGCAGACCATCGGCGTGGCGATTGTGATGGCCAATCCTGAGGACGAACGCGGCGATGAGCTCTCCTGACCCTACCTTCCGCATCCAACACCGGGAAACCGGCTGCTGGCTCTCCGCTGACCGCGACCGTGACGCGTGGGTGTCATTCAAGGACATCCGGTGGGCGACCACGTTCCGATCCGCGGAGGATGCCAAGCACGCGTGCCGCTTGTTCGGGTTGACACCGGACCGATACAGGATAACGTCCTCAACAGCGATGCCGGTTAACAACTGAGGGTGGCTGGCATCGCGGGGAAATGGCCCGTCCTCCGAGTGGGGGACGGGTTTTTTCGTGCCTTCGTGTACCCACGACACATCACGCATCCCAACGCCATCCCACAGCAAGTGGGCTTGTCTACGCTTCTCACGTGTAGACACAGAGACGAGTAGACAGAAGTGTAGACGCGCAAGTCGTTGTTCGTCTACGGAATGCGGGGTGTCTACTCTGTCTACATAACCCCATTAAAAAAAACGTGGGGTATATGTATATATGGCGCCACGTAGCCTCCCACGTGTTCCACGAGATTTTGGTCGTCCTGCGTTTTTATGTGTAGCACGTGTAGACAAGTCGCAAGTCGATGTCGTGCAATGCTTTGCGAGGATTCGAGACGTGTAGACGCGTGTAGACAAGCGTAGACAAGCGTGTAGACAGGGCGGATTTTGGAAGTGTAGGCATTGCGTTTTTTGCAACGGGTTCCACAATCAAAACCATGGACGCTCAAAAGCAGCGAGGCAGGACGAAGGGTTCCAAGAACCGATACACCAAGAGTTTACGGGACGACATCCTGGAGGCATACGAACGGGTCGGTGGCGTGGAGTACCTCGAGATGCTCGCGAAACTGGACCCTCGGACCTTCTCAAACATCCTGGTCAAGATCCTCCCGACCCAGGTTACCGGCGCTGATGGCGGGGCGGTGAAGATCGAGGTCATCACCGGCATTGACCGCTCACCGGACGACCCGTTGCCCGACGACACCCTGTAGGCATGGGAGAGCGCATCGACCTCGGCTACGCGCCCCGGGAGTGGCAGCGCAAGGTCCACCGCGGGCTCAAGCGCTTCTCGGTGGTGGTCATCCACCGGCGGGGCGGGAAGACCGTCATGGCCGTCATGGAGCTCATCCACGCCGCACTCACCTGCCGCAAGGTGGAGGGTCAGTTCGGCTACGTGGGGCCCCTGCTCAAGCAGACCAAGAAAATCGCCTGGCGCTACCTCAAGCGATTCAGCGCCCCCATTCCCGGCATCAAGATCAACGAAAGCGAACTGAGCGTCACGTTCCCCAACGGGGCGCAGATCACGCTGTTCGGCGCGGACAACCCGGACTCCCTGCGCGGACTCTACTTCGATGGCGTGGTGCTCGATGAGGTCGCCGACATGAAGCCCGAGACGTGGGGCGAGATCCTTCGACCGGCGATTGCAGACCGCAAGGGATGGGCGCTTTTCATCGGCACGGTGAAGGGTGTCAACCTGCTGTCGGAGAAATACTTCGAGGCATTGGGGAACGCCGAGTGGTTCACCGCGAACTACACCTGCTACGACACCGGTGCCCTATCCCCCGAAGAGATTGAATCCATGCGTAACGACATGAGCGAGAACCAGTTCAAACAGGAGATGCTGAACGATTTCAGCGCATCTAACCCCGATCAGCTAATCGCCTTCGAGACCGTGCAGGAGGCAACAGGCAAGCACCTCGCGCCGCAGGACTACGAGCACTCCCCGCGGATCCTGGGCGTGGATGTCGCCCGGTACGGGGACGACAAGAGCGTCATCTTCGGGCGCCAGGGTCTCGCATCGTTCGAGCCGCAGGTGTACCAGGGCTTGAACAACATGGAGCTCGCCGCGAAAGTCGCGATCGCAATCGTGGACTGGAAACCAGACGCGGTGTTCATCGACGCGGGCCGCGGTGAAGGGGTGATAGACCGTTTGCATCAACTCGGGCATGCTGTCATCGGCGTGAACTTTGGTGGTGTTCCGACCAAACCGCAGTTCGTGAATAAGCGTGGAGAGATGTGGCACGACATGGGAGTGTGGCTTAAATCGGGAGCGAGCATCCCGAACATACCGCAACTGAAAATCGAACTGTGCGCACCCACGTACAGCTACGCGAACGCCGCGAACAAGTTCGAACTCGAGTCGAAAGACGACCTGAAGAAGCGCGGCCTGCCCTCACCGGACATCGCCGATGCGCTCGCGTTGACGTTCGCTTACCCCGTGGCGCCGTCCCGGGGCCCTGGTGCGAATCTGCACGCCGGCGGGCATGCGTTAACCGAGTACGACCCTTTCGCTTGACGTGTGGAACTGACACACAACGATTGAACGCATGACGGATTTGAGCATCGACCACTCCCGCGCCATCGAGGATCTCGAGGGGCGCATGCTGCGCGAGGAGCAGGTCGGGTGTCCGGTGACGCACCACTTTGCGCCCGGCGTCTACGTGCGCGAATGCCGCATGCCTGCCGGTTCCATTGTTGTGGGACACATGCACTCCACCGATCACGCCAGCATCATGGTTGCCGGAAAGGCACGCGTGCTCGTTGACGGGCAGGTGAGGCAACTGGTCGCACCGTGCGTCGTTCACGCCAAAGCCAACACGCGCAAGGTCGCCTACATCGAAGAAGACGTGGTGTGGATGAACGTGCATCCCACCGACGAGACCAACATCGAGCAACTTGAGGCGATGCTCATCGTCAAGAGCGAGACTTTCCTGCAGCACGAACTGGAGATCCAGCAAGCGCTGCAGCAACTCAACCAATCAACGAGCAACTGACATGTCTTGGGTCGCAACCGCAATCATTGCCAGCGCCGTCATCGGCGCAGGTTCTTCCGCAATCATCGCCAACCAGAACAAGCCCAACATCCCAAAGAATCCCGGGGATGCAGATCTCCAGGGCAACCAGGACATGGCGACCAACGCGAAGGATCGGCAGAACCGCGCTCGTCAGCAGGCACTCGCCGCATACGGGCGGTCCGACACCGTCCTGACGGGTCCGAGCGGGCTCGGCGGCAATGGTCAAGGCACCCCGAACAACTTTCAGCAGATGGGCAAGACGCTGCTCGGCCAATAACCTCGCCGCATGGAGACCAAACGCCAGCAACTGGAGAAGATGCGACAGTCGCTCAAGACCGAGCGTGAAAGCTTCATGCCGCACTGGCGGGACCTCTCCGACTACGTGATGCCGCGCCGGGCACGCTACACCATCTCGGAGCGCAACAAGGGGGACCGGCGCAACAAGAAGATCATCGACTCGACCGCGACCTTGGCCATGCGAAACCTCATGGCGGGGATGATGTCGGGCTTGACCTCACCCGCACGCCCCTGGTTCGCGCTTACCACGCCTGATCCAGCGCTCGCCGAGTTCGGTCCGGTCAAGTCCTGGCTCGATGACGTGACCAAGCGGATGCGCACGATCTTCCTCAAGTCGAACCTCTACAACGCGCTGCCGCTGCTCTACTGTGACCAGGGCCTGTTCGGCACATCGGCCATGGCGGTGCTCGAGGACGAGCAGGACGTGATCCGGTGCTACTCGTTCCCGATTGGGTCCTACTGCATCGCGCAGTCTCACCGGCACACCGTGGACACCTTCGTGCGCGAGTGGGCGATGACGGTGCGCCAGTTGGTGCAGCGCTTCGGATACGAGAACTGTTCACGCTCGGTGCAGGAGCAGTACGACGCGGGCAACTACGAGGTGTGGATCGACGTGGCACACATGATCCACCCCAACGAGGAACACAACCCGGAGAAGCTCGCGGCCAAGCACAAGCGATTCTCGTCATGCTACTGGGAGATCGGTTCGGACGAAGAGGGCAAGTTCCTCGACGAATCCGGGTTCGACGAGTTCCCGATCATGGCGCCGCGGTGGAATCTCACCGGCGAGGACGTCTACGGGCAATCCCCCGGGATGGACGCACTGGGCGACATCCAGCAACTGCAGGCGATGCAGCGGCGCATGATCCAGTCGGTGGACAAGATGGTGAACCCGCCGATGGTGGCGCCAACCTCCATGCAGAATAAAAAAGCCTCCCTGCTTCCAGGCGACATCACCTACGTGGACACCACGCAGGGTTCGACCGGGTTCAAGCCGGCGCACGAACTGCGCATGCCCCTGCAGGAGCTCCAGGTGCTCATCAACGACACGCAGATGCGGGTCAAGCGCTGCTTCTACGAGGACCTCTTCCTCATGCTCGCCAACTCCGATCGCCGGCAGATCACCGCACGCGAGATCGAGGAGAGGCACGAGGAGAAGCTGCTGATGCTGGGGCCGGTGCTCGAGCGTCAGAACGAGGATCTGCTCGACCCGCTGATCGACCGGACCTTTTCCATCATGCTTCGCCGCGGGGAGCTACCCCAGCCGCCCTCCGAGATCGCCGGCCAGGATCTGAAGGTCGAGTACATCAGCATCATGGCGCAGGCGCAGAAGCTCGTGGCCACGGCAGGCTTGGAGAGATTCGTAGGATTCGTAGGCAACCTCGCCGCAGCAAAGCCCGACATCGCCGACAAGCTCGACTTCGACCAGGTTGTGGACGAGTACGCGGACATGCTTGGCGTGCCGCCGAAGATCGTGCGACCCGACGATGACGTGATGAAGGTGCGTCAGGCACGCGCCGAACAGATCGCGCAGCAGCAACGGGCCGAGCAACTGCAGCAGGTGGCGCAGGGCGCGAAGCTTCTCTCCGAGACCGACATGGGCGGTGATTCAGCGCTCAGTCGCATGGCAGCAGGGCTTGGCGCCGGGGGAGGCATGCGATGAACGCCGCAGATCCGCAGAAGGTTGCCGAGGTCGAAGCCAAGATCAAGCGCAAGGCCAACGTCGAGGACGAGGACCTGCGCTTCGTCATGTCCACCCCGCAGGGGCGTCGCGTGATGTGGCGCATGCTCTGCACCACCGGCATGCGCAGATCCTCCTACACCGGCAACTCCGAGACCTATTTCCGCGAAGGTGAGCGCAACGTGGGCCTTCGCATGCAGCAGGAGATCGAGCGCATCGCCTTCGATGAGTACCTGCTCATGCTGAAGGAGGCGCGTGCTCACGATGCTGGTTGACGGTTTTCGTCCTGTATCACCACGCTGAAAGCACCATGGCATCTGCTGTCATCCCTAAGACAAACGCTCAGGACACTGCGCAAGGTCCTGAGGTGCAAGCCTTGCAGATTGGAGAGATCGCCAGCAACCGAACGACAGGGAAGCTTTACCTGCGCAAAGACGCTGAGACCCTCGCATCGTTCAAGCCCGTCGAAGACCTGGTGGTCGCAGACGTGTCAGGCGCCGCGCCCACGGACAGTCCAGCTTTGACCGGCACACCGACGGTCAATGGTCAGCCCATTCTCAAGAACGGGGACCATCTAACCGGTGGAACCTACTGAGATAAAACAACATGGCTAATCCCATTATTCCAAAAACAAACGGCACGCTGGGCTCGTCCTCCGCGCCGTCAGCGCAGAACCTGCAGGTGGCTGAAATCGCGTCCAACGCGTTTCTCGGTCGCTTGTACCTCAAGTCCGAAGACAACTCGGTCAAGGAGTTCAAGGCCGTTTCCGACATCAGCGCAAGCGATGTTGGCGCAGTCGCCTCCTCGAGCGTTGGACAAGCAAACGGTGTCGCACCGCTCGACGGCAGTGCGAAGATCGACTCGTCCTACTTGCCGAGCTACGTCGATGACGTGCTCGAGTTCCAGAACGTTTCGGCGTTCCCTGTAACCGGCGAGACCGGCAAGATCTACGTCTCGCTCGACGAGAACGTCTCTTACCGTTGGAGCGGTTCGAGCTACATCGCCATCGTCTCTGGTGGAGCACCCACCGGCAGCGCAGGCGGGGATCTCTCCGGGTCCTACCCGAACCCCACGGTCTCCAAGATCCAGGGGCAATCGGTGTCCTCGAGCTCACCCTCGAGCGGCCAGGCACTCGTGTTCGACGGGTCCCAATGGTCACCTTCGACGCTGAACTTCCCGGACACCGGGATGACGGAGTTGACGGGCGATGTGAGCGCCACCGGTTCTGGGTCAGTGTCCTCCACGGTCACGAAGATCCAAGGCCAATCGGTCTCTGCAAGCTCCCCTTTGAGCGGACAGGTTCTCGCGTGGAGCGGGTCTGAGTGGATCGCGACCACACCTCAGAGCTTCATCGACACCGGGATCACCGAGTTGACGGGCGATGTGACGACTGCAAACGGCAGCGGAACGCAATCGGCAACGGTTGGCGCTTTGCGCGGTTACGCAATCTCCTCCTCGGGTCCTGCAAGCGGACAAGCGCTCGTGTATGACGGGTCCAGCTACGCACCCACCACGGTGATCAAGGACGGCGACGCCATCGTTGGCGGCACCTACTAAGCCGTGACAGTCAGCCTGGCCCATCTTCACGGTGGGCCGGGCACCAAGTGAATCGAACTTCCAGAGAACATGCCGACCAATCCAATCATCCCGAAGAGAAACTCAGCAGCAGGCAATGCAACCGCCCCGCAGGCTTCCGCATTGCTACTCGGTGAGATTGCGACAAATACGTCCACCGGGACATTGTTCCTCAAGAAAGAGGACGGCACGGTCGAGAAGTTCGGCTCATTCAACAAGACCCTTGTTGTCGGCATCGACGCGCAGACAATCCAAGGGTGCATTGATTTGGTCAGCGGTGCGACGGCATCCAACCAAACGCAGATCCTCATCCCTCCTGGCGTATACAACGAGAACCTCACGCTGAAAGTGTGCGTGTCTCTGGCAGCAACTGGGGGGAACAACGGACAATCGTCCGTCGTGCGCATCAACGGCACGCACTCGCTCACCGGCGGTGCAACTGCCGGTGACAATATCATCCAGCTTTGCGGACTGCGGCTCGACTCCACCTCTTCGAGCAGTCCAACCCTCTCGCTCGCAGCAAGCGGCGCCCCGGGTCTTCTTGTCCACCTGCAGGACTGCATGGTCGGCAACACATCGACCAGCACCACTTCGGTCGGCGTGCTAGTGGGCGCAAACGTGGTGCTCAAATGCGCCAACGTCAAATCGCTTGGCAACAGCACGGCAGGGCAGGGAGGCATCCATTTCGACATCAACGGCGGAAGCCTGTACGGGTCGAATCTTTCCACTGAGTTCGGCACCAACGCGTTGACGCTGCGCGGAACCAACGGTGCGCTCAAACCCTACGTCGAGCTCAAGTGGTCGTCGCTGTCTTGCTCCGGGTCGAACCTGGTCAACATCACCAGCAATACGGCACTGCTCACGGCAGGGTGGAGTTTGTTCGAGAACCTTGCCACGACCGGCAACGGGGTCAACATCGCCGCGGGTTCTGTCATCGGCGTGTTCGACTCCACGTTCGCAATCAAGGCAGGCGCATCGAACTACGTTGTAACGGGCGCCGCCGGCAGTGCGTACTACTCGTTTTCCAACAGCTACAGCAACGCCACGGGTGCCCCGTACGAGACCAAGATCGGCTCGAACGTCGCGCAGTTGCTCTACAGTTCGAGCCTGCCCAGCGCTATCACGGCGCTGACTGGGGACGTCACTGCATCGGGCACCGGGTCGGTCGCAGCAACACTCGCCAACTCCGGTGTCACGGCAGGTTCATACGGCGGCGCAAATGCAGTGCCCGTGCTGACGATCGACGCCAAGGGGCGCATCACCAGCGCTTCGACTGCCGCCGTCTCTTCTGGCGGCATGACCACCCCGGTGCTCACCAGCATCACGGGCAACGGGTCAACAACCACTTTCAACATCAACGGGTACACGAGCAACGAGGCGAAGAACTACCTGGTCGTGCTCGGCGGCGTGCCTCAGTCCCCTGACGGCACCGCGTACACCATCAACAACGGGCAGATCGTTTTCTCGGCAGCACCGGCAAACGGTGTCACCGGCTACGTGGTGGCCTACCAGGCGAGCATCACGCCGAGCAGCAACTTTGCGACCGAGACCAAGACCGCGACCGCAAACCAGACTCTCTTCACGCTGACCTCGGCAACCTACACCCCGAGCAGCGGGTCACTGCGCGTGTTCCGCAACGGTCTCCTGCTCACCCCGGGAGACGATTACGCTGAGACGAACTCAAGCTCCATCACGCTCACTTCGGGCGCTACAGCGGGCGACCAGTTCGTGTTCCTGGTGGGACGCATCGCCAACGACAGCACGGTGTACCAGTTGGCGGCAACCGGATCGGTGTCCCGCGGCGTGGCATCGAAGCTTGCGGAGTTCGTGTCGGTCAAGGACTTCGGTGCGGCTGGCGACGGGACGACAGCGGACAACGCGGCTTTCTCCGCAATGGCGTCAGCCATTGGATACGTTGTGGTGCCAAAGGGAGATTTCCTGCTCACCACAACCAACATCGACGTGCCAATCTTCTTCACCGAAGGCGGCGCAATCAAGGTCAACACCTCAAACACGGTTACGTTGCGCAACCGGATTTCGTCCTCGAAGCAGCAAATATTCAAGGGCGATGGAGACATCAGGTTTGCTTTGAATGGAAACCTTGGAGAAGACAGCAAGCACGCGCATGCGGCATGGTGGGGAATCTTCCCGGTCGGACAAGCCAACACGCCTCAAACCGCTGCCTTCAACAAGGCGCTTGCCGCGTACACATCAATCCCGCTGAGAGAGGGCACGTTCGAACTGGACATCGGTTCATACCTGCTCGACGGCACAATCACCATCCCGCGTGGCGTTCATTTCAAAGGTGCCGGCACTCGGCTGACGATCTTTGATTTAATCGGAAACAACTACACCGCCATTCAGACAAGTGTTGGCGGATCTGCTTGCAGGATAACTGGCATCCAGTTTGAGCGACCGATAGGTTCCGAGGCTTATTTCGATGGGTCTCAAATCAAACTGAATGACGGAACACACATGGTGGATGACGTCCGCTTTCAGTCGGCAAAGATTGGAATCGAGGTTACGGAATCCGCGACCCATGCACGAATCACCAGGATTGCTGGCTTCTACAACGAGCAGCCTGATGGCGGATACCCCGCAGACAGCGCGATGATTTGGGTCAAAGGGGACGGATGTCAGATTGATAATGTCAGTCTCGTTACCACAGCTTATGGGCCATCTAGCATTGTGTTGGCTGGCTACAACTCGACATCCAGCGTTGTAGATTTGACCATAAGCAACGTCCAGCACACCGAGAAAAGCCGCGGTGTAAAACTGTGGGCGACCTCAAACATCAGCATCATCAATGTATTCATCAATGGTGTCGTGTTCTTTGGCGATGATGCGCTTAACGTTGATTCGCTGATTGACATCACAACAGAGAGCACGGCAGTTGTTTCGAACGTTGTCATTGAGGGTGTAACCTCAAACAACAAGGCAAACAACCTGCTGACAATCAATCAGGGCAGCAGTGGAGTCTGCGAGAACATCACGTTTGCAAGCGGGTCCGCAAACTCAAGTTCGGTAAAGGCAGCGACCCTCACGCGGACTCTTGGAACAATCCGCAACATCGTCATCGGGGACGATGTAAACGCAAACCTCAACGCCACTCCTGTTGTCCAGTCAGGCGATACTGCATTTTTCCAAAACGTATACATCTCACACCGACTGACACCGAGGGTCGCGCAACCTAGCTACAACTGGTATTTCAGCCAGCTTCCTAACGACACCGCGACCTCAATATCTACCGGCAACTCGATATTCTCGGGAGCGATCATCGTGACCGTTGGGACAACGCAATACGGAATGTTCGTTGTTCGTGCGGCGAGCACTCCGGCAATCACTCAGATGATCACGCCGTCATCCAACATCAACGCCATCACGGGCGCGTTGGCCGGTACCACAGGGACTTCTGGGAAGTTCACGGTAAGTGCTGCATCCGACGGAAAGATCTACCTCGAAAATCGCCTCGGGTCTGCGCAGAACGTCAACATCACGCTGATGTCAGCGTCCTCCTAACGACACCATCAGCGGCAATCTAACCACCTATGAGCAAAGCATTTAATAACGCCACCAAGCTGAACGACTTCGTTAGCGTCAAGGACTTCGGTGCTAAGGGCGACGGAACGACGGATGACACGGCGGCGATTGTATCCGCTGCATCAGCATCACAGAGGATTAAGTTCCCTGCATGCTCTGGCAGTTATGTCATCAATCTGACGACGGCAAACGCTTCGAGCGTTCTTGCCGCGTTGGACGGAATGCAGACAGATGTCCCATTGACAATCAATCTTGGGTCGGGTGTCTACAACTTCACGCAAAGCCTCAAGCTCAATCCTCAGAACGGCGGGCTTGTGACGCTGAAAGGGGCAGCTCCAGTCGCACTAACCATCACGTCTGGAACGCCCACGGTTACCGCGACGCTGGTATCAGGAAACAGATACGAGTACGCAGTGCAGATTCCGGTGTCTTCATCGACCGGAGTGGTTGTTGGAGACTGGGTTGTCGTTGAGACGACTGGAGTGAGTCTGTCTGTCAGTTCGTATGACGAAACGCAAAACGGCGTTCGACGCAAAGAACTTGATGGACTGTGGGAAGTCACGGCAGTCGCCGCAAACTCTGTCACCGTCAAGAACAAGAGTAGGCAATCTTCCAACCAGTTCCCGGGTGCTGGAACCATTGCTGCCGCAACAGCAAACTTCACTGGCGGATCTATTACCAAGCTTCCCACTGTGCTCAAGTTCGCCGGCGTCAATGGCCTTGCGGTCGAAGGCGCAATGGGGCTCATTCAAGACGTTGCCATTGTTGGCAACAACGCAGGCTCAAGCACGATTGGAATCAACCTCGACAGCCTGGTTAGCGGCGATTCAGAAACGCGTTCTGTGGGCTTGTACAACGTAGGCGTCGCAAACTTCACCGGGCCCGGCGTCAACGTCAACGGAGCAAACTCCAGTGCAAGCGGGATACGTGTCTTCTCGTCGGGTCATGGGTCGCACGGGTTCAGAGTTGCTTCGGCAAGGGCCTCGTTTACTTACTCCATGGCATCTGGTTGCGGAAACTCTGTTGGAAACGGGTTCTTCGCGACGAACAATGGAAGCCTGCTTTGCAGTAACTCCAGCGCAACCGGCGTCCGAAACACCGGATTCATTAGCAACCGTTCAAGCTCTGTGACGGCGGAGTCGTGCTTTGCGTGCAACAACGGTAACTACAACGACGAAGTAGCTGGGAGTTGGGCGGACGCAGAGGGCAAGGGGTTTGAGTCCGAGTCGGGTTCAATCATGATGTGCTCGTCTAGTGTTGCCGTTTTCTGCACGGAGCTCGGGTTCTATGCGCTTGCCGGGTCAATGTCGTGCGCTGCGTCTTGCGTGTCCTCCGGGCACCTGCACGCGCACGGCTTTTACTGCATCCTCAGTTCGTCAATGGAGACGAGGTACTCGGTTGCAAGAAACAATGCGAGCAAGGGGTTCTACGCTGGCAATGCTTCCCGGATGGACGCGAGAAACACTCGCTCAGAAGGCAACGTGTCTTTTGGATACTACGCACTGTCAGGCTCGACTATCGACGCAACCGATTACACGGTACTCGCATCCGCTACGTTTAGCCCAACACCTGATTGCGGTGGCGCCAACACCATAACCACAGACAACACCACTACCGAACCCGGAACGAAGTTGATTCTAAGGCGCGGTTCAACCCTGATGATTGCAACGGACGCCATCACGGTCACGCACAGCTTTCACAGCATCGACACGGAAGGCGCCGCCGCGACAGACAACCTTGCAACCATAAATGGAGGTGCTGACGGTCAAGTGCTGGTTCTCAGAACATTGAGTTCCGGGCGTGATGTCACCGTAAAACATGGCACAGGGAACATCTTCTTGTCGGGTCAAGCCGATCGAGTGCTAAACCATTACCGCGACAAGATCACCCTGATCTACGACAGCATTGACGCAAAGTGGAGCGAGATTGCGTTCGGCGATTCAGCGACCTAATCAGCAAAGAAAAGGAGACCTTAACCACCGCACTACATGCCACTTAGCACGCTTCAACATCCGATGATGGCCTTCGACGGAGGGGCCTTGGGATTTCGCAACAGACTCATCAACGCCGACATGCGCATCGACCAGCGCAACAGTGGCAACGCGCTGAACATCACGGCATCCAACCAGTACCTTGTGGATCGCTGGGCGGTATCCGCAGGCAGCGCGGTCAGCGGCACGCTCACGGCGCAACGGGTGGCCACATCGGCCCCGGGCGGGGCGCAGTTCGCGGTCAGGCTTGCACGCACGGCAGGCACGTATGTCGGGTCGCTCGTGCTCGTGCAGGTGATCGAGAGCACCAACTGCTACGACCTCGCCGGCAAGACGGTGACGGTGTCCTTCCGCGCACGCAAGGGATCCTCGTACACCGCTTCCCTGACGGCATCGGTGGTGACGGGAACCGGGTCAGACGAAGGGGTCAACGGGACCACGGGCAGTTCGTGGACGGGCTACGCCGCGCCGGCAAGCCTGGCGCCATCACTGACCACGAGCTTCCAGACATTCAGCTTCCAGGCGACGCTGGGCGCATCGGTTCAGGAAGTCGCGGTCCACTTCAGCACCGGCAACTTCTCGGGCTCAGGCTCGGCCAACGACTACGTGGACATCACCGACGTGCAGTTGGAGATCGGGGTCGCGGCCACGCCGTTCGAGCGGCGCCCCTTCACGTTGGAGCGTGCGCTTTGCCAACGCTACTACCAGGTCTTTAGCAACGTGACCATCGAGGGCTACGCTGCTGCCGGCAACCAGCGTGCAGTGCAAACGCCGGTTCCTTTCCCGGTCGCGATGCGCATCACGCCGGTGAGAACCACGCTCACCAACGGCACGTACACCAACGTCAGGAGCAGTTCGAACGTGTACGCCGGGCTCATCCCGAAGAACTCGCAGTCGGCCACCGCGCTGGTCGAAGCAACTGCAGCGGGCTACACGCAGTGTGTCGATCAGGTCGAAGCATTTGCGGCGGAACTGTGAGTTTTCCATGGACGCTTTTCAAACCATCTCACCACGCTGAGAGAAAGCTATGTCTGACACCTTAATCGCCGGCTCTCAAGCTTCACTCACGAGCGGGCAAACCAGTGCTGACGGAACGAACCAAGCAACCCAGCAGGCCGCGGCGAGTGCCGATGGTCAAACGCAGGGGCAGCAACAGTCCGCCACGTCAGCGGCCACAACCCAGAGCAATGCCACCAGTGGCAGCGCCCAGCAAACGCAGACCCAGAACCAGGCTTACGAGCTCAAGGTGCCTGAGGGTGCGAACCTGGATGCCTCATACCTCGAGCAAACCAAGGCCCTGGCCAAGGAACTTGGACTCTCGCAGGAGGCCGCGCAAAAGCTGGTCGAACGCGACGCGGGACTCATGTCCTCAGTGAGCGAGCGAAACACGGCTCAGGTGCGTGAGAAAACCGAACAGTGGGCAAAAGACGCTGAAGCCGACAAAGAGATCGGTGGAAGCAACTTCCAGTCGAGCGTAACCGACGCGAGAACCGCGTTGGATAAGTTCGGCACGCCCGAGTTCAAGAACCTGCTGAACCAGTCCGGGGTAGGGAATCATCCTGAGTTGATCAGGCTGCTTGCCCGGGTCGGTAAAGCCATGCGCGAGGACAAGATGGTGACTTCATCGTCCCAACCCGCACGTGATCAAAAATCATTCGCCGATGCTTTCTACCCGAGCATGGCAAACAAATCAGAGTAACAACCTATTATGGCTACACTTGCATCCAATGTCGCAACGCTCGCGGATCACGCGAAGCGGCTCGACCCAGACGGCAAAGTTCCGATGATCGTGGAACTTCTGCGCCAACGTAACACGATCCTCGACGACATGTTGTGGAAGGAAGGGAATCTCCCGACCGGACACCGCACGACGGTTCGCACCGGTCTTCCGACCGTGACGGCACGTCGGTTGAACGAAGGGGTCGTACCCTCGAAGTCCACCACCGCTCAGATTGATGAGCAGTGCGCGATGTTCGAAGCGATCTCCGAAGTGGACGCTGACCTCGTCAAACTCAACGGCAACGACGCAGGCTTCCGCCTCTCAGAGGCTTCCGCCTTCATCGAAGCGATGAACCAGACGATGGCGCAGACGCTCTTCTACGGCAACGCCGGGATCACACCCGAATACTTCACCGGGTTCGCACCTCGCTACGCTTCCCTGTCGGGAACGAACAGCCAGAACATCCTCAGCGCCGGTGGCGCCGGTTCGGACAACACGTCCATCTGGCTCATCGCGTGGGGCGAGAACACGGTCAGCGGGATCTATCCCAAGGGCTCGAAAGCCGGCCTCATTCACGAGGACCTCGGTGAGCAGATGATCCAGACGGGAGTCGGGATCGGGACGGGACGCATGAAGGCGTTCATCGACCGGTGGCAATGGAAGTGCGGGCTTGCCGTGCGCGACTGGCGCTACGCGGTTCGTATCGCCAACATCGACGTGTCCAACCTCGTCACGGAGTCCGGTGCTGCCGACCTCATCAAGTTGATGATCAAGGCGATCCACCGTTTGCCTGACCTCTCCTCGGGACGTCCGGTGTTCTACTGCAACCGCACGGTGCGCGAGATGCTCGACATCCAGGCGCTCACCAAAGCGGCCTACCAGTTGAACATCGACAACGTGGACGGGAAACCGGTCACCAAGTTCCGCGGCATCCGCATCGAGACCTGCGACCAGATCCTCGAAACCGAGTCGGTCGTCGCCTAACCCTAACGCCCCCGGGCAACCGGGGGCACAACCAAACCTCAAAGAGAACATCCTATGATATTCGACAGACAGAACATGTTCAGCGACGGGCAGGCAATCAGCGGCACGTCGGCAACCGGTTCGACCGATTGCATCGACCTGGGCCCCTTCTATTCGGGAGTGGGCGGAGCCAACCTCGTCAAAGACCTCGGCGTGGGCGAAGACATCTACCTGAGCGTGAGCGCTTCGGGTGTGTCTGGAACCAACCCGGTGGTGACAATCGCCATCGAGACGGACAGCAGCGCTTCCTTCGGGTCGGCTACTACGCTCGCCTCATACGGCCCGGTCGCCTTGCCTGCAGCGGGCGGACAGGTGCTCAACCTCTGCTTGCCTTTCGGGGACTACAAGCAGTTCGTTCGGCTGAAGTTCACGCAAGGCGGGACCTCGCCGGTGGCTACCTACAAGGCAGCACTCACCCGCGGCGTCCAGGCGGTGAAGAACTACACCGACGCAATCGTCATCAGCTAAGGCTAGGGTATGGCAAAAGTACGCGTCAGAATCACTCGTGCCGGTTTCATCGGCAACCAGTTGCGCCGCGTGGGCGATGAGCTCACGTTGGCCGACGAGAAGTACGTCAGCAAGGTGTGGATGGAGGTGATCCCCATGCCCGAGCAGGCGAAAGAAGTTCCTGCGCCCGAGCCTGACGCGGACGCTAAACCCAAGCGCAAATAAGTAGAGGGGGGCGGGGAAACCCGCCCCTCTTCCTTCCATGGCCACATCCATCGTCCAGATCTGCAACACCGCTCTTGCCCGCATCGGGGTGAGCAACTTCATCGACTCCATCAACGAGGCATCGCAGGAAGCACAGGTGTGCAAGCTTCTGTACGAGCAATGCCGCGATCGCGTGCTGCGTGAGGCGCATTGGCCGTTCGCTCGAGCCTACGCCACGCTCGCCCTGGTGAGCGACAACGAAGGCAAACCCTGGGCGAACGAGTGGCAGTACGCCTACCGCTACCCCACCGACGCGATGGTGGTGTGGCGCATCTTGACGCCGCTGGGCCCGCGGCAGGCTATCGCAGAACCCTTCGACGTGGGCTACGACAGCACCGGGCGCATGATCTTCACCAACATGAAGGATGCCGCCATCGAGTACACCAAGCGGGTGGAAGATGTCGCGCAGTTCGACCCGTCGTTTTCTTCGGCACTCGCCTGGTTGCTCGCCGCCGAGATCTCCATGCCCCTGTCAGCAGTGGACGCCCTGCGCAAGCAGGCCCTGCAGATGTACCAGGCAGAACGCGACATGGCGCACCGCATCAGCTTCAACGAGGGTGAGCCCACCCGGGACATCGACACCGAGTTCTTGAACACCCGCGGGTACGCATCGAACACTTTCGCCGGGGATGACGCAGTGAGCAAACTGTTCCCCAGCGGCTTCTCTGTCTCCTAATGCCATCGACCATCCAGCGCTCGTTTGCCGGCGGGGAGATTGCACCTTCCCTGTACGGACGATCCGACCAAGCGAAGTACCAGACCGGTCTTCGCACCTGCAAGAACTTCATCATCATGCGCCACGGTGGGGTGACCAACCGGCCCGGCACCAAAATGATTGCTCAGGTCGCAGACAGTTCACGCTCGGTGCGCCTGATGAAGTTCGTCTTCAACGCCGAACAAACCTACGTGCTCGAGTTCGGGCACCTGTACATCCGCTTCATCAAGAACGGGGTGCAACTGTTTTCTGGAGACGACCCGTATCAGATCACAACGCCCTACCAGGAGCAGCACCTGCGCGACATCCAGTACGTGCAGTCGGGCGACGTGATCACGCTCGTGCATCCGAACTACGCACCGCGCACGCTTTCTCGAACCGGCGACACATCGTGGGCCCTTGCTACCATCACCTACGCGCCGAGCGTTGCAGCACCAACCAAGATCACCATCGACGGCACTGCAGGCACCGCCTCGCAATACATGGCCACGGCGGTGAAGGAGCTCACTTACGAGGAGAGTCTTCCCTCAGCGATTGTCGGAAACACCAACGCAACAGCTTCGACTTCAAACAAGAACACGGTGACGGTTGGCGCCGTCACGGGCATCTACGAGTTCAATGTCTACAAGCGCATCAACGGTGTGTTCGGCTACATCGGAACCGCTCGCCCGCCATTTGATCCGCAGGTGCGAACTTGGACCAGAACTGCGCAGCACGTCACCATCACGCTTCCGACGGGGCACCTCTACAACGCAGGGGAACCAATCTTCCTCAGTAACGCTGCAGAATCCACGTTAAATGGCGTGTTCACAATCGTGAACAACCCAGCGGTCACGGCGACGACGGTTTCGATTGCCAATCCCAGCGGGATCGTCGCCACGTCAGGTTCAGTGACGGTGTCCTACAACGCGACCTTTGTGGATGACGGCATTGCACCGGATACCACTGACACGCCCCCGCAGGAACGTAACCCGTTCCCTTCTGCCGGCAACTATCCCGGGGCGGTCTCATACTACCAGCA
>Ga0208089_1000093_pt1 | contig 22324 bp, 22 predicted proteins | sample LakMenEpi29Jun12_FD_150744 | JGI IMG/M metagenome (GOLD analysis project Ga0208089, IMG submission 150744) | Freshwater microbial communities from Lake Mendota, WI - 29JUN2012 deep hole epilimnion (SPAdes) | ecosystem: Environmental > Aquatic > Freshwater > Lake > Epilimnion/Euphotic zone ... | reverse complement strand
TCCCGGTCAGCCAAGTCTCAGTGCAGCGGACTTCCGTAGGATGTTCGGCCTGCCTGAGACTACCGCGTACGCTATGCCTGACCTTGTGCAAAGCGCGCAAGGTCCGAATGCCGAGGGTCTGCCGAGTGCGGCTGCTGCCGGACAATACGGCCAGTCGTCGCAAATGGAGCCTGATCCGGTGCCGGTGCCTGATCTCGGTGAGCCCGGTCCGATTAATCAAGAACAACCGTTGCAGCAGCACGTCGGCGAAAACTACTCCGCCGCTGATCTGCTTTCGTTAGTGCGCCCTCCGCAGACGCCCAACAGTCCGACAGCTATTCAACACTCCACCTCTACTAATGTTCAACTGCCGTTGACCCAAGATACCGAAGCTTACCGCCTGGCCGCTATGCTGGCCCGGAAGTATGGCACGGCTGACGGTATGGGCGGTACGCCCTCGCAAGCTGGGTCTGGTGGTATCCCGATTGGTTACGGTTAATACATATGACTAACTCCCTTCCTCTTTCTGGTCTGGTTCCGCCTGAAGACGAGCTGCCGACGTTTAGCGCGCCCAAGACTCCTCAGCAACAGTATGAGGAGTTTATGGGCAAGAACCCGCAGCTTAGCCACATTCCGTTTGACACGTGGCTCAAGGAAGCGTCGCAGTTGCAGACTGCCGCGGCTGAACAGATGGCTGCGACCCGGCAGCAGATGGTGCGCGAGGGGCAGGGTGGTGTCGGACCTGTCGGTGCCCAACTAATGGGACCTGGTGGGTCTGGTGCCAGTATGCAGGAGTTGGCTAAGCTGTACAATATCCCGGTTGAGTCGATGATTGGCGCGACCCAACTGCCGGCGATTGGTCGGGATGTCGGTGGGTCAGTAGGCTCACTGGTTGACTTTGCGCTGGGTCAAGACAAGCCGGCTGACCAAGGCCCTGGCGGGTTTGAAGCGGCGTTTGCTGGCGCTGGTGAAGGGCTGCCTCGGGCTGTTGGGTCTATGTTTATGCCTGGCGGACTGATTACAGCTTCTGCCGACGTGGCTGCTCAAACGCTGGCTCGGGGTGGTGACACTGCTGACGCTGCTAGAGACGCGGCGATTATGGCGTCGATTGGTAAGCTGGCTCAAGCTGGCGGTGCAGTTGGCGAGAAGTTTGTCGGCCAGCAGATCACTCGTGCTATGCGTCCGACCGGCGGCCTTGATGTCGCACAAGATGTTAACCGACAGCTTGTTCGTGAGGCTTTGACTGGTATTACGCCTAAAATTGGTCAGGTTACCGGACAAGCTGTCGGTGCTGGTGTTGGCAGTGTTGGGTTTCAATCGTTGCAGGGTCAAGACCCGCTGTCGCCCGAGAGCATCGCCGGGACGTTGACTAACGTCGCTATGACCGCTGCGCCGGGTGCGTACAATGCTGTCAAAAACAGTAATGCGTACAATCAGCGTGCGGCTGACACTCTGGCTAAGTGGTGGTACGAAAAACAGTCTGCCCAACCCGAGGCTCCCGTACTCCCCGCGAATGCCGCCGAGCGTGCGGAAGTTGTCAAGCTCATCGAGGAGTCGTCATCAATTCCTGATAGGGACATTAAAGAATGGCGCAAGTCGGTGGTCATCGACGGGCTGAAAGAAATGCGGACGGTGCAAGACCCTGTGGCTCGTGATCAGGCGTTGACTGAGCTGACGAATGCGGTTGTCGAGGGTCGCAATTTGCAGACGATTGGTGAGTCTGCCGAGCGTGAGGTGCTGATGTCTATGATCCGTCCGCCGAAGACGGTGGAGGAGTTGACCACGTTGTCCCGTCGGATTAACACGCTGATTGAGGATTCGCTGCGGCTGACTGACGAGCGTGTTGCTGCTGGTGACACGGAGGTGACCAGCTCGGCTGCGTTTCGTCAGCTGCGTAGCCAGGGTCACATGACCCAGAAGATTGATCTTGACTGGCTGGAACGCGAGTTCGGCCAGGGTGTCGAGATGAGTCTGACCAACAGCAATGCGACCGCGTACAGTATTTTGGTCAACAAGATGGTTGGCAAGCTGGCGTTTCTGGCGAACAATGCCAAGAAGGTCCGCGATCGTGAGCTGACTGAGAAGTCGGTTCAGACTGAAGATCCGAATAGGAACAGTGTGGCGAATCGTGAGTTGGTCAAGCGGTTCTTCACCCAGCTGTCCAAGGTGCCTAACGAGTATCAGCTCGACCCGGCGACTGGTGAGAACTTTATCACCAAGCTAATGGATCGGTTTGCCTATCACGAGGACAATGATAATCGGTATGACACTGGTGAAGGCAATCGGTTTCTGACTGAGGTCGGTGATCTGATCGAGAGTATCTCGATGTCGGTGCCGCCTGAGCAGTATGGTCAGATTGACTGGGCTGGTATCAAAGCTCCGCAGGAACGGGAGATTCGTGAGATTGATCCAGAGACTGAGACTGAGCAACGCGTGCGGACGTTTAAGGACGTCTCGCTGGGCGAGTATCTCAACAAGGATTTTGAGGGTAAGTACACCCTACGGGTTACTGGCCGGAGCAGCCGCAGTCAGAAAGAGATTCCGCTGTCCGAGACTGGCCTTGACATTGAGCGGACCGTGCCGCGTGGTCAGGAAGCGTTGTCAGAGCAGGAGTTGTATGGCGTGCGTGAGAAGGAAACGCCGGTCGAACAAATGCCCGCGGTGGCGCCTGAGGTGGCGCAGGACTGGACCGAGCATTCTGATAAGGTTCGGACTTACATTGCTAACACCGAGGCTGACCAGATTTGGCGTGCCGTGGCGCCGGCGTTTGTTAAACCGGGTGCGATGGCTGTGCACAAGCGGACCGAGAACCGGTTTCGTCCGATTATTAAAGACTTTGTGCTGAGTCTTTATGAAACTGGTGTTACGAAGTCCGGCACGCCGACGCAGAGCTATGCGGCTGAGAAGTTGGTGAAGGACTTGAATCTGCCCGTCCGCAAGGGTAGCACTGCCGGCCAGGCGGTGTTGGAGTTCCTGCGTACGTCGCTGATGCAGAGTGGTGTGTCGGTCAATGATTTCAAGACCGAGCTGGTGCGACGGATCGCTGGGGCTGCTGGAGTGGACGTGCCGCAAAGTGCGCCGGGGGTTTTGGAAGCTTGGCTTGGCAAAGGTGAGCCCAATAAGTGGTCTAAGTACGGTGATCTGCCTTACTCTAAACGAATTCACAAAAGACCATATTTCTATCGTAGTGACCAATATGGTAAATACAAAACTTTGTTTGACGTTCCGCCCGACGATTTGAAGCAGTTGGGTGCGTCTAGTGGTCTTGGCGCCGTTGCTGATGCTTACACTATTGTAACTCAGACAGCTTTGAATAACGGATTGAGCCTTGCCGAAGCTGAACCGTTTGTCAAAACGGCGATGATGGTCATGAACACTATGAACCTTCAAGATCAGCCCGTTGCAAAGATTTCAAAATACGAAGCTTACGAACCGCCTGAGGGTTCTAGAATGTGGACTCCTAGTAACGTTGATACTGTTCCAAAGGCTGAGGCGTTTTTAGAAAACGGGTTGTTAGGTTTTGTTATGCCTTCGGAGTATGTCGCAGCCAACCCAGTGATGGGAATTGCATATGATCACATAATTAGCGAACCGAACGAGGTAATTAAAAACCGTGTTCTTCATATGCTAGTTAGCGCTATGTTGCACGAAGCTGTGCACACAGTGCAATTTGCTGTTCAAACGCCAAAAAGTAGTTATCCTGGCATTACTCAAGAACAACGTGAAGCTTACCTTGGACTTAATTCCTTAGGCAAGCTAATAGGTGAAGAAGGTCGGACGCAAGTGCTGAAGAACTTGGCAATAATTAGTTTGCCAAAATCGTTGGTATTTGAAAAATGGCATGCTGACAAACCTTCAAAAATGCATCACGCCATTGACGCTCTTATTCACTACGGCGCAAAGGAACGGCCAGGCAGAGGCTCTGACGAGTTTCCGACTGTGGCTGCTCAGTTTATTGGGCTTGGTATGTTGACTGGTCATACTAAAAAACTTGACCCGGTTGAAATTTTTGAGACTCAACCTGACGAGGTTACTCTTGCTATGAAAGCGATGTACCGTAATGTACATCTTAATGCTGACATCATTAGAGAAGTCCTCGGTGCTACAGGTGCAATGTCACAAGATGTTGTTGATACCATTGAATTGGTTCACAAAATTGTAGTTGCCAAAGACTTGCAAGTTGCCCGCGCGGAAGTTGATAAGTTGTACTCAAGCCTGCGGGGCGGCAGTTTTGAATCGTTGAGTGCTCCGTTTATTATTACTACGGGACCTGCGTTGTCTCCTCGGTTTTTGGAAGGGTTGTCAAAACCGTTTAGTCGTACTGAACAAGAGTTAATTCAAAACACTTACGACTCGCTGTTTCGTCCGTCTGAAATTCCTAACCTGACGCAGCCGTGGCCCAAGGACCAGTGGGAGATTGATTATGAGCTTGGTCGTGGTGGACCTGGCAAGCCGCCGAAGTTCCCGACAGTCACGCCGACTGACCTGCCGTTCCCGGAGCAACCAAAAGCTCCGACTGTTGTCATTCGTCCGGATGTGTATGTTCGCAGCGTGATGCTGATGAACCAAGCGCTGGACCACGTGTCTCGGCGCGGCCTGCCGTTGGCACAGGAAATGATTAAAGCGGTGAACAAGCTCGTCCCGTCCGAACGCCGGATGACGATGGGTATGTTTGCGCCGTTTATGACGACGGATGGTAAGTTTGATCCGAATAACGTCGCGCTGCAGATGATGAATGACAGGACGGAGGCTGGCGTGCGTGACCGCGCTATGCTGAACCGGATTGCCAAGTGGGCGCAGGAGAACGGTGAGATGCCGTTTGTCGAAAACGAAGGTGTGTGGTCACTGTCCGAAAACGCGACCGAAAACATGGGTCTTGGGTTAGGTCAGCTTAGTCAGCGTGTGGTGCATACGTACCTCACGATGACCCAGGCTATGTCTATTGCGGCTGACCAGATTTACAGCTCGCAAGTCAACTCGGTTGCTAACCGGGTAGCCCGGATGTTGATCACCATTCATCCGCCTGACCTGCCGCCGATTCAAGCCGACAAGGCGTTCGATGCCGCGGACAAGCTGGTGCGTGGCTTGGCGTTCCAGAATCAACGTCTGGCGACGGACGGGCTGGAAGGTATGCTGCCGCACGCTCGGGACACTGTGATGAGTTTTATGAACTCCGGTGTACTTGGCGGGTTGTTAGAATTGCGTAAGCAGTTCGACGATCGCGGCAGTTGGTTTCTGACTGAGCAACGCCCCGGTGAGTATCTTGTCAAGGGTGTCGATCAGGACAAGAAGACTGCTGTTGACGGTGCTGAGAACATGATCGAGGTCAACAAGCTGCGTCGGCTGTATGAGTCGAAGGGGTACACCGATATCGAGGTTATCTCGAAGTCCGAGAAAGCGCGGTATGCCAAATATGAGTCGCCGGAAGGCGTGCTGAATCGGTATGTCGAAGCTGAACAGGCTTATTGGCAGCAGTTCCTCGATGCGAATCCTAAGGGTTTGACGCCCGAGCAGTTGCAGGTTCTGCGGTCGTACGCTCCCGCGGTTGGCGAAGGTGTTGCCGGCATTCTGCAAAAGCGGAGTATTGGTAAGTTTATGGTCAAGCGCCGGTCGGTACCGTCGGTTGCCGGACTGGACTATGTCTCCGCGATGCTGGATTACATCCCGCGGTTGGCCGGTACGATTTCTCGCCGGGCGGTCCGGCAGAATGTCGAACTGATCTTGGCTGACCCTCGGATGGCTAATCAGGAACCGTTTGCCAACTACATGCGGAATCAGTTGGAAGCCGCGCTGTATCCGTCGCAGAAGTGGGAGCGCAACGCGCAGTCGTTTACGGCTGGCTGGTACATGGCTGCTAACCTGTCTTCGATGCTGGTCAACGGCAGCGATGTCATCTCGATCCTGCCGTCGACGTTGATTCGTAAGGGTCCCGAGGGGTATTCACAGTTGGCAGCCGGCAAGCACACGAGTCTTGGAATGCGCTACGCGTTCTGGGCGAATCGTAAGGAAAATCAGGGTGACATCGAGCGGCTGTCGAATGATGTTACCAACGAGCTGCGCGAGGCTGCGTTTGTCAAGCGCGATCCTCGCAAGTTTACGGCTGACGAGATTCGCGCGTATGCTGCGTACAATGCGGTGCAAATGCAACAGATTGACAAGGGTCTGCTGCACGACGTCTTCGAGGAAGCGGACTTTAAGGGTCTAGCTGCTCGTGCGTTTGCGCTGCGTAAGCAGGCTCCCAGTCCGACCGATCTGGTTGCTGACCCAATGTATCGGGTGGTTCGTGGTATGATGTACGTACCGCGGATGACCCACCAGTTCAACAATTACACCTCGTTCTTCGCGGGCGTTGAACAGGCTATCGAGATGGGTATGGGTCCGCAGGAGGCGCTGAATCACGGTGACCTGATTCGCACGCTGTCCCTGGGTACTGGTGGCAAGACCAACGCGCCTGGGTACATGGGCGCTGCGTTCAAAGGCGTCGGGCTGTCGACTGTGCGGGTGTTCCACACTCTGCAGCAGTATGCGTACAATGTTGCCGGGCTGTATTACAGCAACATTATGGATTCGTTTAGTGACGATAAGAATCTCACCGAAGCCCAGCGTACGCAGGCCGCCAAGTCCGCTCGCACGTTGATTGTGACGCAGGCGACCCTGGCTGGTTTGATGGGCCTGCCGCTGGTCGCTGCGCTGATGACGCTGTTTAAGGAGTTGACCAGCGTCGATCCTGAGACGGAAACTCGCAAGGGTCTTGCGTACTTGGCCGGGGCGGACGAGGATAACACCGGGTTCCGCGGAGTGGTAACTGAGCTTGCGATGAACGGTGCGCCGAATCAAATGTTCGGTGTTGCGGTTGGTCAACGCTTGGGCACGTCGTCTTTCCTCGGGTTCTCGCCCTATGAGGGGTTCAACCTGATGGACATGGCCGCGACCCCGTCGCTGATTTCCGGGATGTACGATGGCCTTGGGTACCTCAGCCAGGGTCAGACCGCCAAAGCTGCAACCAGCCTGGCGCCGAACTTCCTCCGCAGGTATGTCGAGATGGCGTCGAACCGCAGCAAGTACGGTGACTGGCAGTTCCGCAACGCCCAAGGCAAACCGATCTATGATCCGTCGGTTATGGATATGCTACGCTACGGCATCGGGTTTGATCCGAGCCGGCTGTCCGAGGCGAAACGCAAGGATCGCCTGATCCGGGAGTCTGATAAAATTTATGCCCGGCGCCGTGAACGTGAATTGCAGGAAGCTGCGATTCAGTATAATCAAGGCAACCGGGCAGCGGCTGATGCGTGGGTCAAGGCCGAACTTGATCTGGACCCGTCTAAACTACTAAGCGATCCTATGGGGTCTTATCGTGCTGTGGCGGATAGAGCGTCAGAGTTACAGCAAGTGCGAGACCCTCTTGCGTCGACACCTCTAGGTAACTCGCCCGAAGCAAAAGCCATCGCGCAAACTTATCCAGCTGATCTAACTGAGCGTCGGTCAGAATTAGACGCGAATCTGACACGTATTCAAAAACGAGCTGGCGTAGGTGCTCCGATGGGACAGCCCGGTCAGAGCATTGCTCGCGGGGCGATGTTGGATGCGCTGATCCAAAAAGGTCTAACTCGAGCTGAAGCGGAACAGCAGTTGCGGATGATGGGTTTGTGATCATTTGTCGAACCTCCAACGAACGAAGTTAGGGTGCCGTAGGGAGCCGGATTCAAACCGGGCTCGTGCCTCGACTTCAAAGGGTTTGCCAAGATACAGGTCTTGATTGTCCCAAATCTCACGGCGCTGGGTGTCGGTAAATCCGCCGCCCACGTCGATGATGACGCCGGCTGAGGTGTGGGCACGGATGGCGCCGAGCATCCCGGTGAACTTGCCCATACCTTCAATGAAGCCGTCACACACGAGGTCCTCGGTGATGATCTTCTTCTGGCGGTAGACTGTTGCGCTGAGGTTGTCGGCGGTCCGGCGAAACACCAATCCCTCAAATTGGTTCGACGACGGACTCTCGACGTAGTTCTTCCACAGCTCCTGCGCTTGTTCGATTTTGTAACTCAAAATGACTGCGAAGGTGTCAGGCAGGTGGTTTGGTGCAAGGCGCAGGACACGATAGCGGTCGCGGTACGGCACGTTCTCCAGGGTGGTGTCGCCCCAGGACCAGCAGTCGAACAGGAACGTGCGTCCGATGCGACCTGGTTCTTGGGCCCACTGTGTACCCTGCATATGCTCGCCGATGAGGGTGCAGCGGAGTTCTGTGTTGGCTAACTGGGTCTCCTTAAACATCCTGGCAGTGCGCGAATAGAACCGCATCCAACCTTCTGCGATTTCTATGCGTGTCCACCAGCCGTCGTACTTCAGCTGGACTAGGTCGCAGCCGCACGACTTGGCGCCGTTGATGTCTGTGTCTTTGTAGGTCTGTCGGTCGATTAGGTTCATATCAAGAATTGATGCTTACTCGACGAGACGGATTAGCACACGTTCGATAGCGCCGTTGGCACCACGTTTGGCAAGCTTTTCGATCTTGCCGGTTTCTTCGAGGTGACGGAGGACTTGGTCCATTTCCATTGAGGTTGCTTCGTGAAAGAACATCGCACGGAGTTGCTTCTCGGGGACGACTCGCAGGCGCTGGGTCAGGTCGCCGACTTTGTGGTCGGTTTCTGGTTGCATCCGCAGGCAGTCGATGAGTTTGTTTGCGACTGGGTTTAGCTCGTTGCGGCCCATACCCGAGAAGACCTTGGCCATGTTGACCTCAGCTAGGCCGAGCAGTTCCAGCGCGAACTGGAGGTGGCGTGTGGTCAGCATACGATCAAAGCCGTCGGACAAGGACAGCAGCGTGGCGATCTTCAGGAGTTGCGCGTGCTTGGACTCGAAATAACCGACCAGCATCGGGTGTGGTGCGGAACGTTTGGAATGGGCGATGTACCAGTTGGAATAGAACTCCTTGGCATCGGGTGCCCAGATCATCGGGCCTTTGACGTCTAACAGCTTCTTGCAGTGTTCAAGCAGGCTGGCCCACGCTGACGCCATTTCAGGTGTAACGACAGGTATAGGGATAGGTGCGCCTTTAGTAGACTCATAGACAAAGATGGCACGACGGCTAAAGCCTCCGGATATGACGTCTTGTTTAAGGTAAATTGTAATCCAATCTGGAGTGGTGCAGCCCAGGAGACAAAGATAAGGACCTGTGATTGTCGTATCACCCTTGTTCTTGGTCCGAATATCGTAATAGTCTTGGTCATAAATGGTGACTAGGAAGTTGATCATACCGAGACCGCCGCCACCGAGGAACTCGGACAGCTCGGTGACGACGCAGGTCATAGGGGAGTAAGTCTTGAACTTCTCGTATTCCTTGGGCATGTCTTTGATGACACGCTCTTGGGCAAAGACGTCCAGAACTAGCTTCTCCTTGGTGACACACTCGGCGGAGTAGGGCAGGTTGAGTGCGCGGATGAGGTTCTTGGCTGGCGTCATCGCGGTGGTTTTGCGGTTGCCCGATGGGCCGACCAGGATGACGTAGAGATTGGGTACGTAAACAAACGGACCCATATCGACCCACACGCGCCGACCGATAACGCTGGACAGTGCGACGAGACCACTGAAGATGTGGTACGTCGGGTGCGCCTCGTTGCCGGAGGAGTAGGTTCGGTATGATTCTAGAAATGATGGCATTGGTTACGAGAAGATACTGTCCGGCTTGGTCGCCAGGACCGCTGCGTAGTTAGCAGGGCGCGGCTGGGCAAGTGCACAGGCTGCCGACATCTCGGAGTTGTATGCCTCCATAAACGCGGCGTCGGCGTAACGGAACAGACCGTAGGTGAGGTAGAGTTTGTGCAATTGCAAGTCAAGCTGGGCTAGCTGGGCCAGGACGAGTTCCGGCTTGACTTCGACATCGCGGGTCTTGTAAGCGAACCCGCTGACCTCGCCGTCCCATTCGACGTTGCACGCGGTGGCGAGGTCGATGACGGTTTCTCGGAGGGCGTGCAAGCTGTCGATGGTGGCTAGGGTCGATGCGCTGGTGGCTGGTTGGTGACGAACAGTTTTGTTCATCGCAATCATCAAGGCTTCGGTTGGGCTAAACTTTGTGTTGGACATGGTTTGTAAACGTGGATTCCTGCGTCGTTAATTTGTGCGAATTCGTGACAATGACTGCCGGGGAACTGCATAGATTCTGCCCGGTATTCGAACATAATACCTTCAGCTAAGATGTGGGTGTTGATTACTTTGATGTGAATCTTGGTGTAAACAGACGGCGTGGTGAACATGAACCCGTCGTACCGTCCGGAGAAAACTGTGCAGGGTACATCGCCGGCTTCGATCATACTAAGAGCTTCTTCTTGGTATCCTGCCAGTTGGAACCCCAGCCGCCGTCGACCGGGATTTGGACCTCGATGCCGTGGATCGTGAGCTTGGTGTTAAAATAGCCACGTAATTTACCGTGCGCCCACTGCCGTGCACCGCTATGATTCTGCCCCGCAAGGGCGTCGTGGATTTGCAGTAGAGGGTCACAGTGCAGCCATCCCCGCGAAGAACGGTTTTCCGGATCGTACCAGAGGTTGGCGAGGGCTTGATTGGTGCAGTAGGTTGTGTTAGCTTGCGGCTCGAAGGCTGACGCTTGACGGATGATTTCGTCGTCGATGTCATATGGGTTACGAATGCCGAAGAACTTGCGGCGGATACCGCAGGCGGTGGAAAGATAGCCTTGGGCCGACAGCGTGCGTCGAATCCAGGCATTGCGTTCCTCGGGGTGGTAGCGGAGTTTGTACAGGTATTGATAAATCTCGGCGTCGCGTTTGGTCAAGTCGACCAAGCCGTCCGAATCGGCGAAGACGAGTGCTGCGATGGTGTCCGGCTTGGCGTCGTAGTTCGTGCCGTGCTGGACCTTCTTGCAGACGTCGTATTTCCAATCGCCAGGTCGGCCTTGGTCGTCTTTGACACCGGGGTCGGGGATGACGATGTTGTCGAGGTGGGCCTTGAGTGCTTGGCGGTCAAGCTGGTTGATCGTCGCCGGGTTGCGACCGGCTTCGTACTCAGCCAGCAGTGCCATCAGGACCTTGGCGGGTTTGATACCCGCAAGCATATCGTCAAGCATAGTGGGGAAGCCCAGCGCCGCCAGGTCAGCCCCGACAGTCCAGGCGTCGGCACCGCGCAAGTCAAATTGCCAGAAGTCGTAGACGTCAGAATCTGGTACAAATACGTCGCGAATGTCCTTGGTGACGTTCTGCAGATTTGTGCCAGTGTTCTCCCACGAACCATCTGCTTCGCCAGTCGGCCGCATAGCCATTGACTCCCTTGAAGAAGATCGGCCGGTGTTAGTGCCGACAATGTCAAGTGAAGTTCTGATTCGCCCATCGGTGTCGCATATGAGCTTAGCGAGGTCTTGAAGGCGGGTGCGCTTGCGGACCGCCTGAATAACGGTGCGGAGAACTGGCTCGCGGTGCTTGGCGTAGTAGCGTAACAGGGTCTCTTCGTCGGTAACAGGACCCCAACGTCCGGAAGGTTTGTAACCAAGGTGGGTATACAAAAGCCACTGCTTTTGGGTTGTGGATTTGACATTGAATGTCAACGAGTCAGATTTGCGCTTGCGGGTGAGGATACCTGCCGCTGCTGCGTCGGCGACCAGCTTGTTGTCGATTTGCAGTTGGAGGTCACCTAGCTCGGCTGTGGCACGGGAGACGTGCTGAGACAGCTTGTCACGGTCGAGCCGGCAGCCGCGGAGGTTGAGGTAGTTGATCGCCGGAGCGACGCGGATGTTGAAGCGGTAGTGATTGTAGGACTGGGGCACCGCCTGAAGGGACGCTTCGAGGGTGCGGTTTGCTTCGTCGGTGACAGCGGAGTCTTTGAAGTTGTACTCTAGCTTGACGCGGTGATCGGACGACTTGCGATCGTCTTTGTAGTAGGGTTCGAGCGTGCAGAAAGAGTTGACAACACCCAGGTTCTTCTCAAGCTCGGGGTACAATTCCCAGAACTTGAGCATTGTGTCGTCACGCCAGTTGCAGATAACGCAGCGGTGCTTCCAAGCGAGCACGAAGGATTCGTAGAATCCGTTGTGGAAACACTTAGGGCAGTCCGGGTCGGCCAGCCAGGATGCCAGCTCGGTCCACACGATCGCCTCCTCCGCCTCGGACCAGTAGTTCTGCCCGTTGTGCCAGAAGGGTATGACTATGCCAGAGTAAGGGTCGGGGCAGATAGAGATGCAGGTAACACCGGTGTCGTCCGGCCAGCCTTCGATGTCTGATGAGCACGGTAGCTTTTCTTGACGGATCTTTTGGATAAACGTGATGACCTCGTTGAGGCTTGGCAGGATGTTGCCGTGCCGACGTTGCAGGCGGAGTTCGGGGTAGCGGGACTGCTCGACCGCACGCGCAACGTCGAACTTAAAATACGGCATGTCGCTGTACGCTCTCAGGACGTAGCTCGGGCTGAATGCGAAGACGGTTTTGTATCGCCAATCAGACTCAACAACAGATCCGCGCCAGCGGTCGAGCGGGACGACCGTCTCGGACTTGCGGGCGTAACACAGATCGGGTCGGAGCATACGCAGGGGAGCCCGTCCAAGGGACAGGATGCAGTTCGGGCGGTAAGCATCAATGATTGATCTGCACTGGGCGATGCCCCGCTGGACTTCGGTTGAGTCCCAATCGAGGTTGGAGATGTCATTGCGGGGTGGTATGAAGTCGATGACGTTGGTTAGTAAGCATTGGTCCAACGACAGCTTTGCTTGACCTATGATGGCACGCAGGAGCTTGCCGCCGGAATCAGTGAAGAGGTCGTTGGATTGCGAGTCGTCAGATGAGGGGAACTCACCGACGATTGCTAGCTTGCACGATTGATGGGGAAGGGTGGGCAGTTTGTGACTTAAAGGCATCGTGATACAGATTGGAGACGCGGGTAGAGAAATCGTTGTGGCCGCGATTGAGAGTGCCGCGGTTCCACATTGTGGCTAGGTTCTGTGCGGTGGGTACGATTTCGTGGTCGATCAGGACAGTGGCGAGGGTACGGAGGTAAGTGATAGCGCAGGCACGTGCGATGACTGGGTTCTTGGAGTCGGTTTCGAAGTTGTTGAAACCGCAGAAGGCCCAGGTCGATTGACGGATTTGATAACGACTCCGCTCACCCTTCTTGCCGATGGCGTAGTCGTTGTGACCAGACTCGCAAGCCGACAGGGCTTCGAGGAACTTGTTGATGTCGATGGCTTGGAGTGGGTCGGTCACGGCATTGCGTTGTTTAGGTGCTCCGCGATCTCTTGCCGACCGTGCCACGGTATCCGGGACAACGATATGGGTTCCCCGGCTGTACGTCCAGGATAGAACCGCCAGCAGGACAACACCTCCTGCGAAGAGGACTCGGTTTTGTCGTTGTGCACCCAGCCGGTGATGACGACGTACAAGGTGTCTGATTCGATGTAACGAAAAGCTTTCATTGGAACTTGACATTGGGATGCATAGCTTGGTATGCGTTGGTAACGTTGGTGACTAGACGATTGTAATGGGCCTCGTTGAGTTCGATGCCGATAGGCGAGAGGCCGGTTTGAATGGCGGCAATGGTCGAAGAACCAGAGCCGGCGAACGGGTCAAGAACGCGTTGACCACGGATGGCGACCGCAGCGAAGAGCCACTTCCAGAGGTTGACTGGCTTGGCAAACGGGTGGCCGAAAAGGTCTTTCTCGGTCATGCCCGAACCCTGCCAGATCGACGAGGATTGTGGGTTCAACAGCGTGGCGTTGCCTTTGCGGCAGACGATGGCGATTTCGTAGTTTTTGGTGAAGTTGTATTGAGCAGCTTGGTTGAGGCAGGGGTGAGTCTTGGACCAGATGAGCGGCCAGCGTTGGACCTTGAAGCCAGCGGCCAAGCAGAGGTCATACTGGCGCTGCCATTGCATCATGTCCGCCCACATAATGCAGAAGCCACCGGGCTTGAGGATGCGGTAAAAGTGCGGGATCATCAGCGAGTGAAGCTGTTCGTTGTCGGCAACGTCGTGCTCGGCTGCGGTGGAGGAAACGTCCATACCGGTGTTACCCTGCTGGAGGTTGTCCATCTCGATCGCGTACGGCGGGTCGGTGATGATGTGGTCGATCGAGTCCTCGGGAGCCTTGGACATCCAGTCGACGCACGAACCTTTGAACAGCATTGACGAGATCGGGATGGTGATCGCTTCGGTCGGGGCGATACCGCCGGGCAGCTCGACCTCGATGGGTCGGGAGGCCAAGCCGACGGTCGGTCCGAAGATGTCGTCTGCGGCTGGACCCTTGAGGATGTCGACGACGGTCGGCTGGGTGCTAGGGATACCGGAGACGGTCTGCTTGGCGAGCTGTGCCATCGCGGCTTCTTCGGCACGCTTGACCAGCAGCTTGATAGCGTCGGTCAGGTTGTCACAGTCGTTGACCTCTTTGTCACCTTTGTCCAGCAGCGTGGCAATTTGCAGGGCGTAGGATACGTTGGCCTGCGATTTGCCGAGGAGCTGGCCGGTCATCGACTGCGTCCAGCCTTGACCCTTGAGCGCGGATTGTAAAGCTTGGTGCTGGTGCACGAGCTTGATAGACCGGACCTGCTCCTGCCAGGTCATGTCCTTGCGTCGGACGTTCTCCTCCGCTTCGAGGCGACGCAGGACGGCGTCGTCGGCGACCTCGATGAAGTTGACTTCGACCTCCGGCAGCTTGAGGACGTCACGCATTGCGCGGAAGCGTCGACCGCCGGCAACGAGACGGTAAGACAGGTCGATAACGATAGGGTGGATGAGACCTTGGTCCTTGATCGACGCCGCCAGGGTGTCGAGGTCACCGTAGTCTGTACGGACTCGGTCGCCTTCGATGATGTTGGCGGTCGGGATAAGGATACGCTTGGTCTTGTCGATGGTACGCATTGGTTAAAACTTCTCGGGCGGATACGGGTAGGTTTGGTTGAGGACGTCAGCGGAACGGGTCTGGATAGCGGCCTTCAGCTTGTCAAGATACAAACTCTCGCAGCGCGTCCAGGATTCAAGTGCGATGCGGAGGTAGGGAATGTATACCAACTCGCCTTGCTTCCGCAGGCGGTCGCCGTAGGCAACGTTCCAGAAGTTGATGAACGCGGGTGGCGCGGCCTTCAGTATCTCCTGCTCGACCTTGATGTTGTCGAGTTCTTTCTCACTCGCGGCGGAGGCGTCACCGCGGATGTACGCGGTCATCTCTTTGTTCTTGTCAGCGAAGCCTTCCTGCTTGAGTAGCCATTGCAGGTAGTCCTTCGGCACTTCGCCCATCGGTTTGCCTTTGTATTTACCAAAGGCCATCAAGTCACGGTCGGTCATGACGATTTGTTCCTTTCAGAGATAACTCGCAGAGCGTCCGCCCAGGTGACTGCTACACCACCAATCTCTTTGGCGACAGTCTCTGCGAATTTTTTGTTATTGTGGTGAAAAGGTTGACGGAGCGCAGGGTCGTAGGCAACCGTGCGCCCCGTCGAGTCCAAGACAACCCACATATTCTTGCCGATTCGGTCGACCATCTGGGCCAGCATATTTGGCGACAGCGACTGAAGCATCTCGTCCCGAGTCAGCCTTCTGACTTGCGACATCTGCTTGACGATGTCCGCAGTTACTTCTGGCTGTTGACCCGCAAACGGGTTGGATTGTGGTTTGTCTTGGCTCATAGCAGTTTAGCTGGACTTGACGTAACGGGCGATACGGGTCTTGTCACCGTACTGCGGGTCGGATTCGACCTTGGTACGGAACGCGATCGGCTGTCCGATCGACGTGTGGATGGTGTCGACCATCTGACGCGGGGTCATCGAGCCGGACTTCTCGCCCGTGATGGACTCGATGATCTCGACCAGCCGCGGCACGGGATCATAAGCGATCGTCGTGCCGTCGTCCTTGAACGTACGCACCAGAGAGACGAGATCGAAAACGACGAAGCCGGGGTTAACCAGCTTGCCGTCAACGGTCTCGGCCTGATTGGTGAGCGTGTACGACAAGGACATATTGCTGCCAGTGCCCTTCTTGTTCGGCTCGACGATGACAGACTTGATGACTGCGGAGTGAACCGCAGGCTTCAGAATCGGCATCGCCGTCCGGACGGTCGTGAGATCGACCGACGTGTTATCATTGAGGATGTCTAGACCGATCGGGTTTGACATGTTGGGTTTGGTTTGGTTTTGTTGTGGTTCTGCGAGGCGGATGCCCCGCATAAGGTGTGGATCAGGTATTGATACTTACTTGATGCCGAGCTTCGCGGCAAGGATGTCCCAGATTTGCAAGGGAGTCTTGTTGGTGACGTCGACCGAGGATTCGATCGGGAAGGACGCGCCAAGGGCAACGTGCTGGCCGGTCGGCTTGGTGCGGATTTCGTACACGACGTCCGAGAGTCCCTTCGGTCGTGCCATTGTCGCCCAGACGTCGGTGAAGCAGCCGCCCAGGGTGTCCTTGGATTGACCAGGGATGGCGAGGACGTACCGGATGATGCCGGTGACTTCGTCCTTGTCGCCCGTTTGGTGCGAGGTGACAACGAGGAACTTGCCGGATGCACGGATCATCATAATGTAACCGCGGAGGAGACGGGAGAGGTCAGCGTAGTTCTGAATCTCCATCTTACCGAGTTTGTTGGTGCCGGATCGCTGACCCTCGGCGATGATGTGTTCGCAGAGTGCGTTGCACATCAGGCCGAGTCCGTCGATGATGATAGTGCGGTACTTCGGGTTGCTGAGGATTTGCTTGGTCTCCTCGACCGCGGCCTTCCATTGCTCGGACAACGGACGTTGCGTGCCGTCGTCTTTGACAGATGGTTGAGCGTAGTCGAATGACTTGCCGGTCGCGCGTCGGACAGCCGAGGCGAGATTGAGGTCCCAGTCGATGATGGCCGGGTCGGGAAAGGCAAGGGCCAGGTTGGACTTGCCAGACTTCGGCTCGCCGACGATGAGGATCGCCTGAGCGTTGGTGGTTTGGAATGTGGTCGAGGATTTCATACGTCGCAGACGAGCTTGTTAACGGTTTCGGTGTACGCCTCGCGGGCAGGGTGCTGGATGGTCTCGGTGACCACCTTGCACGTGGGCGGCAGGGCTTCGTCGTACGCGGTAATCTCGACGCCGATGTCGTACTCCTCCAGCCGTGCGGAGTAACGGATGTAGTTCTTTCCGCCGTGCTTGGTCCAGACAAGACCCTTGCCGACCGACATAGCGGTGGCCAGGTCTTCGCGGTTGTGCACACTCATCCAGAGCGAGTAAGCGCCGTGCGCGTTGATGTTGGCGGTCTCGGACAGCTTGGTCAGCTGCGGGTTGGCAAAGAGCACAGCTTGCAGTTTGCAACTGCTTGCCAACTCGTCGGCTTTGCTTTTCAGTGCTTGTTCGTATACGTTCATTGTTGTGTTGTTTAGTGGGCAGGTGCCCAAAGTGTTACGCTTCGCTGAGCGGGTCCCAGGTGACAGCCTTGTATTCGTTGGAGTACAACGCCATCTGGCGGAGGTGCGGTTCGAGACCGCAGATTTGCTTGAACTCGCAGGGACCGTATTTGCCGACGCACCATTTGGTCTCCTTCGGCAGCGAGTTGGTCGCGCAACCGTTGATGAACGAGGCGACGAGCTGCATCGTGTCGACCTCCCATTCGGCAACGAGTGCGGGGAAGATCGGGATGGTGTGACGGACGAATTCAAGAGACGTGCCGGTCTTGGTCGGCTTGCGAATGCCGAGACCGTTGATGACAAACCCGCGCGGCAGTTCACCGCAGAGGTGCCGGATGGCCCAGGAGTAACCGTGGAACTGCGAGGCTAGTTCGAACTCGGCGAAGTACGACGGACCCATAATCGCGGTGGTCTTGTGGTCGAGACCGTACAAGAAACCTTCACGCTTGAAGGCCATGTCGATCTTACCTTTTTGGACGACGGTGATTGTGTCAACGTGGCGTTCTTCGATCGAGCCGTCAGGATTGCGGACCCAGAGCTTGCGGTTGACCGCGATGCGACCGAGCGGGATGGCGAACATGCGCTCGACAAACAGCGAGCCGTCACCGAGCTTGACAATGTCAAAGTCCTCGAAGGCGTATTGCTCGGTGTACTTCTTGATCACCGCGGTGGCCATACCGTAGTTACGATAGTCGTCCGCGTCAGCTTCGTAGTTGGCGAACTCCTGGTCGGCAACTTGGACCATACCCTTGACGGTGTCCGCGTCGCAGTAGGCACCGTGGTTTTTGTAACGGTACTCGAGAATCTTGTGGATGATCTGACCAAACCGCAGCGCGGGACGCGGCTTGTCGAGTTCGCGCTTGTGCGCGAGGTAGTAACCAGCTGAACGCATACAAGTCTGGATGCGTTCTTGCGACGAGTTGTCGATGAATAGTGTGTTGTCCAGCAGAGGGACAGGCCACACGCCTGGAGGAACAGGTGAGGTCATTGTTGGTTTAGTTATGCCGGGATGGCAAAGTGTCACACGCCATATTCGCCAGCCAGCAGGTCTTCATCAATTCTTGATGCAGACTTGGCGGCCTTGGCTTTCTTGGGTTTGGCGGTAGAGTCGAGACCGATCGAGCGGTTGAAAGATTGGGGTGAAGTGCGAAGCGCGCGGAGGTGGGCTACGAACTCACGCGTTTCCTCCGGCGTCATCTCGTGCATTGGCTTTCCGAGGAGCGCGTGGAGTGGCACGCTTGCGAACTCCGTCTTCGGACGGGATGTCGCAGCCGTTGATGACGAAATGGAGGAGTCGTTGCTGGTGTTGGACATTGGAGTATTCGAGATTGTTGGAGCGGACGAAATCGGCAGCGCGCTTGACGCAGTGGGTGAGGAGAAGGGTGTAAAGATTGCGATTCGGAATGACGGTCATCAGGATTTCTTTGTCAGCCTGATCGACGTATGCTTGGAATTTGACCTTTTCGGTCGCTTTGAGGTGGGAGTAAGGATCGTCGGGAAGGTTCATACGAGAATGGTTTCGTTACGTTGTCCGTCGTAGTGAAATGCAATGTCGTGCATTGCCATTAGCCCGGAGGTGAGATTCGGGTCGAGCGGACCAGGGAAGATGACTGGCTCGTCGAGCTGGCCGAGTGTCTTGAGCATAACGAAAGAACGCACGGCAGCCTCGGTGCAACTCTTGGCACGCAGGCCGGAGGGTGCGGCGGGTTGGGTCTGACCAGCGGGGATCGACTTGGCCGAGACATACTTGGGTAGCTGACCTTCGACCTGGGTGAACGTCAGCTCTCGGTTCTTCTGCGGCAGGTGACGCTGACGCAGCCAGACGTTGCCTTCTTCGTCAGGACCGGCGATAACGAACGCGCCGTCGTGTTTGGTGAACAGCTCGGCAAAGCGTGGGTCAATACGGTCGGCCCAGGCTTGTTTGTTGAGTCGGTAACCGTGCAAGCTGTCACGCAGCCGAGCGGCGATGGTAGACGGCGACAGCCCGCCGGTGATCTCGAACCGTGTCGCCTCACCGCGATCGAAGTTTTCAAGCGCGGTGACGAAGAACGGCTCGAAGGTCAGAAACTTCGGCAGGCCGAGGCGTGGGTGGACGTAATTAACTAGCATTGTTGACGAATTGGTAGCTAATCGTGCCTTCGTGGACCTGGATGGGCTCACCGATTCGGTGCTGAATGTACTCAGCCATCGCAGGCGAACAGACAAACAAGATGGTGATATGGTCGTTACGAATGTGCAACTCGACCTGCATATCGTACATCGTGAAGTCTTCGAACTTACTGATAATCGTCTCGACGCGTTTGAATAGCTCGGTCAGATTTGCCATCGACTGTCTGGCTGACCCGTTGATCTGGTGAAACATCGGATCGCCTTTGAAGGGTGTCATAAAAAATTGGCCCGTGCGGGAGGTTTTGGTCGGATCTATTTCCGTCAATGTAGGCCATAGCAAGCCTGGTATTGGAACGAGTCCCGCACGGGTTGAAAGGTTACTTAAGGCGCTGCTTGAACTTGTACTGACGAACTTCTGATTCGTCAGACATACCTTGCAGCAGGTTTTCGACGCCGGTGGTGATCAAACTCTCCTCCTCGCTGCGGTCATCTTCGTCGATCTCACGAGCCATAAGCAGAGTGTCAATCTCACGGCAAATCGAACGCTCCAGGGTCATCAGTGCAGCGTACATATCGTCGGCTTCGTTCTTGTCACGAAACGCTTCGGCACGCTGGGCGGCTATGTAGGTCAGCTGAGACGGGCTGACCGTCTCGCCAAGTCCGATCATTCGCTCGATGAGGTGGTCGTACGCGGTCTCGTAGGTCTCGTACAACTCAGCGAAAAACGCGTGATCGGTCAAAAACGTCCGACCAGACACGCGCTGATGGAAGTCGTGCGCAGCGAACTGTGCAAGACGGAATGTAGTAGCTAGTGTATGCATAGGGTTGTAATTGAGTGTTTCAGAACTCACTGGAGCCTACCAGAATTCCCCTGGTAGGCTCGGATGAGGTCTGAAACTTAGACGCCGTACTCGGCATCCAACTTCTGAGCCTCGCGCTTGCGGCGCTGGTCTTCCGCGATGGCCTTGGCCACCGAGTCGACCGTCGCCTCGACCTTCCAGTTGCCGAGCTTGCTCGACAGCTGGTCGGCCAGCGCACTGAGCTTGCCAGCGGCGTTCGCCTTCTCGGCGAGGGTGATGTACGCCTTGGCCACCTTCTTCGGACCCGCGGGGGTCTTCTCGGACTCGGACGGGTCGAACGCAATCGACGCGATCGTCTCCTGCGCGAGACCGGCGAACGAGGCAGCGGCCGCCTCGGTCGAACCGAACTCGCCAGACGCGGCGAGCTGGGCGCACACGCGATCGAAGTAGACCTTCTCGGTCTCGCTGAATCGCACGCCGTCCTCTTCGGTGCCGTCCTCGTTCTTGACCTTCTTGCCCGTCGGCTCGGTCAGCCGCTCGATGCCGGTGTTGTTCTCGACCGCTTCGGCGAACTGCGCACGGAACTTGGCGAACACGCTGCGGTACAGCACGTTCAGCACGGCGGACTCGAGAGCCGCACCCTGCTTCTTGGCCAGGTTGTCGTACTCGCCGATGCTGTCAGGCACCTGGACATTGAGCTCGAACCCGAGGGTATTGACTTGCTTGCTAACCATTTGTTGTTTGTGACTCGAATTGCAGCCCGCGTCACTTAGCTGTTGGAGCGGAATGAATTGTAGGCCGCTCCGTCCTACTGGCAAGCATTGCCGGGCTTGCCTTCCGGGAAATACGCTTTCGGCTTCGAGGTTCTTCACTCAAAACCGATCAGACCTGCGATCAGCGCGTTTTCCGCACCGATCACTTCTCGGTTTTGGCAGAAGTCGCAGATGCGGTGGTCTGCGTCCGGTTCGACATTGTCAGTCGTGAACTCCCGGCAGACTTTGCACCAGCCGGTGTATTGTTCACACGCGTTGTGATAATCCTCTTCGTGCACGATGGTGCACACGGGTATGTTTTTCATATGGTTCCTATCAGGATTTGATATGCACTATTTGACGGGCCAAAAGTAGGGTAGATCGCGCGGCTCGAACGGGAAGTACGACCGGTAGAACACGACGTCCTTGCGGAGTAGATTCGACCGGTGCGACCGGTGCAACTGCTCGTCACCCAGCCAGGGTGGGCGCGGATTGTCGACCGCCACGCGTTCGGCGAACCAGGGCTTGAGACTGTCGTCAAACCCACGCAGAATCCACTCCTCGCACATGTACTGACCATACAACGCCAGGGTGGATTCGTACCCGCGCCACATCTTGACCGCCGGGTGGCTCTTCCAACCGTAGTCTTTCTCGGTCAGTGCCAGGTAAATCTGCTTGCATTCGACCCGCTGCTTGCCGAGTCGACGGTTGTCCAGCACCATCGCAGACGCTGCGAAGTTCTCAAATGGCAGGAAGGTTTGCATATTAGATACCGTATTCAGTGAACAATTCGTTGAGCGTCGGCTGACGCTTGGTAGGCTTGGCAGCCTTCGCGGGCTTGGTGTCGTCATCGTCCGGCGTGAGGTCGACTTTGCGGGCGTCATCGTTCGCCTTGGACTGCGTGCAGAACTCGCCCCAGTTGTCAAGGGCGAACTTGGTCATAATCCGCTTGCGGTTCTTTGGGTCGACGTGAACCTCGCTGGCGAACGTCACGCGGCGGATGAACTGCGTATCGGGATACAACGCGACCTCCAGGACGCGCACGAGCGGGGCCGGTGTCATATTGAACCTGTCGCGCACGTAGTCGCGCTGACCGGGCGTGAGCGAATAGCACCGACCGACCACAATGGCGCAGCTGAGTGTCGGACGCGAATCGCCAAACGACAAATGCTCACCGATGTTCTCGGGTGGCGACCAAGGCCAGCGGAGGTCGTCCTCGGTCGGTTGGCGACGCTGGTCATCGAGTCGCTGACCAAGCGCCTCGACGAGCACGCGGGTGGGCAAACCCCAGTCGTGCAGCAACCCGATGGCTTCGTTGAGTTTGATCAACG
>Ga0208089_1000092_pt1 | contig 22405 bp, 26 predicted proteins | sample LakMenEpi29Jun12_FD_150744 | JGI IMG/M metagenome (GOLD analysis project Ga0208089, IMG submission 150744) | Freshwater microbial communities from Lake Mendota, WI - 29JUN2012 deep hole epilimnion (SPAdes) | ecosystem: Environmental > Aquatic > Freshwater > Lake > Epilimnion/Euphotic zone ... | reverse complement strand
GATCCTATCCATCAGGGCAGGAAGATCCGACGCAGTAAATCGTGATGGGACAAGGTTAGTCATTATGGTAGCTCCTTTAAAAGCGAGGTTTGATTGTGTGATCCCTATAAGGCGATCAATATTATTTAATCACAAAATAAAAATAATAGCAAGTTGAAAACCGAACATATTATTATGGTTTTTACGCCAAAATAATATCAAGAATATAACCTTCTATGTTTAGGTACTTCATTTCTTTTTATCCAAAATCTAATAGATCTATCGGAAACTCCATAAAGTTTAGCACATTCTTTTTGAGAAAAGTATGTTATTCCTTCCAAAATAAAAGGATCACATTTTTTCCCACATTTACCACCTTTTCTACGTTTATAGTTATTCAATATTCGTTCATCAGTAATCTTTATACCTTTATTCCAAGCAGGTTTGCCCTTCATAGACATACTGGTTTTCTCTCGGGATGCTTTACTTCTTTTTGATCCCGAAGTACCTTCACCACCATCTGTTTTATTAATCAGTACACCACCACTATCTTTTTTCCCCCAAAACTTTATAAGTTCCACTTCCAAAGATAATGCTTCTTGTTCCGTTAAATTTTCTTTTATTCGTACTATTCTATCTTTATCAGGAGGTCGTTGAGCCAAACCCAACTTTCTTTTGTTTGTATCTCTAAATCCAGAACCTTTCCCAATATAATAAGGAGAATATCTATCTTCACGCAAATAAGCGTAAACATAATACTTTTCCATCTGCTTTGTTTGTGGTTATAGTTATTTATACAAGAAAAGGGGCATTTCTGCCCCAAATCTCTTTGCTTGAATAACCACAAACAAGCACTATTATTTATCAACCAATAATACTATCTCTCCACTCTTCACTCATATTCACCATAATCGCTTCTGCTGCTTCTTGAGTTTCAGCATATCCTTCATCAAGTAAGTGTGAGAGGATGATGTCGTAATAATCATAACTATCAGAAATACCAAGAGTAGAATCTTTTACTTCTTTACCTGCTCTTCTTCTTGCTTTATTACCAGAACCAAAATCTTCTGGTTTTTGTCTTTTACGAGCACTAAGTTTTCTGAGGGTTTCAACATCTCTTAGTTTTCTATCAAGCAAATCAGATGCTTTTTGTTTGCGAGCACCAGTAAGTTCTTCATCAACCTGATGAACTTGATGATATGCTTCTTGAAGACTACGAAAATCTTGTGCGTCCATTTTTATGAATACTTTTTAAGTATTTAGAATAATACTTCTTACAAAAAAGGCGGGTGTAAAACCCGCACTTTTTTATTCGGTTTCTTGCCCTTTACCTTTCTTGCCGATATTATACTTTTGCTCTAAAATCCAGTCTCCCTTATCTTTGTAGGCAAGAACTTTAATTTGATTAAGTGGTGCAATATCAGCAACACTATCTTCTTTAACGACGGTAATTAGTCCCCAATCAGCAAGCAAACGAACAATGCGATTACGTCTTTGAACATCATTCACAGTAAGATTTGCGTGTTTGCCATCCAAAGCAAACAATTCTTTAAAGTGAACAATATAATATCTACCTTGCTTATGTAGAATATGACAAGATTGATAAAGTTTTTTCTCTTTTCTTGATGCAACTCCGATGCGGGTTAAAGTCTCACGGACTTTCAAAAAGTCATCAGGTTCATTAAGAATTACTTCCACCATTTGATCTTGAGACCAATTAACAGTGGGTTCTACCGTAGTAGTCATTTTTTTCCTCCAATGTCAAGTCGTTGTTTAATGAATTTAATTTGTTCTTTTGTTAAGATTTTCAGAGCTTGTGATGCTTTTTCATTACTATATCCATAGTATTGCTTTATACATTCTAAGTCTGTGACTTTATCCTTTCGGAGCCAGGGAGAAAATCTCTTCCGTTTCCTTAGACTATTTAGATAAAATGAATATTGCATATCTTTTTCAAGATAATGTGACATATTCATTTCATTTACATACATTATGCAATCAATGTGCGCAGATAAACACCGATTAATAATATATGGAGGATAATCTTGAATATTTTCTGATAAATTTTCTTTTGTAAAGTTAATAGAGTTTAACCAATCTTTAAGTTCAGGCATAAAGAGCAACCTCCAAAGGATTGGTTTTTTCTGTTGGATAATTCGTGACCAAGAGTTCTGTTTTTACATTTTCATCAGTTCCCCTTTCCCCCCTATGTGCCATAGAATAACGCAGTTTCCACTCACGAAGATAATAATCTTTATACAGTTCCAGAAGTCTATCATTGACATTATACGTAATCATAAATTTATGCTGGCACTTATAAACATTTTGAGCAAAAAGTTCGTGATCAAATGATTTGTGCATCTCTCTATCCTTTCCATAAAGAAAATCTTTAATATCATAAGGTGGATCTAAAAATACAAAGACATCTTCTCCTGGAGCATTCATTACTTCTGAGTAATCAATATTTGTAATCTTCCAATTCTTCATAAGTTTTGAATATTCTTTCAGTTTCTCAATACCAACAAAAGAAAAATTAGAACGAGATGCAGTTGGAGAAAACGTACTGTTTTCAGTCAGTCCAGAAAAACTACATTTATTCAGAATAAAAAAACTTACTGCTCTCTCAAGACCCTCTTGAGTATTAATATCTACACGAAGTTTATCAAATAATTCTCTATGTGCTGCATCTTTCTCATCCTGAGTTCCAAAGTCAGATACTTTGGTCTTAATCTCTTTCAGTTGTTCAGATAGTTCATCTCCATTATCACGAAGTTGAATCCAAAAATTGTAAAGAGGAACGTACAAGTCATTAATCCAAACGGGAACATCTGGATATGCCTGAGTTGTATAAAATGCAACAGATCCACCACCAATAAAAGGTTCTCGGTATTCTTTAAAAGTTTCAGGATACCAAGGTGCAAGAGTTTTAGTTGCTTTAGATTTCCCACCAGGATAACGGAGACAAGTTTTCAACGGGAAAGTTTTTATACTCATTTAAACTCAACCTCACACATAATTTCAGTCAATGCCGCCAAAAGATTAATTTCTTGATCCGCAACAAAGGCAATCTGATATTGATACTTAGCAATAATAAGAACAGCAGCAGGAATAGAACCTGGAACAACTGAGTCGTAAAGTGCATCATAAACCCTACGAAGAATAACACCACTGTCATTATCAAGATTGGATACAACCCATTTACGTACTTCAGTGAAGTTCTTTTCCTTAAGATTCTTAAGAAGTTCATTTACAGAGATGTCTGAGAAAGATGCAAGAATTCCCGAGTCAATTTTTCCTCCTGTAGAATATCTTTGACATTCGTTGAGGACTCTGCGGAAATCTGGGAAGTGTTTTGATACCAACTCCGCAAGAACCTTTGGATCATACTCAATCTTTTCTTGATCCAAGATTGTTTGAAGTCTCTTAAAGAATGCTCCTGCAAGTTGTGCCTTTTGTTTTCCTTTGATAGTAAAGTCAATGACTGCACATCGAGAATGGAGAGGTTCGATAATTTTGTTTTTATAGTTGCAGGTAAAGATGAATCGGCAGTTGTTATAAAATGCCTCAATATTTGCCCGTAGAAGGAGTTGAACGTCGTTCCCCGTGTTATCAGCCTCATCGATGATGATGACTTTGTGTTTAGAAGATCCCGTAAGTGAAACGGTCGAAGCAAAGTTTTTTGCCTGGTTCCGTACAGTATCCAAGAAACGTCCTTCGTCGGATCCATTGATGACATAAAAATCTGCCCCCAGTTCATTACATAGTGCCTTTGCAATAGTTGTTTTACCAATACCAGGAGGTCCAGCAAGAAGAAGATTTGGGATCTCTCCTTTCTCAACGAACTCCTTAAATGTTTTTTTAGTTTCATCGGGAAGAATACAATCATCAATCACTTGAGGACGATATTTTTCCACAAAAAGAAAATCACTTGCCATAATTTAGACCCAAGAAGGTTTGCGTTCTGGCATACGAAGATAGTTAGATGCTACCCAAGATTTGGATGCAATGTATCTTTTATATGCCTCAAAGGTATCAATAGTATTGTCATATTTCCATTCATCGGGCATAGCACGAGCAAATGGAGTTACATTTGTTAATTTTCCTTTTGGAAACAAATAGTATGCCTCCAAAAGAGTATTATAGCACGAATGAGTTTTACCGTAACGGACGGAATATTCATCACAAAGATTCATTCCCCACTTAATCAACCAATAAGCATTGTCGATTGTTTTTGCTGCCCACTGAGTACAAGGATGATTACGAAAAGCACCTTTTTCAGTTGCATACGGATTGCCATCTGCTTTGTGAACTGGGCCATAATTGTGATACCACTTGGATGCTACGATGGATAACATCTGGCAACACTCAAGTGGCATTTTAACTATGTGTTTGTCAGGAAGACAGATAGCACTTTCGGCAGGAAATTGATTTGTGACGAAAATATTCATTCAAATGTTGAATCAGGTTCCAGAGCAATATAATAGCAGAGATCGTGGTTCTTAGAAGTGAATCGTGACAAAAGTTTTTGCGACACAACGACTTCATAGGTTCCAGGAAGAATCTTAATATTTTCTACCTTGAAGTTGAAGACAAACACAGAATTCGTTTCACCAACAACAATCGAAAAGTCGTTTGATGTGTCGTTCTTTTTGTCACGAACAACCAGTTTCACAACACCTGCTTCACCAACGGCAGAGACATCTGGAAGTTGATAAACTGCAGCAGCTTTCAAAAGTTTATCCAGTTGCTCAGTACTCAACTCAAAACAAACATCTTCACTGGGAAGATTGATTGCTTTGTCAGGAGGAGTAATGATAACGTTAGGATCAGCAAAGAAATACTTAGAACGAGACTTTCCTTCTTTGATGACCACATATCCATCATTAGCAAAATCAAGTTCTGGTGTTTTATGCAGATTCAATCCGTTAAGAAATTGGTTCAAATCATAGATACCAAAGTCTTTAGAAAACTCCTCTGTAATTGTTGCTTCTGCAAGAATATTCTTCATCACACTGATAGTGCGAAGTTTATTTCCCTGTTTAAAAAGAATGGATTGATTAATTGAAGAGAAGTTTTTTAGAACAGAGAGAGTCTTATCAGAAAGTTTCATAGTTTGATTTCGCAGTTTCATTATTAAATCCAGCAAAGTTATAAAGAAGAATTCCGTAATGAATAATCTTTAATGCATCAAGTTTAGACATTCCGTCTTTTTTACCAAAACGAGAAGAATATTTGATGAGATTATCTCGGCAAAAGGGAACACCATCACCAATTGCATCAATAATATCAAGAACTTGAACTTTTGAATTCTCCGATGCATAGTGAGAATTATAAGTGCTCTTGATGTAATCTTCGACTGCCTTTAGTGTTTTATTTTCACCAAATTTCCAAAAGTTGTTATCTGATACCTTAACACTAAGGGCAGGAGAAGTATTAAATGAAATATGATCTTCTCCAAGACCGCCAAGAAGATGAGAACCCGTAAAAACAATACTGTCTGACGAATAATAAGGATTTCCAGTCAAACTAATACCATCATTTTCCCAAAAGTCTTGATTGGGAATTGTACTTTCATAAGTGCTTTCAAAATTTTCGGACATAGATTTCATAGTAAAAAACAAAAAGAGGAGGCACGTTTACCTCAGTATATTCTATCAGAATACTTCGTCAGATGCAAATGCTTCTGCAACTTTTGCTTCTGTGGAATCTGTGGGCATTTGGAAGTCAGCATCTACTTTATCATAGAGTTCAAGAAATGCTTGCTTGGTTTCTTCATCAAAACGGTTCACACACACTTGGATTGCCTTTGCCTTATCTTGAAAGATGCTGTATGCACGGATGATATGGACCAGACGACGGGTGCTGATGATTTCCTCAATACCACCATCGTAGAAGGTTTTGCGGATGATATCTGCCCAATCAACCAACCGCTTGCAGAAGTCACGGTCTTCCACACCAAGATCCAGAGCAATACCTTCAAGAATTTTTTGTTCAACAGAAGGAGCAGGATAGGATTGTTCAAAGGTTACGGGAAACCTTTCAAGGAATGCTTCGTTGAGCACATTGGTGCCAATAAAACGACCGTCGTCCGAACCCTTACCTTTGGTGTTTGCAGTAGCAATAACGTTAAAACCAGCAGCAGGTTTTACAAAACGACCGATCTTCTTTAGGAAGACACCTTTACCTTCCAAAACAGATTGCAGACACAGAATCTTGTTAGAAGCAAGGTCAATTTCATCCAACAGCAAAATTGCACCACGCTCAAGGGATTCAATAACTGGACCGTTATGCCAAGCAGTTTCACCATTCACAAGGCGGAAACCACCAATCAGGTCATCCTCGTCAGTCTCAATCGTAATATTAACACGAATCAATTCACGATTAAGTTGAGCACACGCTTGCTCAACACTGAACGTTTTACCATTACCCGAAAGACCCGTAATGAACGTAGGATAAAAAAGACGGGACTGAATAATCTTTTTAATATCATTAAAGTTACCAAACTTGACAAAGGTATCATCTTTTTCAGGAATGAGTGTTTGTTCTACAGCAGGAATCACAGCAGGAGCTTGAAAAGTACGTTCGATTTCTTCAACTTTTTGTTGAGTGACTTCAAGATTCCACTTTCCACGACCAACTTTAAATGGTTCAAGACGCTTCGTTACAGTTTGATACGAAACATTTTTAGAAGCACAATACCCACGAACATCGGCAGCAATAAACTCAGTACCAAAGGTGTTTTTAAGATCGTTAAGGATTTGATCGTCGGTCATTTGAGTGCGAGGCATAATCAGGTTGTTTGTTTCAACTGAAGTCATTATAAAACAAAAAAGGGGTCACCAAGACCCCCCGTGGTCAGTTTGCCAATTGGTTCCCGAGTTTCTCAAGATACTCAGTGCTGCCAATATGTCCTTTATATCCAGGATAATATTTTTCTACCATAGCAGAAATACCCATTGCAGTAATAACACTATCACATTTTACCCAAACTTCTTTGGTATCATACTTAACTACGTGTTCGAGTGGGAATTTGGATTTCATTTTAAGGTTCGACTGTAAATGTTTTGTTTTTAACTTTGGTATCAAACTCACCAGTTCTACCTGGTTTCATACTACCTATTTTAACATTCTTTCCCTGTCCAGGCCAAGATGTTTTAGAAGTCCCTTTGAGAGTAGAACTTCCACTGGGTTTACGTTGAATCAGAACAGAATCCTGATTATACTTTTTACCAAGTTTTTCAATTGCCTTTTTAAACTTTCTTTTACCTTTTTTTCCAGGAGTGATAATGTGAGATTTCTCTCCTACTTTTTTCTCCTGAGGAGTTCCTGGATTTTCGGTATATCTACCAGCAACTTTAGTAGGCCCAGGAAGTCCAGCACCTCTTACATCTTTTTCAAGTTGCCTTGAACGTGCTTTATTTTCTGCTTTAGATTTATCTCCTCTTTGAGCAGACATAATTGCCATTCCACCTTTTTGAGATTTTCTCATCACACGAGTAAGAGAGGTTTCTTGAATAGAATGGCACTCTACCACAAATTCCTTAAAGGTTTTCATATGAGCAGATACTTTTTAGGTATTTAGACAACAAGAGAAATAAACTCCCCAAGAACTTTTTTATTCAATTTTTTAGTTTTTAGAGATTTAACAAAAGCAGATTTGATTTGTGATTTAGTAGCATCATCAGCAACATCAAACTCTGCATCTTGAGAAAGTGCAGAAGAAGAGAGTCCAAAATAAGCATCATAACCAGAGTTAGTGATAGTGAAACTTTTTAGTTTTTTCCAATCATTTTGAATCACTTCATATTGTTTATCACCTTGATTATGATAAAGACTAATGAAACGATTTGCGTTACGTCCCTCAATAACACGAATTCCAATAAAGTTTACAGATGGAAACTTATCTTTCAAGTTACGAAGGAGAACCTCAGTAAATTGATGATATCCATAATCAAACTTATAGGTGATTCCAAGTTTACGATCCCTAAGAAAAGTTTTATCTGGATTAATACCACGAGTGCCAATGTAAGAATCAGAATCATATCCACGTTTGATTTCTACGTGATAGGGAGGATAATTTGCCTCACCATCAGTCAACACGATGCACTGAACTTTTTGAAGTTTATTTTCTTTTTGAAACTTAGGAAGAATTTGATGAAGACTCATTAATGCTTCATTCAAAGGAGTTCCAGAAAGAGCCAAACGATTTGAATATGTGTATTGAGCACGATAAGAATCTCCGAAACAAACGGCAAGACGCCAAACATTAAGCATTTGATGCTCCAACTCTTTACCAGAAACTTTACTGGTAAGAAGATTCATCAAAGCAAATGATTCTTCAACTTGAATCAATCCTTCCTTTGCTTCATAATGAGAAGTTCGATCAGCTGGACTATAAGTTTGAGTTTCGTAATCATATTCACCACGACGCCATTCATTTGTAAAAGCATAAACTTCAAAGGGAATCGCAACTTTTTTACAAAACCAAACAAGATTAAAAAGTTGTTTGCAAGTATCTTGAAGAACGTGAGACATAGATCCAGACCAATCAAGAATAAAGACAAGCCCGTGATTTTTACCATCAGGAATCACAGATACTTTCTTGAACAAATCTTCCGCATATTTGTAAGAATGAAGACGAGATGTATTAAGAACACCTGTGCGAGCAGTAGTAGCACGAGCATAAGAATCTGCTGCCTTACGACACTCAAACTCCTTCACCAGATAGTTGACTTCCTTCTGAGCAGATAGTTTAAACTTTTTATAATCCTCATCTGCATATTTAAAAAGATCTACACGATCCCAACCTCTTTCATCGCAAAGTTGATTATTTTTTTCTTGCTGATGATTAAAAGCAGAATCAATATCCTTATGAACATCTGCGTTTTTACCAATCACAGTCTCAAGATTGACTTGAGGAATCTCAACATAAACGTTTTCATATCCATCATGATTAATCAAGTCACGAAGTTTATTTTCCAAGGAATCTGCAGTAAGAACTTCAGGTTCTTTTTCATCATTGACAGTATTTTGAACCTCATCACCTTGAGAAGTGCCACCGTAAGATTCATCGGGATTTGGTTGTGACTTATCACTCTCACCTTCTTCTTCTGAAGAGGAGTCATCGGTTTCTACTGGTTGATTAGTAGAAGATTGAGAATCACCTTGTTGCTCATGAGAATCAAAGTCAGGAACTTTTTGCTGTTGTTCCTTTTCTTCCTTACAATACTTATAAAGTTTTTCTGCAGCAACCAAAACATCAGCAAAAGTTTCAGTATCAGCAATTAGGTTTATAATTTCAATTTCTTTACCCTTCTGGATGGGAACATCAATATAGTTACCAACTTTAAACCACAAATTTGCACGATCGGCAAGATTGAATTTAGACAGATTTTCATCATTCAACTGAAAGAAATCTTGATCGTTCAATTCTTTGTATCCGTTGAAGAAGGTTTTTGCAAGTCCCATATACTTGCGTTTCATCAATTTTTCAATGCGAGCATCCTCAACTACATTTACAAATTGGGGAGGAATTTTTGCAGATTGAGTCCAGTCCTCATCTGGAGTAAAAAGCGCGTGTCCAACTTCGTGCCCAACAAGTAAATCGTATACAGTATTGCTTGCTTTCTCCCATAGAGGTAAAGTCAATACACGAGTATGAACATTAAAACAAGCAGTAGAAACTTTTTTATGCTCAACCACCAAATCTTCAGTGGCAAGCAACTTAGCAAGTTGAGATTTGATTTCGTGACGGACAGGCATTAGACTTCTTTCGTATGAACCCATAATACGAAGAAAGGTCGTCCTTTGGACGACCCATATGACGCTTTTTAAACTGGGCAAGTCGTGCTTTAGCTTGCCTCAGTGCTTGCGGTTTTAATTTTCGTTTCTGGGGTTTCCCAGAGTTGTGTTGCCAGTTTGGAGTGCTCATTGTTCTTTGGTGTATCAGGACACCATACGTGAAAAACCTTTGACTTTCTCGAAACGTAGGACAGATTCAAATTTGTCCTCTAATCCTGTTTTATGGGAAATAACAAAAATATTAGCATCTTTAATCACATAACGGATAATCTTAAGAAACTCTTCTGTTCCAAATCCATCAAGTGAGCTATCAAATACTTCATCCATAATGAGAAGATTTGTATTCACAGAATTTTTCATTCTCGCAACTTCTCTCCAAGTAAAAAGAAGTGATAAATCAATTCTCATTTTTTCACCTTCACTAAAGGAAGCATAAGAAAAATCTTCGTGAATCGGTGATTTGACTGTTTCATTAAACTCTTCATCAAGAGTGAAATTAATATAGAAGTCCATCATCTGCAAATAACGATTCACTTGTTGATTGATCAACGGAAGATACTTTTTGATAATCTTAGATTTTACTCCACTGTCTTTAAGCAAACTATAAGTAAAATCATAATAGTTAATTAAATCTTTTTTAGAAACAAGATCATCATAAGTGGATTTTAAACTGTCTTTGAATGTTTCTAATTTCTCATGTTCAGAATTTCTGTTTGCAAGGTTCTCGGTAAGAGTTTGAATTTCTGATTCAAGATTTTGGACTTGTCTTCGTAATCCATGAATCTTAATATTGTTTTGAGAAATGCCATTCGTTAGTTTTGAAATCTCCTTCGATAAATTATTGAATTGACGCTCTCGATTTTCTTCCTCTTTGATTGCTTCCTCTAGTTCTTGATAACCAGATTGCAACTCCTTTGCTTTATTTTGAGCGTCTTCAATCTTATTTATTCTGAAAGAGTCATCAATTTCTTGTGTGCAGGTAGGACACACCGTATTCTCAGTAAAAAATTTGTGTTCCTCACTAATTGTAGAAACCCTCTGTGATATCTTACCTTTAAGATTTACTAATTTACGAAGTTTCTCTGCATATCCAGTAATCTTATCTTGCTCATGAATATGTTCTCGGAGAGGTTTTTCTAAAGAAGAGTTTTCTTCCATATAATTACCAATCTCAGAATTTAAATTAGCAATTTTTTCTTTGTTGGCATTGATATTGGCATTTCCACGATTTTCAAGTTCTTCAATAAAGTTTTGTTGCATCTTAACTTTATCAAGAAAGGATTCCTTTTTAAGTTCCAAAACCTTAACATCTTCTCTAAGCAAACGGATTTTTTCTTTAATTAAAACATTCATAGAGGAAAATATTTTAATATCAAGCAAATCTTCAATCACTTCACGACGATGGGATGCTGAAAGTTGCATAAAAGGAACAAAAGTACTACTACCCAAAATTACAATTTGAGTGAAAGACTTATAGTTCATTTTAAGGACATTTTGCTCCAACCATTTTTGCTGATCTAATGCAGCGGCAGATTGATCCAGAGAAACACCATTTCTCCAGATTTCAAAAATAGCAGGTTTAATTCCTCTTACAACTTTCCATTCAACATTACCAACTGAAAATTCAACTTCAACCTTACAATCTTTTTCATTTACAGAGTTAACAAGTTGAGGTTTATTGATTCTACGAAAAGGTTTTCCAAACAAAGAAAAAGTAAGAGCATCAAGCACTGTGCTTTTTCCGGCACCATTTGTACCAATGATTAAGTTGGTAGAATTTTGAGTAAAATCAATTTCAGTAAAATGTTGCCCAGTAGAAAGAAAATTTTTCCACCGTATTGTTTTAAATAAAATCATAATCAGTTTCGGGAGGAATTACAATGTCATTTTCAGTAATTATAGTATACTGATACCCATAACTTTCACAAGTTTTTATGATAACTTCATCTTCAATTTCAATTACATGCATTTCAGGATATCCATCTTCCTCCAACATCATAGCATATCTCATTGCATCGTCTTCTTCTTCAAACAAATAAATTATTTGCTCACCATTATCGTCAGTTACAGAATAAGCACCTTCTTTTTCTTTACCCTCAATTGTTAGAATAAACATTATACTAACTCGCAAGCTTCTTGATAGATTTCTTGAATCATTTTTTGAATAATTGATTTATCAAGATTAATTTCTGCTTCCTCAACGTATCTGTTCAGAATAGACAAAGTATCTTCCGATTCAAATGCCTCAAAATCTTCAAGTTCCTGAACCGCAAAATTTTCAATAATTTTTAGTTCTGCAATATTGGAGGCATACAATTTATCAATAAATTTTTCAAACTTTTTAATGTCAGTTTTTTTACGAACGATAACTCTTACAATTTTATTTTCATACTCTCTTGTATCAAAAGTCTGATAATCCGTATCTTCATAATAAATGTTATAGAACAAACGATAAGGATTATTAATTGCAGTTTTTTCTAAAGTTTCCGTATCAAAAAGATGAAATCCTCTTTCGTCATTTACATCGTTCCAAAACATCTCATAGGGATTACCCAAGTAAAAAACAGTTCCATTGTCAGAACGAGTGTGATAATGTCCCGAAAAAACAAGTTTGAATTTATTAAATACTTTACTTTCTAATCCGTGCTCCATTACGAGTTGTTTATTAACTCTAAATCCTTGAAGTTCAAGGTGTCCCATCGCACATTTAGATAATGACTTTTGAATCATCTTGAGAGTATTCTCTTCATTTTCTTGGTTAATCCAAGGTATAAAAAGTGTTGGTAACTGACCCAGCATTACTTCAGTTGGTTCTGAATAAACTGTTACATTACTATACTCACGAAGCAACAAATCCACAGCATTTACTTCGTTAGTATTCTTATAGTAACTATCATGGTTACCAACAATTAAATGTAAATTGATACCTCTTTGCTTTATGGGATCAAAAATATTATCTTTAGCCCAAGATAGGGCAGAAAAATCAATACCTTTACGACTATCAAAAGCGTCTCCCATATGAACAATTGTTTTAATTCCTTTTTCATCTATTGTCGGAAAAAAAACATTATCATAAAACTTTTTAAAATAATCATGAAAAAGTTTAGAATTTTTACGAGCACCGTAATGAGTGTCTGTAATAATTGCAATTTGCATGGTTTTATATATTTGAATTCAAGTATACCACAGCAGATTGCAACAAGTCAACACTGTCATTAAAAAATCCTAAACCTTGATTACATTTATTGCACAATAATCCTCTTATCTTTCCTGTAGAATGATTATGGTCTACCGCCAATATTCTTCCCATCTCACTTTTTTCTGCACCACAAATAGCACATCCCCTATTTTGTTGCTCATACATTTTATCATATTCTTCACAAGACAAATTAAAATTTGCTTTCAATCTCCTTTTCTTATTATATAAATGTCTTTTTTCTGGATTATTTTTTGTCCATTCCTTTTCATATGTTCTTCTACATTCTAAATTAGAACAACAACCACTAACAGCATATCTTTGATGTCCACCACATCTTTTACATGGACGTTGAGAAATATAATGGGTTAGACCATTTTCTTTTGCTTCTTTTTGTGCATTAGTTTTGGACATTAATCACACGATAATCATACTGTTATTTATATTATCAATACCTTAATTTACTATGTACAGCATCCTTAATGCTATTGTAGTCGCTGTAGTTGGATCCGTCAAGGCTGTTATCGTCAAATACTTCAGAAAATCCAGACCTTTCAAGAATTTTGTTTTTGATTTCTAGCTGGCGCTTCTCTCTTTGAATACGACGAAGAAAAGCATAGTGAATAATTTGAGTGAAGTATGCAAAAGGATTTTGAGACTTCTCTGGATTGAAGTTATGAATGTACTGAACACAATTTTCAATACCATCAGAAATCATATCCTCCTTGAACATATAATTCACGAAGTTTGGTTTGAAGGATAAGTGATTAGCAATTTTCAGAAAACACTCTCCAATGTATCGTGGAATAGGAGGCTTTGGTTTTCCTTGAATCTCTGCAATTTCTTTATCTTCACGATATTTAATTAAAGCAGCAAGAAACTCTTTGTTATTGACATAATGCTCTGACCTTTTTCTTTTGGTCATAATTGCTGTGGTTATCATAAATTCTTATCATTATTATGTAGATATTATAACACTTTCATATGTGCTTGACAAGGTGTTTAAAAGTGTGTACAATAACCTTTGTCAGGGTTAAAAGGATTGTATTAACTACTTTTAAAGATCTTTTCCAATATTTCTTTAGCATCATTGACATTTGCTAGGTATCCCATTTTACGACTAATTTTAGAAGAATTACCTTTTTTTGATGATTGCCTGATATAATTTTGATATAAGATAATCATTTCAATATCAGAAGATTCTGTCATTGTAATCACATCTTCTAAATTTATAATTAATAGATCTTCACTTGTTGTTTTCAACCATGGTTCTATTTTATATCCCACTACTTCAAGTTTATTATTTTTAATTTCAGATATAATTACAGGATTTGAAACTAGCAGCATAGTTCGATCTTCTTCTTCAGAAGCTGCTACTTTTGCGAAGATTTCCTCTCCGGTTTTCAATTTAACTGTTGCATAAAAATCTTCTTCTATCATTGCTTTAATTGAATTGTAATTATTTCATAATTAAAATTCTCTTCGTTATAAATTTTAATTCTTTCAATAAGATGATTTAGAGTATAATTTTTTCTTGACTTATATGTACAATCATCAGCAATATCATATAAAGTTGCTTTTACTTTATCTTTTCCTTTTCTAAGAACTCGTCCAATACTTTGAAGATTACGGATTCTTGATTTACTTGGAGAGGCAAAGATAACATTATGGAGGTTTTTAATGTTGATACCAGTAGAAAAAGTTCCATAAGAAGCAACAATAATTGCGTTGTTTTCTCTTTCCGTAATCTCTCTAACTAATTCTCTTTCTTCAGTATCCACTCCACCATGTACAAAAAATACTTTATGGTCATCTCGCTTATTATTATTTATCTTTTCGTAGAGTATTGCCCCATGTGCTTCTACTCTGGAAAAAAGAATTAATGTGTTTCCTTTTAAATCTAAAGCAAGATTTTGAATAAACTTATTTCTCCTCTCATGAGATATTAAATATTGAATTTCATCTTCATAAGTTTCAAATTTTTGTGGGGAATGTTTAAGTACAAGACAACGAATATCAAGTTGTGATAAGTGGCCTTGTCTCATTAATTCATCAGTTTTTGTAACTTTATATGAAGGACCAAATAATCCTTCAAGTACCCACTTATGAGTTTGTGTTCCATCTAAAGTTCCAGTAAAACCAAAACGATATTTTGCGTGATGAAGTTTAGTCATAATTTGTATTAATGACTTACTCTTGAATAAATGTGCTTCATCACCTATAATGACACCATACTCTTCAAAAAATGAACGTTCTAGTTTATATACAGATTGCCAAGTTGTAATTGTAACTGAATATTCATTTGTTCTTTCTCTTCCCGAATATATTCGGTGGCAATATGTCTCAGCATCCCAACCATAATCCTGAAAATCTTTATACATTTGCTCTACCAAGCTTGTCGTGGGAACAACTAAAAGTATTTTTTCGTTCCTATCAACATAGTATCGCACTAACGAATAAATCATCAGAGATTTGCCTGATGCAGTGGGACTTATCAATAGCTTTCGATTATGTCTTAGAGCATCGTATACTCCCTCTACTTGATATGAACGAGGAGTATGAACGCAAATAGATTGCATATAACCTTTAACACCTTCTAGAGATATTTCTTCATTAATCTCAAAAGGTTGTCCGTAGAATTTATTCTCTTCAAACTCATAAGTATAATTATATTGCTTACAAAAAGAAACAATTTTGTCTAACAATCCAACATAGATTTGTTTGGATCTCATATCATATAAATGAATTTCTCCATTCCAATTTCTGCCACGATATTGTGGCATAAATTTTGCATTTGGAACATCAAATTTAAAGTGATCTTTCAACTCATATTCAATATGAGGTTCTGTTTTAATTTTAAGAAATACTTCGTTTGATTTTGATATTACAAGATTTGCTGCTTTATCACTCACATATCTTCATTCATCTGTGAATATTTATTTACCCCAGTCCAGCATTAAATCTCATAAATTCAATTGAATTTTTAATTTGATATGTTCTGTTTTGTATCATTTTAAGAATGCTTTCAATGTAAGTAAGCATTGTATCGTAGTAGTCTATTTTTAAACACACAGATGAAAGTTTTTCATCTGCATCAAGATACTTTTGCATAGTATCTTTATCACGGATCTTTTTGGGAAAAGGATTTTCTGCATAAACTTCTGGATCTGATTTTCCGGAATAATATTCATAACGTTCGTGTCGAATATTTCTTTTTTGTTGCTCTGCTTTTTTTCTCAAAAGAAAAATCGTATTATACAAATCAAAATATTTTGCGTGAAGAACTGGAATATTCAAAGACTCGGTATGTAAATTATCCGGATCTATTTTTGAATCTTTTTCCCACATTTCTTGAATTTTATCAAGATCAATGCTCATAGTGGATTTCCACTCAAATCAAGTATGTTGTAGATAGTATACTTGAAACCTACGTCTGCTGTAAAGTATTGAATATCTGTTTGAGTTGCGTCAAATGTAAGAGTGCTCAAACTATATGGAAATAAATCATTAAATTTTATTTGAAAATTTGCAATTTGACTACTTTTTAAAATTTGTAGAGTTGCATCAGAATATATGTTTAAACCCTTTTGTACATAATTTGCTCCACCATACGCATCAGAATTATTCAAGTCTGAAAATTGACTTAGTTTTTCTGGATATCCTAGTCCACGAATCCAATTTTGAATCGTATTATAATTTTCCAAATCTTCATCAACCAAAAATTTTATATTGAAATCTCCAAAAACAATTTTATCTCCAGGAATATCAATATCCTTTAAATATGATGGTTGATTTGCAATGCCTAAAGTAATATCTGGAATATTTGCTTCGTTGCAAAAAAATGATACTTTTGGAAATCTTGTTAATGTAAATTTAAATCCTGTTGGTGATAAAAAATTTCTATTTTCTATCTGAGAATCTCTTGCCATTTTTTTAAATATTTAGATAAAAAAAGAGGGTCCGAAGACCCTCTGAATAAACAATGTGATATTAAATCACATTAAGTTCTTAACAGCAACTCTACGATAATATCTGTTCGCATTGAGTTGTAATCTTCCAAGACCCTGAGTGGTTCCTTCTGCAAATGGGTTAGCAACAAGACCATAACGGGTCTTAAAGCCAATTTTTGGTTGGAAGGAGTTCTCACCAACGGCACGAACCATTTGGAGAGGAACGTATGGGCAATAGAAGAGACCTGCATCGTATGGGCTAACACCTTTGTAACCAACAACATAGTACTGATTACCTGGAGTTCCGTTAGCAGAAGTCAGGTTAGCAGCATATGGATCAATGTAGACACGGAATTTACCCATCAGAGTACCAGCAAAAGTATTGCCGGTGTCATCGACTGAAAGGTTAGCATTGAGTGCGGGGGTGTAATCAAGAACACCAGCCATTGTCAATGCAGAGGCAACGTCAGCTGAGCACATAATGATGTTGCCCTTCCCTCTACGAGTTCTCTGAGCAATTGCGTTCGCATCTCTTTCGATTTGGAACAGCAGACCCTTGAACTTCTCAACACTCCAACGTCCGTTTGAATCGATATCGAGGTCGAAGATTCCAGGAGTTGCAACGTTTTGAACAGCACCTTGCTCAGCAACCTTATAAATGGTTCTGATAACTTCACGGTTGATTTCAGCAAGAATCTCAGTTGAAAGAATGTTTGCTAATTCCGCTTCTGCATTTAAACCGTGGATTGCCTTGAGGTCCTGAGCAAGCTCAAGTGAGTACTCAGCCTTCAGAGCACGTGACTTTGCAGTAACAGTGACTTTCTCGATCGAGAATGCCATCTGATTGAAGGCATCAGTGCTGTTGCCATCAAGATTTTCAGCATCTCCAGTTGCCATTCCCTGACCAACGTTATATGGTGAAGGATTGGTTGTAGCAGTGCCAACTGGATTTAGAACTGAAGGATTGGAACCTGACTGCGCAGTAGTACCAAAACCAACAGCACCATCAGAAAATCCTGCGGGTTCATCAAGTCCTGCATCTTGTCCCGAGAATGCAGTATCTACTTCATTGTAGAATGCTTCAGTGCCACTCTGATTAGTGTAACGTGAACGCATTGCAAAAATGAGTCCAGTTGGACCACTCATTGGTTGAACACCAGCAAGGTCATAAGCGACCAAGTTTGGCATTGAACGGCGAATGAGGGAAATTAGAACAGGATCGAAACCTGCAGTAGGACCGCCAGGAGCAGCAGTACCACCAAAACCACCAGAACCACCAGCAACATTTGCACTATTGGTTGGAGATTCCATTAAGTTGGATAAATTTCCAACTTGGAATGCTTGCTCTTCTCTTAAAAATTTTTCTTGATTTTCTAACAGGACAGCAGTTACAGCTCTACGATGAGAATCTTTGATTGGATCAAGACCCTGATAATCTAAGAGAGGTGCCCACTTTTCCTGCAGATGTTCTGAATGAAACATTTGCTTTTACCTTTTACTAAAGTGTGTTTTTGTGTTTGAATTATATTAAATTCAATTATTTGCGAAATGCTGAAAGAGTCTTCAAATATGCGGACATTGTTCCAGAAATGGTTTCTGGGGAACTATCTACACTTTCAGACAATGTTTCAGTTTTTGCATTAGGAGAAACTACTCTTGAGGGGAAATATGATTCCCTTAAAGTCTCCAGTTTTTCACGATAATCGGATTCACTTTCAAACTCAACACTTTCGGCAAGTGAAGCGAGCTTGTCTTTCTGAGTGTCTGCAAGACCATCAGAGACTTTTTCAAAGATTCCTTCTGCAACCGACTCTGCGAGACGTTTGTTTAGGGAAACATTTTTCTCAATTTGCTCGTTGAGTTTTGTTTCCATTTCATCAAGTTTTTCTACCATACTCTCAAGAACATCATATTTATCTTCAGGGATTGATACATAATGTGCTTCAAAAAGATTTTTCATGCCAGAGAGGAAAGATTCGGTCATTTCAGTCTTAAGACCGTTTTCAATGACGAGTGAATTTTCTTGCATCCACTCATCAGCAACATACTCTAAATAAGCGTCAACACGATCACTGAGGATTGATTTAATTTCTTCAACTTCCTCAGCAAGAGCAACTGCATACTCTTCTTCAAGTGCTTCTTTGATTTCCCCAACCTTAGAACGGAGAGCAGCTTCAAAGATTGTACGTGCTTTTTCTTGGAATTCTTCAGAAAGATCTTCACCAGATAGAAGAGCATTTACATCTTCTTCAATACCAAAAGATTCTTCCATTTCTTCCTCATCTTCATCTTCATCTTCATCTTCTTTTTCCTCATCTTCTTCTTTTTTGTGTTTTGATTCCGAAACTACCTCTTCATCTTCGAGTTCTTCCTCTTCTTCGGTTTCTTCTTCGATCAGATTTTCATCTTCTAGATCTTCTTCTTCTTTCATTCCTTTCATTTCATCAGCTGATTTAGCTCCTTTATTAACAACATCCTTAACTTGCTTGAGGGTTGCTCCGGGAGTTTTCAATTTTGCTGAATCATCATCTGGACGATAATTTGATGGATCAGGTCCACCCAAATCTTCCCAACTAGCAGTTTGCCCATCTGGAATATTGCCAGATAATTTAGGCATTGAATCTGCTGCTTTCGCATTGGCATTAACAGCAGTTTTGGATTGCTTAGTGCCTACTTCCATTTCTTGTAAATCTCCACGAGACATTTGAACTCTCCGATTTTCCTGTAGTAAATCTATATTTATTTATAATTTAATAATTTACAATGAGTTTATGAACTCATTGAATAATGATAACTTATATTCTTCAAGAATACCTTCATCAACTAAAGTATTTATTCTCTTTTTTGTATTCTCTGCAACTTTTTCCTTTAACATACCACCATCCCATATCCATTCTTTACCTTCCATAATTCCTTGAACAAAAGCATCAGGAGCAGAAGGATCGGCAACAATATCAGCAGCCGTTGCAAGCATAAAATCTTCACCAACTTCTTTGTATCCTTTATTGTTTTCTCTTAAAGATCCAATACCACGAGAAGAAACACCGAGACAAACACCTTCTCGTAAAAGAGATTCTGCAATTTTACCCATTGGAGTAGATAAAATTTGAGCTTTGCCAATAAAGTTATTGCCATCACGATAAAGTTCAGTAATTTTATGAGAAACTCTATCAAGATTTACAGTAGGTCCGTCTGGATGTCCAAGTTCACCTAAAGCACGACCTTTATTCACATATTGTTCTGTATAACGTTTTACTTCTCTTTCCATAATTGAAAGAGGATACATACGTCCATTACGGTTCACACATTCTGCTTGAAGGAACGGACCCTTAATATAAAGTTTTTGATTTTTTCCAGTTCCTTCTGCAATAACTTCAACCTTTTCTATTTCTTCTGTGATGAGTTTCATTATGCTTGTCCTGAAATTTGTACTTGTTGGTAATAAAGTGCTCCTGCTCCTACACCGTAAGCAGAAACTTTATTTGATGCAGTAACGGTTGCATCCGATGAAGAAAATGCCGTTACGATGCCACTTGAATTATAATCAACCGTCATTCTTGTTTGATAATATCCACCAACATTTGAAGTCGTATCAACTGAAATTACTCTTTGATGAGTAAAGTTATAATATGACTGTCCACTTGCAGTGAGAGTTACATAATCGCCAACACCAAATGGAACTTGAGTTCCTTCTGGAACCGTAACAATCGTGGTGGTTCCTGTTGTAACTCCAACAACTCTATTTGATGCTTTTGTTAAAGCAATTGTTGCTGGAGTATTTGCAATAACATAGTAATCAGCAGAAGTTGCAAAAGGAGTTGCTCCCACAGAAATAAATGCTGCGCCGGTTGCAACAACTCTCAATGTATCTGATTGAACAGTAAATGCTGATGATGTGGTAGCAGTTCCTGCACTAAATGCAAATGATGAACCTGCACCAACTGGTCTATGAGTCATTATTCTTATAATACATTTAATAGTTATTTATTATTTTGTTTATCTGCTAATTTCTTCCCAGTCCATAGCAGCATAAACACTTTCTGAACTAGATATCGGTGAAGCAGCGACAACAAGTGTTAGTTCGTAAGATGTTCTAGTCAATCCATCTCTTTCAAGTTGAAACTTAAATAAAGCTTCTTTTAGAATGTTGATTGATGGTGAACCTTGATTTGCCGAATTAAAAAATCCACTTGCAAGTATTCTTCCACCAGTATAAGAAGTTCCTGTAATATTGTAATCTACGGCACTATCAGCACCAGCACTCACCCAACTTCCACCTGTTGTAGTTCCAGATGCTCTTACTTGCCAATTATAATTAACTCCATTATTTACTCCCATGATTGAGAGTGCTGTCATAATAACAATCGCATCCAAATAATTAGATTTTAATTTTAAAGAAATTATCGGATAAAATGTTCCGGCAACAGTAAGAGTTCTTGGTGCCGTGATTGGTGTTCCTATTGCCTGTTGTAATCCACGAAGTTCATAACCACCCTCTGAAATTACACTAGAACAAACTTGTTTCAATGTGCTTGAACTTGTTGTAATTCCAGTATTTGCAATCTCATATCTTACTGGAAGTGATGCTGTTGTAATATAAGTTGAAGTGATTAAGTTTGCGTGATGGAATGAATGGCAGTGAATAAATTTCCCATCAACTACAAAACCCAACCTAACTGTTCCAACTCCCAACCATTCAATATCCATCCACAAAATTTGTGCTTTGGAAATATCTAATGTAACACCAGATGGATTGAGATGCCCTGCACCAAGCATCGTATCAATATTCCAGTTATTTTGCGAAATTTGTGTTGTTATTCCAGTAGATAAACTTCTTTCTACAAAATATAAAGTACTTCCATCAAGTTCTAGATACATTCCATTATCTGCACCAAAGTATCCTACTCTTTGACGAAGATTTGCTTTTGCTGGGTTCATTACAAAAGTATTCATCACTTGTAATGATTTTCCTGGTTGATAAGAGAATACTTTTGTGGTTTCCCTAATCGCAGAACATCCAGCAGTAGTTCCTATACTAATATTGACTAAACCTTGTGTTGTTACAAATCCAACTGTTGAACCAGTTCCTACAACTAAACCACTCCAAAGATTATTGTCCTTGTATCTGTGGGAACTATCAAAAAGTGTAAGTGGAGTTGAAGTTCTTAAACGACCAAATGCATCAGTTGCTATTGGGGGAAATGTAATAGATGCTGCTGCTGATGATGTGGAAATTGATACTGTTCCCGTAACTGGTAGGGGATTACTAGAACTTACAGGAGCATTATTGAGATTGAGTGATACTTGCCCTGTTGTTCCAATTCCTACTGTTCCTTGAACTGTAACAGTAGAACCAATACCTGATACTGCGACTGTTGTGACTGGATTGGTTATGTAGAATGAAGTATTAGATATGGAAACTGTATTTCCTATTGATACTGTTCCACCAACAGTTACAGAAGTAACCGGATTGGTTACA
>Ga0208089_1000091_pt1 | contig 22451 bp, 21 predicted proteins | sample LakMenEpi29Jun12_FD_150744 | JGI IMG/M metagenome (GOLD analysis project Ga0208089, IMG submission 150744) | Freshwater microbial communities from Lake Mendota, WI - 29JUN2012 deep hole epilimnion (SPAdes) | ecosystem: Environmental > Aquatic > Freshwater > Lake > Epilimnion/Euphotic zone ... | reverse complement strand
CCTTGCTTAGCAGACCCGCCCGCGGAGTCACCCTCAACCAAGTATATTTCGCATTTTGCTGGATCGCGTTCCTGACAGTCGGCTAATTTACCAGGCAAGCCCATGGTGTCCATGACGCCCTTACGACGGGTAATTTCACGTGCCTTACGCGCCGCCTCTCGTGCTCGAGCCGCATCAACGATTTTACCAACGATAATTTTCGCATCGGCTGGATTCTCTTGTAAAAATTCCGCCAATTTTGCTGCCACCACTTCCGAGACCACGGGCTGCACCTCTGAAGACACTAATTTATCTTTGGTTTGTGATGAAAACTTCGGGTCAGGTACTTTGACTGACAACACACAACAAATGCCTTCTCGCATGTCATCGCCAGTGGTTTCAACTTTGGCTTTTTTAGCCATGTCGGTTTGTTCAATGTACTGATTAAGCGTACGCGTCATGGCTGTGCGTAAACCCGTTAAATGTGTACCGCCATCGCGTTGCGGAATGTTGTTGGTAAAACACTGTACGGTTTCACTGTAGGAATCGTTCCACTGCATGGCCACTTCTATGGTCATGCCGTCTTTTTCGCCCATGGCATAAAATGTTTTTGGGTGCAGCACGGATTTGGTCCGGTTCATGTACTCAACGAAGCCTTTAATGCCGCCTGAATAAGCAAAGTTTTCACTCTTACCGCTGCGTTGATCGATAAGCTCAATTTTTACACCGTTGTTGAGGAAGGACAGTTCGCGTATGCGTTTAGCCAATATATCGAAGTGGTATTCAACCAAGACAAAGGTTTCCACCGACGCCAAGAAATGCACTTCCGTGCCGCGCTTCTCTGTTTTTCCCATCAAGGCTAAGGGTGCCATGGGCACGCCGCGCTGGAATTCCATTTGGTGAATTTCGCCGTTACGGTAAATTTTCAATCGCAACCAATCCGACAAGGCGTTCACAACCGACACCCCTACCCCGTGTAAACCACCGGAAACCTTGTAAGAGTTTTGGTCGAATTTACCGCCGGCATGCAGTTCCGTCATGACGATTTCAGCCGCTGAACGTTTAACCGATTTAATGTCATCGTATTTAATGTCGGTAGGAATCCCCCTACCGTTATCGGTCACGCTGATGGAATTATCTAAATGGATGGTGACTTTAATTTCATTACAGTGACCGGCTAAGGCTTCATCAATGGCGTTATCCAACACTTCAAACACCATGTGATGCAATCCTGAGCCATCCGAGGTATCGCCGATGTACATACCCGGGCGCTTACGAACGGCGTCTAAACCTTCAAGAATTTTAATACTGGAAGAATCGTAATCAGGTGTAACTTTTTTATTTTCAGCCATACTCGTTTTCTTTAATTTAAGTGTTTGTTGATTTGGTTAATGCTTTTTTATTATTGTTTCACGTGAAACATAAGGCTTTTTTAAATACGCATAGGCATAACAACGTATTTGTAATTTGGGTTATTAGGAATGGTAATCAAACAACTGCTGTTGGCGTCAGCAAAAGAAAAGCTTGCTTGATCACTGTTGGTGTTATTTAGCACATCAATTAAGTAGGTAACGTTAAAGCCAATATCCAATGCGTCACCACTATAATTTATTTCCATCTCTTCTTCTGCTTCCTCTTGATCACTATTGGTGCTGATCAATTTTAAATTATTATTACTCAACACCATACGAATGCCGCGGTATTTTTCATTAGATAAAATGGATGCGCGTTGCATAGCCAACAATACGTTTAATCTTTCTACGCTAAATGTGTTTTGATGCCCAACTGGAATGACGCGGTTGTAATCAGGAAATTTACCGTCTATTACTTTTGAAATGAGTTTTAAATTAGCAAAACTAAAATTAACCTGATTGCTAGCCAATTCTATTTGCACTTCATCTTCACTGTCATCGAGTAGCTTAATTAATTCAACCACCGTCTTTCTAGGTAATATGACATCTTGCTTTTCATAGTTTTGTTTTAATTCGGTCGATGTAAAACTCAGTCTGTGGCCATCTGTTCCCACTATATTTAATTTATTGGCGGCTATTTCAAATAATAAGCCATTCAAATAATAACGAATGTCTTGTTGTGCCATGGCAAATTCAACTTGCTTTAATAAGTCTTTTAACTCACGTTGTGCTAAAACCACTAAGGTTGAGCTAGCTTGTGTCTTTGTCATTACTGGGTAGTCTGCAGCCGGTAATGTTTGCAAATTAAATCGGCTTTTTGCCGCCTTCAATGTAATACGGCTTTCCGCCGTGCTCATATTAATCTCTGCGTTATCTGGTAGAGAGCGGCAAATATCCAATAATTTTTTTGCGGATAAGGTGGTGGAAAAATCACCAGTAGTCGCACTGTCAACGGTTAGCGATATCTGCATCTCTAAATCGGTTGCCGTTAAATGAATTTTATTTTGTTTTACTTCCAATAATAGATTGGAGAGTATAGGCAGGGTATGCCTTTTTTCAACAATGCTGGTGACGGATGTTAGAGGTTTTAACAGGGTTTCACGGTTGATTTGTATATTCATCTTTATAACCTAAATAATATATATATAAATAATAACAATAATAATGGTGCGGTATTTTGTGGATAACGGTTTATTTTTTAAATAAATCAATAGTTTAATTAAATTAAAAGCACCTTAGTTTAAGCATATTCTACTGTGGGTAATTTGTTGACAAAAAATTAGCCATATCAAATTAGTGTCTTTATCCGCAATTCGCCCACAGTTAATTCATAGTGTAACAAGTCGTTAATCTCGGATTACTTGGATTAAAAAACCAATGTCACGCGTAAAAGACGGGTCATTTTTTCTTAATAAATCAATTTCATCGCAAGCATGCATAACGGTTGTGTGGTGACGTCCACCAAATGCCTCACCAATTTCTGGAAAGCTGTGATTGGTCAGTTCGCGTGATAAGGCCATGGCTATCTGCCTGGGCCGGGCAAAATTACGCGTGCGTTTCTTACTGTACATTTCAGCCACTTTTATTTTGTAGTAATCGGCCACGGTTTTTTGGATATTTTCCATGGTTACTTGCCTACCTCTGACTGCTATTAAATCACGAAGTGCATCTTTTGCTAAATGCACGTCTATGGCATGGCCGGTAAATTTTGCCATGGCAATAATACGATTTAGTGCGCCCTCTAACTCTCTAACACTGGAGCGTATTTGTTTAGCAATAAAAAAGGCCACCTCTTCTGGTAAGTTCAAATTAACCGCTTCAGCCTTTTTTAATAAAATGGCCACGCGCATTTCCAATTCCGGTGGTTCGACTGCTACGGTTAAACCCCAACTAAAGCGGGTTCTTAGACGCTCATCGACATCCATGATTTCTTTGGGATAGGTATCGCAGGTGATGATAATTTGCTTTTTAGCTTCGATCAAGGAATTAAAAGCATAGAAAAATTCCTCTTGTGTTCGTGTTTTTTTAGCAAAAAACTGGATGTCGTCAATTAATAGCAAATCCAATGAGTGGTATTGCCTTTTAAATTCGTCAAACGCTTTATTTTCATACGCTTTAACCACATCACTTACATAGCGCTCAGCATGCAGATAACGAATTTTGGCATCCGGTTTGTGTTTTTTTAATTCATTGCCTATGGCTTGCAGTAGATGCGTTTTACCTAAACCCACGCCACCGTATATGAACAATGGGTTGTAAGCAGCACCAGGATTCTCTGCTACCTGTATGGCAGCGGCACGGGCTAACTGATTGGCTCGACCGGTTACGTAGTTATCAAAATTAAACGAACTGTTTAAACCGGACACAACTTTAGTGGCTTCCACGGTCTTTTTGCTAGCGGGGTTGGCATCTAATGAATTGGCAGCCATCTTACTCAGCTCAGTTTGAATTTTGGTACTTAGCTTTTCACTTGCTTTGTCTTCCTGCTCCGCTTCGATATTTGCAATAACAAAATCAATTTGTATGTCATTTAATTGCAACTCACGTGCAAACTGTTCAATTTTTTTATTAAACCGTTCTTTTACCCACTGTAAAACAAAGCGATTTGGCGCAACCAATCTCAGTTCATTGCCATTGACTTCGGCAACGAGCGGTTTAATCCAAGTGTTGTATTGTTGCTTCGACAACTCTTGTTCAAAACGGCTTAGACAGGTAGACCAGAAATTTTCCATCTTCTATTGTTTTTTACCTTCGTTTTTTACCGGGCAGATGTATCTAAGCGGTTGTTTTATTTTAAAAATTAATGAGATTTAAGCTGAGAATTTTTTTACTTATTTTTATACAGCACTGGTTGCCATTTTAGCCTGTTTAGCTAAACTTATCCACAGGCATTTACTTACAAGGCAAAACTAAATAAACGTTGACAAAATAGATGCTTATCGTGTCTAATAGCGCCCTTTATAGCTATTTGCTTGTTGGAGTAATACATGAAACGTACATATCAACCATCTAAAACACGTCGTGCAACCACTCACGGTTTTCTAGTTCGCATGGCCACCAAAGGCGGTCGCGCTGTTATCGCACGTCGTCGCGCTAAGGGTCGCAAACGTTTAGGCCTGTAATTTTTAGTCCGCCACGGACTGATTTTACAGCGCACATTATCCTGATAAATTCTTTAATTTTAGGTAATGATGCCAAGCTACAGGCTCCTTAAAGAAGCCAAATTGATTAAAACGGATGAATTTTCATCCGTTTTTAATTTCCGCAAACGTATTGCAACAGAATACCTAGCCCTGCATTATCAAGCCAACCAACTTCAGAGGCCTCGCTTAGGCTTGGTGGTGGGTAAGAAAACGGCTAAATTGGCCGTCAGTAGAAATTACATGCGGCGCGTTTTGCGCGAACTTTTTCGCTTGCAACAACATGAAATTTCAGCTGCCGATATTATTTTACGAGTGCAAAAGAAGTTCGATAAACGAGATTTTCAGTTAATTAAACTGGAGTTCAATGCGCTAGTGGTAAAATTAAACCAACGCTTAGCACGAGCGGAAATAAACCACGATAAAGGCCATTAGGCGTAGCAATCACCAGCAATGAAAATTATGGCGCAACTATTAATCTGGGTAATACGAGGCTATCAAATATTGCTAAGCCCATTTTTTGGTCAGCAATGTCGTTTTTACCCTACTTGCTCAGCGTACGCTACGCAAGCCATAAATAGGCACGGTGCCATTAAGGGCAGTTATTATGCCTTACGCCGTATACTACGATGTCACCCGTGGCACGTTGGTGGCAGCGACCCCATTCCTTAACCCGTATTAGCCAACTCCCTTACTAACATTTTATTAAAGATAACTTAAAAATCATGGATACCAGACGTTTAGTTTTATTTGTCATTTTTTCAATGTCGATTTTAATGCTTTGGGATGCATGGCAACGCCAACAAGTCCCGGTTACGGTAGTGCAACAAGAGACCGTGCAAACCCCCCCATTAGCACAGGCAAACCAAGTCGCTACCCCATCCATCGACCCTATGGCCGGCGATTACAAGCTGCAACAGGCTCAAAGAATCAGTGTGAAAACCGATCTTTATCAGGCTGAAATTGAGGCCACCGGTGGGGATATACGCAAATTAGAATTGCTTAAGCACCGCGCGGCGGATAACGATAAAAGCAATTTTGTGCTGTTGGACGATGCCGCCCAACCCATGACTTATGTAGCGCAATCGGGTTTATTGGGCGCCGATTTACCCACTCATCATGACTTGTTTAGCAGCACGGCCAACAGTTATGAGCTACAAGAAGGCCAAGATAAATTAGAAGTGCGTTTAAGTTGGGCGAGCAATGGCGTCAATGTGGATAAAATTTACACCTTCTACCGAAATAAATACGCCATAGACGTGAATTACGAAATTCATAACAACACGGCAGCGTCGATCGCTCCTTCGGTTTACTATCAAATCGTGCATGATAATGAATCCAACCAAGGTTCGGCTTTAATGCCTACCTTTACTGGCGGTTCGTATTACACCGATGCCACAAAATTTAAAAAATTGTCTTTCTCGGACATGGAAAAAGAACCACTTAAGCTTAACGCTAATGACGGTTGGGTTGGTTTGCTACAACATTATTTCGTAAGTGCCTGGATACCAAAACAAGGCTTGGCCCGCGAGTTCTACACGGAAAAATTAAATGAACACATTTACAGAATAGGTACAAAAAGTGCATTGGAAACCATTGCGCCTGGCGCCAGTTTAACCGTGCCAGCCAAGCTGTTTTCCGGACCACAGAGTAAAGACGATTTAATAGCCGCCGCCCCTGGCTTAGAGTACACGGTGGATTACGGCATGTTGACTATAGTGGCCGCGCCGCTGTTTTGGGTGTTGGCAAAGATACACGCTTTAGTGAACAACTGGGGTGTGGCCATCATTTTATTAACCTTGTTAATTAAAGCGGCTTTTTATCCCTTGTCGGCTAAGAGTTATCGCTCTATGGCACAAATGCGTGAATTAGCGCCGCGCTTGGAAGCCTTAAAACAAAAATTTGGCGACGACAGGCAAAAAATGCAAATGGCCATGATGGACATTTACCGCACAGAAAAAATCAATCCCATGAGCGGTTGCTTGCCCATATTGATACAAATCCCAGTGTTTATTTCACTGTATTGGATGTTATTGGGTTCGGTGGAGTTACGCCACGCGCCATTTTTTGGCTGGATACAAGATCTTTCTGCAGTAGACCCCTACTATATATTGCCGATTATCATGGGCCTGTCCATGATCATACAAACCAAGCTTAACCCTAAGCCGACTGATCCAATCCAAGCAAAAGTCATGACGTGGATGCCAGTGGTATTCAGCGTGTTCTTCTTCTTCTTCCCTGCCGGTTTGGTCTTGTATTGGGTAGTGAACAACATTATCTCTATATGGCAACAATGGTATGTCAACAAAACCATCCATGCCGCGGCTTTACTAAAAAAATCAGGTGGCAAGCACTAAGTCATCCGACACCATCGCTGCCATCGCCACCGCCAGTGGCGCGGGCGGCATTGGTGTAGTTAGAGTTTCTGGGCCCAATGCTGCCATCATTGCACAAGGGGTGTTGGGGCAATGCCCTCCTGCGCGTCACGCCGCTTACCTAGATTTTCGTCAGGATAATGGCGAATTAATCGATCGTGGCATCGCTATTTTCTATGCCAATCCACATTCCTATACCGGTGAAGACGTGCTTGAATTGCAAGCGCACGGCGGCACGGCGCTCATGCAAATTTTGTTGGCCCGCTGCATAGCATTAGGTGCAAGACAAGCTGAACCCGGAGAATTTACCCGCCGTGCTTATTTAAACGACAAGATGGATCTAGCTCAGGCCGAGGCCGTGGCTGACCTGATTAATGCGGCCACCAGTGAGGCTGCAAAAAGTGCGGTGCGCTCGCTGTCGGGCGAGTTTTCCATGAGCATCAAAGCTTTGTTGTTAAAGCTAATTGATTTAAGAATGTTTGTGGAGGCGTGCTTGGATTTTCCCGAAGAAGAAATTGATTTCATTAGCCAAGGGCGCGTTAAAGATAAGTTGGCTGCTATTACAGCGGAATTGAACGCGGTGTTTGCTAAAGCCAAGCAGGGTAGCTTACTGCGAGAAGGCATAAGCGTGGTTTTGGTTGGTCAGCCCAATGTGGGTAAATCCAGTTTGATGAATCAATTGGCAGGCGAAGACATCGCCATTGTTACTTCAATTGCCGGCACCACCCGTGACACCATAAAAAATGCCATACAAATAAACGGTGTGCCATTGCATGTCATAGACACAGCGGGTTTGCGTGATACCGACGATGAAGTTGAAAAATTTGGTATCGCTAGAACATGGCGGGCTGCAGAAAGCGCGAATATCGCATTATTATTAGTGGATGCAGCCCACGGTATTACCGAAACGGAAAAATCGATTTTAGCGCGATTGCCGCAGGAAATTCATAAAATATGGGTGCACAACAAAATTGACGTAGCCCAAGAGCCTCCCCTGGCTAAGCAGGTGGATGGCGCCATGCACGTTTATTTGTCCGCTAAGACCGGCGCCGGTATGGATTTACTAAAAAGCCACTTATTGGCATTAGCCGGGTATCAAAATAACTCCGAAGGCATTTTTATGGCCAGGGCCCGGCATTTGGATGCGCTGCTTAAAGTGAAAACCCATCTGCATGCGGCGAGTGCACAATTAGCAGCAGCCGAGCTGTTGGCTGAAGAATTAAGCTTGGCGCAGCATGCGCTTGCTAGCATTACTGGCGAATTTACGCCGGATGATTTATTGGGCGAAATATTCAGTAAGTTTTGTATCGGCAAGTAAAACTAAAGGGCTTAATGCCTGAATTGCTGTGATTTGGGACGTAAAAAAAGCAGTGTTTCACGTGAAACACTGCTTTTTTGTTGGCCTAATTTAGGCCCTAATAAACCAGGCTTATTTTTTAGCGCTAGGTGTTTTTTCAGTTAATACATAAGTGATGTAGCTGGCTTTCTCAGCTGGCGTACAGTCACTGCCGATAATGTCCGTGCAATGTTGTGTGAATTTGGCTTCTACTTTTTCGAAGTCAGCAAAGCGTTTTGCGTTAACGGCCGGTGATAACGGTTGAATTACCTTACGAGTGGCAACGTGTTTACCGTTGTCTGCTGGATTCGCTGTATGGCAAGATGCGCAAGCCATTTCTTTGCCGTTGCCTAATTTAACTTTACGGTTAAAGAAGAATTTTCCATCGGCTACTGTTGGGCCTGTGTATTCTGGGTTAGCCGCTTTGGCTTGGGTAGTGTAAATCATAATTAATTTTTCTGCATTGGCAACGCTGGCTTGTGCAGAAACTGCAGTAAGGCCAAGCAATGCTACTAAAAGAATATTTAATTGTTTCATTTGTTACTCCGTCTTAATTAATAAAAGTGATCTTGCTAAACAGTACAGTTCCACCTGACATGATAAAGCAGATTGAAGCAATTTGCTTTAGATTTTTTCACACACACATTATCACTCAGTCTAGTTAATGAATTATGACAAGGCTGTAAACAGACGTTTTTTTAGAATCCGCTAAGGCCTACGCGCTTAAAAAAGCTGCTTTTGCATGACTATTGACGGCTATTAAAGTAAAATCAAGCCTTTGTGATAGCCAGCTTGCGCTTGCGCTAGAAAACCTACTAAGCCATTGAAAGATATACAAATTTAATGAATTACCCAGAAAATTTTGATGTTATTGTTGTAGGCGGTGGCCATGCCGGCACCGAAGCTGCGCTGGCCAGCGCACGCATGGGGCAGAAAACCCTATTGCTTACGCATAATATTGAAACCTTGGGGCAAATGTCATGCAACCCAAGTATAGGTGGCATAGGTAAAGGCCATCTGGTGAAAGAGATCGATGCACTTGGTGGCGCCATGGCAGCGGCCACCGACGAAGGCGGCATACAGTTTCGTATTTTAAATTCCAGTAAGGGACCGGCGGTTAGAGCAACCCGGGCACAGGCTGATCGCGTTTTATATAAGGCCGCCATTAGACGCCGTTTGGAAAATCAACCCAATCTTTGGTTATTTCAACAAGCCGTGGATGACATAATTTTAGAAGGCGATCGTGCGGTTGGGGTGGTCACGCAGATAGGCTTACGTTTTAAATCGCAAGCCGTGGTGCTAACGGCCGGTACTTTCTTGGGCGGCTTGGTACACGTAGGCATGAAAAGTTATAGTGCCGGGCGAGCGGGCGATCCGCCGGCCATTTCCTTGGCTGCGCGTTTACGCGAAATTGGATTGCCGGCCGGCCGTTTGAAAACCGGTACGCCACCAAGAATAGACGGCCGAACTATAGATTATTCCGTCATGACCATACAGCCTGGCGATGACCCGGTGCCGGTGTTTTCGTTTTTAGGCAACGCTGCCCAACACCCGGCGCAAATGCCCTGTTGGATTACCCATACCAACGAGCGCACGCACGATATCATACGCAGCGGTTTGGATAGGTCGCCTATGTATACCGGCGTGATTGAAGGCGTCGGTCCGCGTTATTGTCCCAGTGTCGAAGATAAAATACACCGATTCGCCGACAAAGAATCGCATCAAATTTTCCTTGAACCGGAGGGCTTAAACACCAATGAGGTTTACCCAAACGGGATTTCCACCAGTTTGCCATTTGATGTCCAATTGGCCTTGGTTAGATCGGTCAAGGGCTTGGAGCAGGCGCACATATTGCGTCCTGGTTATGCCATCGAATACGATTATTACGATCCCCGGGGTTTAAAACGATCATTGGAAACCAAGGCCGTGGCTGGCTTGTTTTTTGCCGGCCAAATAAATGGCACAACCGGTTATGAAGAAGCCGCTGCCCAAGGTTTGTTAGCCGGCGCCAATGCGGCTTTGTATGCGCAAGGTAAAGAAGCCTGGTGCCCGGCGCGAGATGAAGCGTATTTAGGGGTTTTGGTTGATGATTTAATCACCCGTGGCGTCACCGAGCCCTACCGTATGTTTACCAGCCGAGCCGAATACCGCTTGCAGTTAAGAGAAGACAATGCAGACATGCGCTTAACGGAAATCGGTCGCCAATTAGGCTTGGTGGACGACGAGCGATGGGCTGCCTTCAGCACAAAATTAGAAGCAGTAAGCCGAGAACAAGAGCGGCTTAAAAAAACCTTTGTGCAGCCGGCAAACATCACGCCAGAAAAAATGACGGCATTGTTCGGTAAGCCTTTGGAGCACGAATACAGTTTGTTTGAATTGCTGCGTAGGCCGGAAGTCAGTTACGCCGATGTGTTGTCTTTAAGTGACGATGGCTTAGGTGAAGTAGAGCCGGCGGTGCGCGAGCAAGTTGAAATTGCGGCCAAATACCAAGGCTACATAGATCGTCAAACCGATGAAGTCGCGCGCAGCCGCGGTCAAGAAAACACCAGTTTACCCAGTGATTTGGATTACCGTGGGATACACGGACTGCCTATAGAAGCGCAGCAAAAATTGAACGCACAAAAACCCGAAACCATAGGTCAAGCCAGTCGAATTTCTGGTATTACCCCAGCGGCTATTTCATTGTTACTGGTTTACTTAAAGCGCCAATCTCGCGATAAAAAAGTAGAGCGCTTGGCATGACCTTGCAGGCGCAGTTGGCCGCTAAATTAGAGGCGGGTTTGCTGGCCATGCAGCTGCAGGTCAGTGCCGATAAACAGGCCAAATTGCTGGCTTATTTATTACTGATTGATAAGTGGAACAAAGTACATAATTTAACGGCCATCCGCGACCCATTGGACATGGTAAGCTTGCACCTATTGGACAGTTTAAGTGTGTTGCCGCACGTGCAGGCTTTGTCAGCAAAAAATTTGCTAGACGTGGGTGCTGGGGCCGGTTTGCCTAGTATACCTTTGGCTATATGCTTGCCAGACTTGCAAGTGACGGCCATAGACTCGGTGCAAAAGAAGGCCAGTTTTATGCGTCAGGTAAAAGGTGAACTGACCTTGCATAATTTTCATGTGGCCAGCGGTCGAGTTGAGGCCTTAAAGCCAGATGGCATAAATAACGGTTTGGGTTTTGATGTGATTATTTCACGCGCGTTTTCCGAGCTAGCGCTATTTGTTAAACTAAGCAGGCATTTATTGGCAAAAAACGGCCTCTGGTTAGCCATGAAAGGCGTGTTGCCAGAGCAAGAGTTGGCCGCGCAGCAATTTCAACGCTTGGCTGATGAGCAGGATGGTGTGGCGCTAGTGAAAATTGAAGTGTTAAAGGTAGCTGGTTTGGATGCTGAGCGGCATCTGGTTTTTTTAAACTTAAAATAAAATTAAAAATTACACCCCCATGAAAATTTTAGCTATCACCAATCAAAAAGGCGGCGTCGGCAAGACCACCACCAGTGTTAATCTAGCCGCCAGTTTAGCCAATTTAGGTAAAGCGGTCTTGTTGATAGATTTGGATCCGCAGGGCAATGCCAGTACCGGCAGTGGCATCGATAAAGCTTTTCTTAAGCACAGCATATACCACGTTTTAATTGGCGATAAATCCCTGCAAGAGGTGATTGTCAGTAGCGCTAAAAGTGGATTTGATGTTGCCCCAGCCAACAGAGATTTAGCCGGTGCGGAAGTCGAATTGGTCAATGAACTGGCTAGGGAAAACCGCTTAAAAGTGGCCATAGCCAAATTGCTTAATAGCGAGGGCGCTAAAGCTTACGATTTCATATTGCTCGATTGCCCGCCTGCGCTCAATTTGGTCACGGTCAATGCCTTAACCGCATCCAATGCAGTATTGATTCCCATGCAATGTGAATACTATGCCTTAGAAGGCTTGTCGGATTTGGTCAACACCATTAAAAAAGTGCGGGCGCGTTTGAATCCCACCCTGGAAATTGAAGGTTTGTTGCGCACCCTATTCGATAATCGCAATATGTTGGCTCAGCAAGTGTCCGCGCAGTTAATAAGTCACTTTGGCGATAAAGTTTATAAAACCATCATACCTCGCAACATTCGTTTGGCCGAGGCCCCAAGTTACGGCATGCCGGTCTTAACCTACGATAAAAATTCCAAGGGTGCGCAGGCTTATTTAGAGCTGGCAAAAGAAGTCAGTGAAAAAGACATCAATCGTAAAGAGAAAAAACATGGTTAAAGTAAAAGGCTTAAATAGAGGATTGGGTCGCGGCTTGGATTCACTGTTGGCGGGCGACATGGGCTCGGTGGGTGAGGCCGATTCCTTGCTCATATTAAAAGTGGAGCAGTTGCAACCAGGCAAATACCAGCCGCGCAGCTATATGGACGATGCCGCACTGCAAACACTGGCCGAGTCGATAAAAAGCCAAGGCATAATGCAGCCTATATTGGTGCGTCACATTGATGACGAGCGCTATGAAATTATTGCCGGTGAACGGCGTTGGCGCGCAAGTCAAATGGCTGGCCTAGAAGAGGTGCCGGTTTTAGTGCGTGAAATAGCCGATGAATCGGCCTTGGCCATGGCGTTGATTGAAAACATACAAAGGGAAAATCTCAATCCCTTAGAGGAAGCGCAAGGCATTAAACGCCTGATAGACGAATTCGACATGACCCATGAAAAAGCGGCTTTGGCAGTTGGTCGCTCGCGCGTGGCCGTGTCTAATCTATTGCGCTTGTTAAGCTTATCTGCCCCAGTGCAAGACATGCTCATGCACGGAAAATTAGACATGGGCCATGCCCGCACTTTAATTGGATTGTCTGGCGCGCAGCAAGTAATGCTGGCTGAGCAAATCGTGCAAAATAATTTTTCAGTGCGTGATGCCGAAACTTTAGTTAAAAAACACCAAGCTGACGAGGCTGCAAACAAGTCAAGCACCGGTCAGAAAGTAAGTCAGAAAACCAAACAAAATCGTGACGTTTTAAGCCTAGAACAAGCATTAAGTGAAAAATTAGGTGCAAGCGTAACCATAAAGGCCGCCGCAAACGGGTCGGGTACATTAAAAATTAACTACGCCAATCTAGATCAATTGGATGAGTTTATTAGCAAAATGATGCGCTAAGTGCCTATTTTTGCTTATAGTAAGTTCTTGACTAAAACCGGCTATTAATTCAGAATCGCGGTCTTTACTAAACGATGAAGTTAAAAATCGTTTAAGTAGCAACAAAAAAGCAATCAATTAACCGGGTTTCAGTCTTTGTCAGCAGCCATTACAGCCGATGTGTTTAGTAAAATGCTTAAGGTTCAGCTGATCGCCACGATTGCGGTTGCGCTAGTTGCTCTGGTTATAACGGGATTTCACGGTGGCATGTCGGCATTATTAGGCGGTGCATCGGTCATGATCGGTGCCATGCTGGCCAGTAAGATTGCTAGCAGGCAAGCTCGAAGTGAAGATCCAACCGCGATTTTATTAAATTTATTAAAAGCGGAAGCGGTAAAAATTTTAGTGATTGTCGTTTTGTTGGCAATCACTTTTAATGTGTACGGGCAGTTGGTGCCATTTGCGCTGATTGCTGGATTGGCAGCTGCAGCGCTTTTTTCCGGCGCAGCGCTGAGTAGATTAAACGTTTAATTTAAACCCATTTAGTTAAAGTAAATATCGGATTATGGCTACAGAACACGCAAACAGTGCAGAACACGGACTTACCCCATCTGGATACATAGAGCACCATTTAAGTTTTAACGCACACCCTGTTAGTGAAGGTGCTGGGTTTTGGACCTTGCACGTTGACACCTTCGTGATGTCAGTGGCATTGGGTTTTATAGTCATGGGTTTGATCTGGTTGGTGGCTCGTAAAGCAACGGCCGGCGTGCCTAGCAAAGGTCAAGCCTTTGTTGAACTGATTTTTAATTTCGTAGACGATCAAGTCAAAAACATATTCCACGGTAACCGTCATAGTTTTATTGCCCCAACCGCGCTAACGGTATTTTTATGGGTGTTTGCCATGAACTCAATGGACTTCTTGCCAGTGGATTGGGTAGCAGGAATCGTTGCCTTTTTTGGCGGCGAGCACGCAAAATGGCGCGCCGTTCCAACTTCAGACATCAACACTACATTTGCTCTAGCCCTTTCAGTTTGGATATTAATGATATTCTTCTCGGTTAAAGTGAAGGGTTTAGGCGGTTTTGTGCACGAGTTATTCTGCGCCCCGTTTGGTAGCAAAATCTGGGTTTGGCCAGCCAACTTTTTGTTTAATCTAATTGAGTACGTGTCTAAACCGCTGTCCCATTCATTGCGACTGTTCGGCAATATGTACGCGGGTGAGGTTATTTTCTTGCTATTAGGCTTATGGGCGGCTACGGGTGTATCCGGCACCATCTTCGGTGCTATTTTAGGCGCCGGCTGGTCTATATTCCACATCTTAATCGTGGCATTGCAAGCCTTCATATTCATGATGTTAACGGTCGTTTATTTAGCCATGGCGCATGAATCGCATTAGTTTTTTTAAGTAGTGTTATTTTTTTAATAAGTAGTTTTAGTTGTAAGTTTAATTTTAGAGAGGGTAATAAAATGGATTCTTTAGCAATGATTCAAGCCTACACAGGCGTTGGTATTGGTTTAATTATTGGTTTAGGCGCTGCTGGTGCTTGTATCGGTATTGGTATTATGTGTGCTAGCTTTCTAGAAGGCGCTGCTCGTCAACCAGAAATGATTCCACAATTGCAAGGTAAAGTATTCTTGCTTCTAGGTTTGATCGATGCTTCTTTCATTATCGGCGTGGGTCTAGCCATGATGTTTGCATTCGCGAACCCATTATTAAGCGTAGTTGCTAAGTAATTAGCCTAAATAATTTGGCGGCAGGCAGCCTCATGCCTGGCGCAAATTAAACGACTTAAATATTGGAGTAAGTAATGAATATTAACTTTACACTTATCGCACAAGCCATTGCATTTGCTGTGTTGATTTGGTTCACAGTGAAGTTCGTTTGGCCGCCGCTGTTATCAGCCATTGAAACGCGCCAAAAGGAAATTGCTGATGGTTTGGCTGCAGCGTCTGAAGGCAGAAATGCGTTGGAAGTGGCTGCAAAAAAATCTGAAATCACTTTGAATGAAGCCAAACAAAAAGCCAGCGAAATCATAGGCCAAGCTGAGAAGCGTGGTTCACAAATCGTTGAAGACGCAAAAGGCGTGGCTAAGGCAGAAGGCGATCGCATCATTGCTGGTGCAAAAGCTGAAATTGAGCAAGAGATCAATCGTGCTAAAGAAGGCTTACGTTCGCAAGTGTCTAGCTTGGCTGTTGCCGGGGCTGAAAAAATATTGCGTAAAGAAATCAACGCAAGTGCACACAGCGACATGTTGGCTAAACTGGCAGCGGAGCTATAAGCATGGCTGAGATATCAACCATTGCAAGGCCTTACGCGGTTGCCGCCTTCAATCTTGCTAAGCAGCAAAAGGCCTTGGCTAAATGGTCTGAAATGTTAGGTTTTGCAGCGGCAGTCTCTAATGACGCGCAGATGCAAGCTTACATACAAGATCCAAAAGTAGTCAGCAGCGAACTGCAAGCCGCATTCTTAAAAGTGTGCGGCGATAAGCTAAATGAATACGGTCAAAACTTAATCAAGGTGTTGGTGGAATACCGCCGCCTGTCTGTACTGCCGGCAATTACCGATGCTTTCGAAGAACTCAAAGCCTTGGATGAGGGTAGCTTGGAAGCGGAAATTATTGCCGCGTCCAAACCCAGTGCGGCAGAAGTAAAAGATTTAGTAAAACGTTTAGAAGTGAAGTTTGGTAAAAAAATAGAAGCCAATGTTTCAGTGGATTCAGAACTCATAGGCGGCATTAAAATTATTGTTGGCGATACCGTGATAGACGCATCCGTCAAAAACCAGTTACAAAATTTAGCTTATACCCTTTCAGCATAAGCGACAGAACATTTTAGGCAAAGAATACATTAGGAGCCACAATGCAGTTATCTACATCAGAAATCAGTGAGCTGATTAAAAGCAGATTAGAAAATTTTTCTACTTCAGCTGAAGCCCGCACACAAGGTACCGTCATTTCAGTAACAGACGGTATTGTTCGTATTCACGGCCTATCCAACGTGATGGCCGGCGAGATGATCGAATTCCCAGGCAACACCTTTGGTCTAGCGCTAAACTTAGAGCGTGACTCAGTGGGTGCCGTGGTTTTAGGTGACTACGAACACATTACCGAAGGTGACATTTGTAAATGTACCGGCCGTATTCTAGAAGTGCCAGTCGGCCCTGAATTAATTGGCCGTGTAGTGAATGCGTTAGGTCAGCCTATCGATGGTAAAGGTCCAGTCAATGCAAAAATGACGGACAAAATTGAAAAAGTGGCCCCAGGTGTGATTGCGCGTAAATCCGTTTCACAACCTGTGCAAACCGGTCTTAAATCCGTGGACTCCATGGTGCCAGTTGGCCGTGGTCAACGTGAATTGATTATTGGTGACCGTCAAACAGGTAAAACGGCAGTAGCGATTGATGCCATCATCAATCAAAAAGGTCAAAACATGACCTGTATCTACGTGGCGATTGGTCAGAAAGCCTCCACCATTGCTAACGTGGTGCGCAAATTAGAAGAAAACGGCGCCATGGCTTACACCATAGTGGTAGCGGCTGCAGCGTCTGACTCAGCCGCATTACAATTCTTAGCACCTTACGCCGGTTGTACCATGGGCGAGTATTTCCGTGATCGCGGTGAAGATGCATTAATCGTTTACGATGATTTGACTAAACAAGCGATTGCTTACCGTCAAATTTCCTTGTTATTACGTCGTCCACCAGGTCGTGAAGCTTACCCAGGTGACGTGTTCTACATTCACTCACGTTTATTAGAGCGCGCTGCTCGTGTTAACGAAGAGTACGTAGAGAAATTCACCAACGGTGCCGTTAAAGGCAAAACAGGCTCATTAACTGCATTGCCAGTGATTGAAACGGCAGCCGGTGACGTGTCAGCCTTCGTTCCAACAAACGTGATCTCGATTACCGATGGTCAAATCTTCTTGGAAACCGACTTGTTCAACGCCGGTATTCGTCCTGCGATCAACGCTGGTATTTCAGTGTCTCGCGTGGGTGGTGCAGCGCAAACTAAAGTCATCAAAAAACTAGGCGGCGGCGTGCGTTTAGCGCTAGCTCAATACCGTGAATTGGCTGCGTTTGCGCAGTTCGCTTCCGATTTGGATGAAGCGACACGTAAACAATTGGATCGCGGTCGTATGTTTACTGAGTTGATGAAGCAAGCTCAATATGCCCCATTAAGCGTGTCTAATATGGCCATCACCTTATTAGCCGCCAACAAAGGCTATTTTGATGACGTGCCTACCAATAAAGTATTGGCCTTTGAAAATGCATTGCACGGCTTTATGGCTTCTAAATACGCCAAATTAATGGCCGGTATTGAATCCAGCAAAGACTTAGCCGGTGATAATGAAAAAGCTGTTGAAGCCGCAATTCAGGACTTCAAAGCAACCAATGCATACTAATACCTAACTATTAGGACTAAAAATGGCTGGTAGTAAAGAGATTAGAACCAAGATCAAAAGTGTAGAAAATACACGTAAGATCACTAAGGCGATGGAAATGGTGGCCGCTTCTAAAATGCGTAAAGCGCAGGACAGAATGCGTGCTAGCCGTCCGTATGCCGAAAAAATTCGTAACGTAGCTGCGCATTTATCGTTTGCTAATCCTGAGTACAAGCACCCTTACTTAGTTAAGCGTGATGTGGTTAAAAACATAGGCCTGATTGTTATCAGTTCAGACAAAGGTTTGTGCGGTGGCTTAAACACCAATATGCTGCGTTTGTCGGTTAACCAAATGAAGAGCTGGGAAGCAGAAGGTAAAGCTATCTCAGTTAGTGCAATTGGTAACAAGGGCTTTAGTTTCATGAACCGTGTTGGTGCGAATGTTAAATCGCACATAACAGGTTTGGGTGACGTGCCGCATTTAGAAACATTGATCGGTACCATTAAGGTCATGTTGGATGCATACGAAGCCGGTGAAATTGATCAGCTTTACATCAGCTACACCAAGTTCATTAATACCATGAAGCAAGAGCCAGTGATGGAACAATTGTTACCTTTAAGTGGTGAGCAGCTTGGTAGCCCTAAGGGCCATTGGGATTACATCTATGAGCCAGAAGCAAAACCGGTGGTGGATCAATTAATGATGCGTTACGTTGAATCATTAGTTTACAACGCCGTCGCGGAAAACATGGCGTCCGAGCAATCGTCTCGTATGGTTGCTATGAAGTCGGCTTCGGATAATGCAAAAGAAGTGATTGGTGACTTGAAATTGGTATACAACAAAGCACGTCAAGCGGCCATTACCAAAGAGATTTCTGAAATCGTTGGTGGTGCAGCTGCAGTTTCATAATTTTTTAAGAATTTAATTACAATTCAACAGATAAGCTTGAATAGGATATAAAAATGAGTACAGCGAAAATTGGTAAAGTAGTGCAATGTATTGGTGCAGTGGTTGACGTTGAGTTTCCACGTGATCAAATGCCAAAAGTGTTTGAAGCATTGATCATCGACGATGCATCAAGCCAAGCGGAAGCAGGCTTAACATTAGAAGTGCAACAGCAATTAGGTGACGGCATTGTCCGCACCATTGCCATGGGCTCTTCTGATGGTCTTGCACGTGGTACAGCTTTTAAATCAACCGGTGACCAAATTACTGTGCCAGTTGGCGTGGGTACTTTGGGCCGCATTATGGACGTGCTAGGCCGTCCTATCGATGAAGCGGGTCCAATTGATTGCGATGAGCGTCGTTCTATCCATCAAAAAGCACCAAGCTTTGAAGAGCTTTCTCCTTCAGTAGACTTGCTAGAAACAGGCATTAAAGTGATTGACTTGGTTTGCCCGTTTGCTAAAGGCGGTAAAGTGGGTCTGTTCGGTGGTGCCGGTGTGGGCAAAACCGTGAACATGTTGGAATTGATTAACAACATTGCTAAACAGCACTCAGGTTTATCTGTGTTTGCCGGTGTGGGTGAGCGTACTCGTGAAGGTAACGACTTCTACCACGAGATGGCAGAAGCAGGCGTGATTAAACTAGACGACATGAAAGAATCAAAAGTAGCCATGGTGTTCGGTCAAATGAACGAACCACCAGGCAACCGTTTACGCGTGGCGTTATCTGGCTTGACCATGGCGGAAAAATTCCGTGACGAAGGTCGCGATGTGTTGTTCTTCGTTGACAACATCTACCGCTATACCTTGGCCGGTACCGAAGTGTCTGCCTTGTTAGGCCGTATGCCTTCAGCTGTGGGTTACCAACCAACCTTGGCCGATGAAATGGGCCGCTTACAAGAGCGTATTACGTCAACTAAAACAGGTTCTATTACCTCTATCCAAGCGGTTTACGTGCCTGCCGATGACTTGACTGACCCGTCACCAGCAACCACTTTCCAGCATTTGGACTCAACCGTTGTGTTGTCTCGTGATATTGCTTCATTGGGTATTTACCCAGCGGTGGATCCATTGGATTCAACTTCACGTCAGTTAGACCCATTGGTCGTTGGTGAAGAGCACTATAACGTGGCACGTAGCGTACAACAAACCTTGCAACGCTATAAAGAATTACGCGACATCATTGCGATTTTGGGTATGGACGAGTTGTCACCAGAAGATAAATTAGCCGTTGGTCGTGCACGAAAAATCCAACGTTTCTTGTCACAACCATTCCACGTTGCTGAAGTGTTTACTGGCGCACCTGGTAAATACGTGCCATTGAAAGAAACCATCAAAGGCTTTAAAGCGATTGTGGCCGGTGAGTACGATCACCTACCTGAGCAAGCCTTCTACATGGTAGGCGGCATTGAAGAAGCAGTAGAAAAAGCAAAAACACTTAACTAATTGACGGTCGTTAGACTTTTTATTTAGTTAATGGTTAAGGAAAAAAGATGGCAAATACTGTTCATATCGATGTAGTCAGTGCAGAAGCGAGCATTTTTGCTGGTGAGGCTGAGTTTATTGTGGTGCCAGCCAGTGCCGGTGAAGTGGGTATCTACCCAAATCACGCGCCTATGGTGACCAGCATTAAACCGGGTGCCTTGCGCATTAAAACCGCAGATAGCGCTGAAGAAACCCTGATCTTTCTATCCGGCGGTTTATTGGAAGTGCAACCGGGTTTGATCACCGTACTAGCTGATACAGCGGTACGTGGTCATGATCTAGATGAAGCCAAAGCCATTGCCGCTAAAGCAGCAGCGGAAGAAGCGATGAAAAACCGTAGTTCGGACATGGATTACGCAAAAGCACAGGCAGAATTGTCTGAGGCCGTTGCGCAAATTCAAGCCATAGAGCGCTTACGCAAAAAAACACACTAGTTGTTAGGCGTCTGAACTAACCGCAAAAAAGGCAGCTTAGGCTGCCTTTTTTGTTATACTTTGTTTATAAAAATTAACGGCAGTTAAGCCTCAACTTCAAAAATGCCTAATCTAAATATAGTCATACTCGCGGCCGGAAAAGGCACGCGCATGCATTCCGATCTACCCAAAGTTTTGCATGAAGTGGGCGCTAGGCCAATATTAGGCCACGTCTTGGCGGCGGCAAAAGCATTGCAGCCGAGTAAAATTATTGTGGTCTACGGCTACGGTGGTGAGATAGTCAAAGCAAAGTTTGAAGGTGAACCCATAGTATGGGTCAAGCAGGCCGAGCAATTAGGCACCGGCCATGCCGTGCAACAAGCGCTGCCACATCTTGAAGAGGGGGCCACCACGCTAATTTTATTGGGCGATGTGCCCTTGGTTGCCAGTCGCGATTGCGAGAAATTAATTAATAAGGCCGCGGATACGTTGGCCATCCTATCCTTCATCAAAGCCGATCCAAGCGGTTATGGCCGCATAGTAAGAGATGGACAGGCAAACGTTGCAGCGATTGTGGAGCATAAAGATGCCACTGAAGCGCAGCGACAAATCAAAGAAGTGAACACCGGCATGATGGCCATGCCCAATAGCCTATTGGTGCAATGGCTAGCCAAGCTTAGTAACAACAATGCCCAGGGCGAATACTACTTAACCGATATCGTCGCGATGGCAGTGCAACAAGGCGTGCCTGTCGTAGCAGAAATCACTGAAGACGAATGGTCGGTAACCGGCATCAACGCTAAAAGTGATTTAGCGCAGATTGAGCGGGTATACCAGCAGCGTTATGCGGAGCAATTATTAAAGCAAGGCGTGACCCTGAAAGACCCCAATCGCATTGACGTGCGCGGCGATCTGCAATGCGGTCGCGACGTGCAAATTGATGTCAATTGCCTGTTTGAAGGTCAGGTGGTGTTGGGTGATAGGGTAAAAATAGCACCCAATTGCGTGATTAAAAACGCCGTGATTGCCGCCGGTACCCAGATTGCTGCCTTCACCCATATAGACGACGCGAAAATAGGCGAAGAAGCTCGCCTAGGTCCGTTTGCCCGCATTAGACCGGGCACTACTCTGGCCGATCATACCCATGTTGGTAACTTTGTTGAATTGAAAAACGCCCAAGTGGACAGCGCCAGCAAAATCAATCACCTAAGCTACGTGGGCGATGCCACCGTGGGTAAAAATGTTAACGTGGGCGCTGGTACCATTACCTGCAATTACGACGGCGCCAACAAATTTAGAACCGTCATAGAAGACGACGTCTTCATCGGATCCGACACGCAGTTGGTGGCCCCGGTTACCCTGGCCAAGGGTGCAACCATAGCCGCGGGATCCACCATCACCAAAGACGCACCGGCAGGTCAACTGACTTTTTGTCGAGCCAAAGATCAAAAATCCATAGCGGGCTGGAAACGCCCAGTAAAAATTAAAAAGTAGAGATAACCCATGTGTGGCATTGTAGGTGCAGTAGCAAACAGAAGCGTCGTCCCCACCTTAATTGAAGGCTTAAGTCGGCTTGAGTACCGCGGCTACGATTCGGCCGGTATAGCCGTATTAAATGGCCATGGGATAGAGCGCGTTCGTGCCGTTGGCCGTGTGGCGGCCATGACCGAGAAAGCCGAAGCCACAAAAATAACTGGCCACGTCGGCATAGGCCATACCCGCTGGGCCACGCACGGTGGCGTCACAGAAAGCAATGCCCATCCGCACGTATCAAAAGAGCAAATTGCCGTTGTGCATAACGGCATCATAGAAAATCACGATGAACAGCGCGCTCGATTAAAAACCTTGGGTTACGAATTCACCTCGCAAACCGACACCGAAG
>Ga0208089_1000089_pt1 | contig 22533 bp, 22 predicted proteins | sample LakMenEpi29Jun12_FD_150744 | JGI IMG/M metagenome (GOLD analysis project Ga0208089, IMG submission 150744) | Freshwater microbial communities from Lake Mendota, WI - 29JUN2012 deep hole epilimnion (SPAdes) | ecosystem: Environmental > Aquatic > Freshwater > Lake > Epilimnion/Euphotic zone ... | reverse complement strand
TTAAAGAATTGATCTGGAAGATTATCTTTATCTACTGCCAAACCTAGTTTTTGATTTATATCTCTTTGTATTGCAAGCCTCATTAAACCTAACTCAAATAATTCTGGCATAGTTACATCACGGTTCAACTCAGATTTCACCATTTCAATTACATCTATACTTCTAAGTTCTCGAGTTGGTGGAGCTGAATAAATACAAACTCCAAGTGCATCTAGAGCTGACCATAAAAGCCAAAGGTCGCCAATACTTTTTTCACGGTCGCTATTTAAAGTTGCCAATGCAATTCCACCTTTAGGGATTCCGTACTCACCACCGTACTCAACATGACGGTGCCATACCCAATTGGGATCAAAATCAATGTCGTGCTCTATAACGTCATATCTTGGACCTGAAGGGTTTAACGCCATTGCTAAAGCCAAACCTTGGCTGCCTCTAGGGTCCCAAGGTGGAATTGCCATACCTTTTATTTGATTAAATCCAGTTTTAAGCTCCTTCTTTTTAACTTTATCTACTCTTTTCTTAATAGAGCGCTTTAACTTAATATTTTCTTGAATCAAAAGCGCGGCAGTGTAAACATGTTCAACACCAATTTCATGGCAGTAAGAATTAAAATCTATCAATTCTTCCGTGCTTCCTTCACCGTACTGAGAAAGTAAAGAAGTAATGCTTAACTGGTGTTGTCGGCCTCCATCTGTTGGACCTGCAGATACCAAAAATGATTTTAAGCAATTTTGAGGGCACCCTGGACAACTATTTGCTCCATCATCTTTTAAGTAAGGTAAAAACTTATTTGGATCAAAGCTATTTACAATTGCAGGAAGTTTTCTACCAAAATTATTCCCAGCCATGTATCCGGTTAGCCTCGAGTTAGCCCATAACCCAAATCCAGGAGCATCATGCTCAGATTTAGTTAAAGGATTATCTTGAATTCCAGATACATATTTTCTTGTGACACTTTCTATAACTGGATTTGTAGGCTTTTTTTCAGCGCCAGCAAGTGAGATGTATTTTAAGTTCATTTGACCAAAAACTGCACCAAGTCCACCCTGAGATGTAGCAAATCCATTATCGCAAACTATTGATGAACCAAGGTACTTTTTCTCACCAGCTTCACCAATTGCAAGAGTAGTTAGCGTACTTTGTGTCTTTACAGCTTCTGTAGTTTGCCAAACTGATAAACCTTTCAATTTTTTAGCTTTTGGAAAATTAAACTCTAAAAATCCTCGATTAGTAATCTCAACTCCAGTTAATGAATGTGCCTTATTGATTAAAACTATTGCATCAACACCTAAAGTGTGAATGGAGCTAGCAAGTCTTCCTTGGATTTTTGATTCAATTATTCCATTTGATTGAGGCGATATAGCTGAAATTAATGCATCAGATAAACCCACCCCATGCTTTCCACCCAATAGGCCCCTTGAGATTACAACAAAGTTATTATTTTTTACTTTGCCAGAAAGTGCTGATAAAACTGGCAGGGAAACTGGTAATAAATCATTCTCTAAAGAAATTTCTATCTCATTATATGAAAAATTTTGTAAATTAATGAGTACTACTTTTGCCATTTTGCTCCTTAGTTAATTCAAAATCATATAGGCTTTATTCATTAATTAGAAGGGTTAGTAATGGCAAAGATAACTGGATTTAAAACCTTAGATATCAGATTTCCAACATCAACTGAAAAGCATGGGTCAGATGCAATGAATCCAGATCCTGACTATTCAGCCGCTTATCTAATTTTAGAGACTGACTCAAATATTTCTGGCCATAGCTTAGTTTTTACAATTGGTCGCGGAAATGATTTGCAGTGTAATTCTATTGCTCAACTAGCAGAGACAATTGTTGGTGAGGAGCTTTCAACATTAGAAAATCGAATTGGACAAATAGGAAAAGATTTAGTTCGAGATTCTCAAATTCGCTGGCTTGGCCCAGAAAAAGGTATTCCACATATGGCAGCAGGTGGTGTGGTTAATGCGCTATGGGATCTAATTTGTAAGATCAATAAAAAACCACTTTGGAAGCAACTATCCGATATGTCGCCGGAGGCATTGGTTGACCTGATTGATTTTAGACATATCTCTGATGCTATAACCCCAGAGGAAGCACTTTCAATTTTGAAAAAAGGAAAAGATAGTCGAGAAAAAAATGAAAAAATATTATTAGATAAAGGTCTACCTGCTTACACAACTACTCCAGGCTGGCTTGGCTATAGCGATGAAACCATGATCCGCTTAGCAAAGGAGGCGGTGGCAGAAGGCTTCACATTGATAAAAATGAAAGTTGGACGCTCACTTGAAAATGATATTCATCGACTTGAATTAGTCCGTAAGACTGTTGGAGATGATGTTCGTATGGCTTGTGATGCTAACCAAGTGTGGGATGTAAATGAAGCAATAAAATGGATAAAGGCGATTAGTCATGTGAACTTATTTTGGGTAGAGGAGCCAACTTCTCCTGATGATATTTTGGGGCACGCCACAATTGCTAAAGCAATTGCACCAACTCGTGTTGCCACAGGTGAACATGTTCATAATCGAATTATGTTTAAACAAATGCTGCAGGCTGGCTCTATGTCATTTTTGCAATTAGATGCCACTAGAACTGCAGGAGTAAATGAGAATATTGCAATAATAGTTATGGCTGCAAAATTTGGTATTCCTGTGTGCCCTCACGCAGGTGGTGTTGGCTTATGTGAAATGGTGGCACATTTGGCTATGTTTGATTCAGTGGCAGTTACTGGTCATCACGATAAGAGAGTGGTTGAGTTCGTAGATCACCTTCATGAGCATTTTGTAATTCCTACACAAATAAAAAATGCATCTTATGTTGCACCGCTTACGCCTGGAGCAGGAGCAGAAATTAAATCTCAATCTTTGATTGATTACAATTATGCAACTGGTTCAGTATGGAAATCTAGAAAATAAAGTAATTAAAAAAGAGGCCTAGCAGGTGCTAGGCCTCTTTTTGATCATTAAATGATCAGAGATTGCTATTAGTCGTATAGAACAGCAGCAATGTCTGCTTCATCAATGTTGGTCTTGTCGTACCACTTGAAACCAGTGTCAATCAATTTAGGCAATGTCTCGCCTGCAATTGCTTTAACAGCTGCTTCGATGCACTTGGTACCAATTCCGATTGGATCTTGAGTAATCGCACCAGCCATGGATCCATCACGAATCGCATCTCTTTGTGCCTTACCTGAGTCATATCCAATGATTGTAATTTTGCCAACCTTCTTTGACTCTTTAACACCATTTAGTACACCAATTGCTGAACCCTCGTTAGCACCAAAGAAGCCTTTGATATCTGGGTTTGAAGCAATAATTGCCTTTGTGATGTCAGTTGACTTAAGTTGATCTCCACCACCGTATTGAGTGGTTACGATCTTAATGTTTGGATAGGTGCTGTTGATACGATCAGTGAATCCCTTTACACGGTCAATACCGGTACGAGATGTTTGATCGTGAGCAACGATTGCAACCTTACCTGAACCACCGATTAATTCAGCCATCTTGTCTGCAGCAAGTGCAGCAGATGCAACTGAGTCAGTAGCAGCAGTAGTTACAGGGATATCACTGTCCACACCAGAGTCGAAACCAATAACTGGAATATTCGCAGCCTTAGCCTCTTCTAGTAGTGAGTTTGCAGCTTTTGAATCAAGTGCTGCGAAGCAGATTGCAGCAGGCTTCTTGGCAAGTGCTGCCTGAAGTTGCTCAAGTTGCTTATCAACCTGTGATTCATTTTCTGGACCTTCATAGGTCATTGTTACGTTGTTAGCTTCGGCTGCATTTGTGGCACCCAGTTGTACTGCTTGCCAGAATTGATGCTGGAAGCCCTTAGAGATAATCGCTACATATGGCTTATCACCAGATGCGCTATCACCACTTGAGGAACAGCCAGTCAACATAAGGGCCATTGCTGAAGCAACGATTCCTACTTTGTGAATTGATTTCACTGTATTCCTTTCCTTACCTAGATGATTCGAATTTACGTACTACTCGAATCTATTTTTCTCCGGATGTTTGCCGAGCGGAGGACACTGCCTCACGTCTTCGGCGAACGATATCGAGATAGACGGCCAAAATAACGATGGCCCCCGTTACCACCGTTTGCCATTCTTGCGGCACTGAAAGCACGCGCAAACCATTTGTTAAAGTTGAAATAACTAAAGCTCCAATTACAGTACCAATAATCTTTCCTTCACCACCACGAAGTGAAGTTCCACCAATTACTACCGCAGCAATTGCTTCAAGCTCATAACCCATGCCTAGTGATGGTTGAGCAGAGTTAAGTCTTGCTGATATCAACACTCCTGCTAAACCAGCAGTTGCTCCACCAAAAACATAAACCCAAATTTTCCATTTATCAACATTTACGCCAGATAAGCGTGCTGCTTCTTCATTTGAACCTAGAGCAAAGGTATATCGGCCAAATGTAGTTTTTGTAAGAAGTAGATGTGAAAGATATGCAACAAAGAAGAAAATCAAAACGATATTTGGAATTTCAATAACTGGAATAATGCTATCCATGGCAATCTCATTAAATCTTGGCGTATCGTTAAAATAAATTGGTTTAAGCCCTGAAGCAACAAGTGCTAGGCCTTTAGCAATATATAAAGTACCTAGGGTTGCAATGAATGGAGGGATTTTTAATCTAGCAATTAAAACGCCATTTAATAGACCACCTAGGGTTCCGGTTAAGATTCCGACAATAATTCCAAGCCAAATTGGTAACTCCATATTGGTGATAATAATTCCTGTGGCCACAGCCGAGACAGTCATCATCGTACCTACAGAAAGATCAATTCCGCCGGTAATAATCACAAAGGTTGCACCTAGTGCTAAAACACCATTTACTGTAGTGGCAAGTAGGATTCCATTTATATTAGGTATTGTTAAAAAATTCTCTGACGCAATCGAGAAGAAAATAATCATTATTACCAAAGAACCAAATGCTAGAGCTCTCTGAATTGCATCTGATCTAATCTTGGTAAATCTAGAAATTCCTAACTTGGCCATTTCTGCTCCTAATTTCTCATCGTGGCATACGCCATGATGCTCTCTTGGTTTGCGTCTTTATTTGAAAGCTCTCCTGTAACTCGCCCTTCGCACATTACTATGATTCGATGGCTCATTCTTAAAATCTCAGGCAACTCTGAGGAGATCATAATTATCGATTTTCCTTGATCAATCAGATCATTCATTAATTTATAAATTTCACTCTTTGCACCTACATCAATTCCGCGGGTTGGCTCATCAAATATTATTATCTCTGAATCAGCAGTTAGCCATTTTCCAATCGCTACCTTTTGTTGATTTCCTCCAGATAAATTTCCTACTAGCTGCTTCGTTGATGGTGTACGAATAGATAAATTCTTTACCTGTTTCCGAGCAGCAACTTCAATTTTCTTTTCTCTAGTAAAACCAAATCTTGCAAACTTTCTAAATACTCCCATGACAGTATTTGATTCAATATCTAGTCCTAGTGCCAGCGCAAGTTGCTTTCTATCTTCAGATAGATAACCAAGTCCATGTTGTACGGCATCTTGTGGTTTAGTAATTTTCACTAACTTACCATTTATAAACACTTCACCACTTATTAATCTGTCAGCACCAAAAATAGTTCTAAGTACCTCTGTTCGGCCAGCTCCAACTAAACCTGCAAAACCAAGAATTTCTCCTTTGCGTAATTTAAAAGAAACATCTCTTACAAACCTGCCATTATTTAAATTCTTAACCTCTAGCACAACTGGTTGCTTTTCACTATTTGGAATATGCGGGGCTTCTTGAAAGATTGTTCGCCCAACCATTAATGAGATAATTTTGTCGACCGTTGCATCTTTGGTAGCTAAAGTTTCAATATACTTACCATCGCGCATAACTGTAATTCGATCAGAAATCTGTTTTAACTCCTCTAATCGATGTGAAATATGAACAATTCCAACACCTTTATCTCTGAGCCCTCTAATAATTCTAAATAGTTCATCAATTTCATTGGTGGTTAGAGCAGCTGTAGGTTCGTCCATGATCAGCACCTTTGAATTAAATGAAAGTGCCTTAACAATTTCTACCATCTGTTGATTTGCAATTGATAGACCTTGAACTTTTCTGTTTGGATCAATTTTTAAATTTAATTGATTGAACAATTTTTCTGCTTCTTTAACTAGTCCACCATCGTTTAGGATAAATTTAAGTTTTCTGGGTTCGCGGCCAATAAATATATTTTGTGCAATTGTTAAATCTGGCATTAAATTTAATTCCTGATGGATAATACTTATACCTTTATCTTGGGCACTTCTTGGTCCATCAAGTTTTATTTCTTGCCCATCTAGAAAAATTTTTCCAGAGTCAGCAGTAGCAATTCCCGAAAGAATCTTTACTAGGGTTGATTTACCGGCACCATTTTCGCCAACGAGGGCGTGTACCTCCCCAGACTTAAGTTCAAAGCGTGCGTTATCTAATGCCAAAACACCAGGGTAGCGTTTGGAGATATTCTCCATACTCACTAATGGCTTGTTCAAAAATACCTCATTTGGTGTATCTGATTAAGGGGTTAATCCTCGCTATTTTTAAGGCATAAGACAAGATGTTATTCAGCCCCTGATATAACTTTTTTGTAATTACTTGGACTAGCCTGCGCGAGGCTACGGTGGTTTGATTGCCTGATGAAGTCAGTATCAATAACTGCCCCTGGCCAAATAGAGATTCAAGATGTTGCAGATCCAACACCTGGTGCTAATGATGTTGTAGTTGAAGTAGCTGCAGTTGGAATTTGCGGGACAGATCTTCATATATTTGAAGGTGAGTTTGCTCCTAAGCTTCCAATAGTTCCAGGTCATGAGATGAGCGGGACGATAGTGGCAGTTGGTAGAGATGTAACTGATATAAAAATTGGAGATAAAGTAGCGGTAGATCCCTCTTTGCATTGCGGGGAGTGTTTTTACTGTAGAAGAGCAAGAGGAAATCTTTGTGAAAACTGGAACGCACTTGGTGTTACCTTTCCTGGTGCGGCAGCTGAATTTCTTCTATCGCCTAAAAAAAATATTCATAAGCTTCCAGCCGGAATTGATTTAAAAGCAGCAGCACTAATTGAGCCTTTATCTTGTGCTGTTAGAGGGTTTGATCAGTTACCTCGAAATCCTGGATCTAACTATTTAATTTATGGTTCAGGCACTATGGGACTAATGATGGCTGAAATGGCTCGAGTTAATGGGGCGGCTAATGTGTGTATTGTGGATTTGAATTCAGAAAAACTAGAAACAGCTAAGGTCTTAGGATTTAAAAATACAGCAAACTCAGCAGATAATTTTGATTACCCAAGAGGATTTGATGTGGTTATTGATTGCACGGGTGTTGTTGCTGCGATAAAAGATGGTTTAAAACATGTCATGCCAGGTGGAACGTTTTTACAGTTCGGTGTGGCAAATGAAGGTGCAAAGGTAGAAATTGAACCATTTTGGATATACAACAAAGAGATAACCATTGTTGGTTCAATGGCAGTCTTACATTCATTTGATCGCGCTGTAGAATTATTTGCAAATGGGGTTTTAAACTCTGAAGTGATGATTTCAGACAGATATCCATTAGAAAAATATGAAGATGCACTGACTGCTTTTAAATCTGGTAAGGGTAGAAAAACAATAGTTTTACCAAACGGATGAACATGAAGTCACTATTACTATCACAAATTGACCATATAGAAGTTTCAGAATTAGTAAAACCAGAAAGTGAATCTGGCAAGTCTGTTATCAAAGTTTTGGCATGCGGCTTGTGTGGTACTGATAGGCATATTTACAAAGGGGAGTACCCATCAGCAAAGCCGGTGATTTTAGGTCACGAATTTGGTGGTGTAATTGAAACTCCAGCTGTTGGATCTAAATTTAATAAGGGTGATTTAGTTTCAATCGATCCAAATATTGTGTGTGGAACTTGTGATGATTGCGTTGCCGGCAGGACTGCATTTTGTCCCTCACTTACAGCTTTAGGTGTAAATATAAATGGTGGCTTTGCAGAGTATGCCCTAGTACCTGATACTCAAATATATAAAGTAAGTAAAGATTTGAATCCACTGCACTTAGCATTCATTGAACCTACAGCCTGTTGTATTAGAGGAATGGATATCGCTGATTTAAAGGGAGGTGAAAAGGTTGCAGTACTTGGTGGTGGGGTAATGGGACAAATAATTGTGCAATTAGCAAAGCTTGCGGGTGCTTCTCAAATTACTATGATTACCAGACAAAAAGCTCGCCGAGAATTGTCGGTATCTTTAGGTGCAACAGATTCTGTTGATCCTTCTGATAAAAATTATGCTGAAAAAATGCCTAAGTACGATGTGGTTTTTGAATGTGCTGGAGCAATAGAGACCTTTAATGCATCTCAAGTAATTGCACGCCGCGGCGGCGTAATAGTTGTATTGGGACTGACTCCTGAAAAAAGTTATGTTGATTTCAATCCTTTTCAATTAGTCATAAAAGAGTTAAGAATTCAAGGCTCTTTTTTAAACCCATTAACTCAACGTCGTGCAGCAGATTTAATTGATGATAAAAAGCTAAATCTAGACCCACTAATTTCAAGAGTTTTAAGCCTTGCTGAAGTACCAGAAATTCTTAATAAGCCGCCTGCTGATGGCGATATTAAATACATAGTAACGCCATAGTTTTATACTAGACAGGATTTAGAAACTTCAATTCAGTTGGCTTTTTAAAGTATTTTTGATCAATACTATTAATATGTTTTACATGGCTAGTTAGCATATGAGCATCCCATTGCTCTTTACTAGACCATTTTTCCATCATTATCCAGGTGTCTTCATTAACTCCTTGAACTAAGTCATACATTTCACAACCAGATTCTTTATAAGACTCGGTAACTAGATTTGCAAACTCTTTTTTCAAAAATTCAATATGTTCCTGCTCTGGATATATCGTGGCGATTAAGTAGAGCGGTTTAGACATTTCCTTCTCCCTTATCTTTCGACCCTAAATATAGACTAACGATTTTCTTCCTGAGCTCTAGTTAATCTTTGTGAAACATAGACAGGTATTAGCGATAGCAGAATTACAACAGTTGCTACGACATTAACTACGCTGCCCTGATTAGGCCTTGCCATTTCCTTTAAAATCCAAAGCGGCAAAGTATCCACGCCAGGGGGAGCGGTAAATATTGTTACTACTACCTCATCAAAACTTAACGCAAAGGCCAGGAGAGCACCTGCCATAAATGAGGTCCTAAATTGTGGAAAGGTAACTAATCTAAAGGTTTGCCATAAGCCAGCTCCTAAATCAGCTGAAGCCTCTTGTAAATTTGGATTCATGCGTTTAAGTCTGGCAAATACATTGTTAAAGACCATCACAATACAAAAAGTGGCATGAGCCACGATCATGCCGAAGTATCCAATATCAAAGCCAATTGGTGATAAAAAGCTGTTGTAAGTGTTACTAAAAGCCACACCAGTTACCACTCCAGGAAGTGCGATTGGTAGCACTACTAAGAGATTTACCGTTCCTTTACCAAAGAAATCAAAACCCTTTAAAGCAAAAGCAACCAAGGTGCCAAGTATGGATGCAATTACCATTGCTCCAGTTGCAACCAATACTGAGTTTAAAAGGGCAGCCTTAATTGGATCGTAAGTAGCGGCAAATTTCCACCACTTAACTGAGTAGCCTTCAATTGGCCAACTAGAAATTTGAGCTTGATTAAATGAGTTAAGTATCAATACAAATAACGGGGTATACATAAAAACTAAAATTAGGGCTACTAGGGCTAGTAGTACTGCTTTAGTTGCTCTTGATAACTGCAGCATTTTACATTCGCTCCAATGAACCAGTACGACGAGCTACTACTAAATAAATCACGACAAATGCGATTGGCACCATTGAAAAGGCGGCCGCAACGGGTGGATTTAAATTAATGTTGGAGGCGATAATGCTGCCAATCATTTGAGTTTTACCACCAGTAAATCGGGCAGCTAGGTAATCACCTAGGCTTAATGAAAAGGTAAATACTGAGCCGGCAATTATTGCCGGCACAATCAACGGTAGAACTACGCGATAGATTGTGAAAAATCCTTTAGCTCCAAGATCACTTGAGGCATCAAATAAATTTGTAGGAATCTGCCTAATTGCGGTAAATACAGGAAGAGCCATATAAGGAAACCAGAGATAGGTAAGGGTCAAAATAACGATTGGAATTGAAAATCCTGGACCTCTTATGCCAAGAGGGGCCATCGCCCAATTAAAGAAGCCTTGTTCTGAAAAAACTAACCGCATAGCAATTAGTTTGACTAAATAACCAGCCCAAAGCGGCAAGGTAATTGCTACTGCAAGTAAATTTCTAACCCAAGGCCGAGCAATCTTTGCCATATAAATTCCAAGGGGGACAGCAAATAAAATACAAAGGGCGGTAACTGCTAATGCTATTAATAGCGTACGAAGTGAGGTTGCTAAATAGGCTTGAACTGTAAAAATACTAATGAAATTTTCTAAGGTAAATCCTGGACGAACTAGTGAGGTAAATGGGTCAACAAACCAAAATGCGGTAATTAAAAGTAAAAAGAGCGAAACTATATAGACACCAACAATCCAAAACATGGGAAGTGCCAGCAGACCAATTAAACGAACTTTTGAACGTTTAAATAAGTATGAAGATATTGGCTTGGTGTTCTCAGTTGAGATTAATGTTGACATAGATACTCACTTAATGTTTGAGGGGATTGATGAATCAATCCCCTCAAGACATCAATGGTTAACCTTTAATGGTTGCCCAAGCGTTAGTCCACTCCTGGAAGCTGGTGCACTTAACATCTTTGCGACCATCTACGCAGGTTTCGATTGGAGTTGTCCAAGGCCAAATTTTCTTGAAGAACTCTTCATCTTCAGCAAAGTACTCATCGCAGTGAGCCTGTGCCTTTTCACTTGAACCACAGAAAGCTAGATTTGCCGGTGCCATACCAAAGTTCATAGCAATTGCACCATTTACATCTGGCTTGCTTGTGTAATCCATCCATGCATATGCGCAGTTGATGTTCTTGGTCTTTGAACTTACTAACCAAGCGTCATACCAACCAGTTGATCCCTCAATTGGCAGAGTTGTTTTGATGTTTTCCTTGGCTGCAAACTTACGCAGAATTTCCCAAGAAGTACCAACAACTGTGTTGCCACCTGTAAATGAACCAATTTGAGCAAATACATCTGACCAGTACTCACCAATGATCTGGTTTTGTTGCTTTAGCAACGCAACTGCAGCATCTAATTGAGTTTGATCTAATGCGTATGGGTTTTTAATTCCCAACTCTGGATTGTGATACATCAAGTAAACAGCTGCATCAGCAATATAGATTGGTGCATCGTAAGCGGTGATCTTGCCTTTGTAAGGGCTATCTAACTCCCAGACAACATCCCAGCTTGCAGGTGCTCCCTTGGTAACATCATCATTGTATTGCAGAAGATTTGCACCGCGGCCAATTGGGACACCATATGGCTTGCCATTTACGGTGTCATAAATATTGCCCTTCATACCAGCAGCAATGTCATCGCTGAAGTTAGGGATCAAATCTAGATTTAGTGGCTGAACATCGCCACCAACAATTAAGCGAAGAGCAGCATCACCTGAAGCTGAAACAATGTCATATTGACCTGTTCGCATCAAGGTAACCATCTCATCACTTGTACCAGCAACACGTGGCTTAACTACGCAACCAGTGTCAGCTGTAAATTTATCGGTCCAGGCTGGCTCAACGAAGCCAGACCAGTTAACGATGTTTAATTCACCTTCAAATTCGCCAAGCGCTTCGTGCATAGGAATATCAGGTACTTCAATACTTACTCCAGAATTATTTCCAGAACAACCAGAAATAATAAGTACAGAGACTGCGAGTAAGCTTATTTTCGCAAGCTTTCCTGCCTTCATTATTTTCCTTTCGCCTGACCTTTTTTTAAAGTCAGATTAATTCGGGATGGTTGCAATCTGGCTTTTTAGCCATACTGCAAGTACCCGATCACCAGATTTAAATCGGTTGATTTGATCTGGTAATTCTTGATTTGATCTAGTTACGCTCAGGCGCATCCCAGATTCGGTATTTATTGAAAATATTGTGTTGGCGCCAACATAGGCTGCCTCAATTATCTCTCCGCTAACTCCCACCTCATCTGCAGTGATTTTTGAGCCAACAGGAAGTAATCTAATTTTTTCTGGCCGGATATTTACCATCTCAGAACTACCAAATAATTGTGTAGCGATCTGACCTGAAAATAGATTTGATACGCCAAGAAAGCTAGCGACAAATTTAGTTTTCGGTGCCTCATAAACCTGCTCTGGTGTGCCAATCTGTTCTACTCGCCCCTCATTAAAGACAGCAATTCGATCACTCATGCGCATTGCCTCTTCTTGATCATGAGTTACAAAAATAAATGTAATGCCAGCCTCTCGTTGAATTTTCTTTAATTCAACCTGCATCTCCTCGCGTAATTGTTTATCTAGTGCGCCCAGGGGTTCATCAAGTAGTAATACCTTTGGTCTTAAAACTAATGCTCGAGCAAGAGCGATTCGCTGTCGTTGACCACCTGATAGTTGGTGGGGTAATCGAGTGGCAACATGGGCCAGCTTTACCGAATCAATCGCTTCAGCCGCCTGTTTGGCACGTGCTGCTTTTGGCACCTTACGAGTTCTTAAACCATACTCAACATTTTCTTGGATACTCATATGTGGAAAGAGTGCGTAATCTTGGAAAACAGTATTTACTGGTCGGTCAAATGGTGCTAAATCTGTTACATCACTATCTGCAATTGTAATTTTTCCAGCACTTACCGTTTCAAAACCAGCGATTAATCTAAGTACAGTAGTTTTGCCAGAGCCAGATGGGCCAAGCATTGAGAAAAACTCACCTGAGTCAACCTCTAAATTTAAATCAACTACAGCATCTACTTCCCCAAAGGATTTACTCACACCTGTTAAGGAAACTAACGGCTGACTCAAATTACTCTCCAATTACAGCTAGCCAATTTTCTCTATTACTACTGGTCCAAATCCTATTGGCTAGCCCCCAAAATGGCATTACCTGCGTAAGTTTAAATCTCCTTTATAACGAATTTGTATCATATAAAGGTGTCTAGGGGTAAAAACTTATCTAATCTTGTTATGGATACCTATTTGGCAATCTCTGCGCCCAAACTGCCTAGCAGCAACCCGGCCAATGCATTATTTGGTTTAGCACTTGAGCCATGCTGGCTTGAAAAGGCAGCGGTGCCATCTATGCCACAGATACTTGAAATCAATTCAATCCCACCTGGATGCTGTTGCACAAAACTTGTTAAGTTATAAACCTTACCGTTAACAATGCTCCAGCAATCATCTCTTGAATTATGTTTTTTTATCTCACTGTTTGTAAGTTTAATTACCCCAGCAGGTAGGTTTTGATCTGCTAGTACCTGATCTTGCGCAGCTGAATCAGTAAGTGCCATACCACTACTTGCTTTGATTCGATCCTCCCAAGAAGCTTTTGCCCCTGAGTGGCCGACTATGAAGGTGAGTGTGGTGCTAGCAATTGCAGCTAGCAGTAATAGAACACTTAAACTATTTTTAAGCAATTTATCTGCTGATTTGAATTTAATACTCTTTCGATAAATTACAAACCAAGTGATGTAAAGGAGGGTAAATAGCAGGATGAGCTTAGCTAAGCGCTCACCCTGCTCGGCATGATCTCCCGGGTAGCCAACTCGATTAGATAGAGCTTGGCCAGAGTTTTCAGCAATAAAGCCAGCAACAGTTGAGGCAATAAGTAAGATTAAAATCAATAGCGAAAAGTTTGGTGCAAGCCTAGGAAATACCAGCAAGAAGATAACACCCAGTGCCGATAATGGCACTAAAACTACAACTGCATGGATGATTAGTGGATGAAGGGGTAGACCCATTATTAAATCCACGTTATTACTCCAGCTCTAGTACTTACTTTAAAAGTAATCTCAGACTTTAATTATACTCTTTTAACCAACTTAAATTTCGAGTCTAAAAGTGCGACCTCCTACCCAAAACAGTATTTAGCCAATTAATCACAGCACAATCTCATAAATGATTAAAAATTAAGAATAAATGGCAGAGAAAAAAATAATAAAAGTGGGGCGGGTAGGGCTCGAACCTACGACGACCGGATTATGAGTCCGGGGCTCTAACCAACTGAGCTACCGCCCCCAAGCGTTTTACGCTGTATAACTAGTCTAATATACATTTGAATTTAGGCTAATTTAGTCAAATTTTGTCTTTTTTAGTCTTCCTATGCAACAGATTTGTAACAGATTTTTTCTCTTAATACGCCTTAAATCATCACTAAAATAGATAAGACAATTTAATTGGCTGGCAAAAATATTTGAATTTTTAATCCACTAAATTTGCTTGAACTCAGTCGGATCTCACCATTATTTTTTCTTACCAATCTATCCATTATTGTCATTCCTAATCCGCTACCTCCATTCTGACGGGATCTAGATTTATCAAACCTTTTAAAGACCTGAATTCCCTCTTTATATAAGCTGTTAGGTAAACCCGAACCGGCATCTTCGATTACTAGTTCCACTTGATTCCCATTTTTACTTAGCGATACCTCGACCTGAGAGTTTTCAGGAGTGTGACGTTTTATATTTGAGAAAATATTTGCCAATAATTGTTCAAGGTGAAATTTAGACATACCTACGACTAAGTCTGACTCTAAATTGGATTCAATACGTCTAAGCGGTTGAAAATTCTTGAGGTCAAAAATTTGCTCTTGAACCAATTTTGAAATTGGTGAGATTTGGTTTTTTGAGCTAACAGATTCATCGATCTCGAGTATAAAGAGTAAATCATTGATAATCTCTTGCATTCTCAATATTTCAGAATTAATGCGCTTTATGTATCCCTGCTTTTTGCTATTATCTCCTTCACCATTATTAAGTAATTCAAAGTATCCTTTGATTACAGTCAATGGTGTTCGCAGCTCATGAGAAGCATCACCAATAAATTCTTGCATCCTAATTTGATTTTGCTTTAGTGAATTAACTAATGCATTTAACTGGTTGTCTTTACGAAAAATTATGGTTGTGAGTGTTACAGCAACTAAAATCACTATAATAGTAAAAAGTGAAAGCAAATTAATATTATTGTTTCTACTTTCAATCAAATCAGACAATGAAAAATACATAAGCAAATACTCATCTTGCGAAATTTGAAAAGTCCTTAATCGCACTTCATCTATTGAAATTGGTTTCTCAAGCGCTATAATTAATTGGTCTTGAGAAGGCTTGTTAGTTAATTGAATATTGCTCTCATAAAGCGGAATTAAATCTAAGTCCTTAAAAGTGTAGTCGACAGAAAATTTCTGGTTACTTTGGTCTGCTAGATAGGTTGAAAGTGACAACGGGTCATCAGATGAATTAGATAGCTCTTTGACTACCTCACTTACGGTCGAATCTAAAATTTTTAGTTGGCCGCGGTATGAAGTTGATAATGCAAAATACCCGATAGATGTAGATGTAATAAGAATTATTACTGATACTAGTAAACTAAAGCGAGTTTGCAATTTCACTTATCACCTAGAATCTGAAATCCAATTCCACGAATCGTTTTGATGCCATTAAACTCATCTTTATGCAATTTTTTTCGCAAATATGAAATATATGTATCAACTACTGTTGAGTTATTCTTAAAATCAATTCCCCATACTGTTGCTAACAAATTGTCTTTAGTAACAACTTTTCCTACCCGCATAATCAATGCCTCAAGTAATCTAAATTCAGTTGCTGATAAATCAACAATCTCATCATTAAAGGTGGCTTGATATCTATCTAAATCTAGTTTTATTGGGCCACAAACTAATTCTCTGCGTGAACTCGCAGAGGAGTTGGTTCTACGAAGAATTGCTCGGACTCTTAAAACTAATTCTTCAATTCCAAAAGGTTTAGTCAGGTAGTCATCCGCACCAGACTTTAGTCCAGCGGTTATGTCACCTCGCCCACCTCGCGCACTCAACATTAGAACTGGAACTTGAAAACCTTCTTTTCTAATTTTTTCAATTAGCGATAGCCCATCTAGCTTAGGTAAATTTATATCCAGGATTACTAGGTCAAATCTAACTTTACGAATTTTATCTAAGGCCTCAAGCCCATCTGCAGCACTCTGAGTCTTAATCTCAGCCACACTCAAGGCATCGCAAATTAGTTCCCTAATCCCAATTTCATCATCGACAACTAAAATAGAGAATTCATTTTCCATAACATAAGAGTAGATCGTCGTAGAGTAAAAAGATTGCTAAAACTTCGAATTGTGAATACTCGAAATATTTCAAGGTTAGATTCACATGATTTTCACACGATTGCCGATCACTATTTACCCATCCCCACCTGGGGCTAATGAGAGGATACGGAAATGAAAAACAAGTTAATCGCAGTTGCAATACTTTCAATCTCTGCAATAGTTTCAAGCACAACTTCAGCAGTTGCTGCTGAAAATTCAGAATACAAGGCATCTGTGGAGGCCTGGAAAGCAACAAATAAGGCAGCTAATGATTCCTACAAGGCATCTGTTGAAAGCTTTAAGGCAGAAAAGCTAAATTATTCAACAGCTAAGAAAGCAATCAACGAAAAATTCAAGACTGATGCAGCTGCATCAAAAGCTAAAACCAAGGCTGCGGTGGAAGCAGCAACTACAGCTGAAGCAAAGAAAGCTGCTAAAGCAAGTGGTAAAGCTGAGATTGATTCATTAATTGCAGCAAGAAATTCAGCAATTGTTGCACTTGCAAAACCAACCGCTAAACCTGTTAAACCTACTAAAACTGAAAAACCGGTAAAGCCTGCTGCAAATTAAATTGTCTAGTTCCTAGACAATCTCCTCCTGGGAAAAAATTAGTGCACCGCTGCCTTCCAAGCGGTGCATTGATTTTATTAGAGTTTTTATAGTTTCTGAATTCACCCTAGAATTGAAAATTATGAGTCCGGGGCTCTAACCAACTGAGCTACCGCCCCGATATCAGGGTGCTAGTGTCATACCTTACATCTAACCCAACACTAAGCATTAATAGCCGGTATTTTCATACTGTCAATGGATAATAAAAAGTATGAAATTACGCATCACCTTATTGCTGACTTCAATTTTCTCCTTAAACCTTATATCTGCTCAGGCTGCACCTATTTATACATTCCCTGTAACAGGTTGCAATGTTAAGTATGGAAAGTATCACCACACATATCCGGCTACAGATCTTTTTGCCAAAAAAGGATGCGCATTTGTTGCCCCAATTGCTGGTGTAATAGATGAGGTGAATACGGTAGATCGCTGGGTTGGTCGAACAAATCTTGGCCCAGATCGTGGTGGTTTATCAGTGTCATTAATCGGTGATGATGGCTTTAGATACTACGGCTCGCACCTACAAAAGATTGAACCAAATATTGTGCCTGGTTATAAAGTAGCAAGTGGTGAAAAGTTAGGTGAGATTGGAACTACTGGAAGTGCCAAGGGAACTAAGCCGCATCTACATTTTGGTATCTCATATCAAACTGAAAAAGGAGTTTGGTGGATTAGAAGAGGTGTGGGGTTAGAAAAAGGCAAGACCACTCCGTGGAAGTATCTACAAGCTTGGCAGGCGGGTAAAGATTTAAAACCGAGATTAATTACGCCAGCAACAATTCCACCTGAACCTAAAAAATAAATCAACTTAAGCAATTTTAGATAAAAAAATAAGACCTACTATTTCTAGTAGGCCTTAATTCTTTATATCTTAAGTTATTACTTAAGAAGGTTAATGGTTATTTATGCAGGGTTTACAGCGTCAGCCTGAGGACCTTTTGGACCTTGGACTACTTCGAATGTAACTGCCTGACCCTCTTCAAGGGACTTGTAACCGTTTCCTTGGATTGCTGAGTAGTGAACGAAAACATCTTGTCCGCCACCATCAACTGCAATGAAACCGAAACCCTTTTCAGAGTTGAACCACTTAACTGTACCTGTTGCCATTTAGCTTTTTTCCTTTGGTTATGTTGGACTCTTGTAAATTTAACAAGCGCCGGTCTTTCTTCTTATACAGCTAGACCCAATCAACAAACCGTAGAGCGGGTACTGCCAAGCGTCGGACTGTTGCAAAGTCTAACCTGCTATTGGCTAATTACGAAAAGAGATGTATAAATCTCTTACTGCAGTTAGATGATCGGTGGGCTGGGGAAGGTCACATCGGGTGATCTAAAGGCAGGTACTGGTGAGTAAGAGGCAAATCTATGCTGGGCAGATACATATTTACTCTGCGCCAGCTGCGCTAACTGAGCATATTGGGTGGGCGCTAAATCAACAGCTAAACCAGGTAGTCAAAATCGCTTGGGTCAAACAGCCACTAGCACCAGGTTCACTGGCAATGGAGCTTGAGTATAAAAGCGAGCATCCAGTAGCAGACAAGATAGCTATCGCACTTAAGGGCTGGCACTACATTCGCTTTGAAATTAGACAGGTAAATCTATTAACCACAGATGCAGTTTTATATCGCATAACGCCAGATTTAGGATTACATCAAGCATCACTGGCATCAAATGGGGATGTAGTGGTAAATGAAAACCAGTTAAATCAGATCATAAACAACTCTTACTCACATAAGATGCTTAAAAGTAATCTTGAGAACGCTCTGGGTATGCAGTGGGAGATTGAGTTAGAACCATATCGACTCGCGCTCGCTTCCGGGATGGCAGAAAGTGTTAGTAAAAGCGGATAAGATTAATGTATGAACTTTGAAGCAAGTGATCGAATTAAATTCGCCTCGGCAATTTTAGCTGCTGCAATTTTATCCTCTGGTTTAACCCTTGGACTTTTTCAAGTTGGAACTGGTTTAGCAGCACGTGCTGGTAATGCCATTACAGTAACTGGCACAGCATCTGAGGATGCAAAGGCAGATAATGCGGTCTGGAGTTTAAATCTAAATGAATCTCAAGCCACACTTGCCTCATCAGTTAAAAAGATTGACTCCTCAGCGGATGCGCTAAAAAAGTATTTACTAGATGGTGGTGTTACAGCAGATCAGATTGAACTTGGACCAATAAATAGCAACGCGGTAAGTGAGTACAACAACGGTAATCCAACTGGTCGAATTCTTGCCTACCAGGCTTATCGAACTGTGACTGTAAGAACTAAGGATGTGCAATTAGTAGCTAGATTAAGTAATGACATTGGTTCACTGCTTGCAACTGGAGTTAATGTTGGAAATTATGGACCGGCTTATTATCTTTCAACGCTAGATCAGATGCGGGCTAAGTTATTAGCTTCAGCTATGCAAGATGCTAAGGAGCGAGCAACGGCAATTACCGAAGCGGTCGGGGGCGAGGTTGGCGCTTTGCTATCAGTCTCAACTGGACCAACTCAGGTAACAACTAGAGATTCACTAGATCGCTCAGCCGGTGGTTTTTATGATGTTTCAACAATCGATAAGACGGTCAATGTCACACTCTCTGCTAGTTTTAAAACCAGTTAAACCGTAAAACGGGATAGCAAAAAATATTACTATCCAGTAACATCGTGGTATGAAAATCGCAGTCTGCATCAAACAGGTTCCAGATTCTTGGGCTGAGAAAAAAATGGCTGGCGGCGTCTTAGATAGAGCAAATGTTGATGCGGTATTAAATGATTTAGATGAGTATGCAGTTGAAGAGGCGCTGCGAATTGTGGAGGCAAACTCACCAACCAAAGAGGCCGGGGAAGCAAGTGGGCACTCAATTACTTTAATTTCAATGGGACCAGAGCGCGCAACTGAAGCAATTAGAAAAGCTTTATCAATGGGTGCAGATGATGCAATATTAATTAGTGATGCAGCCCTGGCAGGCTCAGATGCACTAGCTACATCTTTAGTACTAGCTGAGGTAATTAAAAAAGGAAATTATGATTTAGTACTTTGTGGCACTGAAAGCACCGATGCCAGAATGAGTGTGGTGCCAGCAATGATTGCCGAGCGTCTATCTTGGGCGCAATTAACATTTGCCGGCAAGGTTGCAGTTGATCCAGCTGCAAAAAAAGTTGAGGTAGAAAGAATTACTGAGTTTGGAAATCAAGTAATTGGCGCATCCTTTCCAGCAGTACTTTCGGTGGTTGAAAAAATTAATGAGCCAAGATATCCATCCTTTAAAGGAATTATGGCGGCTAAGAAAAAAACTATTACCACTATGTCATTAGCAGATACTGGCCTTGCTGCAACCTCCGTGGGTGCATCTGCTGCCTGGAGCACAGTAAAAGATGCACTGCCAAGACCTGCTCGGGGTGCTGGTGTTAAGTTAACTGATGAAGGATCTGGCGGGGAAAAATTATTTGATTTTCTGGTGGAAAAGAGATTGGCATGAGCAGCGTTATATTTTTAGTTGATCACTCTGGTGGCAAAATCGCTAAAGCAAGCAGTGAGCTGGCAACCTTTGCTAAAAATATTGGTGAATCTATTGCCGTTGTCTTTGCTACAAATCCTGGTGAAATTGTTGCGCAGTTAAACAATCTGCCAGTAGATAAGGTGATTACTGCAAGTGGTGATTGGGATAAGTTTGGCGTAGCAGCTATTGCAGATGGGCTTGCGCAAATTATTGCTGATAAAAAACCAAATGCCTTACTTATTACCTCATCGGCTAATGGTAAAGAGATTGCAGCCCGGGTAGCGGTTAAAACCAACTCTGGAATTATTACCGATGCAGTTGGGGTGGATAAGGATTTAATCACTACCCAATCAGTATTTGGTGGCTCAACTACTGTGCACTCAGCAGTTACAACAGGCATACCAATAATTACTTTAAGAGCTAATTCAATCGAGCCAATCGCAGCAACTTCAAACCCGGCAGTTGAAGAGTTTGCAGTTAATATTTCTGATTCAGCAAAACTTGCCACCATCTCTAGTGCAACTGCTGCGGTAAAAGGTGGCCGGCCAGAGTTAACTGAAGCATCAATTGTGGTTTCAGGTGGTCGTGGCACAAATGGTGATTTCAAACCAGTTGAAGCATTAGCCGATGCATTAGGTGCTGCCGTTGGTGCATCCCGTGCGGCAACTGATGCTGGTTGGTATCCACACTCACATCAAGTAGGCCAAACTGGCAAAACAGTTTCACCACAACTCTACGTTGCAGCTGGAATATCTGGTGCGATCCAACATCGTGCTGGCATGCAGACTTCAAAAACAATTGTGGCAATTAATAAAGATCCAGAGGCCCCAATTCTTGAGATTGCAGATTTTGCAGTAATTGGTGATTTGTTTAATGTTTTGCCGCAGGCCACGGAAAAAATCAAGGCCCGTAAAGGTTAATTACTTACCCATCAACTCTTGCCTTTAGACTTAGCAAGTGCCTATCTATTTTGATCATGCTGCTACCACGACCATGGTTGAGCCCGCGATTGCAGCGCTAACTGATGCAATAAAAAAATTAGGCAATGCCTCATCCTTACACTCAGCTGGTCGATCAGTTAGAAAAGATTTAGAGCAAGCTAGAGAGCAAATTGCGCAAGCAATTGATTGCGCGCCAAGTGAGGTCATCTTTACCGCAACTGGTACGGAGGCAAATAATCTGGCCATCAAAGGTTTGTATTGGCTGGGAGTAAAGAAGAATAAGAAAGTAATAATTACCTCAACCTTTGAGCACCATGCTGTTGCCGATCCAATCACCTGGCTGGCAGAGCATGAGGGGGCACAGGTAGTGGCAATTGATGTAGATCGAAATGGATTTGTAGATCTTAAACAATTAGCCGCCCAGGTTGAAGAGCATAAAAATAATATTGCTTTAATCTCAATTATGCATGCAAATAATGAGGTAGGAACTATTCAAGATATCAACCAGGTAGTAAAAATTGCTGGTGATATTCCAGTTCACTCAGATTGTGTCCAAAGTTTTGGAAAAGTAGAGCTCTCCTTTAAAAAATTAGGGGTCACAGCAGCCACTATAAGTGCTCATAAAATTGGTGGGCCATTAGGGGTAGCGGCGTTAATTTTACGTAAAGGTTTAGATATCGAACCGGTGTTGCATGGTGGTGGGCAGGAGCGAGATTTACGAAGTGGCACCTTTAACGCACCTGGCATCATCTCATTTGCTGCCGCAGCTGCAAATGCCGTTGATAATAGAAAAGAGCGTGAGTTAAAGATTAGAGAGTTAAAATCTGAATTAATTCAAACAATTAAGAAAAATATCTCCGATGCTTGGGTAAATGGGGATCAGGAGAAAAGTTTGCCGGGCATTGTTTCCATTACCTTTCCTAAGACAGATTCTGAAGGTCTACTTTTGTTATTAGATGGTGAGGGCATCGCTTGCTCTACCGGCTCTGCTTGCAGCGCTGGTGTACAGCGGCCAAGCCATGTCTTAATGGCAATGGGATTAACCGAGGATGAAACCACCTCTACTTTGAGATTTTCACTTAGTTATTCAAATACTATTAATGAAATTGCAAAACTTGGCTCGGTAATTGCCACAGTAGTTGCAAGATCAAAAGCTGCATCTGGGAAAAAATGACAAAATTAAAGGTAATTGCAGCAATGAGTGGTGGGGTTGATTCTGCAGTTGCTGCTGCCAGAGCCGTT
>Ga0208089_1000086_pt1 | contig 22952 bp, 34 predicted proteins | sample LakMenEpi29Jun12_FD_150744 | JGI IMG/M metagenome (GOLD analysis project Ga0208089, IMG submission 150744) | Freshwater microbial communities from Lake Mendota, WI - 29JUN2012 deep hole epilimnion (SPAdes) | ecosystem: Environmental > Aquatic > Freshwater > Lake > Epilimnion/Euphotic zone ... | reverse complement strand
GCTATGGAAGAAGGATTGCGTTTTGCGATTCGTGAAGGCGGGCGCACAGTGGGTGCCGGCGTTGTTGCATCGATTATTGAGTAAAAATTATGTCTAATCAAACTATCAGAATCCGTTTGAAATCATTTGATCATAAATTGATTGATCAATCAGCGAGTGAGATAGCAGAAACGGCAAGAAGAACAGGGGCGCAAGTAAAAGGTCCTATTCCATTGCCGACTAAAAAAGAACGTTTTACGGTATTGATCTCACCTCACGTTGATAAAGATGCGAGAGATCAGTACGAATTAAGAACCTACAAAAGATTGCTTGATATTGTTGAGCCTACTGATAAAACAGTGGATGCATTAATGAAATTAGATCTTGCAGCTGGTGTAGATGTTCAGATTAAGTTGAATTAAGAATAGAGGAATTGGCAAATGTCAATAGGTCTTATTGGTCGAAAATGTGGTATGACCAGAGTCTTTTGTGAAGATGGTACATCTGTGCCAGTAACAGTCTTGCAAATAGATTCCAATAGAGTAACTCAAGTTAAAAGTCTTGAAGTAGATGGTTATAGAGCAATTCAGGTTGCCGCTGGTGAAAAGAAAGCATCTAAAGTAAATAAAGCAATGGCAGGGCATTATGCGAGTGCTAATGTTTCAGCGGGTCGTGGCTTGTGGGAATTTAGACTTGAAAGTGATTCAGAATACGCTTTAGGAAGTGAATTGCCATTGAGTATTTTTTCTGAAGGACAGATTATTGATGTTCAAGGTAAAAGTATCGGTAAAGGTTTTGCTGGTGGTGTTAAAAGACATCATTTTAGTATGCAAGATGCAACACATGGTAACTCATTGTCGCATCGTGTGTTAGGTTCAATCGGTATGTGTCAAACACCTGGTCGAGTTTTTAAAGGTAAAAAAATGGCAGGGCATTTAGGTGCTGTCAAAACTACTATTCAAAACTTAACAATTCATGCCATTGATGCAGAGAGAAATTTAATCTTGGTTAAAGGTTCTGTGCCTGGTGCAAAAGGCGGTGATGTAGTAATTACTCCCGCGAGTAAAATGAAGAATAAAGGCTAGGTCATGGGATTGCAAATACCTGTTTTAAATCAAGAAAATAATGTTCAAGTAAGTGATTTTGTATTTGGACAGGATTTTAATGAAACACTTGTGCATCAGTTAGTGACACGCTATTTAGCGGGAGCACGTGCTGGTACTAAGGCACAAAAAACTCGCTCAGACGTTAGTGGTGGTGGAATTAAGCCGTGGCGTCAAAAAGGGACAGGCCGTGCGAGATCGGGTACTACCCGTAGTCCGTTATGGCGTACTGGCGGCGTCACGTTTGCTGCAAGACCACGTAGTTACGATCAAAAATTGAACAAAAAAATGTTCCGAGTCGGGATTAGATCAATTTTATCTGAGTTATTGCGTCAAGGTCGTCTAGTTATTAGTAGTGAAGTTTTGGTAAGTACGCCAAAAACGAAAGTTTTAAGTGCTCAGCTTGATGCTATTCAGTCTAAACGCACATTAATCATTGTTGATACGGTAGATAAAAATTTAGCTTTAGCTTCTAGAAATATTCCGTATGTGCAAGTTGTTGAAGCTGCTAATCTAAATCCTGTGTTACTAGTGGCGGCAGATAAAATTATTGTAACGCCAGGTGCGTTGCAACAGTTAGAGGAGCGTTTAGCATGAGTACAAATTTGTATCAATTGACACGCGTTTTAGAAGCGCCTGTTATTTCAGAAAAAAGTACAGTTGCAGCTGAAAAAGATAAGCAAATTGTTTTTAAAGTGCAACGTAATGCAACTAAGAAGCAAGTTAAAAGTGCCGTCGAAGCAATGTTTAATGTCGAAGTTGATGCCGTACGTGTATTAAACGTGAAGGGTAAGCAAAAGAGATTCGGGCGTTCGTTAGGTCAGCGTTCAGATTGGAAAAAGGCTTATGTAAAGCTAAAATCCGGTCATGATATTGAATTCGCCACGGCTTAATTGATAGAGAAAAGGAAACGGTAAAAAATATGGCGATTGTAAAGTCAAAACCGACCTCACCCGGATCACGGTTTGTAGTACGCGTAAAAAATGACGCTTTGCACAAAGGCAAGCCTTTTGCAGCTCTTCTAGAGAAAAAAAGTAAAACAGGTGGTAGAAATAATAATGGTCGCATCACAACAAGACATGTTGGGGGTGGACATAAACAACATTATCGCTTGATTGATTTTAAGAGAAATAAATTAGATATACCGGCAATTGTAGAAAGATTAGAGTATGATCCTAACAGAACTGCAAATATTGCTTTGGTTTTATATAAAGATGGTGAGCGTAGATATATTATTGCGCCTAAAGGACTTGAAGTAGGTCAAGAAATTATTTCTTCTGAGGTAGTACCTGTCAAAGTAGGAAATTGTATGCCATTGCGCAATATCCCAGTCGGTACGACAGTGCATTGTGTGGAACTAAAAGCAGGTAAAGGTGCTCAAGTTGCAAGAAGTGCTGGAACATCGGTTCAGTTAGTTGCACGTGATGGTGTTCATGCAACACTTAGATTACGTTCTGGTGAAATGCGTAAAGTATTAGCTGATTGTCATGCTGTTATTGGTGAAGTTTCTAATTCTGAACACAGTTTAGCTTCCTTAGGTAAAGCTGGTGCATCAAGATGGCGTGGTATTAGACCAACAGTTCGTGGTGTAGTTATGAACCCTGTTGATCACCCGCATGGTGGTGGTGAGGGTAGAACATCTGGTGGTAGACATCCAGTGTCACCTTGGGGTATGCCTACAAAAGGCTACAAAACAAGAAAGAATAAACGGACTGATAATATGATTATTAGACGTCGTAAGTAATTAGAGAGGAATTAGCGTGCCGCGTTCAATTAAAAAAGGTCCTTTTATTGATCATCATCTCTTTAAAAAAGTTGAAGATGCCGTAAAAAGCAGTAGTAGGAAACCGATTAAAACCTGGTCTAGAAGATCAATGATTATTCCTGATATGTTGGGCTTGACCATTGCAGTTCATAATGGAAAGTTACACATCCCCGTTCTCGTTACCGAGAATATGGTGGGTCATAAATTAGGCGAATTTGCACCCACTCGTACCTATAAAGGTCACGTGGCTGACAAGAAATCTAAGTAGGATGAACGATGGAAATTTCAGCAAAATTAAGTAATGCACCTTTGTCTGCTCAGAAAGCAAGATTAGTCTGCGATCAAATTCGCGGACTTCCTGTTGAAAAAGCGTTGAATGTACTAAAGTTTAGTCCAAAGAAAGCTGCGTTTATTGTTAAAAAAGTTTTAGAATCAGCAATCGCTAATGCAGAGCACAATGAAAGTGCTGACATTGATGAGTTGAAAGTGTCTACTGTTTTTGTTAATGAAGCAGCAACACTAAAAAGATTTAAGGCAAGAGCTAAAGGTCGTGCGAACCATATCCTTAAAAGAACCTGCCATATCACCATTAAAGTTGCAGAAAGCGAGTAGGGGATAACATGGGTCAAAAAGTACATCCAACTGGCATAAGACTTGGTATCGTAAAAGATTGGAATTCACGCTGGTATGCAAGCAGCAAGGATTACGCGAATTTTTTACATCAAGACTTGAGAGTCAGAGAGTTTTTAAGAAAAAAATTAGCACATGCTTCGGTCAGTCGTATACAAATTAATCGTCCTGCAAATAATGCACAGATTACTATTTATACAGCTCGCCCAGGTATTGTTATCGGTAAAAAAGGCGAAGACATCGAAGTCTTAAAGCAAGAAATTGCAAAGATGATTGGTGTTCCTGTGCAATTAAATGTAGAAGAAATCAGAAAACCTGAATTAGACGCATATTTAGTTGCTGAAGGGGTTGCACAACAACTTGAAAAGCGTATCATGTACCGTCGTGCAATGAAGCGTGCTGTAACGAATACTATGCGTTTAGGTGCTGAAGGCATCAAAATAAACGTAGGTGGTCGTTTAAATGGTGCGGAGATTGCTCGTAGTGAGTGGTATAGAGAAGGACGCGTTCCTTTACATACACTCCGCGCGGATATTGATTACGCAACAGCAGAAGCACATACAACCTATGGAATTATCGGCATTAAAGTGTGGATTTTCAAAGGTGAAGTGTTTGACATTGATGCGCATAAGGCATCTATTAACTCTGACTCTAAGAAATAGTTGAAGGAAGAAAAAGATGCTTCAACCCAAAAGAACAAAATTTCGTAAGCAGCACAAAGGAAAGAACAACGGTATTGCTGTTCGTGGCTCATCAGTTAGTTTTGGTGAGTTCGGTCTTAAAGCAGTAACCCGTGGTCGATTAACAGCACGTCAAATTGAGGCGGCACGTAGAACAATATCTCGTCACGTAAAACGTGGTGGTAAGATTTGGATTCGTGTCTTCCCTGATAAGCCAATAACTGAAAAACCATTAGCTGTTCGTATGGGTAAAGGTAAAGGTAGTGTAGAATATTGGGTTGCCCAAGTTCGTCCTGGAACAATGCTTTATGAAATTCAAGGCGTTTCCGAAGAATTAGCGCGTGAGGCTTTCACATTAGCTTCAGCAAAATTGCCTTTGAAAACACTATTTACTGTACGGACGATAATGTAATGAAATTGAAAGCAAGTGAATTACGTCAAAAGTCTCGTGAAGAATTGTCAACGATGTTGATTGATTTGTCACGTGAGCGCTTTACCCTTCAAATGCAAAAGGGTACTGGACAACTTTCAAAAACGGCGCAAGTAAAAAAAGTACGACGTGACGTTGCTCGCGTTCAAACTGTGTTAAACGAGATGGCGAGAGCGTAGTATGAGCGAAGATACAGCAAAATTACGAACCATTACGGGTCGTGTTGTTAGTGATAAGATGGACAAAACAATAACTGTTTTGGTAGAGCGAGTAGTTAAACATCCTGTATACGGGAAGTATATTAAACGCTCAACAAAGATGATGGCACACGATGAGCAAAATACATGTCATGAAGGTGATGTGGTTGCGATTACCTCTTGTCGTCCAATGTCTAAAAACAAGACATTTAAATTAGTGCAAGTTTTAGAACGTACTAATAAATAATCACTTAAAAGATTAATTTATATTTTAGGAATAAATCATGATTCAGATGCAAACTAACCTTGAGGTCGCCGATAATAGCGGCGCAAAAAAGGTCATGTGTATCAAAGTACTTGGTGGTTCGCATAGGCGTTATGCTGGCATTGGTGATATTATTAAAGTCAGTATTAAAGATGCGATTCCACGTGGAAGAGTAAAAAAAGGTGAGGTTTATAACGCTTTAGTTGTTCGTACAAGTAAAGGTGTTCGCCGTGCCGATGGTTCAGTAATTCGATTTGATGGAAATGCGGCTGTTATTCTAAATAATAATTTGCAACCATTGGGTACACGTATTTTTGGCCCAGTGACCCGTGAACTGAGAGGCGAAAAATTTATGAAAATTATTTCATTAGCGCCTGAAGTATTATAAGGGTAGGGACTTAAATTATGAAAAAAATCAAAACAGGTGACGAAGTTATTGTTCGAATCGGAAAAGATAAGGGCAAAAGCGGACGCGTAACTCAAGTTTTAAAAAATAACAAGATTCTTGTTGAAGGTATAAATCAGGTTAAAAAAAGTCAAAAACCAAACCCAAATGATGGTACACAGGGTGGTTTTGTGACTAAAGATATGCCTATTGAAATTTCAAATGTAGGATTGTATAACCCTGTAACTAAAAAAGCTGACAAAGTTGGTTTTAGATTTCTTGAAGATGGAAAAAAAGTCAGGTTCTTTAAATCAACTAATGAAGTTGTGGATGCATAAGGTGAATCATGGCTAGATTAGAAGCAGTATATAAAGAAAAAATTCGCCCTGCACTCATTGAACAGTTTGGTTATAAATCTGTTATGCAGGCGCCACGTATTACTAAAATTACTCTTAATATGGGTGTAAGTGGTGCGGTTGCCGATAAAAAAGTATTGCAGTTTGCGGTAGGCGATATGGAAAAAATTGCAGGTCAAAAACCGATTATAACTTTAGCAAGAAAATCTATTGCTGGATTTAAAATTCGTGACGATATGCCTATTGGTTGTAAAGTGACGCTGCGTAGTGATAAGATGTATGAATTTTTAGATCGATTAATTAGTATTTCAATTCCGCGTATCAGAGATTTTAGAGGTTTAAATCCTAAAAGTTTTGATGGGCGTGGTAATTATTCAATGGGTGTAAAAGAGCAAATTATCTTTCCAGAAATTGATTACGATAAAATTGACATGCTACGCGGAATGGATATTACCATTACGACTACGGCGCAGACCAATGAAGAAGGTTTAGCGTTGTTGAAGTTGTTTAATTTTCCATTTAAGCACTAAAGGTAATTAGTCATGGCAAAAAAATCAATGATTGCGCGTGAAGAAAAGCGTAAACAATTAGTAAAAAAATACGACGTTAAGCGTAAGTCTTTAAAAGAAATTATTAGAGATCCTAACGCTTCTTTCGAAGATAAAGAATCTGCTCATTTGCAACTTCAAAAATTACCTAGAGATTCTAGTGCGTCTCGGGTGCGTAACCGTTGTAATTTAACCGGTCGCCCACATGGCTACTATCGCAAATTCGGCTTAAGTCGCAATAAACTACGTGAAGCAACAATGCGTGGTGATGTGCCTGGTGTTGTTAAGGCGAGCTGGTAATTTCTGTTGGATCAATTTTGGAGAACTAAACAATGAGTATGACAGATCCAGTAGCGGATATGCTGACACGCATTAGAAATGGTCAGTCTGCTGGTAAAAAATTTATTAAACAACCTTCATCTAAACTTAAAGTATCTATTGCAAAAGTACTAAAAGAAGAAGGTTACATTACAGACTTTAGCACCGAAACCAACGGTAGTCATACAGAGATGACTGTTGATTTGAAATATTACAAGGGTGCGCCTGTTATTGAAAATATTAAACGAATCAGCAGACCCGGTTTGCGGATTTATAAATCAAAAGATGAATTACCTAAAGTTCTTGGTGGACTGGGTATCGCTATCGTATCTACCTCAAATGGGGTTATGACGGATAGGGCTGCTCGCGCTATTGGACATGGTGGTGAAGTCATTTGCACTGTTTGCTAACAAAGGCGTAGTTATGTCAAGAATTGCTAAAGCCCCTGTTACTATTCCAAGTGGTGTTGATATTAAAGTAGATGGAAACAACGTAACCGTAAAGGGTGTAAAAGGTCAGTTGTCATTTAATCTTAATTCTTTAATCACGCTTAATATCGCGGAAAATATAATTTCTGTGCAATGGGATAGTAGCGATAAAAATGCAACAGCTCAGGCTGGTACAGCGAGAGCTATTGTAAATAATATGGTAACCGGCGTATCAGCTGGTTTTGAAAGAAAATTGACACTTGTTGGTGTTGGTTATAGAGCGCAAGCTAAAGACAATGTTTTGAATTTGGCGCTTGGTTTTTCACATCCAATTGATTTTCAGATTCCTTCAGGTGTTACAGTTGAAACACCAAGCCAAACTGAAATTATTCTTAAAGGTAGTGACAAGCAGTTAGTTGGTGAAATTGCTGCAAAGATTCGTGCTTACCGTCCACCTGAGCCTTATAAAGGTAAAGGGGTTCGTTACGCAGATGAGCATGTTGCTAGAAAAGAAGCTAAGAAAAAATAAGGTGGCGTGAATGGATAAGAAACAGGCTCGAATGAAACGCGCATTAAAATTGCGTAGTCAAATTAAAAAATTAGGTGCTACAAGATTGTCAATTCATAAGACGTCACAGCACATTTATGCACAGATTATCAGTGGAGATGGCACGACTACTTTAGCTAGCGCATCGACTAATCAAGTTGAATTGAGAGCAATTGTTAATGGGGCAAATAATATTGCTGCGGCAACAGTTGTAGGTCGCACAATTGCTGAGAAAGCGCTTGCAGTTGGTGTTAAAGAGGTTGCATTTGATCGTTCAGGATTTAAATATCATGGATGTGTTAAGGCTCTAGCTGACGCAGCTCGTGAAGCTGGTTTGAAATTTTAGGAGATTACAATGGCTACAGCACCTGCTCAAGGTTCAACTGACGGCTTACAAGAAAAACTAGTAAATGTTAGACGTGTTGCTAAAGTTGTTAAAGGTGGACGTGTCTTTGGTTTTACTGCATTAACAGTTGTTGGTGATGGTGAGGGTCGTGTTGGTTATGGCGTGAGCAAAGCTCGTGAAGTTCCAATTGCTATTCAGAAGTCATTAGAGCAAGCACGTAAGAATATGCGTAAAGTTGAATTGAAAGGTGATACCTTGCAATATGCAGTAACTAATACAACTGGCGCAGCGAAGATTTTTATGCAACCCGCATCTGAAGGTACTGGTATTATTGCTGGTGGCGCTATGCGCGCAGTTTTTGAAGTTGTTGGTGTGCACAATGTATTGGCAAAATGTATTGGGACAAATAACCCGATCAATGTCGTTCGTGCTACGATTAACGGCCTAACTGGAATGCATAATGCTCACCAAATTGCCGCAAAACGTGGCTTATCTGTTGAACAAATCAGTAGGTAATTAGATGAGTAATATGTTAAATGTCACAATGACAAAAAGTCGTTTTGGTCGGTTGCCAAATCATCGCGCATGTTTAAAAGGTTTGGGATTACGTAAAATTAATCAAACTGTCTGCGTTTTGAATACACCCGAAATCAGAGGGATGATCAACAAAGTAGCATATATGCTAAAAGTTGAGGAGGTCTAATGTTTTTAAATACAATTAAAGCCGCTGATGGTGCTCGCAAAAAGTCTAGACGTGTAGGTCGTGGTATCGGCTGTACAATGGGCAAGACCTGTGGGCGTGGTCATAAAGGTCAAAAAGCACGTAGTGGTGGTTTTCATAAAGTAGGTTTTGAGGGTGGCCAAATGCCCTTACAACGTAGATTGCCAAAAATTGGCTTTACGTCTCTCAAAGCAAAGTACACCTCTGAAGTGCGTTTGCACGAGCTAAATAATTTAGCTTTTGATGTTATTGATTTGAAAGTATTAATTGATGCTAACATTGTTCCAATTTTTACAAAAACTGCAAGAATTATCAAGTCTGGTGAATTGACTAAAGCAGTGACTGTAAAAGGAATTAAGGTAACAGTAGGTGCTAAAGAATCTATTGAAGCTGCTGGCGGCAAAGTCGAGGTTTAAGTGAGTGTATCAAGAGCACAAATGGCAAATAGAACAGGTGACTTCTCTGAGTTAAAAGCAAGGTTGCTTTTTGTTTTAGGAGCGTTTGTTGTCTATCGCATTGGGGCGCATATTCCAGTGCCTGGTATTGATCCTAAAGCCCTGGCTGCGATGTTTGAGCAGCAAAGTGGTTCCATTTTGGATATGTTCAACATGTTCTCAGGTGGTGCCTTGATGAGGTTGAGTTTGTTTGCGCTGGGTATTATGCCTTACATCTCGGCCTCAATTATCATGCAGTTGATGACAGTTGTTATACCGTCGATGGAGCAATTGAAGAAGGATGGTGAATTGGGAAGACGCAAGATTTCTCAGTTTACGCGATATGGAACTGTGGTTTTGGCTACTTTTCAAGCGATTGGTATATCCTTAGCTTTGCAAAATCAAACAGCTGGTGGTTTGTCAGTTGTTCTTAATCCAGGTTTTTCTTTTGTTGCTATTACAACTGTAACGCTTGTAACGGGTACCATTTTTCTTATGTGGCTTGGTGAGCAAGTAACTGAGCGTGGTATTGGTAACGGTATTTCGATGATTATTTTTGCAGGTATCGTATCGGGACTTCCAAAAGCGATTGGGAGTACGTTCGAGCTTGTAAGAACAGGTGAAATGAGCAGTGCATTTATAGTATTGCTTTTCCTTATTTCAATTTCCGTTACCATGTTAGTTGTTTTTGTTGAAAGAGGGCAGAGACGGATTCTAATTAATTATCCTAAGCGCCAACAGGGTCGTAAATCGTATTCTGGTCAGAGTAGTTTTCTGCCATTAAAATTAAATATGGCTGGTGTTATACCTCCTATCTTTGCATCTAGTATCATTCTTTTTCCGGCAACTATTGCAGGTTGGTTTGGTAAAAGTGAAGGATTTGGTTGGTTGCAAGATATTGCAACACTACTTTCTCCGGGGCAGCCTGTTTACGTAATATTTTACGCTTTGGCCATTGTTTTCTTCTGTTTTTTCTACACGGCATTAGTTTTTAACTCGAAAGAAACCGCTGAGAATTTAAAGAAATCTGGTGCTTTCTTGCCTGGGATTAGACCTGGTATTCAGACCAGTCTTTACATTGATAAAGTCATGACCAGACTGACTTTGATTGGTGCTTTTTATATCACCTTGGTGTGTTTGCTCCCAGAGTTTTTGATTGTTTATTGGAATGTTCCCTTTTACTTTGGCGGAACGTCATTACTTATTATTGTTGTTGTTGTTATGGATTTTATATCCCAAATGCAAACACATATTATGTCGCAACAATATGAAGGTTTAATGAAAAAAGCTAATTTAAAAAAGTAATTCGATGTTAAAATAATAAATTGTAATAAATATAAAGGGTCTTGGAGATTCTATGAAAGTTCGCGCATCTGTAAAAGTGATTTGCAGAAAATGCAAAGTAGTAAAAAGAAATGGTGTTGTTAGAGTTATTTGTGAAGACGGTAGACACAAACAACGCCAAGGGTAATTTTTAAATTGCTCAATCATTGTGATATGTTATAATCATATACTTTACTTTAGAAGCCATACTCAGGGGAGTATCTAAATGGCACGTATTGCTGGGATAAATGTACCAGACCATAAGCACGCGGTTATCGCATTAACTGCGATTTACGGTATAGGTCGCAAGACTGCAAGTGATATTTGCAGCGAAGTTGGTGTGTTACCTTCGGTAAAACTCAAAGATTTAGCTGAAGATAAAATTGAAGCTATTCGTAATGTCATTGCTAAAATGACAGTTGAAGGTGACCTTCGACGCGAAGTTTCAATGAATATTAAGCGTTTGATGGATCTTGGTTGCTACCGTGGAATAAGACATCGTAGAGGTTTACCTTTAAGAGGTCAGCGCACAAGAACGAACGCGCGTACTCGTAAAGGTCCTCGTAAACCAATTAAAAAATAAGCACTACTTTAAGAGTCTGAACTAATGGCTAGTCAAAATCGTTCAAGAAAACGTATTAAAAAAGAAGTTGCAGATGGTGTCGCACACGTCCATGCTTCGTTTAACAACACAATCATAACTATTACCGACAGAAAAGGTAATGCTCTGTCTTGGGCTACTTCAGGTGGTTCAGGGTTTCGTGGTTCACGAAAAAGTACGCCATTTGCTGCGCAGGTTGCTGCTGAAAAAGCAGGTGCTGTTGCACAAGAGTATGGCATGAAAAATCTTGATGTGTTAATTAAGGGGCCAGGTCCAGGTCGTGAATCTGCTGTACGTTCATTGAATAATCTGGGCTTTAAAATTAACAATATTATTGATGTGACGCCAATTCCGCATAACGGTTGCCGTCCACCTAAAAAACGCCGCGTGTAGCGGAACTGGAGTACTAATAACCATGGCAAGATATCTAGGACCTACTTGTAAGTTGAGTCGAAGAGAAGGAACTGATTTATTTTTAAAAAGCAGAGGAAAGTCTCTCGAAAATAAATGTAAATTAGATCAAAGACCAGGTCAACACGGCACAAAACGCGCTAGAAATTCTGATTACGCGACTCAGTTGCGAGCAAAGCAACGTTTACGTAGAATTTATGGTGTGCTTGAAAAACAATTCAGAAATTATTATAAGTCAGCTGATTTAAAGAAAGGAGCAACAGGTGAAAACTTGTTAAACTTGCTCGAATCAAGACTAGATAATGTTGTATACAGAATGGGTTTTGCAAGTACTCGTGCTGAAGCTCGTCAACTTGTATCACATAAATCAATTCAGGTAAATGGTTCGCTCATTAACGTTCCTTCTTATCAGGTTGCACCTGGTGATGTTTTATCTGTAAGAGAAAAAGCTAAAAAGCAACAACGTATTATTGATGCTTTAGCTGTTACTGAACAATACAATTTTCCTGCTTGGGTTAGTGTTAATCCAAAAGAAATGACTGGGACGTTTGTTAGCTTGCCTGATAGAGTTGATTTAGGTACTGACATTAACGAACAACTTGTTGTGGAACTTTACTCTAAATAATGATGGTTCCGAGGAATACAAATGCTTAGTTCTATCCCTAATTTGCTTAAACCTAAGTTGGTTGAGGTTGAAAGTGAGTCACCAAATCACTCAAGAATCGTTATAGAGCCTCTAGAGCGTGGGTTTGGACATTCTTTGGGGAATGCGTTAAGACGTGTTCTCTTGTCAACAATTCCAGGGTGTGCAGTAACTTCTGTGGAAATAGAAGGAGTACTTCACGAGTACACTGCAATTGAAGGCGTTCATGAAGACGTTATTGATATATTGCTAAACTTCAAAAAGCTTGCAATTGTTGTTGATGATTATAAAGATGAAGCAGAGTTGACACTCAATAAAAGTGGTGCCGGTGTTGTTACTGCAGCTGATATAAAAATTCCTTCTGGCGTTCAAATTTTGAACACAAATTTAGTAATTGCAAATTTAACGCATTCAGGTGCTTTAAATGTAAAAATTAAAGTTAGCCGTGGCAGAGGATATGAGCCTGCAAGTGTGCGTAAGTTAAATTCTGAGGCAAATTACCCAGTTGGCACATTACATTTAGATGCTTCTTTTAGTCCTGTTGTGCGTGTTGCCTATCAAGTTGAAAGTACACGTGTTGAACAACGTACAAATTTAGATAAGCTTATTATCGACTTAGAGACTAATGGTACTGTTGATCCAGAGAAGACTATCAAATTAGCTGCAACTATTATTCATGATCAACTTTCAGTATTTGTTGATTTCGAGAAAGTCAGTGAACAGCCTAGAGTAGAATATTCATCTCCAGATGAAACTATAGATCCTGTGTTGTTGCGTCCCGTAGATGACCTTGAGTTGACGGTTCGTTCAGCAAACTGTTTGAAAGCCGAAAATATTTTTTATATCGGTGATTTGATTCAACGCACAGAGGTTGAATTATTAAAAACACCTAATCTTGGTAGAAAATCTTTAACTGAAATCAAAGATATTCTAGCGTTGAAAGGGTTGTCTTTGGGAATGCGCCTAGATAGTTGGCCGCCCGATGGGTTAGCTGAACATAGTCAGCCCATATCACATTAAATTTTAGGTTAATCTTAATATGAGACATCGTAAATCCGGTAGACAACTTAATATCAATAGCAGTCACCGTAAAGCACTGTTTAGTAACATGACAAATTCATTGTTTAAACATGAATTAATTAGAACCACTTTGCCAAAAGCAAAAGAACTTAGAAGTTATGCAGAGCCTTTAATTACATTATCTAAAGAAGATAGCGTAGCTAAAAGACGTTTAGCTTTTGCTCGTTTGCGTGACCGCGATATGGTTACGAAATTATTTAACGAATTAGGCCCTCGTTACAAGAATAGAGCAGGTGGCTATTTACGTATTATGAAATGTGGCTTTAGAACGGGTGATAATGCTCCAATGGCTTATGTTGAGCTTGTTGATAGAGTTGAATAATTAGTTTATAAATGATTACCAAAAAAAACGCCTTTTAAAGGCGTTTTTTTTACACTTTTTTATCTTAAATTTAATACATCTTGCATATCATATAGGCCAGTATTCTTTGATTTTAACCATAATGCTGCTCTTATAGCGCCATTTGCAAAGGTCATTCGGCTGGTTGCTTTATGGGTAATTTCAAGTCTTTCTCCCTCGTCAGCGAACATGACAGTATGTTCACCAACTATATCCCCAGCACGTATTGTTGAAAACCCAATCGTTTTAGAATTTCTTTCGCCTGTAATGCCTTCTCTTCCATAAATTGCACAAGATTCTAGGTCTCGTCCTAATGTTTTGGCAATCACTTCACCCATTCGAAGTGCTGTCCCTGATGGCGCATCTACTTTATAGCGATGATGAGATTCAATTATTTCAATATCAGTGTGATCACCCATTACTTTCGCAGCCATTTCAAGCAGTTTAAGTGATAAATTAACACCGACACTCATATTCGGGGCAAGCACAATAGCAATTTCTTTAGCGATTTCTGCTATTTTAGTCTTTTGTTCTTCACTATAACCGGTGGTTCCAATAATAACTTTCTTATTTGCTTTGCGGCAAATTTCAATATAATCCATCGAAATGTCTGGTCGTGTAAAGTCGATTAGGATATCGAAATCATTTATCATTGATTCTAAATTTTCATTTATGGGCACATTTAATGTTGCACACCCTGCTAATTCTCCAGCATCTCTACCAATCGATTCGTTTCCTGCGCGCGCGATAGCAGTAGTTAAGTGAGTATCATTATTAAGTATTGCTGCTTTTATTAAGCTCAAACCCATTCGGCCGGTGGCACCGACTACTGCAATTCTTGTCATAAATGCTTATCCTTTAGTGAAAAAATGTTTTAAAGAATCGAGCCATGATGACTCTTGTGGACTGTGATGCTTTCCACTGTTTGAGAGTGATTCACCTAAGCTTTCCACTAATTCCTTTTGCTCTGATGTTAAGTTGACAGGTGTTTCGATTTGAACTTTGCAGATTAAATCACCTATAGCTCCACCACGGACAGGTTTTACCCCTTTGCCACGTAAGCGAAATGATTTTCCTGTTTGAGTTTCTGCAGGAATTTTTAACAAAACTTTTGAATCGAGCGTCGGGACTTCAATTTCACCACCGATACACGCTGTTACAAAGCTAATTGGAACTTCACAGGATAAATTTGCACCATCACGACTAAAAATAGAATGTGTCTTAACGTGAATTTCAATGTATAAATCACCTGATGGGGCACCAAGTTGCCCAGCTTCACCTTCACCAGAAAGACGTATTCTATCACCCGTATCCACGCCAGCTGGAATCTTAGCTGATAGCGTCTTTTCGTCTCTAACGCGACCTTGTCCTTGGCATTTGCCACACGGATCTTTAATTTGTTTTCCAGCACCACGACAGGTTGGACAGGTTTGTTGAACTGTAAAAAAACCTTGTTGCATTCTTACTTGGCCGTGCCCATGACACATTGTGCAAGTAACTGGCGAGGAACCTTTTTTTGCACCCGATCCTGAGCAATCATCACATGTAATATAAACGGGGATGCGAATTTTTTGTTCTGTGCCTGCGCACGCTTCTTCTAGTGTTATTTCTAAGTTGTATCGTAAATCGGATCCACGTTGACCGCCTTGTGAACCGCCACCGCCACGTCGACCGAACATATCACCGAAGTTATTGCCGAAAATATCACCGAAAATATCGCCAAAATCGCCTGCCCCTGCGCCTCCACGACCACCCATAGAGGCATCAACACCTGCGTGACCAAACTGATCATAAGCGGAACGTTTTTTAGGGTCAGATAAGATTTCGTACGCTTCTTTTATTTGTTTGAATTTTTCTTCAGCGGCTTCTGGATTATCAGCGTTACGATCAGGATGGTGTTTCATCGCTAAGCTGCGATAACTTTTTTTAATTTCAGCGTCGCTTGCATTTCGCTCGACGTTTAGTAATTTATAAAAATCTTCTTTAGTTGCCATTGATTTAAACGATAAATAAGTAAAATGAAAAGGATGGAATCTCTATTTAAAAAAAATTAAAAATAGAATGATGAATTCTGTGTTAAGTAAACTACATTATAAGGGCAATGTTTGAGAAAAAAAGTTTTCACTTAATATTTTTCAAGATGCATCGGTTGTTGTTTTAATAATGTGGTGAACGCGTTTAAAACCGAGTCCAATGCCAATTAAGATAAAGGGGATGCTTGCGCCTTCAATCATTTCGGGTTCAATATGCCATCCTAATGATTGAAGTGTTTGTGCCATCGCACGAATTAAACTTGCGGTGTAGTAAGTAATGGCAACAATTGAAATACCTTCAACCATTTGTTGCATACGCAATTGCATTTTTGCGCGTAAATTCATTGATGAAAGTAAGCTCTGATTTTGTCTTTCAATAATGATGTCTACACGTGTACGCAATAATTGACTGGCATTGCCAACACGTTCAGAGAGTGATCGAAATCGGTTTGATGTTGAGCGACAGGTATTTACAGCGGGTTCTAAACGACGATTCATAAATTCACCAATGGTTTGTATACCTTGAATACGGACTTCTCGTAAATCCATTAGGCGACGCTCCACCAAGTTATAATATGCATCTGCTGCAGCAAAACGCAGATGATTACTTGACACATGGTTTTCAATTTCAGCTGCAAGTACGGTGAGTTCATCGAGCAGTTTTGTATCATTGCCTGCGGATTGCGTCATTGCATTGGTAATAGTATAAAGTTGCTTGTCTGCTTTTTTGAGTTCAGGATTGAGTTTTCTTGCGATAGGAAAAGCGAGTAGAGCAAGGACCCGATAAACTTCAATTTCAAACAAACGATGTAGTAACCTTGCGCCTTGTTCTGTGCGTAAATTTTGATCTACGATTAAAAAACGGCTAAAACCATCGACATGAATCCGAAAATCCGTAAAGACATTCGCTGCGCCACCAGTAACAGTTGATCCAATAATAGGATTATTAGCAAAATGCGGTGAAATATCGGTTAGATTCGCTATTGTGTTTAGGGTGTTCGTTGCAGGTAGAATTGTTGCGTGCGCTGCTAATAAAATTTTTCCAGTTAAAGACGTTAGCCAATCAACAGGCACTTTTTTTAATGCCGGGGATGAAAACGGCTTATCTTCGACGCCTTGAACATAAAAAGTGTAAGTACTAAACTCGCCGTGCTGTTCCCATCTTAGTTGAAAAGAATCAAAAGTGGCACTGAAATGATCGGCATCGGTTGCAGGTGGAGCAACACCGAATCGTTCGCAAAGCTGTCCTAAATGCACGCGTTCATGAATTTTTTCTTCGCCTGAGCGCGACAAGGCTAAATGCGTTGCTCGGAGCGGTAAACCAAGTATTAACGATGAGCGTGCGTGAACTTCATTGTGTAGCACAAAGCGTTGAGGGTGATTTTCAGGAATAGGGTAAACAGTTGTCACAGAATTGTAATAAGTATGAGATGAAAATTAGGTATCACGTGCATTGCTTTAGTTTGGAAACAATGCACGTGGGAATGAAAAAACTTATTTTTCAATCGCAGAACAAAGCGGGCACCAGCCTGCGTAACCAGTTGATGTTAGCACTAAGCCAATGATTAAAAGCGGAATGCTTGCCGTTATGAGTGAAGTGACAAGCGTCGCCGCTCCTGCATATAAGCGATATTTCTTTTTTGTTTCGTCTAAGTTCAATTCGAATTTAAACAAACGTTTATAATCAAAACTCATTTTAAAAAACCTTCTCTGTATAATGATGTCATAAAAAACACGTCAACCATTGTTGGCCGTGTTTACCTTCAAACTATACACAGCTGTTAAAAATCTGCAAGCGATAAAATTATGGATATTACCTCAATCATTGCTCCACTCAACGATGCACAACGTGAAGCCGTTACGGCTCCTTCTCAAGCTATGCTTATTCTAGCAGGTGCTGGTAGCGGTAAAACCCGCGTCTTAGTCCATCGAATTGTTTGGCAAATACAAGTCAATGGGCTTTCGCCACAAAGCATTCTCGCCGTCACCTTTACCAATAAAGCCGCAAATGAAATGCGGGGCCGTGTTGAAAATTTACTGGATAGTAGTGCGAGTTCGATGTGGATAGGTACATTTCATGGTATTGCGCATCGTTTGCTTCGCCGTCACGCAGAGCAGGCGCGTTTACCTAAGGACTTTCAGGTTCTTGATTCAAACGATCAACAACGCTTGATTAAACGCATTTTAGCGGATTTAAAAATTGATGATAAAGAATTGCCGGCTAAAGAAGTTCAATGGTTTATTAATGAGAAAAAAGATGCTGCGCTGCGGAGTTTTCATTTGGTTGGAAATGAAGATAAAAATACACGACGTTTTCTGCGCATTTATCAAGAATATGAAGCGGCTTGTGAGCGTTCAGGTGTGGTGGATTTTTCAGAATTATTGCTTCGAGTATATGAGCTATTTCGAGATAACGACAATATATTGCAGCAATATCAGCAACGATTTAGCCAAATTCATGTTGATGAATTTCAAGATACCAATCATTTGCAATATGCGTGGCTAACGCTGTTAAGTCCAAATCGTGACAATATTTTTGTGGTTGGGGATGACGATCAAGCTATTTATGGTTGGCGCGGGGCAAAAATTGAAAATATTTATAATTTTAAAGATCACTACCCAACACACCAAACCATTAAATTAGAACAAAATTATCGATCAAGTGGTGCGATTTTAAAAGCGGCAAATCACATTATTGCAAATAACAAAAGTCGTCTGGGCAAAGAATTGTGGACGGATTTGCCTGACGGCGAAAAAATTAGTGTGTATGGCGCATTTAGTGATGTTGATGAAGCGAAGTATGTTGTTGATCGTATTCGTTCGTGGGTTGAAGAGGGCAATAAACGTGTTGATGTAGCAATTTTATATCGCTCAAATGCGCAATCACGTCAATTTGAAGAACAGCTTATGCTGACTAAAACGCCTTACCGCGTATATGGAGGCTTGCGCTTTTTTGATCGTGCTGAAATTAAAAATGCACTCGCTTATTTGCGTTTGCTGGCTAATCGACATGACGATGCGTCATTTGATCGCGTGGTGAATACGCCTACGCGCGGCATTGGTTTGAAAACGATTGATGAACTTCGTCAGCTAGCGAATTCACAGCAGATATCATTATGGATGGCGGCTCAGTTTTTAATTGAGCAAAAATTATTGCCTAATCGTGCTGGGAATGCACTATTTTACTTTTTGGATTTGATTGAACAATTAGCCGCAAAAACAGCCGAGTTACCGCTAGGTGAAAAGGTTCAAATTGTCATTGAAAATAGCGGTTTAATGGCTTTTTATGGGCAAGATAAAGTTGAAAAAAGTGCGGAAAAAATTGAAAACTTAAAAGAGCTTGTCAACGCAGCAAATTTATTCAAAATGGATGTGAATAGCGATGCGGATATTTCAGAGTTATCTGAATTTTTAAGTCACGCTGCCTTGGAGTCGGCTGAATCACAAGCGAATGAATTTGACGATTGCGTGCAATTAATGACATTGCATACGGCAAAAGGCTTGGAGTTTCGCTTAGTATTTTTGGTTGGGCTTGAAGATGGATTGTTTCCTTCTCAACAATCTATTTATGATGCAGGAAAATTAGAAGAAGAACGTCGTTTGTGTTACGTGGGAATCACGCGCGCACGGGAAAAACTGTATATCACGCACGCTGAAAAACGACTTTTATACGGACGTGAAACACCCGCGAGTAAATCACGTTTTCTCCGTGAGTTGCCGTCAGAACTTCTTGAAGAAGTGCGGCCAAAACGGGAGGTATCGCGTCCAATGACGGCAAAATCGTCAAATTTTTCGATAACGAATCTGCCAAAAGAGATGCAAAGTGAGAGTAGTTACCGCTTAGGTCAGCGCGTAGAACATGAAAGTTTTGGGGCAGGTGTCATTTTGAAAATGGAAGGCGAAGGAAAAACCGAGCGTGCATTGATTAAATTTTCTGATGATTCACGCTGGTTAATGACTTTATATACAAAGTTACACGTTATATAGGGTGTTCACTTACTTGAAATCTGGTTTTCTATCACCACTATTGAAGTAACTTCATTTCTTTAAATCTAAAGGGAAATTCAATAATGAGAACAGATAAATTAACCAGTAAATTTCATGAAGCGATTGCAGATGCGCAAAGTTTGGCGTTAGGAAAAGATCATCAATTTATTGAACCTGCGCATTTACTTTTAGCGTTAGTTAATCAAGAAAGTGGCAGCATTAAGCCGTTACTTGCGCAGAGCGGTATCAATGTACCTGGTTTACGTGTTGAATTGCTTGCTGCATTGAATCGTTTGGCAAGTGTTAGCGGCACGGGCGGTGATGTACGTGTATCTAGTGAGCTTGATCGTTTACTCAATATTACGGATAAACTAGCGCAAAAACGCAGCGATACATTCATTTCAAGTGAATTATTTTTACTGGCCATTGTAGAAGAAAAATGTTCGTTAACAGAAACATTCAAAAAATTTGGCATTAATAAAACGCTACTTCAAAATGCTATTGAAAAATTGCGTGGAGGGGAAGCAGTGAATGATGCTAATGCAGAAGATCAACGTCAAGCGTTAAATAAATATACAGTCAATTTAACGCAGCGTGCGATGCAAGGTAAACTCGATCCTGTCATTGGGCGGGACGATGAAATTCGTCGGACTATTCAAGTATTGCAACGTCGAACAAAAAACAATCCCGTTCTCATCGGGCAACCCGGTGTGGGCAAAAGTGCGATTGTTGAAGGTTTAGCGCAGCGTATCGTTAATGGTGAAGTACCCGAGGGAATGAAGCATAAACAAGTTTTATCCCTTGATATGGCGGCATTGATTGCGGGCGCAAAATTTCGCGGTGAATTTGAAGAGCGTTTAAAAGCCGTATTAAATGATTTAGCCAAGCAAGAAGGACAAGTCATTTTGTTCATTGATGAGTTGCATACGATGGTTGGCGCGGGGAAAGCTGATGGCGCGATGGACGCCGGAAATATGTTAAAGCCTGCACTCGCAAGAGGTGATTTGCATTGTGTTGGCGCAACAACGTTAGATGAATATCGCAAGTATATTGAAAAAGATGCGGCACTTGAGCGGCGCTTTCAAAAGGTTTTAGTCGATGAGCCTAGCGTTGAAGATACGATTGCCATTTTGCGTGGACTAAAAGAAAAATACGAAGTTCATCATGGCGTTGATATTACCGATCCCGCCATTGTTGCAGCGGCTACGCTTTCTTATCGTTATATTTCAGATCGTCAATTGCCCGATAAAGCCATTGATTTAATTGATGAAGCGGCAAGTCGTATTCGCATGGAAATTGATTCTAAGCCAGAAGTGATGGATAAACTGCATCGACGCTTAATTCAACTTAAAATCGAACAAGTTGCGCTCAAAAAAGAAAAAGATGCTGCATCCAAAAAACGGTTACATATTCTTGAGCAAGAAATTGGCGCTTTAGAAAAAGAATATTCGGATTTAGAAGAAATCTGGAAAGCTGAAAAATCCGCATTGCAAGGCAGCGCCGCGATTAAAGAAAAATTAGAGCACGCTCGATTAGATGTTGAAACAGCAAGACGCAATAATGATTTAGCGCGTATGTCAGAATTGCAATATGGCATTATTCCTGAATTAGAAAAGCAAATTGCACAGAGTGCAACGGTTGATACGCAGAAAATGACGCTACTTCGCAATAAAGTCACTGAAGATGAAATTGCTGAAATTGTATCTAAATGGACAGGCATTCCCGTTTCAAAAATGCTTGAAGGGGAACGTGAAAAACTCTTGCAGATGGAGTCGTATTTAAAACAGCGAGTGATCGGGCAAGATGAAGCGTTAAAAGCGGTTAGTAATGCCATTCGTCGCTCACGCGCAGGGTTATCGGATCCTAATCGGCCTAATGGTTCATTTTTGTTTTTAGGCCCAACTGGGGTTGGTAAAACCGAGTTATGCAAAGCGTTAGCTGAATTTATGTTTGATACGCCCGATGCTATGGTGCGTATTGATATGTCAGAATTTATGGAAAAACATTCTGTGGCGCGTTTAATTGGTGCGCCTCCCGGTTATGTCGGCTATGAAGAAGGTGGTTATTTAACTGAATTAGTTCGACGCAAACCGTATAGTGTCATTTTGCTTGATGAAATCGAAAAAGCGCATCCCGATGTGTTTAATATTTTATTACAGGTATTAGATGACGGCCGTTTAACGGATGGGCAAGGGCGAACGGTTGATTTCAAAAATACCATTATTGTGATGACGTCAAATATCGGCTCAGATATCATTCAAGCGTTATCAGGTGAAGCACTTTACAGTGTGATGAAAAATGCGGTAATGGATATTGTGGCGACGAAATTTCGACCTGAATTTATCAATCGAATTGATGAAGCGGTCGTGTTTCACTCGCTTGGACGCGAGCAAGTGCGTGCAATTTCGACTATTCAAATCGACCATTTACGCAAGCGTCTGCAAGAGCGTGAAATTGGTTTTGACATTTCGGATGCTGCGCTTGATTTATTGGGCGAGGCCGGATTTGATCCTATTTACGGCGCACGCCCGATGAAACGCGCTATTCAGCAACAGCTTGAAAATCCTTTGGCACAGTCTATTTTAGGCGGACATTTTGTGGCAGGTGATGTGATCAAAGTCACAGAGGCAAATGGTGACTTAGTGTTTTCGCATTAAATTTGATAGATTAAAAACAGAGCGAGAAGGGCAATTATGACGAATTGTTCTTTCTCGGGTTGTTTAATTTTCGACGAAATCCACGATTTACGCTAAACTCTCATATATTCCTAACTTCTTCTTTCAATTTTGCAGTGACTATTCAAATAATTCGTATCGCAACCCGTCAAAGCCCTTTAGCACTCTGGCAAGCAGAGTATGTTTCTGAGCGTATCAAAGTACTTTTTCCTACTATTCAAACGCAACTTGTTAAAATGGTCACGCGAGGTGATAAAATTCTCGATTCGCCTTTAGCAAAAATTGGCGGTAAAGGGTTATTTGTTAAAGAACTAGAGCAGGGCATGCTTGAAGGTAATGCGGATATTGCCGTGCATTCGATGAAAGATGTGCCTGTGAATTTTCCTGCTGGACTTCATTTAGCTGCGATTTTAGAGCGAGAAGATCCCACTGATGCGTTTGTTTCAAATCATTATGCGTCCCTAGTTGACTTGCCAGAGAATGCTCGTATTGGGACATCTAGTCTTCGTCGTCAATGTCAAATAAAAGCAACATTTCCAAATGCTGAAATTTTATCTTTGCGTGGTAATGTCAATACGCGCTTAGCGAAATTGGATGCCGGCGATTATGATGCGATTATTCTTGCTTCTGCAGGGTTAAAACGTCTTGGCATGGGGCATCGCATAGCGCAATGTTTACCAACACAAGTCAGTTTGCCAGCCATTGGGCAAGGTGCAATTGGAATTGA
>Ga0208089_1000078_pt1 | contig 24222 bp, 10 predicted proteins | sample LakMenEpi29Jun12_FD_150744 | JGI IMG/M metagenome (GOLD analysis project Ga0208089, IMG submission 150744) | Freshwater microbial communities from Lake Mendota, WI - 29JUN2012 deep hole epilimnion (SPAdes) | ecosystem: Environmental > Aquatic > Freshwater > Lake > Epilimnion/Euphotic zone ... | reverse complement strand
CTTTTGCTCGTTTTTGTCCATTTTCCAAATCCGGTAACTCCCAACGTCCCTTTGCAAAAAATCGACGTCGATTTTTTACCCTGCTACGTCGATTTTTTGATAAGTATCCTTCACATCGTAAACGTTTATTCATCATCATCTAACCCTACATCCCGTTAAACCATGCCTTCCGCACCCTTTCTCCCCCATCTCAAAAAAAAGCCGTAATACGTTTTCTTTCTTTCTTTCTTTCTTTCTTCATCATTTTACACCATCGTCTAATCTTATTTATTTTTTTTACTTTACCAATCGCAAAACGCGGAATACGAAGCGTTTTTTTTTTGCGCAATTTTATCACCCTTTTCTTCTTCTTCCGCGTACGGAGATATAATGTCGATTAAAGAACCAACGTTTACCATATCGCAAACGGTCATACGATTTATTTTTTTCTTGCGTTTGGTAACCAAATAACCCAAAAGTTTCCAAGTCGAGTCGTTCTGTATAATATTGTTTTCGAAACCACTCAATTGACGCGTGTTGTTTATCGTGAGGCGTTTTAGTTTGTTTAAAAATTTTCGAATAATGTCGCGATTTGGTTTGTCGTTTTCTCCGTTGATATTGCGAATATTCACGCTCGTCGTTAAATTCGAAACGCAATTTAACAATAACGACGCGTCCAACATCGCGTGGTCGACGTCATTGTCGTCGTGGGCGGATTCGGTATTTTCAAAATCATTTAACGGCGATATGATGATGTTGTCGCGCGTGATGTCGTTGTTTGCGCGTTTGCATGGATCGAAATTTAATACGTGTTTTTTTGAGCTTGTTTGATGATATTTGTGTTTTTCGTTGTTGCGGTCGCACGTTAAATTAATTTGATGTTTTGTTTCCGAAAAAAAATGGTTTAACCGTTGTCGCATGTTGTATTTTGTAATTTTTTGTAAATTGTTGTGCAAAAGTATATCCAACTCGCAACCGTACGGCGGCGCCATCTGGCGATTTAAACGTTCGTTGTAAGCGTTGGTGTTCGCGAAGGCTTCTCGCTCGCGATGGTCGAAATTCGAAACGGCGCATCGATCGGTTGTTGTCAATTGTTGCGAATATTTTTCGTTTAAATCGAACGCGTTTAAAACAACATCATTCGTGTTTCGATATCTAATTTGCGGTCAATTTCATGAATAATACATTATGACATACGAGGATGTTGATAAGTGTTCGTTAAAACGACGAGAAGATATTATAAAATTCGTTATGGCGATCTTTAATGTCACCACTAGATCGATTCGTTGTTTTACGGTATTTTTACGTATCGTTTTTGCGCGACGAATTTGTTTGGTGCGATCGTGCGATTCGATTGTTTCGAAATTTTCGGAATCCATTTCGTCGATATACAAAGATTGCGATATTGCGATGCAGTAATCGTCGCCCGAGGTATCCGCGATGGCGTGAAATATGCCTTCGTGCAACAAATACACGTTGGCGATTTCGTGATGATGGTAATTTTCCGAATGTAACATGTTTGGTTCGTATTTGAAATCGGGTTCGTAAAACGCAAAATAATGTAAACTCAACATGTAATTTAACATCAAAAACGATTTGATTTCGTCATCGAATTCCGACATCGCGATAAAATTCGACATCATGTCGTTCATCGTTTTTACGGCCTCGTAAAAACTGACGATTATCGTTTTTGTATATTTAAAATTTTTACCGCACAAAGCCGCCATCTTCGAACGGAAATCTTCGGCGATAATTTTCAATATCGCGTCGGATTTGCTCGATTTTTCGGCGTAAATCAATTCGATGCGGTCGTCGGTGCGTTCCGCGTTATTTGCCAAATGTATTTTAAATACGTAATCGAAAACGTGATGCACGTTTTTAAAAATGTATTTTAAAATATTTCGTTGTACGACGTCCAATTCGAATAAATAATCGACGACCGTTTTTAAGAATTCGAACACATCGAACGGGTCGAGTTTCGAAATCAACGGAAAAGATCTTTTTAGTTTCGCGGTCTCGTGAAACGCGCGAAATAATTCGAATTGGATGCACAATATGTGCTTAAACTCGAATAATCCCAACATGAAAACGGACTCGTAAACCGCATCTACGGTTTCGGCGCACGTTTTTAAATCCAAAAAAGGAGTTATTTTACGCGATTCGATCGCGTGTGATATTGTCGTCGGGATTTTATCTTTACGAAAGACCGCATCGTTAAACGCGGCGGTAGTTCGTAGATATTCTTCGTTTATTTTGTCGACTCGCGCAGACGTGTCGTATAATAGCGACGGTAATCGCGATTTTGCGTATAATATGGTCGATTCCGAATCGAGAATGCATTTTTTTTTCGGTTCGAAAATCTCTCGGAGTTTTGGTTCGCGTTTACGTTCGTACGCGCGTTCGATATCGCGATTGTCGTTCGCATCGAAAAATCTATGCGGATCGTTCAAAAGGTGATAAATTTTGTGATTCATCAAGCGATCGCCTGCGTATTTCATGCGTTGCGATATTTTTTCGAGGTCGTCGAACGGTTCTATGTTCGATCTACTGTTTTCGCGATCGACGATGTGCATTAAATTCGACATTAGCGACGATTTTGATTTTGAGTCGAAAGGTAAATTACGGATCAAATCGACGATGTGCGAACAATATTCGACGTTGGTTATTTCGTGATTCGCGTCGACGTAATGTTTAGGATCGATTTTGTGCACGTGATGGTCGAGTTCGACCGAATGGTGGTACGCTTGACATTGGGTCAAAATGTTATTCACGTATACGGTCGAAATTATCGATTTTAGATCAAAATCGTACAGTACCGCATTCGAAAATACGGAAACTAGGTGTTCGCAATAACTTTGTGCCGATTTCAAATGATGTATCATGGTGCAAAACGATTTTCTCAAATGTAGCAGAGACATGTATAACGATACGCAATGACAATACATTTGGCTTCCGCCGTGTTTTTGACACGGTATTCCAAACAAAATGCGGTTCGCGGTTTTTTGTTGGACGATCTGAAACGGATCGAATCGCCATAATTTGCGATCGAAAGCGTCGTCGGACACTTTTGCGTTGGCCAAGGCAAACATTTTGTACATTTGTTCGACGAACGGTTTGTCGGGTTTATCGTGTTTGCTATCTTCGTAATACGCGGTATACAAGTCAAATTCGGACGTATTGTCGGCGGCGTATTTATTCTTTTTTGATGTCTCGTTGCATGTGACGATGTAAAACCCGGCGGTATCGCAATCGATCGGCGTGTGATACGCGGGTATTTTGTCATTTTTTGAGATTTGGATGAGATTGTCGAACGTCGAAATGACGATGGGCGTGGAAGATCGGGAAAAACACAAGTCGATTTTTTGGTTTTTCGCGGTGCGGTCGCCAAAATATGTCTTGATTTTTTTTAACAACGAACGACGATCGTCGACGAGATACGATTCGAAAATTTCGAAATATGTCGCGACGGCTTCGTTGGATTTTGACGTCGCGGGTTTTATAAATTCCAAAAATCGACGGTATTGTTCGTCGTGAAAATTCAGAGGATCGCGCGATAACATGTTTTTTGAACGTTGTATGGTTGTTTTGAAATCGCGCAAAAGGTTTAAGCGTTGTGCGTTTTGCATCTTCGTCAGCAATTGTAATATTTGGTACGTGTCGTGACTCAATACCGTTATTTTTTTCGTTCCATCGTGGGACGTTATTTCGGCGTATCGATTCAATATCGCATTCGGGCAGCTATCAACGTTTTTGTGGTGCACATTGATATTGTTCGATACGGCTTCGTCGGTTATTTTTAACGATACAAAGTATTCCAAGAAATACAACGGTTCGTTCGAACGCGACGACGCGTCGCGAATGTCACCGCATTCGATCGATTCCGATAGATCGTATTTGACGCTGTATCGTGTATTTTCGATTGCGTGATGCATACGATCGATTTTGATGTATTCGTCCAATGCAATGTTTGCGCAATATCGTAATTCGTACATCATTTCTCGATATTCGGAGTTCGATAGTTCGGAATAAAATTGAGATATGTTTCTGTTACTCGAGTTTCGCTTGAATACGGTGTTATGGTCGCACGTCGAATAATATTTTCGATCGTCCTTTTCGGAGATTTTAACATTGTTATCGGTATCGCTTCTCGCATGTTTTTTTTTTGAATATCGAGATAATTTTGTGCACAATGTTTGACCGAAAACGTGTTTTAAATATTGCCGTTTTGCGGTATCTATAAAGCGATACGTCCCGATCGATTTGAAACTTTTGCAAACCGAAAATAACGAGAGTTGGTCGAAAATATTCAAGATATAAACGCCGCGCGTAGTGTTTTCGGTATTTTGCGTTTTGTTTGATGATAACAACAATTGCGTCAAAAAAAAATGATGTTCCATCATCGTTTTTAAGGTGATTTTGGAAGGTGCGTCGATTTGTAGTTTTTTTTTTACGCTGTTCAAGGCGTTGATATCTTTACAAATGTTGTGTATTTTATCGACGTGTTTGAGCAATTTTATCGTCGCGGCTATTTCTTCGTCGTATTTTCGTTTCATTTGTTTTTTTGCCTTATAAATATCGAACACGTTGGAAATGTGCGACAAACAAATCGATCGGAGATGCGATTTTTTCAACGCGTTTTGGATGATATCGTACATCGATTTGGTGCGATTTAAATCGATTTGTAATTTACGTTTTATGCGTCCCGTCATGTCGTTTACGTATTTATCTCGCGACATGTTAGCGCGAGATAAACTCGGCGTTCTCGAGCGTTCGGCGCGCGATGCGCCATCGTCGATATCTCGCCAATTCGTTTCGGCGGACGACGCATCGTTTATCGTCGAAACGTCCGAGGCTTGCGTTTTTTTCATAATCTTTCGCGGTCTGCGCCATTTATCCGATTTCGAATCGCAATACGAATCCGTTTTTCTTTTATTTTGTTTTTTGCGGTACACGTCGTTCGAATCGGTCGAATAATGTACGTATTCGCGATTATCGTCGTTTTTCGTATTTAATTCATTTCTACAATCGTTAAAACGAACGTCCAAAACGTCCTCGTCAGAGACGGCGTTATCCATTTTCGAGCGGCGTCGTTTGAAATCAAAAAATTTTTTTTTTTAAATAAAAAACCGCGTGACAAGCTCAAAACATGTCAAAAAATAAAAAATCGAACGCGACCGCATGGGATATTGTTGCTTGTCGGTCGTTGGTTTGATTTTAAGCTTTGGGTTGGGTTGTATTTTGTGGAACGGATTAAATCATCTAAAAATAGGTAAGCGCTGCCGCCGGAAGGTCGTCATTAACGACAATATTGACGTGTCGATTTAGATTTTTTCGAGAAGGATAGAAACGAAGAGCGCGTTATTCGCAGCTTCGAAAAATATTACGGCGAAGCCGACGGCTCCGTAAACGATCGCGACGATGAGGATGCACGCGTCGAAGGCCAATATTCGACGACTATGGACGCTTTGAACGATTTCAAAAGAATAATATTCAACAAATCTCAAAAAATAGCGTACGAACATAAATGCGTAATTAACGCCGGTGACGAAGCGGACGCAAATTGCGTCCGCGTGTTAAATGTGGAGGACGAATCGGACATATTGAAGCTTCAAACGGATGGGATGGACGATTATCGTATCGTGACGTGTCTAAACGATACGTCTCACGATCAATTGATGGAAGTTTTAGAATCGAAATTTAAGGTCGCATTGAACAGCGCGGAATACGAACCGTTATTGTCCACGATGAGAAACATAAAAAAAACAAATTATTCGAATTATTTTGAAAACAGTACGAGCTATCCGAATACGAACGGCGTGGCGTCCAATTTTCTGGTATATTGGGTGGTGCGATATAACGAACGCACGGATAAATATTCGGCGTGTTTTGGTCTTTCGGGAGTCAAAATCACGTTTTCGGACATTATCGTCGGATACAAACAAAAAATAGAAAGCTCGATCGTGGGTTACGAACCTTGTAAATGTTTTTTGTTTTATTGTAAAGAATGTCCTATCGTCGGTCGGATGGAAACCAACGTTCCTATTTTCAAAAAACACGTTTTTTCGATAAAAAAACAAGACGTGTTGAAAAAATACATGTTGGGTAAAATGTTGGAATATTCTAACGACATTTCATACGAACGATCCTTACCGCACCCATCGTCGCCGTCCGAACAACCGCCATCGTCGCCGTCCGAACAACCGCCATCGTCGCCGTCCGAACAACCGCCATCGTCGCCGTCCGAACCACCGCCATTGGCAGCATAAAGATCTGTTAAATAAATAAAAAAAATGTTTATTTTTAAATGGGGTCGCTAGTATTACGATACATCGTTTGCTTATTGTTTTTGTTTTTTACCTCTCGCTGCGTCTTGATCTTCGTATGTTACGTATTCTTTTGTTGCTGTAGATTGATCGATCATTTTCCTTTTGTTTTTTCGTTCGTAAATGATTTTTCGCCGTTTATTCGGACCATTTTCTGAAGCGGTTTCGGTCGCGTCCAAAGTTCGTTTTAGAGTGCTGTTGTTTTCTTTCATCGTGGCATGTAACGATTGTTTTTTCGTTTTTCTTGTTTTCTTGTGTCGATTTTCTTCCTCCTTATGATACAAAATATCATCACCATCGCGAGCGTCTTCGTACACGTCGTCAGCCTTTCTCTTTTTTTGTTTTTTATTTTCCCCTTCGGAGATATCGTGCGACGTGGGATCGTCGTTATCATCGCCATCGTCGTCATCGTTGTTTTCATCGTGTTCGTCGCCGATCGCTTGGGATGATGGCGACACGTCGCCGTCGTCGTACATATCGATATCTTCGGTGGCGACGTCGTCGACGACGAGGTATATGACGTTACCCTCGTGCGATGGCGTGATTGCGGCGAAAGCGTTCGACGCGATCGCCGCGTTTTCAACGTCGTTTAAACGATGGTAAAAAAGACGTTCGACGTCTGCGACGTCAGAATAAAGGGACGACGGTTTTCTGGAAAGAACGGAAACCATGTCGAAAATTTCGCCGGTTATGAATGCGTTCAAACCGGTCGATCTTCTGGGGTACACTTTGGTGTACACGTGTTCTCGAACATCGTCAAAAACCAAGGACTTGGCATGATGTTTGTCGTTTTTGATGGACGTATTGACGATTTTGTCGAAATTATTTTGAGCGAATTGAACCATCAGGACGCGTTGCACAGGGCGATCGGGATTTGATTTTAAAAAAAATCAAAAAACGAGGCGAATTAAACGGTTTTCGGAATACGTGGAAAAAAAATGCGCAAAAACAACACACGATCGGGGTTAATTTGTTTTTATTTTTGGAGCGTCGTATTAAGTCATCCATGCGAAAAATTTTGTTCGTTCGCGATGACGGTCGTTTTTATAATCGTTATTTCGATCTTCTTTTTTTATGTTTTGTTAATTCTTCTTTTTTGAGTTTGTTTTCCTCCCTTTTTCTTTTTTTGTCGGCGGTCGTTTGTTCCTTTTGTAATTTGTCTTGCGCTATTTTTTGTTCGCATTGATTGGTGTAATCCGGGTCGATGTTTTTCAGATAATTGATGTACGTTTTTTGGTATTTGGGATCCAATTGTTCGTTCAATTTGCGTATCGACGGATACATTTCCAATCGTTGGTGTAACCATATGGCGTACGGATCGGGTGATTTTTCGTTTTCGAAACTGTCGAAATCGACGGCCGTGGGTATGATGTTGTTCGATTTTACGAGCCAATAGGACGTCGACGGTGCGTAAGATCCGTATACGTTTTGGACCTTTGGTATTTGCGAACGCATCGTCATCCTTCGATCGTAATCGGCAGCCCGTCTGGAATAACATTTTCTCAACATGAAAAAATCGGATCCGACGAGATCGTAAGACGACGTTATTTGAAGCCAATTTGCTTCATCGTCGATTTTGATAAAATCTTTAAAATGAACGAACACTTTTCGGATCGAAGATAGCTTCGAACGATCTGAAGACATGGCGTCGTATATCGTTTCGACGTTAGATGCCAAATCGTAAGTGCTTTCTCCGTTGTTTCTTGCGTCGGGTTTTTTACCGCGCCGTTTTATTTTGTCTTTCGGTATTGGGTTGCTAAAATCGCCGGGTTCGAAATCGTTTTTGGTCAAATTACAAGAAAAACGACGCGTCGGTTTTTGTTTGTCGATTTCCACATCGGAATCGTCGTCGTCTTTTGCGTCGCTTTGCGTAACGTTGTAAGGGACTTCGAGAGCGATCGATTTGGTAAATTCCAACGCTTCCACGCAATGTTGCAACGCGACGAAAGCGTGCGTCGCGAAATGGGTTTCGAAATACGTGTCGCTACGAAGACCCATCTCGTCGACTCGGTTTTTGAAAGACGTGCAAACGTACGCGGGATCGTAGCGCAAATCGCACAAAGCGCTCAATATGGTTTCGTAATCGGCTGTTTTTATCATGTGTTCGCACGTTTTGACGTAAGTTAAAAGTCTCTCGTTAACATATTGTGACGAAATATTCGACGTTCGTTCGATATTTTCGTGCTCCTCGTGGTTTTTTTTCTGAGGTGATTTTTCGATTTGCGATTCTATGCCGCGTAATATTTCGGATACGTTGGCCATCACTTTCAATTGGAATCCGGTGGCTATGTTTTGCAAATTCGAATTTGGCGTGGCGTCGAGAATGGGGCTCAAAAATTCGCGCAAACACAAAATGGCGGAATAAAAATCGAGGTATCCTCGTATGATCAACGCGGTCGGCAACGAAAATCGGTAGTCGTTGCAACGGTATACGCCGGATCGCAATGCCAAAATGAATACGCCGAATAAATGGTTATTGTCGATGCACCAATTCAACGTTTCGTCCCAAAAAATGCACAATTGCAAACAACCGGAAACGTGGGATCGACAACGATTACAATATATCTGAGGCGCGTGATGGTACACTTGATCCATAAAAAATTTGGGGACGCCATCGTCGCGATAAAGTCGGTCGCTCGGTGCATCGTAAGTTAACACCGGATTGAATAGTCGCGTAGATCCGAACATTATGGATCGTTCTCTTTTGAAGGTGTTATCGTTGCCGGCTGCGACAAATTCTTCGTAATGCATGATCATGTCGGAAATTCTTTTGTGACACGTCACCATCGTGTTTTTGTGATCAACGATTTTTAAAATATCGTCCAAAGAAGGTTTCGAGTCGAAATTGCGATGTCGAACCGCGTCGGAATATTCCGGTTCGTCGTGATGGTTGGGGTCGATTCGATCGGAAATTTTAAACGAGGATAAATCGACGCCGAATCCGACGTACGACACCAATTCGTTCAAAAACGAAACTTTCGACATGTTGTTCGATTTGCAACCCCGTTTCAAAAACGTTTCGATTTTTTCGAAACGATGCGCTTTTTCGGTGTTTGCGCTTTCGGAATCGCGTCGATCCGGCGCGTATTCGGCATCGTAATTGACGTCGTTTCCAAACGAAAGACGATCCCAATTTGCCGATAAATTCGAACCCTTGTTGAAGCTGTACATGATATTTCCGCTCGCAAAATTAAAACTTCCGGGCGATTTTTTGTTCGAATATCGTAGTTCGCCGAGTTGGTTGTTGTAGCAAGTCAACAATATATTTTTTTTAAAGTTATCCCAAAAACAAATATCCAAAATGTTCGAATTCATGGCTTTGCACGTCAAATTGACGCTTACGATATCGCAAAAAGATAAAAATCCGTACGAGTTCGTGCGCAATGCGGAACATTGCGCGCACAACTGTTTGAACAAATCCATGGGCAATTTCGCGTCGTTGAAACTTTGTGTATTGTTTTCGACGTCGCACGCGGCGTGTTGAATAATATCGTGTTTTTTCAAAACGAGACCGATGTGATTTAAATGTTTCGAAGCGACGACGTTTCTAAATGTCACCAACTGATCGATCAAAGCGGTGACGTGATCGTAATTGCGAATGGCGACCGCGGTCGCCAATTTTGCATTTTTGATAGATTCCTCTTTGGATAGGAACAATCTACCCGAAATGGGTGTATCGAGTTTCGCTTGCGCGTTCATTTTTTGTTTTGACAACGTCGATTCGATGTCCATGCCGGTTTCGTTGGATCGCGCGTCTTCGCTATTTGATCCTGCGACGTAATTTTTATACATTTCCGCAATTTCTTCAATGCTCGAATTCATGTTGCGGATCAATTCGATAAAGTATTCGGATTCGAACGGCGAACAGTTCAATATTTCGGCGACGTTTTTGTTGTTTTTAGAAACAATGTCGCAGATCGTCGAATTCTCGCATCCCAAAATAACATCGCTATCGTCGATCGTATTGCAATTATCGAACGGACGCGCGCTTGTATTCTTCGAACGAAATGTCGGATTTTTCTATTTTTTTTTTGAAAAACGAGTCCGTTTTGGTCGATTTGTTTCGTTTTTTGACCACGGCGTTCGTTTTGTTTTTCGAATGCGAGTTTCCAGTTGATTCGAATTTTTCTTCGTTCGATTGTTTTTCATCGATTTCGTCCGACGATGTTTCCGTTTCTTTATACTCGTCGTCGATAATTTCCGAGTCGATCGGCGCTTCGGGTTGTATCTGTGGTGTCACGTTGGCGATAACTTGATTGTTACCACCGAAAAAGGGCACGGTCGAATTCGCGATAACGTACGCGGGCGCGAGGTTACCGTAAGGTTGTTGTGTCCATGCGTATTGTAAATTCGGTTGCGGCATCTGTTGTCCGTAAACGTTGCCCGCAACGTTGAACGACTGTTGTGGATCGTTAACGTTTAACTGGTACATCGTCGATGCGCCGTCGGTCGATACGTTGATCGCAGTAGCGTAAACGGAACTTTGGTCCGTTACTTGCGGATGTTGTAAATATCCACCGTGTTGATGTATCATATTTGGATAACCGTGTTGATGTATCATATTTGGATAACCGTGTTTAGGTATCATATTCGGGTAAACGTATTGTGGAATCATATTCGGGTAACCTTGTTGCACGTAGGTTACGTATTGGCCGTTGTGGAGCGCGGGTTGGACGCCGTTGTGGAGCGCGGGTTGGACGCCGTTGTGGAGCGCGGGTTGGACGCCGTTGTGGAGCGCGGGTTGTTGTGCGTCATTTTGATTGGCGTAGTCCAATTGGGACGTCCCGTTGTTGTATACGTGTTGAACGTATTGTTCGTAATCGGCGTTCATTTGATCTAAACATTTTATTAATTTTGAAGAACAATTTTGCATGTAAAAAAACAAAAACACAACATGACGTGCATGACGTGAAATTATTTTTTCGTTCGCTCGAATAACGATGATACGTACGTTGTGTGTCATTGAAGTTTTGCGGTTGTTGGCCTGGAGGCGTGGCGTCTTGCATTCGGAACCAATCGTATTTTTATTTTTAAAAATATAACGCGAGCATATGTGGCTCGGAATCGTAAATCGAGTGGATCTATTGATCGATTTACGAAAAAAATTATCCATTTTTATTTATCTCGATGGTGATGCTTTTTAAAATTTAACCTTCGCGTTAAATCGTCGTATTTCGGACGACGATAAATGATAAAGTCTACGAATCAATGTTCGACGCCCTTCGATATCAAACGCCCGTCAGAATCGTAAATTTCGCATTCTTCGTAATGTTCGTCAATTTGACGGATACTCATATCGGGATCGACATTTTGGGTCGGTTTTTGTTTTTTGTTCGGACCGTTATCGTTTTTGTCGCATCGTCTTTTACGTTTAGGCTCAGACGGTTTCGTTTCTTTTTTGTCGTATTTCGGTTCGTAGTGGTCGAACGTGTGTTCGCATCCATCGTAAGGTTTGAATCGACGATCTTTTTTAGTAGTATTGTCGTATGTTTTTGGTTTTTCATCGCGGTTAGGTTCGTAGTGATCGAACGTATGATTCGATCCGTTATGAGGTTTGACGAACCGACGATCGACCTGTCGGTCTTCGTCTGTTTGTGGCGTTTCGTAATGAGAATCAAAATATTTCGGACCGTATCCGTTTATATTGTGAAACCGTCCGCGTCCGAATTGTCTTCCTCGTCGCGACGGAAAAAATGGAAGCGCATTCTGTCTATCGTCATCGACGATAGGCTTATTTTGGTTACGAAATTGTTGGGTGTATTGTTTGGAGCGTTCGTCCATCGCATCGAACGATCCGTTGCCGTTGTTGTAATCGTCGTATTTTTGAGAATAACGGTCGGCGCGTACGCGATCGCTCATCGCGCGAGCGTCGCAGTTCGTCAAATGACGTTCTTCATACGTCGTCGCGACTCTTTCGGGTGATCGTTGTTGGACTTGGCGATTTACGGTGCGTTTTGAGTCGACATTGCGTGCGACGCCCGTTTGATCTAAAATTTCGGCGATCGCGTGCTGATTTTTAAAACGATCCCTTTCTATTTTTCTCGTGATATTATGCCGAACGCTTTTGACGTGTTGTGGATTCTGCTGATAAATGTTATTCGCGCCGATATTCATATCGGGATTTACATTTATTTCGCGATCAGAAGATACGATGTTGTTTTTTAACATCGCATCCCTGATGCTTTCGAATACTTCAAATTGACGTACATTTTTAGAATGGCTCGACGTTGCGTTTTCTTGTCGCTTCGTAGAAATATCGGCGGCATCGTCGGTTTGGTTGCCGTTCAAAATAATGATCGTAGCATTTCCGGCGCCTGATGCGATTAACTATTTAATTAGAATCGCAATAGATACCCAAGCCCAATAATAATTGTTTGATGCTATCGTTCGTCAAATGACGTTGGTTCGGATTAACGACGATAGGCGGCGCGGTGTCGTTTAGATGTTCCGGGAGTGCGCGAGAAATGCGTACGCTCATGACGCGTGGTTATCGTAGTTTTCGGTGTTTTTTTTAAAAAAAAAACATAAATCGCCGAGACAATTTTAAGCGCGTGACGATGATGAGACGAGAAAAAAAGTCAACGGCGATCGGTAGACGTTTATTTTATTATCATTCAACAAAAAATTTTTGTTTGCTCGACGCGTTGATTTTTTTAGTTGATCTCGGACGTCATGTTGTGTGCGAACAAGTCCTGTCTACATTTTGAAATTTCAGCTAGCAACAACGATCGCATATTTTCGTGATTTACGTCGTTGATGCGTTTGAAATAAATGTTGTAATTAAACCAAAAACCCCACAACGTTTTGGATGCGTTGATCGACGCGCCATGATACGATTCGTTTAACTTTAAATTCAAATAGTGATTATTTTTGATGCTTTCGTAAACGTCCGTATGTACGCGTAGCGACATTAGACTTTCGTCGAACGTGCGATAATAAATACCGCCGGATGCGCCAAATTCTCCAAAATCATTTTTATCCGTAATGGTTATTTCGAACGTTGGTTTTGGCACGTCGTCGGATATCGGCGCGACGCGACTGTTGCGATCGGTCGCTTCGATCGCGATGGTTGCCAATTTTAGTTTCGTCGATTTGGATAACGAATCGACGTCGACGTCGATTTTGACGTTCATTTTGACGTTTTCGACGCATCGATTAAATGCTTCGTATTTTTGTCTCGCGTTGTTGTCCGATACGTTATCCAGATTGACGGTGAACCACAACGTCGATAAAACGTCGCCCAATATGCGCGTCGCTTCCTCGTAACGATCTACGTTTCCGACGTCGAATTTGATGTCGATGTGTTCGAAACGTTCGATCGGTTCCGACGTTTCTTTTGCGCGCGTCAACGTCGATTCCACGTCCAGCACCGGTGTCGGTTCTGACGGAATATCGTAATTCGGCGCGACGTCGGCGAGAATTGTCGGCGACGGTCGCTCTTCTTGATATTCTTCCACTTCCATTTGCGATTCATTCGGTTCGGCGATTTGTCGTCGTCTCGAATCGATCGGACGTTCCGATATGGTCGGGACGATGTTTTCGTTTTGAAAAATTTCGTCGTCGAACATCATCGTAGGATCGATGACGGGTTCTGCCGCGGTTTCCAACATGTCGTCGATGACGGACAATACGTCCGTTTTTTCGGATACCGCAGAGTCCGGTGTCGTTGTTGTGATATTTTCCTTTTCGTAACTTTCGGGTTCTCCGAATTTAAAAGTTATCTTTTTCGGTTTTGTTATCGCGTTGCGATCGACGCGTTCGATCCATAGTTTGAGCGGTTCTATTTTTTTTACCAATAACGCCGTTCGATAATACGTCGCATAGGGTTCCCACATGCCGGGAGTCAACGGTCCAGATCGTTTTAAAAGATTCGAAACGACGCTTAGGGTCGTATTTTGCGACGAGGCGGGCGAATATTCGTAAAATTGCTCGATCGTCTTTTCGTAATTGCTTTTGTATTCGTGATTTTTTTCTCGGACGTACCGATCGTACGTTTTTACGTTTTCGATGTACGCGGTTTCCATGTGTTTTCTCAAACGTTTGTAATTTTCGTAAAAACCGCCGAAAGACCGATCGCCAGAATAAACCGATCGTAACCTGATCAATTCGGAATAGACGATGTTCAAATATGCGTGAAATTTCGAGATGTACGGGTATTTTACGGCGCTTCGTCGAACGTCTTTGTGCGTCGATTCGTAGGCATCAAAGATATATTCGCGTTTTCGAACGTGCGGTATAAGTTCTGACGCAATATCATCGTCTTTTCGTGAATCTGAAATATTTTTGAATCGTTCGTATAGCGGGTAAAAAATGGATATTGCGTTTTTTGGTCCGACATCGTCGGACCATCGAACGTTATCGAACGACTTTGTTTCCAAATCGATTTGCGACAGAATTGGGAGCGTCAACGACGATTTCGCTTTGTCTAAAAGCAAGCCAAACTGATTCAAGTTGATGGTGCTGACCGTAGAGAATGCCGGAATTTTTCTTGATTTTTGACTCGAAATGCGCAAATAGTATCGATCGGATGCGTCGCGGGGTACGCACGTCAGGCTACGATCGCTCAAAATATATCGATCGATAATTTTTCGATATACGCTAGTTTCGTCCAAAATATCCACCATGGTCGAAGCGTGTAAATATAAATGTCCACTGTATTTTTCTTTAGACATGTAAGAAATAATGTCTTTTGATATCTTTCTTTTCGGCGATGCTGTTGTTTTCGTGTTGGATCGAACCATTCGGGACGTCAACAGATTTAACATAATGTTAGACTTATTGTCGTTAAATTCGAACCGCGATTTGGCGCTTTTGTCGGCGTATATCGTTTTTAACATTTTGAACGATATCGTTTTTCTCATCGTTTTTAAAATATCGTCGTCGTCGGAGTCGTTTCGCATTATCGCGTTGAGCAATTCCTCAAACAATACGTCGTACAATGCGACGCGGTTCGCTTTGTTTATGGCGTAATTTCCGGATATTTTGGGAGTTAAAACGAACTCTTCCGTATTTTGCTCGATGGTATTACCGAACGAACGCGAAAAAATGTTTGAAAAAACGATATTGTTTGTTTTTTCAAACATTTCGCGACCCGATTCGTCGTTTTGCGCAATGACGTGTTCGATGTCTTTTAGTATCGCGTCGATTTTCGATTTGGAATTTTTCGCGTCGACGTCAAATTCGTTGTTGGTATTCTTCGCGGTTCCCGTATACTTGTTTAGCGCGAGTATTTCCAAAGTGGATTCCGTGACGGATTTTAAAAAGCAAAAAACGTCGGATAACGGATCGAAATGTGACGTCGTTCCGTTCGCATCGAAATAAGCTGCGACGGGCACGGTCGCATTTGACGATCGGTCTTCTGCAACGTCTTCCGAAGAGTACGTTAAATAATGCGACGCTAACTCTCTTTTGTCGAAAAAAATGCGACGTCCGTCCGGATTTCGATCGTCGACGTCGCTCAAATATTCGTTCAATTGGAATCGTTTTAAATATTTTGCAAAACATTTTGCGTCTTTTAACAAATGCGGTACGAATATGGGTTTGCTAGAAAATTCCGAGAGTGCTTTTTCGAGGCGTTTTATCGCGTTCATAAACGACGTTTTAATTTTCGCGTGCTCCGGTGCGTTGATTTTTTCCATTTGTTTAAACATGTTCGAATATACGTCGCCTTTTACGTTCGAAACCTTGATTGCGTATTTGAAATTACCCAAACCGAACACCTGTTTATAAGATTCGATCATTTGTTGGAACGCGATACGCACGGTGTCATACTGCTCGAAATTAGATGCGTCATTTAAATGATAATAAATAACGGGTACGCGAACGTCGTTTACAATGTTGTTATCGAAAACCGTTTTTACGATGTTTCGTTTTTCCAACGAGAACCCCATCGCTCGCGGATTTGGGGTTTGAAATATCGACGAAAATATCGTGTGTTCGTTCAAAAATTTGGATATTTGCGACTCGGTAACGATGTTTAACGCGCTGAAACGATGCGACGAAAAATAATGGGTCTTTTCTTCGTCTAACCATTTTTTGCAAATCTCCGCGACGCGGCGCGCAAATGTTTTCGAATCGTCGATATTTAAAATGGTCGCCTCGACTCTGCAAAATTTGTAAAAATTCACCATCATGTCGACATTTCCCACGAAATACGCCAAAAACGATCGAGCCGTTGGCGTTTTTAGTAGAACGTTGACGCCGTAATACGCCCTAAGATTCGGGTTATCGTTATTTTTTTTGTGAGTCAATTCGTAGTATTCTTTTAAGCGGTCGTTGACGATGTTGTTGGTCGTTTCGTCGGTCGTCGTCGTGATGAACTGATACAAACAAACGATGATGTTCGGTCGGTATTTTAAATAACAAATATCGCTAGCGTTTTTCGACGCGTCGTACACGAACGAATTCGAATCCGTACGCAACGCGTCGGTCGTGCGCGCTTGGACGAACGGGGCGATGACGTTGCTGCTTGGACGCGTCGTTTTTAATTTGTCAAACAACGCGTCGTATCTTTTTTTGCCCTTGGTCGAATTTGCGATTATATCGTACGTCATTGCGTTTTTGGAAATTGTGGCGTATCTTATCGAATAATCCGCATATTCGACGTCATGTTTGGATTTTTTAAACTCGAACGCGAAAGTTTCGTACGATTTTTCTACGTCCATCAGTTCCTTTGTTAACTCGACGTCGTATGCTATAAGCTTGACCATTCTCAAAACGCGCGAAAGTTTTTTTAAATGCATAAAAAACAACGTGGCCAGTTCGTCTTCCGATAGTCCAACAAAACGATCTCGATTTAATAGTTCGACGGCCTTGTTGTAAACCGCCATCGAAGCGGTATTCGTTGCGGCTGCATAGGGATGAAATATAGGATTGTATTTTGGAACGCCGCTTATCGTGGGTTGCGACCGTTTTGGGGCGCCGATTGTGGCGGGCTGAGATTGTTTTCGTTTTCGCGCGCCGAAATGTTTAAAATGTTCGACGTTCAACGACAGTCGTCTAGAAATCGAAAATTCGTCTTTTTTAAAGTCGACGACCGTTATTTTATTTGAAGCGGGTATCGCGTTCGAAATTTGAAAAACGACGTTTTCGTTCACGTCTGGCTTCAAAACGACGCGCGCATCGTCGTCCGGCTTAGGCGTGTAATTTCCAAAATCGAAACCGTTCATTTTGAACGTGGCGTGTTCGTATCCGTCGACGATGACGTGCCAATTGATTTTTATCTTTTTAAAAATGGCCCGTTTTTCTTTGCATACGCTAAATTCGGATAAAAGTTGCGATTTTAAATCATCGTGATTGTTTTTGACCGCATCCGACGCGACCATAGCTTCGAAATTATCCAGCGCGTCGGATTTCATCTTGAACAAAATATCTTGCGCAAATTGCACGTTAAAGTCGAGATCGAGAATATCGATTTCGATGGGAACGTCCAATTTTTTGACGTAAACGACGTCGTTCGTTAAATTGTTGTGCGAAAATTCGAAATATTGTTGTGCCAATTGTAACGCGTTCGTCAATTGTAACGTCACGTCGTACAACATTTCGTTGTACGACGCGTCGGTCATCTTCGACGAACGATCGTCGTCGGACGCCGGTTTGACGATGCGATCTACAAAATCGGCTTGTAATTCGGATAGTTTTTTGTAATGATACGATATGTTTTCTACGAAAACCAACGGTTTTAAATGATGAGCGTCGATGGCGTCGGAGTGGATCGACGAAAACAATACCGTATTCCGGCGATTCGAAGTTCGCATACCTTCTGCGATATCGCCATTTTCGACGCAATATACGAATCTAAAATTGTCCGTGTATTTGCGCAAATGATTCAAACACATCATGCCGCACGCTGCGTAATTTAAAATGGTCCTCCTGTTGTTTGATATTATTTTCGATCTGGATGGTCCTGTCAAATCGGATACGCAGTCGTATTCGGAAAGTATATTAAACAGTTGTCGATTATCGTTGCAAACGGCACTCGTTTCTTTTATGCGACCCAAACCGTCCGAAGACGAAACGTAGGATCGCTCTTGGCGCGGTGCGAACGCACCGCGCCTAGCCATATCATCGAGCGTCGTCCTTTCGTCGTTTTCGTATTCGTCATCTTTTTCTTCTACGTTCATCGATTCTACCGTCGTAGACGACGTTTGGGGCGACTTGCGTTTCATTGCGTAAGCTTTCAAAACGTTTTCAAAAGATATCGCGGTCGTCGTTTCGTCGAATAGAAACGACGACGGTAATTCCGACGCGTTTACGATCGCGTTTTTTGACGTCTCTAGTCGCATTTTAAATCGCACCATGTTTTCGTAAGCGGTTGCATTTTTATCGTACGTCGTAAACGGTGTATTTTTAAAAGATGTGGAATCGCGTTTAAATACGAACGTATCAAAGTGCGCTTCGGGGCCGATGTTGGACATGTTTTGGTTTAAAACGCGATCGACTTCCGAAAGCATGGGTACCATATCTGTTGTTAAATATTTATGCAAAAGGATCCAATACTTGGACATATCGCACGAGTATGGTATTCGTTGATGATTTAACGCGTCCGAAAGATGTTCGTTATTTTCGTTCGATGCTTCTTTGATTTTGTCGGGTCGTCCGGTTTCGATTCGAGATCTTTTGAATCGACATTCTTTTTTAAATTGATGTTCGTCGTTGATATTATTATTTTCTATTAAAATGTCTCCGAATAAATGCGAATTTCTATAACGAAGATGCGACCCTTCGTTGCTTATATCGTCGGATACGTTGTACCATTCCTTTCTGAGCGTTTTATTGTTACCCAATGTTACGATAAATTTCGGGCGGTCTAGTTTTAAACAATCGTGCATGGTTAAATAATGCGTAAACAACGCGGAAAATATGTTTATGCTTAACCCAGAACTCGGTGCGGGTCCAAATAAATGCGCGTATTCCGGCGTCGTTTTTTGACTTGTCCATTTTTTCGTCACGAAACTCAAAGGAACGTTCGACATGTCATGTATTAAATAGTCCAAAGAAAACGCGCGACCGTAAGACGCGTTCGAAGATGTTTTTTGGACGATTTCTTTCCATTTTTTCAAATAATCCGACGCCGGCGTCGATTCTGGTAATAACGAAACGTGTTGTTTTAAAATAGTTACGTTATCCAAAGTTATCCCAAAATCGTAAAGAACATCGTTCAAAGTTGGTCGTATCGTCGGTATCTCGTCATAATTTATTCTGCCGGAATAATTTTGATACGGTTCGACGCGCTCTTCTTCGGTCGAACTTTCGTCGCCCGTGGACGATAACGCGTTATCGAAACGGGGGTCGTAGTCGTCGCTGGTTTCTTCGTTGTCGTCGTCGCTGGTTTCTTCGTTGTCGTCGTACGCTAACGCGACTACGTCGGGGTCTTCCCCTTCCATGTTTCTTACGCGTCGTGAACGAATATCAAAACATATTATTCTTTTTTTAAAAAAAAAATAACAAAAGTTTTGCGGTATTCGTTTTTTAAAAAAAATGAAGCGTTGCGATTTTGTTTGATATTCTCACGTTTGTATTTAAATAACATTTATTTTTTAAAAATATATCATCCCATAACGAAGCGGGTCGTTTTAAATCGCGGTCGTTTGAAGCGTTTTTCGGTGCAACACGTTGCATTGCAATCCCAACAGGGTCGCCAATTGCGCCGTGGATTGTACGACGTGTTCGTTCCACAAACTCGCGATTTTTGTCAATTTGACGTTGGCGAGCACAATATTATCGTTTTTATCGCACGTCACGGTTTTTTCTTGTAATCGTTCGCCGAATACGGTCGAATGGATCGTCGAAGTTAAATAATGTCGAAACGTGGTGCCGACGACGCTCGTCACGATTTCCAAAAAGGATCCTAAATTTTTCAAATAAATGACGACGTTTCGTTGTCTGTCTGCAAATTCTTCGATGATTCGCGCGACATCTGACGACAACTTGACGTTGTGCGTTTTTACGTAAAGCACGTTGCACGCTTGGTTCAATAGCGACGTCAATCTCGTCGTTTTTTCGACGTATTTTTTAATTTTTTTGAATACGTCCGAAAATTTAGAATAGCAGAAGGTAGCCATTTTGAATTGTCGCAACATCGACGTCTTGTTGCGCCCGGACGAAATCAAGTTCGATAATAATTCGTTCGTCGTCTCCGAAGCGTCCGTGGGAAAATTTTCGTCGTCTAACGTTTGTTCGAATTCTAAACATTTGGATGCGACGTTTAACACGTGCGCGTTATCTAATTTGAGGTTTTTCCCGCGCGGTATTTGTGAATTTTCATAAAAAAAATCGTTCGTCACGATAAACGTCAGCACCGCGCGAGAGACTTTGGCGGTTTTGCGTATTTTACCAAAAAAGAAGAAGCGATCGTCGTTTACGATGGATTTACATACGACCGACAAATCGAACGCGAGCGTTTCGTATTTATCTTTTAATATTTTCGTATCTATGGCGTTTGCAACTTTTGCGATTTCGTCCAAATAAATTTGTGAATCCACGTTCAAACGCACGTTCGTCACATCGTCCTCGTTCGATACGACGCGATAATCGTCCAAAGCGCTTTGTTTTAAATTGCTTACCAACAAATGACACGCATCTTCGTTGTTTATCCAACTAGAAATAATATCCGCGCGATTTTCTTCGGAATGCGTATTGACTTTGTAACGATCTTTTAAATCCGACGAGATATTTTCGGGCACGATATCTTGCGTCGTTTCCAACGCGGATTCGGAGTAAGATTTTTGATCGTATTCCGGACTGCGAATCGGTCGCGAGATGCGAATCGGTCGCGAGATGCGAACGTTTTCGTAACATTTGAAACACTCGGTTTCGATGTCGGAATTGACCGTCGCGTTGGTCATGACGTTTTTCATGACGTACGTTTTGTAGTCCGACAAGCGAATCGAATCTTTGGGAACGTCGACGTATATTTGTAATATTTTTAGACCGTCAAAAACGGTCTCGTACGAGAACATACCCGATACCGAGTTTGCGTCCAAAATAAAATCGACGATATTTGAAAATATCGCGGTATCTTTGACGTTTTCCGTTCGAGTTTTTTTTTGTATCGCGGCGTAAAACAAAACGTGCGCGATGGTCTTGACCATCGCGTAAACTTTTTTCATTTTTTTAAAAAAAGTTAAACCGTAAAGATGCGGGACGACGTACGCCAAAGAATACGCGCCAGCGTAATTGTTATAAGCGTTCGCCATAACGTAGTCGAAGTTTTGGGGATACCCGATCATGTTCGACCAAGACCCATCGCCGATGCCGAATGCTAACGCGTCGCGAAGACATTCTATCGTTATTTTGTAAGTTATTTTATACCACGCATCCGAATCCGACATTGACATCATTCCGATATCACGTAACTCCGTCATGATGCTATACATCATCGATATGCATTCCGTATGTAGTAGATACAATAAATCGGAAAATCCGTTGCTGTTAAAACTCTTGTGTTCGTACGAGATTGCATTTTTTTTGATTAACGGTTCTTCGGCAGGTTGTCTTACGGTATTTATGAGCATTTGCGACGTTTTTGAATAAATTTTAAACTCGTCTTCTTTTGAGGAGAAATACGTTTTGCCGGACGACGCGTTCGAACCCGTTTGTTTGAACTCGATCGAAATTTTTAAAATGAGATACGAATATGGATTGAAAGACGAATACGTGTGGTTGTTGTCGGATCGTAGGTGTTCCGAAACGTCTCGAAAATTATTCAGAATCGCTTGATTTTTCGGAAAAATAGCGTCCAAAGCGGTCGTATCTTTAACGAAAACGTCGTCTAAAACGCCCGCCTCTCTACAATAAAGCATGCCGTTCGATATCCTGTATCGCGATAAACGCGTATCATTTCCGGCGTATTTCGATATTTCCATGGAACATCGTCCCATGTCTATGATTTTTAATCGATATTTCGATTCGTAAACGTGAGACGGATCGTACGTGTTACCGCCGGATATTCGAGTTATATAGTCGTTAGCTCGTTCTATCATGTAGTTTCCGCCGTGCGCATCTTCGTGAAAATAACGAAGATTATTAACTATGTTATCCGTTGCGTCGCAGTATTGAATCAAAACGTCGATCATAAAACATATAAAATGTTCGTCCGATAACGTCGTATCTTTAACGATATCGTGTATTCCTTGCGTCTTCAAATCGGTCAAGTCCGATTTATTTGGTGTGTCCGAATACGCGTTGTTTAAAATAATAATAGGTACGGGTTGTTTTATGACCGATTGTGTTTCGGTGTACAAATTTACAAACGGCGATATTATCCAATCGTGTTTGAACATGTTGGTTAATCGCTCGGTTTCTTTTAAAATACCGACGTTGATTCGGTTATCGCGATTCTTTTTCGATAAAAACAAATCGGACAGCGGTTCGATATTCGTATCGTGTAATGTCATCATGATTTGGCATGCTGACGACGTTAAGTATGCGCTAGATGTCGTCGCGTAATGCAACATCGAGCGTTCTCGAACCATCTCGGAATATTCGCATCTCGTGTTCTTGGAACTTTGCACGGAGTTTTCGATGGTTTTTTTAAAAAATTTTGAAATGCAATCGAAATTCGAATACGAATCGTTTATAAACGCAATTTTGGAAAATTGAGGAAAATAATATTCGGTTTTCGAGTCGGCGTTCAACAAGTATTTTCCTATGGTATATTCCGAAAAAACGCGGTCGATGTCGGGTCTAAATAATTCGAAAGACGCGTGAACGTTTTCGAAATTTCTCAAAGAATCGATCATCGCGTCGGCGGCAGCGCCAAATTCGTCCGATACTTCGATGCGTTTGCATACGGCATCCATGTGTAAATTGAAAGACGTCGTCGTTTTCGATTGTAACAAGATTGGCGAAACGATCCACGCGTACATATATGCGTAAAGGGTGTCGGTTTTCGCATGCGATAAGACCGGGTCGGTCCGATATGCGAATAAAGCGTGATTATTATTTACGCTCGATCTGATGTCGTTTATATTGTCATTTTTTACATTGATATCGTGAAATGCGTGGCTCATGTTGATCGCAGACGGTATATCGCTAAATTTTACGAATAGTCGGTTATCGATTTTCCCGATATTGGTTCCGAATCGAATGTCGAACGGCAACGTCGTACCGTCTCCGCCGTAATTGATTCTGCCTTTATTTTTAATCGTATCGCTTATTGTTTTTCTGATGTATTCGCAAACGTAAGGTGGTATCGACGTCGTAGGACCCATGGGTATAATATTTTTTTCTAAATCGTTCGACGAACATATCGTCGAAAATAAAGAAGTCAAACATTGTTCGTTGAACACGTATCTGAAACGTTCTATCATTCGAAATACGTCGTATTTCATACGAGTCATGTGTATGTTTAATAAATTTTGTTCCGAGACGTTTATATTCGAGTTGGTTTTTAAAATTCCGTTTTCGATAGAAGTGGCAGACGCGTAAAATTTATCCACATCATGAAAGCTCGCGTCGAATGTCGACATGTTTAACGCGTATTCATCGTTTAAATCCGAAAACGTGTCTTTGAAAGACGACGTGTCGAAGAGTTTATACGCGTCCAAAGGTTCTCCGGTAAATGACAGCGGGATAGAATATTTTTGGGTTTTATCTTTTATGTGTAATTCGGATAGGTAGTCCAACATAGATTTCGAGTGCAAGTTTGAAAAACGTACCAACATTTGCGGTACGTTGATATCGGTGATGTGCGCGTCGACGAGCAACGTCGTCAATTGCATGGTCACAATCGCTATCGATTTCCGCAATAACATATCGGACGTGTTGGCGTTTACGTATTTTACGTTAGATTTGTACTTGCGATTGTAGATTTTTAGGTATATATTTTCGTATTCTTCGCTCAAATTACCGACATCGAACGCGTTTTGGGTTAAAATGGTGTCGTATGCCGAATCGTTGCGAAATGTATCTCGGGCGG
>Ga0208089_1000074_pt1 | contig 25164 bp, 25 predicted proteins | sample LakMenEpi29Jun12_FD_150744 | JGI IMG/M metagenome (GOLD analysis project Ga0208089, IMG submission 150744) | Freshwater microbial communities from Lake Mendota, WI - 29JUN2012 deep hole epilimnion (SPAdes) | ecosystem: Environmental > Aquatic > Freshwater > Lake > Epilimnion/Euphotic zone ... | reverse complement strand
AAAGACCATCCATGCGCCAAATTTTGCACGATCTGCAATCGAACCTGAAATCAGTGCAACGGTAATTGCAGCGAAGATTCCTTGGAAGGCAATGAACACTGCCGCAGGAATAGTTCCGATAAGAGCAGTTGAATTATCTAGACCATTCAAAAATGTGAACTGGCCAATATCTCCGATAAGACCTCTGCCTCCAACTGAATCTCCAAAAACCATTGAAAAACCAAATGCAATCCATAGTACAAAAACAATCGCCAACGCACCGAAAGACATCATCATCATGTTAAGAACACTCTTAACGCGAACCATGCCACCATAAAAAAGCGCAAGACCCGGAATCATAAGAACAACAAGACCTGTGCTTATCAACATCCACGCCGTATCGCCTGAATTAATTACAACTTCCTCCATGAGAGACCACCTAAGTAATTTCGAGAAAATTCTCGTCGTTGAGATGGCTAAACCCTCTCTCCGGGCAGTTACGAAGAAGGGATTGCTTGGTTTCAACTTGGTGACAAAACCAAGGGTTGTGTTAAATCTGGGTTACGCCAACAGCCCTGCGATATAGCTTTGAGCGTCGAACGGGGCAAAATCCGTCTCGGACTCCCCTGTCCCAATCCACTTAATAGGAATACCTAGTTCGGCCTCTATCGCAAGGGCTACCCCGCCCTTGGCGCTTCCATCAAGTTTGGTTAGAACGATACCTGTTACTTCAACGCTTTCCGTAAAAATTTTTGCCTGTTGCAAACCGTTTTGACCAGTGGTTGCATCAATTACAAGTAGAACTTCATTTATCGGTGAAACTTTTTCAACTACTCGCTTTACCTTTGATAGTTCTGCCATCAGATCGCTTTTGTTGTGTAAGCGCCCCGCAGTATCAATTATGAAAACATCACTTACCGCATCCTTGGCTTTTTGTGCTCCATCAAAGGCGACAGATGCTGGGTCTCCATTTTCTTTTCCAGAAACAACTACAACACCAATGCGATCTCCCCAAGTTTTCAGTTGATCAACCGCTGCAGCTCTAAAGGTATCCCCTGCTGCCAAGACAACACTTTTTCCACTGCGCTTGTAATGCGAAGCTAGCTTTGCAACCGAAGTTGTTTTGCCTGTGCCATTAACTCCCACAACCATAATTGTTGTAGTTCCAGCAACGATAATTGGTTCGTGTGAGCTCTTGGATAAGTTTTGAGTCATTATCTCGATCAAGGCCGCTTCAGCATTATCGCTTTTAACTTTCTTGGCTGCCTCTAAAAACTCTGTAGTCAATCTAGGTCCAATATCTGAGGACAAAAGTTCTTGTTCAAGATCTGCCCAGTCGGCTGGTGAAAAGTCATTAGTGCCTTTTATCTTGGCGATGAATTTACTAAAAAGACCCATCGTAAAGCGCCTTAGCTTGCGTCAGATTCGCGCAAGCGTTGTGAAATAACTTCTGTCACACCGTCACCACGCATCGTTACGCCATACAAAGCATCTGCAATTTCCATTGTGCGCTTTTGGTGAGTAATGATGATCAACTGAGAACTCTCACGCAGCTCTTCGAGCACACCCAACAAGCGTCCAAGGTTTACATCATCCAGTGCGGCTTCAACTTCATCCAACACGTAGAACGGACTTGGACGGGCCTTAAAGATTGCAACCAACATAGCCACCGCGGTCAAGGACTTTTCTCCACCTGAAAGAAGGGAAAGGCGCTTTACGCGCTTTCCTGGCGGACGTGCTTCCACATCAACACCGGTTGTCAAAGGATTATCTGGATCAGTCAGAATCAAGCGGCCATCTCCACCTGGAAACAGGCGAGCGAAGATCTCTTCAAAGTGTTTTGCCGTTTCTTCGTAGGCTTCCATGAAAATTGACTGCACGCGATCATCAACCTCTTTGACGATATCCAAGAGATCCTTTTTGGTGTTCTTCAAATCTTCTAGCTGCTCAGCTAAGAACTTTAACCGCTCTTCAAGTGATGTGTACTCTTCCAGAGCTAGCGGATTAATCTTTCCTAGCAAATTCAGTGATCGTTCTGCTGATGCCAATCGCTTCTCTTGTTGATCACGACGATAAGGAACCATTTCAGTCGAAATGATTTCCCCTTCATCGGTCTCGTGGAAGGTCGGAACATCTTTATCCGGACCATATTCATTAACCAAAGTTGCAGTATCAATACCAAACTCTTCAACTGTTTTAGCTTCTAGAGTCTCGATACGCAGGCGCTGTTCTGCACGCGCAATCTCATCTTTGTGAACGCTAGAAGTAAGTTGCTCTAATTGTGCCGCCAACTCTCGGCCACGAGTTCGAACAGTGAGCGTTTCACCATCTCGAGACGCGCGCGACTCTTCAAGGCGTCCACGTTCGGTTGCAGCTTTGGCAATGGATCTTTCAATATGGATCAGAACTTCGTAAGCAGCTTCTGCAACCGCTTGTGAAATCACCGCTGCACGAGCGCGTGCACTGCGTCGAACAATTGCTCGTTCAGATGCATCACGTTCGGCTTGTGCAGATTGTTCTAGAGCTAAAGCACGTGCTGCGACCGAATCCACACGCTCTTCAATAGTACGAACTGCAAGACGGGCTTCAACTTCGGATGTGCGAACAACCGAAACTCGGTTACGAAGCTCTTCAGTGCGCGAATGATCAGGTTCTGCAACATCACCGCGTTGTTGAAGTTGGGACTGTGCAATTGTAATTTCACCTTCATCGCGAGATTTAGCGTTGGTGGCTTCAGTGATTGAAGCATTGAGACGCTCGACTTCTGCCATTGCAGATTTCATGTTTTGACCAGATACGGCCAATTGTTCAGTGAGGGCTGCAATTCGTGCATCTGATTCGTTCAACTTCGACAGAGCTGCATCGAAATCTGCTTGACGTGAACCAACTTCAGTTGTCGCTGCAGAGATTTCAAACTTTAAGCGATCACAATTGTGAGTGATCTCTGAAAGTTTGGTTTCTAGGGCTTCAATCAATGCCTTGATTTCAATCAGCGAAGAAGATGATTTAGAACCACCACGTGCGCGTCCACGAGAGACAATATCTCCATCACGAGTCACAACAGTCACAGATGGGTGAGATCTCAAAATTGCTTCAGCCGCATTTGCATTCTCGGCTACAACTGTGGATGCAAGAAGTGAGGCTAGTAAATCGGCAATTGAAGTTGAGCGAATATGCGCTGACAAAGGATTTAGTCCAGCAGGAATTGTTGAATTCGCACTTTGACCAGGTTCGTACACAAGAACATCGGCTTGCCCCAGATTTTCATTGCGAAGCGTTGTCAGAGCAGTAACGGCAGATGAAAGATCCTTAACAACAACGGCATCGGCAAGTGTTCCAAGGGCTGCAGCTGCAGCAGCTTCCCAACCATTATCAATCTCAATTAATCCAGCAATGCTTCCAAGAATTGCTACGCCACGAGAGTCACGCAAAAGCGCAGATGCGCCATCTCGACTCTGTGAAGTCAACTGCATTGCCTCTAGCTTGGATTCAACGGCATTTCTTTCACGATCTGCTGCGCGTTCTGCATCCACCAATTCGGTGTGCTTACTCTTAGCCGCATCCAACAGTGATTTAGCGTTTTCGTATTGAGAATCTAAACCAAGTTCACCTGAATCAGCGCTAGCGATTTCAAGCTCGTACGCCGAATACTGTTGCTTAGCTTGATCGACTCGATTTTGGGCATCATTGCGTGACTTAGTTAAACGCTCGATTTCTTCGGTGATCGCTTCAAGTCGTGCATTCAAAGACTTAATGTGGCCTTCTTGGCGTGCAGTACCTTCGCGCGCATCGGCAATTGCACGCATCGCCGCAGCAATCGTGTCTTCATCACTTTTCAGTGCAGACTCTGCCTGGGCAAGTGCGGTCGTTGCCTGCGCCAATTGTTGCTGAGCAGAAACAACATCTGCACGAAGCTGGGTTTCTTCTAAGCGAAGTGTTCGCGCTTCGGCATCCAAACTTTCCGGATCCCGACCCGAAGTACGTGCTTCTTCAGCTTCTTCATTGAGGAATCGTGAACGCTCTTGTGCCAAACTCTGAGTTCCGCGGAACTTCTCGCGCAAAGAGTTTAAGTTGTAAAAAGTTTCTTGTGCAGCAACTAGTAGCGGGCTTTCAACAGCTGCTTGCGCATCTAAAGCTTCTTCGCGACGTCTGACGGTGTCAAGATCGTTTTCAACGGCGGATCTACGTTCACGAAGTGCGTTCTCATCTGCGACTTCGAGTTCTAATGTTTTTGACATTGAAATAAAATCATCGGCTAACAAGCGAAGCTTTGCATCACGCAGATCGGCTTGAATCGTTGCAGCTTTCTTTGCAACCTCTGCCTGCTTACCCAATGGACGAAGTTGACGTCGAAGTTCCACCGTTAGATCTTGAACACGCGCAAGGTTGGCCTGCATCGAATCTAATTTACGAAGCGCTTTTTCTTTTCGCTTACGGTGCTTAAGCACACCAGCTGCTTCTTCAATAAAGCCTCTGCGATCTTCAGGTGTTGCCATCAAAATCGCATCTAGCTGACCCTGACCAACAATCACGTGCATTTCGCGACCAATTCCTGAATCGCTGAGCAGCTCTTGGATATCTAACAGACGTGAAGCTTCGCCATTAATTTGGTATTCACTTTGTCCATTGCGAAACAAAATTCTAGAAATAGTTACTTCTGTGTAATCAATTGGAAGTGCACCATCGCTGTTATCAATTGTGAGCGAAACTTCGGCTCGACCAAGTGGAGCTCGACCGCTAGTACCGGCGAAGATGACATCTTCCATTTTTCCGCCGCGGAGTGACTTTGCGCCTTGCTCACCCATAACCCAGGTAAGGGCGTCTACAACATTTGATTTACCTGAACCATTAGGCCCCACCACGCAGGTGATGCCAGGCTCTAGTCGAAGAGTGGTTGCAGAAGCGAAGGACTTAAAGCCCTTGAGCGTCATACTCTTCAAATACACGCGGTAAACCTATCGCCTATTGAGCGTGATTTTGACGAATTCAGCCTTGCGGATTGGCGGTTTTTAAAGCCTCATAGGCGGCGCGGGCTGCAACTTGTTCAGCCTCTCGCTTACTCTTTCCGGTTCCCTCACTTAACGCTTCCCCGGCTAACATCGCAACGGCGGTGAAATTTTTATCGTGATCAGGACCATCTTCGCTGACAATGTATTCGGGGGTTCCCTTACCTAACGCGGCTGCAAGCTCTTGTAACGCTGTCTTGCCATCAAGACCTGCTCCACGAGCCACGGCAGAATCCATCGTGGGAGTAATCAAGTCACGCACAATTTCTGTGCAACGCGCAAAACCAAACTGTAAATAAATTGCACCGATGAGCGCTTCTAGCGCATCTGCAAGTAGTGAGTTTTTATCGCGACCATTTGTGACTTCTTCACCTTTTCCAAGGCGAATGTATTGACCGAGCTGTAAGCCTCGCGCAATGTCTGCTAAGGCACGCATGTTTACAACACCAGAACGCAATGGCGATAAACGACTTTCATCAAAATCTGGATATCGTTTGTACAACTCTTCCGTGACAATTAAGCCAAGAACTGAATCGCCAAGAAATTCAAGGCGCTCATTAGTTTCTTTACTTCCCGATTCATATGCAAAAGAACGGTGAGTAAAAGCCAACTCAAGCAAAGCTGGATCGAGTGTTACTCCCAGCTGCTCACTGAGCATGGAGCTCAGATCAGACCTCTAATACCTGACGACGGTTGTATGTACCGCAAGTTGGGCAAGCAGTGTGCTGCAACTTTGGTTGCTGGCACTGACCACATGTTGAAAGAGCTGCTGCAGTAGTTTTCCACTGGCTACGACGTGAACGCGTCTTTGAACGCGACATTTTTCGCTTTGGTACTGGCACTGTTCTAACCTCTTCTCAATCATTACAGCGGCAACGTGGCCGCAGAGGAGAAGTATCCCTCAAAAGGGCTAAATCTTGAAATCGGGGTCCTGAAGGTTGAGCCCGCCTAAGCCTGCCCATCGTGCATCAATGCTCTCGTGCGCGTGATCTTCTGGCAGTTCAGCCCACTTTCCACCGCACTCAGGGCATAAACCCGGGCAATCCTGGTCGCATAACGGGTTGATAGGCAGGGAGAGAACTACAGCATCACGGATCGGAGTTTCAAGATTCATGATGTCCCCGTCCATCATGAGTTCATCCTCAATCTCTAAATCCTCAAGAGTTTCTTCTTGCTTCTTCTTTCTTTTCCCGCGCTCATTTGTTGGCTCATAGTTATAGAGCTCTTGAATTTTGCGATCGATCACAATTTCTACTGGATCTAGGCATCGAATGCATTCGCCTTTTGCGACCGCATAGACATCTGCGCTGAGCAAAATGCCCTCAGTCACTGATTCCAGGCGTGCATCGACTTCAATCAATTCTCCAGCTGGCACCGCAATTAAATCAACGCCGAACTTTTCTTTTACTGGGATATCGAGAACATACTCTTTCATCTCGCCGGCACGTCGAGGCAGCTCGTAGGTATTGAGCTGAAATGAATCTGGTTGTTTACTCATGAAAATCTTCTCAAATCAACTGTGTTCTGATTAATTTTCATCTGCAAGTTGAGACAAAACATCCTTATCGTTTGCACCAGCAAGTCGATCACGTCCACGCGAAACAGCATCCATGGTCTTGTTTAGAATTACTTCAAGGGTTGCAAGTCGACCATCGATGTATTCTTCGACTTCGGCCTTTTCGATTTCAGCAGTCTCGCGCGCATCGTCAAGAATTTTGCGTGCTTCATCACGTGCAATCTGCACAATGGAAGTCTGTTCCACCATCTGGGCAACATCTTCACGAGCAATTGCAATCATTTGCTCAGCGCTAACACGTGCCTCTTCAATAATGGCATCTCGAGTTTCAATAATCTTTCTAGCTGATTCAAAATCGGTCGGCAATGATTCCCGAGCATCATCTAGAACTTCAAGCATCTCGGCGCGATGTACAACACAACTTGCTGAAAGTGGAACACCACGGGCCTCTTCGACCATAGTGATCGCTGCAGTTAACTTTTCAACTGAATTCATAATTACTTCCCCGCTATTCGTTGCTTGAGCGCCTCGTTAACTGATGGCGGCACCATCGTTGAGACATCTCCGTTGTAATGAGCCAACTCTTTCACAAGAGAAGATGATAGAAATGAGTGAGATGGAGCAGTTGCCATAAACATGGTCTCTACTCCAGATCCTTGTAAATTAACTTGTGCCATTTGAAGCTCATAATCAAAATCTGTAACCGCCCTAAGCCCCTTTACGATCGCTTGGATCGAGTTGCTCTTGCAGTAATCAACTAGTAGCCCACTCCATGAATCCACTGAGACATTTGAAAACTTGCTCGTGACCTCGGAGATCATTGAAATTCGCTCTTGCACGGTGAAAAGGCTGGATTTAGTTCTGTTCTCAAGTACTGCCACCACTACATGATCAAATTGCTGAGCTGCACGCTCGATGATGTCTAGATGTCCATATGTGATGGGATCAAAGGATCCTGGGCATACCGCGCGCTTCATGGCGTAAACGCTAGCAAGATGGCGCCCAGTTATCCATTCTTACGGCTGATAATTAGCGTAATAAATGGTCGCTTGCCCATAGTTTCGCTCGCGAGCGGGCGCATAAGCATCAGGCCAAATGAATTGAGCCCCTCGTGCAGTTCGTTCAACAGCAATAAAGGCATCACTGCTTAAGAATTCTCCGTCATATAGTGCACTCAAAACATCTTCGACTGCTTGATTGCTGAAATCATAGGGAGGATCGATATATACCAAGTGATACTTTGTTTTTGGTAACTCTTTCAAAAAACGTTCAGCACTCATTCCAAACAGTTGGAGCTTTCCACTTGGATTAGATTTCTTAACTAGTTCATAATTATTTTCAATTGTCTTTTGAGCTTCATCATCCTTTTCAACAACATGAACCAACGTTGCCCCACGAGATAGTGATTCCAGAGCAATAGCACCAGATCCACCGAAAAGATCAAGGATATGTAAACCTTCAAAACTTCCAAACTCTGAAGTTAACGAAGAAAAAAGTCCCTCTCGTGCTCGATCTGAAGTAGGTCTAGTTGCACCTGCTACAGAACCTAGAGTTCGACCGCGCGCAACGCCTGCAATGATTCTCAATGTACTAACCCTTATCCAAGTAATCGACGGCTTGATCTCGCTGTAATTGGGCAAGCTCTTTTCTAAGCAAAGGATAGTTGGTTAAATCATTATCTTTTGCAATCAGTTGTTCGGCATCCTCGCGTGCAAGCTCAATCAAGGATTCATCACGTAGAACACGTAGTAAGCGCAAATGTGACTGTGTTCCAGATTGGCTGGCACCTAGAACATCGCCTTCTCGTCTTTGCTCAAGATCGATTCTGGACAATTCAAAGCCATCAACGGTTGCAGCAACTGCGTTCAGTCGCTCTCGAGCAGGAGTTAAATCCTCACAGTGTGAGACTAAAAGACAAAGGCCTGGCGATGTACCACGTCCCACGCGGCCTCTTAATTGGTGCAATTGAGATACGCCAAACCTATCGGCATCCATGATCACCATGATTGTTGCATTGGGAACATCCACACCAACTTCGATGACTGTGGTGGAAACCAAAACATCAATTTCACCCTTGGAAAAAGCTTGCATGGTGGCATCTTTTTCATCAGCAGATAAACGGCCGTGCAAAATGGCAATTTTGAGCCCCTGCAATGGGCCTGCGTGCAACATTGGGGCTAACTCTTCAACCGATGAAATCTCATCAGATTCTTCGCCAAAGAGAAAATCTAAATCCGCATCCGCCCCTGCATCTGGATCAGCTGAAATTCGAGGCGCAACTACGTATGCCTGATGGCCTTGTGTTACCTCTTCCCGAATTCGCTGCCACGCTCGCTCCATGTAATTTGGTTTTTCTTTCACAGGCACCACATGAGTTGTGATTGGTTGGCGGCCTAAAGGAAGTTCGCGCAAGGTTGAAACATCTAAATCACCAAAAACAGTCATTGCTACAGTTCTAGGAATTGGCGTTGCTGTCATTACTAACAAGTGCGGCGGCAAAACTGCTTTTTCTTTCAGGGCATCACGTTGCTCAACTCCAAATCTATGTTGTTCATCAACAACGATTAAACCTAGATCTTTGAAAACAACAGATTCACCCAATAAGGCATGAGTACCAATCACAATTCCTGCAGTTCCATCAGCTGCCTTTGCAAGTGCTTCTCGCCTTGCTTGTGCCGATTGCGAACCAGTAATCAGCGTTACTTGTGTTCCTGAATCTGAGCCGCCCAGCATTCCGCCTTGCGCCAGAGTTCCTAATTGCTTCTGAATAGTTCGAAGATGTTGAGCTGCCAAGACTTCGGTAGGTGCTAACAATGCAGCCTGTCCTCCGCTATCAACAACTGCCAACATGGCGCGCAAAGCCACAATGGTTTTACCTGAGCCAACTTCACCCTGAAGTAATCGATGCATGGGATGTGGCTGGGCCAAATCACTTTCAATCTCTTTGCACACAGCAATTTGTCCTGCGGTTAATTCAAAAGGTAGAGCTTTATCAAAGGCATCAAGTAGCCCGCCAGATATTCGCTTTCTAGATGTTGAATTTAGCTTCTTCAATTGATTGCGTCGTATAACTAAAAGTGCTTGCAGCAGAAAAGCCTCATCAAATGTAAGTCGTTCGCGTGCTTTCTCGGCATGATCAAGATCTGCAGGCTGATGCAGTTGAACCAAGGCTTGCTGCAGCGTTGGATAACTGTGCCTTTCACGAATACTTTCTGGCAAAAAGTCTTCAACTTCATCCAGTGCTCCGATAGCAAGTTGGGCACATTGAGAAATCTTCCACGATGGAAGCTTGGATGATGCTGGATAAACAGGCAGAAACTTTCCTGCAAAACCTTCCACTGCTGTGTCTACATCTGAACCATCAGGAATCAACTCGTAATCAGGGTGTGCTAATTGCTTCTTGTTATTAAAGACTCCAACTTTTCCGGCAAACAAACCTTGACGACCAACCTTTAAATCTTTTTCACGCCAAGCCTGATTGAAAAATGTCAGCGATAACTTGTCAGTTCCGTCGGTAACAACGACTTCAAGGATGCTCCCTTTGCGTCCACGTAAGGGGCGATTAGTTGTCGAATAAATCTGCGCCAAAATTGTGGTCTCATCCCCTTCGCGCAGTTGCGAGATATCGGATAATTCGCCGCGGACCATGTACCGGCGTGGGTAATGGCGCACCAGATCGCCAACCGTGGACATCCCGAAAACGGTATTGAGAACCTTGGCGGTACGGTCGCCAACAACGGCCGATACCTTGCTCTCTAATGTCGCCACGCGAGCATTCTCCCCCGCAATCAGGATTATCTGCCTTACCTGAGCATGAGAGTTGCTGCTATCCCGCTGAAATTGGCTTCCTCCCCCGCCTACGGGGTACCCTTACGCCCTGTTCCCATTGGAACGAGTTCAACAGAATAAATAAAAGGAGTACCGCTGTGGCATCAACATGCGATATCTGTGGCAAAGGCCCAAGCTTTGGAAACAATGTTTCTCACTCACAGGTCAAGACCCGTCGTCGTTGGAATCCAAACATCCAGCGCGTTCGCACCCTTGTTGGTGGAACTGCAAAGCGTCAAAACGTCTGTACTTCATGCCTAAAGGCTGGAAAAGTTACACGTTAATTTAAAGTTTAGTTATTGAAAGTGGCGCCAGGTATCTGGCGCTTTTTTCATTTCTACGCCACTTACACCGGCGCCCTGTTGTACTTCGCCAATACAAAACCCACCTAAATCTTTTCCAGTTGCTAGAAACACATGATCTTCGCCGCCAGCAAGAATCCATTGCCACACATCTTCCCCAACCGATTCGGCTAACTCGCTTAAGGTCACGAATTCGGCATTGCTGCGGATTAACTCTTGACTAATTGCAAAGTGAACTCCGGATGCTTGAGCAACTTGATTTGCCTGAATAATCAGAGCATCACTGATGTCGCACATCGAAGTAGCTTTTCCATTTGAAAATTGAACCGCTGCCGCATAATCAACTGTAGGCGCAGAAAATTCTGATACCGCGTGCAGAGCAATATCTCCTTCTAAATCTTTGTCAATGATCGCAAGACCGGCAGCAGACCACCCTGGCAATGAGGATATATAAATCGAATCACCAATTTGTGCACCGGTTCTAGTGATAGCGGCATCGACCTGTCCAATAGCTGTTATCGCAATAGATACACAAGGCCCTTTTGCTAGATCGCCCCCCACAACATATGCACCACAACCACTTGCCTCGTGCGCAATTCCTTCGGCAAGTTCTTCAATCCATTCCATAGACTCTTGACCGGTAAGAGTTACGGCAGCAACCAAATATCTAGGTGAACCACCCATTGCATACACATCTGCCAGATTTGCCGCGGTGATCTTTCGACCAATATCAAAGGCGCTGCTCCATGCGGTGTTGAAATGAGTTCCTTCAACAGCGACATCGGTTGTGATTGCAGTTCGCTCAGAAGTTTTTACTACCGCAGCATCATCGCCGATTCCGATCTCGACTCCTCGCCCCGATGTGCCAAAGATGCGTGCCAGTGCGGCAATTACCTCTGCCTCATCGAAGTTCATACCGCTTAGCCTATTGGACTACCTGGTCGGGCTCATCTGCGGTAACGTTGGGCCATCGACCAGAAGGGACTTCACATGTCAGTACAGGCTTTCATCTTGATTCAAACTGAAGTAGGCAAGGCAACTGGAGTTGCAGATGCTGTAGCAAAGATCCCTGGCGTAACTTTGTCTGAAGGTGTCACTGGTCCTTACGATGTAATCATGCGAGCAGAAGCTTCAAGCATGGAAGAGTTCGGTCGTTTAGTGCTCTCTAAGGTTCAAGGCGTTCCTGGAATTACTCGCACTTTGACTTGCCCAGTTACACACCTGAGCTAATTTTCTTGCCTACTTACTAAGGGCAGAGTCGATCAATCCAGTAATTAAGGCGCTATAGCTAACCCCGGTTGCATCCCATAATTTCGGGTAAACACTTGTGCCAGTAAATCCTGGCATCGTGTTGATTTCATTAACAATGATTTGGTTGTCGTGGGTATAAAAGAAATCACAACGAGCTAATCCAGCACACCCCAAGGCATCAAAAGCTTGCATGGCAGCGATCTGTATCAATTGCGCATCTTCTTCGGGAATTGCAGCCGGAATTTTTACTGTCGTTGCATCATCTAAATACTTTGCTTCAAAATCATAGAATTCAAATTGCGGATTTACCACTATTTCGCCCACAACAGATGCGTAGCTGGTTCCATCACGCTCAAGGACGGCGCACTCTATTTCACGACCTGCAATCGCATTTTCAATCAAAACTTTGTCATCGTATGAAAATGCATCATCAATCGCCGCACCGAGTTGATCTGCTGATTTAACTTTATGAGTGCCACGGCTTGATCCGCCACTAGAAGGCTTTACAAAGACTGGATAGGAAATTGTCGTGGGGTCTGGGCGTGCATCACCCTTTTTTAGAACAATTCCTGGTGCAACCTTCATGCCTGCTGCAGTAAATAGCTCTTTGGCCCGCGCTTTATCCATCGCATCTGCAGATGCTTTGACGCCACTGCCTACATAAGCAATACCAACATTTTCTAGCAACTGCTGAATCTTTCCATCTTCGCCAAATTCGCCATGAAGAACCGGAAACACACAATCCACGTGGACAAATTTTCCATCGATTACTAGACCGCCCTGTGCCAGCTCAACCGAAGTTCCATTGTCCTGGATCGTAGGCATCACCTTGTTAACTATCGCTAACGGGTAATTGTTTTCAAGTGCAACCCATTTACCTGCTTTTGTAATGCCAATCAAAAGCGGTGTGAAAAGTTTGGTATCTAAGCCCTTTAAAACACCTCCTCCAGAAACACATGAGACTTCGTGCTCACTGCTGGGTCCCCCACAAATAATCGCGACAGTTAATTGGCTCATCGGATGAAAATCTCCGCCTTGGTTGTAATTTCCATAAGTCGATCTATTGCTTGCTCAGGAGTCAAGGTTCCTGCAACCACATCTGCTACCGCTTCAATAACTGGAACTTCTATGCCCACGCGGTGTGCGATTTCAAGAACTGCGCTCGATGAAGCTACACCTTCAACGGTCTTGGCCACTTTAGTTCGCGCCACATCCATTGATCCGCTCTTTCCCAAGACTTCACCAAAGGTGCGGTTGCGAGAAAGCGCTGATCCACAACTGGCAACTAGATCTCCCATTCCAGCCAGCCCAGCTGCACTGAGAGGGTCAGCATTATGTGCTGCACATAAGCGTGCTACTTCATTGAGTCCACGAGTAATCAACATCGCTTGAGTGTTCTCGCCGTACCCCATACCAATGGACATTCCAACTGCCAGCGCAATAACGCTTTTGATGGCGCCAGCTAATTCACACCCCAAGACATCTACCGATGTGTACACCCGGTAATACGGTGTCGTAAAGAGTTGTTGAACTTTTTCAGCGATGGCAATTGTGGGGGCTGCAGCAACGGCGCCCGCAGGTTGGCGCAAAACCAGCTCATTAGCAAGATTTGGGCCGGTAATAATGGCAACGTTGTGAGTTTGAAGAACCTCAGAAACAATTTCAGTCATGCGAGACATTGTGCTGACTTCAATACCTTTTAATGTACTGATAATTAAGGCATTGGGTTGAAACAAAGGCTTCCAAGTATTTAGGTTTTCACGCAAAGTTTGTGCAGGAATTGCTAAGACATAAATATTGGAATACTCAAAGGCTTCAGTAAGTGAAGAGGTTGCTTTCAAGCCAACTGGCAAAATGCTCTCTTCTAAATACTTAGAGTTAGTGTGCTTTCGATTTACTTCATCTACCAGTTCTTGGCTGCGTCCCCACATTAAGACATGGTTTCCAGCATCACAAAGTACTTGAGCCATAGTGGTTCCCCACTGCCCTGCACCTAGGACTACAACCTTGCTCACTTCTTCTTGGCCTTCTTAAAATTACCGGTACGAGGAAGCGCGGAATTATGGGGATCAAAAATCTCAACTGGGCGCTTTTCGCCACGAAGTTGTTCGAGCAGGTTTGTTAGTTCGCGCATTACAAAAGCTGTTGCCTCTCGTAGCGCTTCTGGATCACTCTCTTTTCCATACCACGCTGAAAGATCCAGTGGATCGCCAACCAAAATCTGAATAGGTGTGCGAGGAAATACTTTTAACTTCTTTTCATAAGTTGGCATAACAATCTGAGAGCCCCATTGTGCAATTGGAACAATTGGTGTTTGCGTGGCAATTGCTAATCTGGCCAACCCTGTTTTTGCAACCATGGGCCAACCACCAGGATCGCGAGTTAGGGTGCCTTCGGGGTAAACGCCAACGCAGTGACCACGTTCTAACAATTTGACGGCGTGATCTAAAGCCTTTGATGCATCTTTACTTTCTCTGGCAACTGGAACCATACCTGCGGCCAGAATAATCTTTCCAATTACAGGGACTTTAAAAACACCCTCTTTTCCAATGTACCTGGGAGCTCGTCCATTTCTAAACAGGAAGTGAGTTAGGAATAAAACATCTAGGTATGAAACATGGTTACTGGCCACAATAATTTTGCCAGTCTTGGGAAGTTTCTCTCCGCCGCGCCAAACTTTCTTGCCGACTAGGTTCAGAAGTGGAATAACAACCTTGGTGCCAATTTTGAAAGCGAAATTTGTCCCAAGCGGTTTTCCCGTTGGAGGAGCGTATGAAACCTTGTACTCCGTCATGTGATTAATAGTAGTGCTGTACATGCAAAAACGGGGCCAGCGTTAGCCGACCCCGTCTTTAAAGTAAAAAGAATTACTTCTTCTTACCCTTCTTTACAGCCTTCTTTGCTGCTGGCTTCTTCTTTGCAGGTGACTTCTTAGCCGCCTTCTTTGGAGCTGCCTTCTTAGCAGTCTTCTTTGCAGCCTTCTTTGGAGCTGCCTTCTTAGCTGCTGGCTTAGCAACAACCTTTGGCTCTGGCTTTGGTGCTGGAGCTAGCTTGCGGTCTCCTGAGATAACTTCCTTAAGTGCCTTTGCAGGTAGGAAGCGAGCCTTCTTTGAAGCCTTGATCTTGATTGTCTCGCCAGTAAATGGGTTACGTCCCATACGTGCCTTGCGGTCAACCTTCTTGAACTTACCGAAATCGTTGATCATTACATCTTCGCCCTTTGAAAGGTTACGAACGATTGTGTCAAAAACGATATCTACAGCGTGAGCTGCTTCCTTCTTGCTGTCGTTGAAGTGTGGTGCTAACGCAGCAATGAATTGGGCCTTATTCATTGAAATCCCCTTATTTACGCGTAAATGTTAAGCAACTGCTTAACGTGTTCACAAACTTACGCGCATACAAGGGGTGATGCGGTTATTGAAATGCGCGTGTCGCATTTTTTTATTTATTGAAAAAGCGCGAAAAATGCTTTTTTTATGCGTAGAAAACCCTAAATCAATGATTGAGAGTTTTATACAAGTGATCTCACCCTTAGAAAAAAACCCTAATTTACGCTTGTTTTGGCTAACTAAGAACGAATCGGCAAGGTTGCAGGTTTGTACGCTGGACGATTTTTCTCAAAAGAGTCAATGAAATCAGTTTGTTTTAAGGTCAAACCGATGTCATCTAAACCTTCCATTAAACGCCAGCGCGTGTAGTCATCGATGGCAAATGGCAAGCTCTTGCCCGCGTAAGAAACTGCACGATTTTCAAGGTCTACAGTGATCTGGGTTGCTGGATCGGATTCAATCGCATCCCACATCGCTTCTACATCAGATTGATCAAGGATGATTGTTAGCAACCCGCCCTTAAGCGAATTACCGCGGAAGATATCTGCAAAGCGGCTAGAAATAACAACTTTAAAGCCGTAATTCTGAAGCGCCCACACTGCGTGTTCACGTGATGAACCTGTACCAAAATCGGCACCTGCTACCAGAACTGTTCCGCTCTTGTAAGCAGGTTGATTGAGCACGAACTCGGGATCATTGCGCCAGGCTGCAAATAAGCCGTCCTCGAAACCACTGCGCGTTACGCGCTTCAGGTAAACAGCAGGAATGATCTGATCAGTATCTACATTGCTACGACGTAGTGGAACTCCAGTTCCAACATGAGTGATGAATTTTTCCATAATCAGATGCTCCTTACAGATCCGCAGGTGAAGAAAGAGTTCCGCGCAGCGCTGTTGCTGCTGCTACAAGTGGACTAACCAGGTGAGTTCTTCCACCCTTACCTTGACGGCCTTCAAAGTTTCGGTTTGAAGTTGATGCAGATCGCTCGCCAACTGCAAGCTGATCTGGATTCATGCCGAGGCACATTGAACAACCAGCATTTCGCCATTCAGCTCCTGCCTCAAGAAAGACCTTATCCAAACCTTCAGCTTCTGCTTCTAGTCGAACTCGCGCAGAACCAGGAACGACCAGCATGCGAAGAGTTGATGCAATCTTTTTGCCCTTCAAAACATCGGCAGCTGCGCGCAAATCTTCGATACGACCGTTGGTACAAGAGCCCAAGAAAACAGTGTCAATCGCTATCTTCTTGAGAGGAGTTCCGGCTTCTAGACCCATGTAAACAAGCGCGCGCTCTGCAGCGGTTCGCGCTTCAGTATCTGCAAAATCTGACGGATTAGGCACAACACCATTGAGCGGTAAACCTTGGCCTGGGTTAGTTCCCCACGTTACAAATGGTTCAAGTTCATCGGCGTTCAAATTAACTTCGACATCAAATTGTGCATCTGAATCGGTAAACAAGGTCTTCCAATACGAAAGTGCGGCATCGAAATCTTCAGGTGCATGTGGCTTGCCCTTGATGTAATCAAATGTTGTTTGATCTGGTGCGATTAAACCTGCACGTGCACCCGCTTCGATTGACATATTGCAAACCGTCATACGGGATTCCATCGATAAGGCACGAATTGCACTTCCGCGATATTCGATGACATAGCCTTGGCCGCCACCGGTTCCAATTTTCGCAATGATGGCAAGAATAATGTCTTTCGATGTAACGCCTGGCTTTAATGAGCCTTCAACATTTATTGCCATCGTCTTTGGGCGTAGCAATGGCAGAGTTTGTGTAGCTAAAACATGTTCTACCTCTGATGTTCCAATTCCAAAAGCGAGCGCACCAAAAGCACCATGAGTTGAAGTATGGGAATCTCCACACACAATAGTCATGCCTGGCTGAGTGATTCCAAGTTGCGGTCCAACGACGTGAACAACTCCTTGATCCTTATCTCCCAGCGAGTGAATGCGAACGCCAAATTCTTTACAGTTTGCGCGCAAGGTATCGACCTGCAGCTTTGACACAGGGTCGGCAATCGGCTTATCAATATCTATTGTCGGAACATTGTGGTCTTCGGTAGCAATTGTTAAGTCAGGGCGACGTACAGGGCGACCGGTAAGGCGCAAGCCATCAAATGCCTGTGGGCTTGTTACTTCATGGATTAGATGCAGATCAATGTAAACAAGATCTGGTTCACCTTGTGCTGAGCGAACAACATGCTCTGCCCAAATCTTCTCTGCTAACGTTTTACCCACGGCCCTGGTGCTCCTTTGTTTAGTGCTCAATTGCTTCTAGATTGATATTTCACATACTGAGATGCTAATATCACTCTGTGAACACAAAGAATAGCGGAGTTGGCGTATTAGACAAAGCGGTGTCAATTCTAAGCACATTAGAGGCTGGCCCGCATTCACTTGCAGAGCTGGTGGCCGCAACTGGCATAGCCCGCCCTACCGCCCACCGATTGGCTGTGGCCCTTGAGTTTCATCGCTTAGTTGCCCGAGATCTAACCGGACGTTTTGTTTTAGGACCACGTTCCGGCGAACTAGGCGCAGCTGCAGGTGAGGATCGTTTATTGGCTGCCGCAGCCCCTGCATTATCTGCCCTACGTGATGCAACAGGTGAAAGTGCTCAGTTGTATCGCCGCCAAGGAGATCTTCGCATTTGTGTTGCAGTGGCAGAGCGCCTTTCAGGACTTAGAGACTCGGTGCCTGTTGGTGCGGCCTTAACCATGCAGGCAGGTTCTGCGGCTCAAATTTTGTTGGCGTGGGAAGATTCAGAAAAGATTCACCGCGGTTTAACTAATGCGCGTTTTACCGCGGCGCAACTATCGGCAGATCGTCGTCGCGGTTGGGCGCAATCTGTTGGTGAACGTGAAGCTGGAGTTGCCTCAGTGTCTGCACCGGTGCGTGCGCCTAATGGCAAAGTTATCGCCGCCGTAAGCATTAGCGGCCCAATTGAACGTCTAGGACGTCAACCAGGCCGCATTCATGCTGCTGCAGTAGTTGCTACCGCTGCTCGTCTGACTGAATACCTAACTCGCGAATAACTCTCGAAATAGTTGAAAAGGAAAAACCTTTTCGCTGCAAGAGAGATTGAATTCTGCGAATCTGAACCTCAGCTTCAAAACGACTCATGGTGCTGTACTTACGCATCGCCAAAGAAAAGGCGGTGCGATATTCAGACTCATCATCAATCTCATCCAAAGCCTCATCGATGCTTTGCTGATCTACTCCCCTAGTGCGAAGTTCTCCAGCAATAATTCTTTTGGATAGTTTCTTTGAGGTATGGCGAGATTGAGTCCATGCCTTTGCAAATTCGGAATCGTTAATCAAGCCTTTTTCTTGAAGCCGAAAGATTGTTGCATGTGCAACATCATCTTCGACTCCACGCTTTTTTAGGTGAGCCAGAAGCTCACCCTTACTCTTGGCCCGCGCAACCAAAGCATTTAATGCGATGGTATTTGCGATTGAGTAAGGGTCAGCCTCGTGGTCAACTTTGGAGTACTCCAGCATTGGAGCTTAGAAATCCACCTCTGCGGCGGCCTCATCGATAGCAGCAACTAGTGCTGGATCGACCTCGACCGGAACAAAGTGTGCGCGGATCTTTGTCTCAATATCATTTGCAAGGTCTGGGTTATCCAAGAGGAATGCACGAGCATTCTCCTTACCCTGTCCCAATTGATCAGCTTCGTAGGTGTACCAAGCGCCTGATTTCTTGACGATGCCAATATCTACACCCATGTCAATCAATGAACCTTCACGTGAAATTCCAGTTCCGTAAATGATGTCGAATTCAGCTTGCTTAAATGGTGGAGCCATCTTGTTCTTAACAACCTTTACGCGGGTACGGTTACCGACAGATTCTTGGCCATCCTTAAGGGTTTCAATACGACGGATATCTAAACGAACAGAGGCGTAGAACTTCAGCGCCTTTCCACCTGTTGTAGTTTCAGGGGAACCAAAGAAGACACCGATCTTGTCACGCAGCTGGTTGATAAAGATCGCAGTTGTCTTTGATTGGTGAAGTGCGCCAGTAATTTTACGAAGCGCCTGAGACATCAAACGAGCTTGTAGACCCATATGTGAGTCGCCCATCTCGCCTTCAATTTCAGCGCGAGGAACAAGTGCTGCAACTGAGTCAACTACAACTAGATCAAGTGCACCTGAGCGAATAAGCATGTCCATGATTTCTAGCGCTTGCTCACCAGTATCTGGTTGTGAAACAAGCAGCGCATCAATGTCAACGCCAAGCTTCTTTGCATACTCTGAATCAAATGCATGCTCTGCATCGATGAATGCACAGATACCGCCGGCCTTTTGCGCGTTAGCAATTGCATGCAAAGTAAGAGTTGTCTTACCTGAAGATTCTGGTCCGTAAATTTCAACAACACGACCGCGTGGAAGTCCACCAATACCAAGTGCGATATCGAGTGCAATTGAACCAGTTGGAATAACTTCGATCACTGTGTTCTGTCGCTCTGACATCTTCATTACTGAGCCTTTACCAAATTGACGTTCGATCTGGGCTAGGGCTGTGTCGAGCGCTTTTTGGCGTTCGCTGTTGGCTTTATCTTGTGCTGCATCGTTAGCTTTATTACTTTTTTCAGTAGCCACTTACATTCCTTTCGATAGAACGTCTTGCGTTATGCAAAAACGTTTTGGTCTGGCCCAGAAGGTACGGAGACCCAACGACGGACCGCTTGACCCCCACACAAGGTGTGGATCGCATGCGGGCGGAGGTTGGAACCGCTCTGGCTGTGCGGGATAAGTTTATCCGAACATCTGTTCGAAAGGTATCAGGGGCCACTGACAAGGCCACAGCGTGTCGCCACGGGCATACTGGGCCAGTGTTGATCCTGTTGCCACCTTCGGAGAAGAAATCCCCCACCCCAGGCCCGGCAATCCAGGTCTATACGGGAGTTCTCTACGCCGCTTTGGGGTGGGCTCACCTGAACAAGGCGCAGCAGAAGCTCGGTCAAGCTTCGATCGCCATTATTTCGGCCAAGTACGGGGTCGTGCGGCCCATGGATCCAATCCAGTTTTACAAAGAAAAAATCAATAACAAAAAGATGGCTGCTCAAGTTGCACAGGCATTAGATGGGGCTGAATCCGAATTAATCATCGACTGTCGTTCATCTACTTATCAAACTGTCTGGCAATCCCCCGTTGCCATTACCGTTGAGATCAAAGTTTTTACCCATGTTGCTGGCGTTAAGAAGGTAATCACACACATGTCAAAAAAGACCCGTGGTGAAGTTACTCATGAAATTTTAAAGGCTTCGCAGATACCAAAGACTCCCGAAGAATTACAAAAAATTGTTGCGCAGAGATTTGAATGCCAGTTAATTAGTGGGGACAAAAAGAACCCGCACGTGCTAGAGGTGTATTGCTAAGGCGTCCTTATGACGCCATCACTGCAGTTTTTTTGATCAGTTCAACGGTTAAAGTTGGATAGTTCCACATAATTACATGCGCGCAGTTGTCGACCACAATCCATCTTGAATGCTTAGGCGCAACACTTTTTTCCTGTGCGATCTCTTCTGGCAACATCAAATCGGCATCACCAAAAACCACTGAGAGCTTAACTTTTTCAGGTACCTGCGATTCAAACCTGCGTCCATTTGCACCATGCCACATTGGCGTGTATCCCTTTGATTTAGCCATTGCAATTACTGAATCGCGACAAGATTCAAAACTTAACTCTCGCCACAAATGTGTAATCTTTTTGTATCCAATTGCCTTAAGTAATGGGATTCGATACGCGGTCTTCATGAAGTGCTGCGAAATTTTCGCAAGGATTCGCGCATCAAGACTTGGTGGCAACTTTCGTGGTGGCTGTTCATGCCACAAGCCTGCTGGGGCTAAAGCTGTAACACTTAAAACATTGTCGGGAGCAACCGCGGCCATTTCTAAGGCAATCCACCCACCTAAGGAATTTCCGGCAACGTGCATTTTTTCTATGCCTACCTGAGAAATCATGTAATCAACGATCGCCTGTGCAAGAGAAGGTGGATCCATTGCTTCATTCTCGGTCAGCGGTGCTTCGCCATGTCCTGGAAGATCAATGGCATAGACCGTAAAACTTTCTATCAATTCTGGAACCAGGCTCTTCCAAATTGTTCCAGCAGAACCCAAACCATGCACCAGAACAAGTGCGGGTTTGTTCAGGTCTTGGGTATATCTGTGTGAACTAATCGGCATTTTAGTATCTGTACTTTTCGGTCTCGTTTGGATGGGCCTTGCACACCGCTTTCCAAATAATATCTGGCTCAAACCCGGCAGCTAAAGCTTCATTGACACTCTTGCTACCTAATTCAGACAATGCGATATCTGAAGAAAAAGATGGCGCCCATGAATCACCAAAAGACAAAGTGATTCGCTCGCGTAGGTCAGAGATTCGCAATGCCAGCAATACCTTGTGCTTGAGAGCGCGATTGATCTGGCGATAGTGGAGACAACGCTTGTCCCAGTAGCCAACGTACTACTAGTTCGCTCTTGTTCTGATCCCCCACGATGTGACTTATTGCTACCGAAAATGCTTTCCACAACAGATGATCTTGTGCAGCAAAGGCAAGCGTCAAAATTTCTGGATCATTGCGACGGATCGCAGCTAGCGCCACATCTTGCGAAATTTCTCGAGATATCAGCTCTAATGCTGTTGCTGCATCCCCTGCTGATTGGGCAAGCGTAACTATGCGCGCCATTTCAGATTCACACAACGCCGACAAAACACTTTCTTTATCACGGTAGTGGTTGTACAAAGTTGCGCGTGAAACTTGCGAAGCATCTGCGATTTCAATCATGGACATTTTTTTCAGCCCTGTAGTTGCAATTAGCTCTTTAGTTGCTTGAAGAATTGCTGATTGTGTACGGCGATGAGTTGCTACTTGTGGCGCGTACTTGTTAAGCGGCATCGACAACAGTGAGAGTGACGCCCTCACGGCTCTTGAGCTCTGAAGCAACTTGTGAAAATACTCCGGAAAGTGTCAGACCTAGTGCTGTACAAATTGCGTTAAGAAGTTCAGAGGAAGCCTCTTTTTGACCACGTTCAACTTCAGATAAATATCCCAAAGAAACACGAGCATCGCGGGCAACATCTCGAAGTGTGCGGCCTTGCGAAGTGCGGGCAGCGCGAAGGGTCTGACCAACTGCTTCACGTACTAGAACCATTGTCATTCCCCTCTCTTGTGTCAAAGTTTCGACGAGTTCTTTATGCTCGATGTCTAAGGATACGGGCAAAGGTGGCTATCGCGCTTGATGTAGCTGCGTTTCGCACAGATTCACGTTCACCTGACAAAGATAGTTCGATGGTTTGGCTGATGGGTCCTTCGATCGCAACCCAGACCGCGCCAACTGGATGGCCATCTAGCGGGTTAGGTCCTGCCACACCGGTGGTGCCAATCGCCCACGTGGTGCCAAAGGATTTAATCGCTCCCTTGGCCATAGCAATAGCAACTTCTTCGCTGATCACTGAATATTTTTCAATTACTGCAGCATCGACTCCAAGATGTGAAACTTTGATTTCATCGCGATAAGCAGTCATGCCACCAACGAAAACATCCGATGCACCCGAGATTGTGACCAATGCCGAACTTACAGCTCCTGCGGTTAAAGATTCTGCAGTGCTTATTGTTTCTCCGCGCTGGCGCAAGTGCTCAACGATCTCGGCGGCAAAGCCAAGAATCTCGTTTGGAAGCGCCATGGGTAATCTCTCTTCGTTTCTATTTCTTTGTTGTGAAGGCAGACTTTACATAGTAAGCGCCGGTAAAGATAGTGAGCGCGATGGCTATGTACATAAAGCCATCACGGAACCAATAGAGACTCTCATCCAGAGGTAAAACGTAGAAGCCGACGCCAAAGCCTTGCATCATGGCTTTGATCTTTCCACCCCTGTTAGCCGGAATCACTCCGCGCTTGATTACAGCTAATCGAAAAATTGTAATTCCAATTTCGCGAGTCAAGATAACAATTGTGATCCACCAAGGCATTCGGCCAAGAATTGAAAGTGAGACCATGGCAGTACCGATCATGAACTTATCTGCAACTGGATCTAAAAACTTTCCAAACTCTGTAATCGTTCCACGGCTGCGAGCAAGCTTTCCATCTAGGACATCTGACATTCCCAAAGCAAAAAATACACACCATGAGATGTACTGCCACGTGGTGTCATCTCCCCCATTTTTGAACAAGGTGTAGGCGCCAACTGGAACAAATACCAGTCGCATGACAGTGATGAAATTAGGCGTTATAAACCCTGGCAACTTCATAGAGGTTTAGCCACCAAATCTGCACCCATTGAATCGATAACTACTGCATCAACATACTGGCCCACCGCAAAATCAGTTCCAATAAAAGTCGTTGTTCCATCTACTTCTGGACCTTGATGGGCAGCGCGGCCTTCTTGTAGCTCGGCATCCTCAATTAAAACTCTTACAGTTTCGCCAATTCGCGCTTGAGCACGTAAAGAAACCATCTCATCAGCCAAGGCGGACAAGGTTTCGACGCGTTGTGCGATTACATCGACATCAACCTTGTCTGCTAAATCTAACGCTTCAGTTTTATCTTCATCTGAATAACCAAAGACACCCACTGCATCTAGTTTGGCTAGAGTAATAAAGTTTGCTAGATCATCGAAATCCTCTTGCGTTTCACCGGGAAACCCAACAATAAAGTTAGAGCGGATGCCAGCCTCTGGTGATAGGGCGCGAATTTGACTGATTAAATGTAAAAACTTTTCAGTGTCACCAAAGCGGCGCATGCGGCGCAGAACTGTTGGGCTCGTGTGTTGGAAGGAAAGATCAAAGTACGGAGCGGTTTTATCAGTTGCAATCATCGCCTGCAGCAAGGTTGGGCGCATTTCTGCCGGTTGCAGATATGAAAGTCGAACGCGCTCTACACCTGGCAGCGCCGCGATTTCGGGAAGAATCTTCTCCATTAACTGAAGATCCCCTAAATCTTTACCGTAAGAAGTTGTGTTCTCGCTAACCAAGAACATTTCAGAGACGCCGTTTTCAGCAAGCCATCTGGCCTCAGAAATGATTTCAGTTGGACGGCGCGACACAAATGAACCGCGGAAATATGGAATTGCGCAGAAAGAGCAGCGACGGTCACAACCAGATGCAATCTTTAAAGGTGACCATGGAGCATTACCTAAACGCTTTCGAGAAAACTCTTCTACTTCTCTGGCATCGGCCCGCTCAGCTGGTGCTATCGGAAGTAATGCACGACGATCACGAGGAACATGTGGCTTGTGTTTTTCGCCAGCAATAATTGATTGCAGTCGTGCAGAAATATCCTTGTAGTCATCAAAACCTAAAATTGCATCCGCTTCAGGAAGGGCCTCGGCTAGTTCATTTCCGTAACGCTCTGCCATGCAACCTACGGCAACTACCGCGCGTGTTGTTCCATGGCCTTTGAGCGAATTGGCTTCTAGCAGCGCGTCAACTGAGTCTTTCTTGGCTGATTCAATAAATCCACATGTGTTTACTAAGGCAACTTCAGCTGATTCAACATCATCAACAAGCGTCCAGCCATCGGCTGCTAAACGTCCAGCCAATTCTTCAGAATCAACTTCATTTCGTGCGCACCCTAAAGTGACAACTGCAACTGTGCGCTTCATTTGCACAATCTTACAGTGCAATAGGGAATTAGGAATCTACCCCGTACGACACGCTAACGACTTGGCCATCGGCTCCCACGGAATCGATCTTTTTGCCATTAACTGACAGATCCACTCCCCCTGCATTGCCAATTTTCAGATTTAATGTCAGATCTGAGGAAAAAGTTTTCGTGACACCTGTAGCGATCTGTCCGCTAAAAAGCACTCGGCCAGATGAATCTGACACAAAGAGCCAGCTCTTTGCACGAGTTGCAGCGACAATCACTTCGACACCTTGGCCAGTTGAAATTGTAGCTTCATCAGTGGGTACAGTTTCTTCGGTAGCGCTTTCCTGTGGTGTGGC
>Ga0208089_1000072_pt1 | contig 25478 bp, 4 predicted proteins | sample LakMenEpi29Jun12_FD_150744 | JGI IMG/M metagenome (GOLD analysis project Ga0208089, IMG submission 150744) | Freshwater microbial communities from Lake Mendota, WI - 29JUN2012 deep hole epilimnion (SPAdes) | ecosystem: Environmental > Aquatic > Freshwater > Lake > Epilimnion/Euphotic zone ... | reverse complement strand
GTTTAATCCATACATCCAACAATTGCCTATAGAGGCAATGGTTCAAGTGGGTATGGAAAAACAAAGACGCTATGACGAGGGTCTTCAAAAGATTCAAACTAACATTGATAATGTTGCAGGATTACCTGTAGTGACTGATTTACAGAAAAATTATTTACAATCTAAACTTAATGATCTAGGATCTAAACTTAAAACAGTTGCTGCTGGAGATTTCTCTAACTATCAATTAGTAAACTCTGTTGGAGGAATGACTAAGCAAATCATTAAAGATCCTATTATTTTAGCTGCAGTATCTTCTGCTACAAACATTCAGAAACAAAAAGAGTTTATGAGTGAAGAAAGAAAAAAAGGTAATCTTACTGCTGATAATGAATATAACTATAATAGAGTTTATTCTGAATATTTAAAATCAGAACTAACTGATGCGTCTGGAAAGCCTATTGTATTTAATAAAGAATATATTAATCATTTTGATGTTGATAAGTTTGTTAAAGAAAGTTTTGATGCTGTAAAGCCTAAAGGTTGGACAATTGATCAAATATATGAAACTGATGAAAATAAAAATATTAGATACGAAAAGGTTATAGATCCTAAAACAAAACAAGTAATTGGTCAAAGACCTATTGTATCAAAAATTGCATCTAAACTTGAACAAGAAGGGCGTCTTCCTGATGAAGTGAAAGGAACATTAAATCAAATCTTTTCTGATCCTAGAGTTAAACAACAATTACAAATTACTGGAGAATATAATTATAGAGGATACTCTACAGATTTACTAGTTGAAAAAATTGCATCAGTTAAAAGACAAGAAGTTTCTAGATTACAAGAAAGCCTAGCAGACTTAAACATGAAAAAAGCTGCAGGTGAAGATGTACAAAGTAATATAGATAAATTAGAAACTGCTATATCATCAGTTTCATCAGAATATGATAGTGCAATTTCTACTGCTAAAACTAATCCTGATGCTATAAGAGGATCTATGTATATGCAGGAGAGTAGGAATAATTGGACTAAGATGTATGGTTCAGTTGCAGAATCAAAAACTTTTGAAGATAATCCACTATTTAAAATAAATTTTGAATTACAAAAAGAAGCGAATGATTTAACTATGAGACGAGAGGACATGAGTTATAAATGGGCCACTCTTACAGAAACTAAAGAACAAAATATTAAAGATAACAAATTTAAAGAAGCAGAACTTAAACTTAAATATCCTACAGTATTTGCCACTCCAGAAATAGGAGCAATAGACTTAGCTGGAGCAGACGCTAATATTAAATTTGATGATTTATATAACAGAAGTTCTGATATTTATGCATCTGCTACAGATAATCTTTTATTTAAAACATTTCTTGATAGTCCTAAAAATCGAGATAGAATTAAAAACTTTTCAGATTCAGGAATGACAGAAGAACAAGCTAAAGCTAAACTAATAAACATTACTGCTGCTGAACTTGGTGAATCTGTAGAAGGCCTTAGAAGCAGATGGCTTATAAAAGCAAACACTTATTTAAGTAATAATCCAGATAAGTTAGATGCACAATTACAATCTGATTTAGTATCTGCACAAAATGCTAAAAATGTATTTAACACATTGAATGAAGCTAAAAAGAAAATAGATACTAAAGTTCCAGATGATTATAAAAAATTAACTGCGTCTCTAAAATCAATCACTGTAGATACTAATACAATATTTGGTAAAGTTCACAGAGCAATTCTTCCAGATAAAGTTCAAGAATGGTTAGGTATGTCTTCAGGAAAAATTACATTAACTCCACAGCAACAATATGATTTAGCTATGGCAGTTAATGGTGATAAATTTGGACAATCTGCAGCTATTAAAGCTGAAGCTAAACGTGCTCAAGATAGATTAGCTTCTCAAGGAATAGATAAAAACTCAGCTGAAATTATTACTAAAAATTTATCAGGTGAGGTAACTACTGGTAGTTCTACATTTGATCGTTACTTAAATCAAAATCTTATTACATCTGGAATAATGACTGATATTCCTACTATTTTACAAAAATCTGCAAAACTTTCAGGTGTAAATTTAGTTGGTAGAGTTAATCCTAATGTACAATCATTTACAACACTAAGTAAAGCAATCAATGATCCATCAACTGTTTTGAATATAGAAAAAAGAGCAGAGGCAATTAAAGAATTTTATCAATTTAATCCTGTAGGAAAAACTGGAATTATTACTGGTAAAGAGGAAGTAGATAAAGTTGTTAGAGATGATGTTGGAAGATTTATTGGTGATTATGTAAAAAATGGAATTAATGAATCTCCAGGTTTCTTAGATAATGCTCCAGCAATGATGGAGATTGTTAAAGATCCTAAAAAAGGTTCTATGGAAGTAGAATTTAAAAAAGATGAAGTTAGTGGACAAATTAATCAAGTGATAAAGTTTTATAATGATCAAGCACAATTTGTTGGAGAGATGACAATTGATAGATATCAAGCATCTAAACTTAATGTAAATAGTTCTAATTTATTTACAATGCCTGGAGTAAAAATTGCTGAGATGAGATTTAATTCAACTGGTAATGGTACTACATCATATTCAGGAGATGTTAAAAGTTTTGATACATATTTACAAAATGATGTTCTTTATAATAAAGATGAGTTTCCTTTATTAAGAGGACAGCTTCCAAATAGTATTGACGTTAGGGGAAATATTAGTAGTACAACAGTTATTGATAGAGATGGTAATCCATCTACACAATATTATAATCACATATTTGTTAATAATGGTGGAAAGAAAATACTTAAAACATTTAATGTTCCTAAACCAAATATTGATGAATCTATTCAAGGATTAAATGGAATTACTCCACAATTGATTCAACAAATAATTGCTGAAAACAAAGCTAAAAGTACAAAATAATTATGGCAGAAGAAATAGAGGTACCAGGTAAACCAATAAATTTAAGTGGTGGATCACAGGAAATTCCTGTTTACACTCCAGTTGGACCTGGTTCTATGGGAGGAGGAAGTCCTAAACTTTCTTCAGATCAGTTATATGCAGGTATTCAAACTCAAAGTAGTGCATTACCAAATGTAAGTGCTTCATCACTTCCTGACAGTAGTAGATATAATGTCTATCTTCCTGGAAGAGATATGGAAGAAATGTATGGTCAGCAACAAGGCACTTGGGAAAAGTGGGGGAATGGTTTTGGTAAAATGGTTGGTACTGCTACAACTTCTTTCTTAAATGGTACTGTAGGAACTGTTTATGGTATTGGTTCAATGATTAGAGATGCAAAAGTTTCATCTTTTTATGATAATGAATTTGGCAGAGGTCTTGATTCTACCAATAAATATTTAGAAAACTATCTTCCTAATTTTTATACTAAAGCTGAAAAGGATGCTAGTTGGTATAGTCCAGATAATATTCTTACAGCAAACTTTTTTTCTGATAAAGTTCTTAAAAATCTAGGTTACTCTGTAGGATCTATAGGAGCTGGGTTTGCTTGGGGAGGTATATTAAAATCTATTGGTCTTACAAATAGACTAGTTCAAGCAGGTAAAGGATTAGAAACTGTTGAAGCAGTTGAAAATGCTATTCTCACTGCACCTAAGATTGGAAGATATGGAGCTGTAAATAATGCTCTTACAGGATTATCTAATCAGTATTTAAAACCACTTGGAGCTAAACTGTTGACTAATGCTGATAGAGGTTTAACTTCTGTATTTGGTACAATGGGTGAAGCTAGTTTTGAATCTTTACAGAATTTAAATACTGTTAGAGAAAAAATGATTCAATCATATATTTCTAAATATGGGGAAGAACCTACAGGATCAGCATTAGATGAAATTAATGATTATGCTGAAAAGGTAGGTAATTATACCTGGGGAATGAATGTAGCATTATTAAGTGCTACTAACTATATTCAACTTCCTAAAATTCTGAACTCATCAAAAGTGGCAGAAAGAAGGATGATGAATCAAATAGTAAAAGAAAATGTAGAAAAAGGTGTTACTCTTGCAGACAGGGTTGCTGCTAAATATATTAAATCTCCAAGTCTTTTAGAAGCAATTGCTGGTAAACCTGGACGTTTATTTAATAAATATGTAGTTAATCCTGCTGCATTACTTTTTGCTCCTTCAGAAGCATTTGAAGAAGGTGCACAATCTGCTATTCAAATAGGTACAGAAGATTATTTTTCAAGGGCATATAATGTTAATGATGATATAAGTTCCTTCTGGGAAAATGTATCTGGTGCTTTTGAAAATGTATTGGGTGAAGGTGTTAGTAAAACTTTGTCAACTAAAGAAGGTTTAGAAAGTATATTAATTGGTGGTTTATCTGGAGGTATACAAACATCATTTTCTCCATTTGGTCAAAATACAATTAAAGAACGAGGATTTTTTGGTGATGGTGGTATAAAAGGAACTAATACTGAAGATGCTATTAAAGCAATCAATGACTCTAAAAATATTAATCAAGTATTAAAAGATGCAGTTAAGTATGGTAACATTGCTGTTAACTCTCAAAAGTTACGTCAAGAAGCTATTGCTAATAATGATACTTTAAATGAAAAAGATTATGAGCAAGATTATACTCTTTCTTATATTATGCCTAGAGTTAAATATGGTAAAGTAGATTCTATCAAAGAAGAAATTGGTTTATATAAACAACAAGCATTAAGTGATCAAGGTTTTCAAGAATTACAAAATGAAGGAGTTGTTTTAACTGGAGAAACTAGAGAAAAATTTATACAACGTTTAGATAACATTAGTCAAACTGCTACTCAAATAAATAAGACATTTGAATTATTCGATGATAAATATTCTGTTCTTTTAGATAAAGATGGTAAAAGATTATATAGTGATGATTTAATTGAAAAAATGACATATGCTTCTGCAAAAGTTATTGATTATGATAAACGAACATCAGAATTACAATCTAAGCTTGCTGGTCAAGGAATTCTTACATCTGAAATAGATTTAGTTCTTTTTAATAATGCAGCTTGGAAAACTGGTGATATTAAAACTGCATTAAATGATAAAGATGTTCAAGCTGCAATTTTAAAAGTTAGTAGTGAATTAGAAAATTTAGAATCTATTAATCAAGACGAAATCGTTGAAGACTTATCTGATTATGTTGATTTAACAATACGTAGAAAAAGTTTCTTTGAAGACTTCAATGAAATAAAATCTAATCCAGAAAAATTTAAAACTAAAGAACCTGTTGCTCCTGAAAATCAATTAGCTCCTCCTCCACTTAAACCAGGAGAAAAAGTTCCCACTGTCAGTTTAAAAACTGCAGATGGTGTAGAAGATGTAGAAATAGGTACAGAATACTTCTTAGGTAAAACTATAAAATATGATGCTGAAGGAAATCCAGTGTATAGATTTCCTGTTATATCTATTATAGGTGAAAATGAAGATGGTACAATTCAAATAAAAACTCCTGAGGGAAATTTAAAGAACATCTCCAAAGAAGAATTGGCAGACTACAAACTTGGAAAGGTGTCTGACACTATTAACAACAAGAAAGCTAATTTTTTCTTAAAAAATATAAACACTGTATTTGAATTTAACTTTGGTAAAGGAAATAAAGTTAAAGGTAGATTAGAATATGACCCAAAAGGACGTATTTTATTATTTGTCTATACCAACAAAAAAGGACAACTAAAAACTATAGAAGTGACTGGAGATCAGTTTGTTCCACAAAAAGGATATAAACAAGCTATGATCACTTCAGTAGAAACCTTAACTCCTGCACAACAGACCGTACTAGAAGAATTTATTTCTGAAGTGGATGATAGACTTGGAGCAAAGAGAGAGTTTAGATTACAAATCCTAAATGATTTATTTGAAGAACTATCTTCTAATCAAGAAAAAACAGATTCTTTAATCAAGAAAAAGCAAGAAGAAATTACAAAAATTAAGAAAGACTTAGCTCTTTTAGAGGAGGAAATAGCAAACGCAGAGATAGATAAAAGATCTAAAAACACTGTACGTTTTAAATCTGCAACTAAAACTGCACTTTCTTCTGCTATGAAACTTTCTAGAATGCAAACGCAACTAGAGAGAGAAATGGAAACTTTAAATTCAGACAAAGATGAAATTGAATTTAACTTAGCCTATGTAGCAGACTTAGCTCAAAATATTGATGTGCTCCCTACAGAAAGTTCTGAGTTTTTAGAAGAGATAAATAATCAAGTGTTAGACCTTGAACTTCTTCAAGAAAAAACAGGAGCCCAAATTTCTGTAGTAGTAAAATTAATTAAGGAAACAGAAAAAGCAATAGACTCTGCTGTAGATTTTTTAACAAATTTAATTAGTAAGTTTGAAGCTAAGTATCCAAATGTTCCACGTATTATGGGACAGGAATTTGTAGATTTCTTAAAGATTAATCCTAATTTCTTAAAAGTTAAACCTCTTTACAGAGAAGAACTTTCTGAACTAGATGATCTCATTACTAATGTTGAAGATGGAGATATATCTATCAATGAACAAAGAATTAAAGATTTAAATGAACACTTAGATATTATCCAAAAAGATGCTGTAGAACTACAGAAAGAGATTGTAGCAAAACAACTTATTCTAGATAGGTTTGAATCAGTAGCTAAAGCTTATAAACAAAAACTAGCAGAAGAAGCCCTTATAAAAAACAATGAAGCTATTGTAAAACAAATACTGGGCACCTTGAATCAAGGTACTCAAAATACTCAATATGATAAGGCTTATGAACCAGATGCTAAAAAGCCAGAACAACTTGTTGATAGAGCCACTATAGTTCCTTCTAAAAGATCTTTTAAAGAAACTCAGGAAGAAGAAGCTCCTTATCATGCAAGAGCAAATCAATTTGGTATTAAACTAAACACTTTGCCAAACAGAAATAAAATTAAAGGTGTGGTAGTTAATTCTACAAACCAAGATGAAATTATTCCTGGACTAACAGAGTTTTTAAAACAAGGTAAAGAAGATGTGGATAGTTCTACAACTGTTTCTCTTGTTATGGCTATTGAAAACAAGAATGGTACATATACTCCAGTGGATGAAAATGGTAAGCCTTTAACAAAAGAAAAAGGAGAATCCCAAGAAGAATTTGTAGAGAGACTTTATAATCAAGGGATTTTTCAGGTATTCCCACTTAGTATACAAAACTTATTTTCAGAGAGTGTAAACAAAGAGACTGTTATAAAACGTGCTTATAATTATACTAAATGGAGAGAAGAAGCTCTAGCTTCCTCATCTCTAAAAGGATATGATGTACAAGCATCTTTTGGTATTCCTGAGTTTGTACAAAAATGGGATGATGATAAAAAGAAATTTGTAACAGACTATGATGCAAAAGTTTCTACACAAGACGTAGGACTAATTACAGATTCTGACTTGAGACAGAGTCCAGTGGTATATGTTCCCACTCAGGAAGAGAAAATATCTTTAGGTTCAACATCTTTCTCAAAAGCTTTAGGTAGACCTTTCTTGAGACTTAAGAATGCTTATCAACCTTTAAACAATAGACAACACACTGATAAAGAAGCTAATGCTATCTATGATGCCTTACAGCGTTTAGCCACTGTTATTGTAGAAGAGAACACAAAAGGTAAATTCGTTCTTTCAGATTCTCCTGAAGCAATGCGTCTTATTGATTGGTTAAGAACTGTCACTCACTGGGGCACTCCTAGAGAGGGTAAAAATCCTAGCTACAATAGTTTATGGTTTGATAAAACTGCAGAAGGATTTAAACTCTTTATGTCTGGTAAAGAGGTGGCTGTTTCAGAGTTTACACCCACTGACCTAGCTGCAAACAAAGGGACCATCACTATGTTGTTACAGAAAATGTATGCTAATACAAATTCTAAATTAACAGATAGCACTTATTACAATCAAAGATATGAGCAAATCATTTCTGTAACTTCTGAAGGACAATATGAGTCAGTTGTATGGCCAAACTATCAAACATACTTATTGTCTAATAAAGCTCCTGATGCCACTGGTAAACTATCTTTAAATAGAGCTTCAGAAGATATTCCTCTAACTACTTATATGGCTCCTGTTAAAGAGGGACAACCTAATAGGGCAGGTATCTATTTCTTCATTGATACTAAAGACTTTGATAAGCAGGCTACAGATGTAGCTCCTGAAGGAAAAGCCATCACTATACAAACCCCTGGCACACCTGCAAAACCTGTAGAAAAAGCCCCTGTAGCAGAAACTCCTAAAGGAAAATTTGTATTAGATGGAGAAACTCCAAATACCATCACTCTAACAAAACTTGATGGTAATATTAAATTTGTTTACGATCCTGCCACTCCTGACACTTTAAAAGACTTTGAAGTGGATATTAAGGTTAAAGATAATTACAAAAAAACTTTAACTCAAGAGGCTGTTGATAAATACATTTCTGATAGAGCTGGAGAAGAAACTATTTCTGAGGAAACAGCTAAAGAAGCATTAACTAATGCTGCCCTTATTAAATACACTTTCAATGAGATAGCAAAAGATGTTGCAGCTTTAGAACAAGCTAAACAAGAAGCTGCAGCCCAAGCTCCAGTTGTTGAAGCTGCCCCTGAAGTTAAAGCAGAAATCACTACAGAAGAAATCACACCAGCTGTAGATCAACAATTAGATGATGCTTGGGATTCTACAGAAGGAAATGCGGATGATCCAGAACTTCGTGAAATGGTTTCCAAAACTATGGATCAGTATGAAGGAGAAGATTGGAATAAAGTGGAGGCTTTCTTAAAGAAAGTGTTGCCATCAAACATCCCTGTATATAGAGTTAAGAATGTTTTAAGATCTACTAATGGTAAGCAGGCCTGGGGTATGTTTAGCCAAGGGGCAATCTATGTTTATAGAAATGCAGAAGTGGGTACAGCTTATCATGAAGTGTTTGAGGCTATTTGGAAAATGTTTACTGATCCAAAAGAACAGGCTCTTATACTTTCAGAGTTTAAAAATCGTCCTGGTTCTTTTGTAGATAGAGTGTTAGGTAAGACAATTAAATATTCTGAAGCCACTCCTCAACAAGCTAAAGAAGAACTAGCAGAAGAATTTAGAGCATATATTAATAATGGAATTCTTCCCACCACAAAGGTGGAAGGTCAGTCTTTGATTTCTAGATTGTTCAAAGAACTTGTAGCTTTTATTAAGAACTTCTTCACTGGAGATAGTGCATCTAATAATACTAAACAACTATTTGAGAGAATTGGTTCAGGGTATTACAAAACATTCATCCCTGAGGAGTCTACACTATCTTTTGCTAAAGATGGAATCATTGACATAGAGAACGCTGAAATAGTTTTAGGTTCAGAACTTAGTGAAATACCTGGACTTACTAATTCTCAGATACATGAGATTATGCAGCATATGACTTTTCTCACTCTAGGTTATTTGCAGAGAGATGATCAAAGTCTTTTTGCAGTGACCCCTATTAATAAGACAGAACTTTATGGTAAAATACAAGCTAACTTAAGAGAAAAGATTAAAGGCTTGTCTAATATTGCACAAGCTGAAGCTGAAAAAGATGCTTCTAAAAAAGCTTCTGCAGACAAAGAAACTGCTAAGTACAAATCTTTATTTAACTCTATTATATTAAATTGGGAAGAACTTCTAAAAACCCATGAGATCTATCTTAAGAAATATGATGTAGAGTTTGATGATAATGATAGTATAAACCTTAATGATCCAGATAAAACTGGTAAAGGAGAATATGATGGTGCTGATAAGATTGACCACTTTAGAAAACTTAATAGTGCTACTAAGTTATTATTATCTACACTTCCTGTACTTAATCAAGATGGGAAGCCTAAACCTACATCTATAGGGGGTGTACAACTAATACCTCTAAGCGAAGCATGGGTGTCTGTAATGAGTAATGTTCATGATGCATTATCTACAGATGATATGCTTGAAAAGCTTAGGACTATGGCTAAAGAAGACCCTAACTATGAAACTCTATTTAAAAGGCTGACGAAGGTGAGTTCTTCTGATGAGATTGATTGGTCTTTACTAAAAAGACATGATGTACAATTAATAGCTGCATTTAGTACTGCCTTTAACAAACAAAATCCTGATGTTAAAATGTTAAACATTTTAGCAAACGAAGATGTGCAAGTGGGGGATTCTAACCTAAGCACTGCTACTAGACAAATTGAGTCTAGATTTATTAATGGTTTGAGGGCATTATTTAACAATCCTAAAAATCCTTATTTTGAATACAACACTAAGCAAAAGGCTTATATAGCTAAGGAAAAAGCTTTCAATGGTGTAAAGATTAATACTCTGGAAGAAAAGGTTAAATTTTTAGCCTCTCTGGGTATTGAGTTTGATGCTTCAGATATTAGAGACTTAGAGATAACCAATCCTAGTTTGTTTGAGAAGTTTAATATAGCTACCACTGGTATTAAAACCAGTATGACTGAAAGAAAAAAAATCGCTACTATTGGTGGCAGGGCTTTAGATATTAACAGCAGACTTCTCACTTTAGCTTCTATTAAAGCTAAGATTGAAAACCCAGACTTTGCCAGTACTTTCTATGCTATTAATGGAGAGAAGAGTCAAACCTTTATTGGTACCAATCCTAGTTCTGATTTATACAAGGCTTTGTCTGCATATCCTACTTATGAGTCTTTGAAAGATAGTCCTCAATACAGTTATTTGTATACAGATTCTTTTGCTCAAAACTCTGTTCTTCTGAACTCCATTTTCAATATTGATCCAGAAACAAAAACAGGATCAAAAAGAACTGGAGGAGATGTAGATCAACTATTAAAACCTGCTGCTGCTGATGGTACGAATGATCAGGGTAAGGGTAAGAAGAAGGCTTCTAGTTCTTTAAACTTTAAAGAACGTATGGTGCAAGAGATAAATATGAATTTAGATGGCTACTACTACAATCTTGTAGCAGGAGATGCCTCTAGAGAATATATGACTTACATGGGTAATCCTATTACTAAAGAAGATATGAGAATGGGCTATACCCAAATTCATAATATATTTAGAGGATACTTAATTGATGAGATTAATCTTGTAAGAGAAAAACGTCCTGTTGCTAAGAAGAGAAAGAATAGTGAGTTAAGATTTATGCAAGCTATTCTTGGAGAGGAATTATCTAAAACTGTTCTTTCAGATAAAACTATTTCACCAGAAGAAATCTATAATAAGTATAAATCTAAAATAGACTCTGCTGTTGAAAAATTTATTAAAACAGAGTCTGAAAAGGTATATGATGTATTAGAGAAGTATAGTATTATTTCTAAATCAGATGATGGAGAAACTCATAATGTAGAAAGTTTGGCATTTGCCCAAAATGGAATAATCTCCAATGCAAATTTAGACTTAGCTCTATCTACACTCACTGCTAATTACATTATTAATAATATTGAATTCCATAAAGTATTATACTCTGATCCATATCAATATTCAGAGGAGTTAAAACGTATCAAGAACTTCTTGTCACCTAGGCAAGCTATCATTAATAATTCTCCTGAAATGAACTCTGTTATGAATAGAGTTTGGAATGAAGGATATGAGCCTGGAGATATTGGTTATACAGATTTTACTCAAGATCATTTTACATCCACCACTTTAGAAGATGTTCAAGGAGTTATTGATCTTCCAGACTATGAGCCTTGGGATGAAGGAGATGGTGGTGGTATGATTTCTATGAAAGCTTATCGTAATTTAAGAATACGTGCTAGTAATTGGAATGATATGGAAGAACTTCAGTATAGGTATGATGTAGCTTGGGAAAAAAGAGACAGGAAAATCCCTCTCTCTCAAGAAGAGATGGATCTGTTAGCAAAAAGAAATCCTGGAGTTACTAGTACTTACACTGCTCAAAAGCCTATTGTTGCTGGTAACAAGGGTAATGGTAGACCTTACAATGATGTCATCTTAGATAAGTTTGCTTTATACCCTCTGTCTTATCGTGTGCAGAAAGAGATAGCTAAGAATGGTGGAAGAGCTTCTTCCAATCTTTTAAAGCTCTATGATAAAATGCAACTAGAGAATATAGACTATGTTGTATTTAACACTGCTAGAAAGGTGGGAGCAGAATCTCCTAATCCATTCTATGATGCAGATGGTAAATTTAATACAACTCCATATAAAGGGAAGATAAAAGTGCCTTTTGCAATTATGAGTATTCAATCTGATGTGCCTTCAAAAGAAGAACCTTTTGTTACTAGAGGATCTCAGGTGACCAAACTTGTAACTATGGACTTCATGAATGCAGGAGTACCTATAGATTATGAGAAAGGATATGATGAATGGAGCAAGTTGTCCAATGAAGAAAGAAGAACTACATCCCCACTGTTTAGAGAGATTCAAGATAATCAAATGCTTCTTGAAGAAATGACAGAGATGGGATATCAAACTCTTCTTAACAAATTAGGCATAGAAGAAAAGGATGACACCTATGTTATAGTGGATAAGTCTAAAGCTGGAAAAGCTCTTAATGATGAAATCTTAAGAAGAGAGGTGAACTCAAACATTGTTCAAGCCTTAAAAGATTTCTTAAGTGACAAATCTGCACTAGAAGCCACCCCTGCTTACAGCCAAATTAAAAGTATTCTTTACTCATTAGTAGATAAGTATATTGTTTCTCCTAAGATTTCTGGAGGCTTAAAGGTGCAAATTCCTTCTACAGGTCTTGAAGAAATAAGAGCTGAAAAAACTTCTATCAATGGTAAAGAGGGATACACTTCTGATGTATTGAAGTTTTATGAGAAAGATGGTAAACGTGTAGCAGAGATTATGGTGGGCAGATGGTTTAATACTAATATGTCTGATGAGAAACTTCTTGAATACTTAAATAACACTCCTGAAGGACAAAAGATTTTATCTGGAATTGCATTCCGTATTCCTACACAGAAACAAAACTCAATTGATTCTTTTGTAATTAAACAATTCTTACCAAAAGAATTTGGAGATTCTGTTGTAGTTCCTTCTGCTCTTGTTAGAAAAGTGGGATCTGACTTTGATATTGACAAGTTGAGTATCTACTTTAAGAATGTCTACACCACTGCTAAAGGAGATCTTAAGATAGTTCCTTATTTTGGAATAGGGGATCAGGCTAAACAAAAGATTAAAGATCTTATTATAAAAGAGGATATTGAATATGTTCTTCTAGGAGAAAGAAATAAAGATCTTGATAAGATTGAGGATGACTATGATGTTCTTGCAGATAGAATGTACAGAAAGTCTTTAGAGAATGCTTACATTCAATCTCTTCAGAATTTAGTATCGAGTGAAGCAAATTATGAACAACTAATTAAACCCAATTCTGCAAAGCAACTAAAAGATCTTGCAGATAATATTACTAAAAAGCTAGGAGAAAAAACTTTTGAAAGTGATGCTGTAGGTAATATGTTGGATAGAACATTCATGGATACTTTAAGACATGCATTTGTTAGAGGTAAGTATGCAATTGGTATTGCGGCTGTGGCTCAGACAAACCATTCCTTAAATCAAAGACAACCTATTTATATTGATGAGTCTAGATTTGCAAATTTAGATAAACAAGATAAATTCTGGTTGACAGGAGGCTCTATGAATCCAGTAGATATGACTATTAAACTTCCTGAATATAATAAGATGAAAATCAACGGTAAGGAAGTACCCACTTTATCTATGATTAAAAATGCTGAAAGAAGTAAAAAATATCCAAAAGGACAACATATTTCTGATATTATTGGTCAATTCATTGATGGATATGTGGACATTTCAAAGGGTCCTTGGATCATGCAACTTGGAGCCAAGCCTAATGTAGCTTCTACGTTTTTATTCTTAGTTAAGTTGGGAGTGCCAATAGATACAGTGGCTTTCTTTATGAACCAGCCTATCATTCTAGACTACCTACAATCAATAGAGAATGCAGGGTATTCCTACCTATTTATAGACTCATTTGTAGAAGCAGCTCAAGAGAAGTATAAAACTTCCACTCCTCTTCCCAATCAACTACCAAGTACTATTAAACTAGGAGAACTTGTAGGTGCCAAGGAATTTACCCCTGAAGACAAAGCTGTTCAACAAGTGGCTTTAACTGAATTCTTGAAATATGCCAAGATGTCTGAACAGTTGCTTTACGTAACTCAAGGAACCAACTATGATACAGCCAGTCTTGGAGACCCTTTCTTGGTATTTAAAAAATCAGAACAGTTAGAAAGAGCTAAGAAATCTATCATTTCTTCTGCAGATTTTCTATTAGAAAACTCCTTTATTAGAAAGACTGTAGATAGGGTGGAAAAGATGAGAAGTGCTTTAGGTGATACCATTTTCTTATCTGATAGAGGTAAAGTGAGACAAGTTCTAGAAGACGTATTAAGCCCTTACACTTTGACTACTAATGATAGAGACTTCTTAAAGATTTCAAGAAAAGCTGTTAATGACTTCTTTGATTGGGCAGTACAACTTACAGATGAAAGAAATCAATTTCTTAAACTTATATTATTATCAGATGACAATGCTCCTACACAAATTACTAATCTAAAAAATGATATAGCACAAGATCCCACCCATCCTCTATATGATAATCATATTATTGGTAAGAAAGGTATCTTAGTACTAAAATCATCAGATAGACCAGGTAGAGCCAACAACCTATCTATAGATAATAAAGACAATAAGATTTATGATCAAGATCAAATCATATACTCTTTTAGGGAGATGAGAAATTATTTTATTTCTATAGGGGATCTAAAAACCTACAAAAAGATTGTAGCAGTGTCTATTCTACAATCAGGGCTTTCAGTTACACCTTATTCATTTACATCCCTTCTTCCATATGAAGATTTCCAAGATGTATATGGAGATGTAATAAATAGTTTAGAAGAACGTACAGATATTGACTTAATGGATTACTACAAGCTCAATGTTCTTCAAAGAAATAACTGGTCTGATAATACAATTGTTCCTCATGAAAAGGCTAGAGGAGGGATAAGTGCTTCGGGAAGATGGTATTACAATATGCCAATGGTATCTTTTAAAGATACAATCAAAACAGCCATTGCAAATGGACAAATACCACAGCTTATAAAACTATCTACACGTTCTAGAGCTACACAATCAGATGCAATTGTATACACTTGGGAAGCAAATCTTAGTAAGAAAGAAAAACAGGAAATGCGTAAGATAAGAGACTATTCTTTCATTAAAAGAGGATTATTTGTTAAAGTGTATAATGATGATTTAAAAACTGATCCTGTAGTCCTTAGAGAGAAACAATATGAAAATTTTGTTTACAAAATGGTAAATGCTTGGGGAGATGGATTTAGGGCTAATGAATTCTATGACACAGAAAGACCTTCTGTATTTGACAATGATTTCATTCCTGTACAAAAAGGTTCTTACATTAAACAATACAACTTCTTTGGGGATGTATTAGAAGAAACTATTTACACTTCTCCAGAAAGAACTGATGCAGAAATTAGGAAATTTCTACCAACTTCCATACCTTTGCAAGAAGCACCTATTCAAGAATCTCCAAATATGACAGAGTTTAATAAACTTCCTTCTAAATCAGAAGTTCCTACAATGACATATTCTGGTATTGGTAGTAGAGAAACTCCTAAAGAGACTTTGAATCAAATGACAGAAGTTGCAAAAGAACTAGAGTCTAAAGGATATACACTTAACACAGGAGTTACATTCCGTGGTGGAGAAGAGGGTGCTGATGCAGCATTTTCTAAAGGAACAAATAAAAAGAATTTGTTCTCTCCTGAGAAACAAGGAAGTAGACCTAAAGAACAAAACATTGCTAGAGAGTTGCATCCTAATCCAGGAGCATTATCTCCAGGAGCTCTTAAACTAATGGCTAGAAATACAAATCAAATATTTGGTGATAATCTTAATACTCCTGTGGACTTTGTTTTATTCTATGCACAAGAAACATCAGGTATTAGACCTAAAGGTGGAACTGGACAAGCTGTAGAGATGGCTAGAAGAAAAGGTATTCCTGCAATTAATATGGCTGACTCAAATTGGAGAGAACAATTAAATGATGCTCTTCAAACTTCTCAACCATCTTCAGAAACAGATAAAGATTGGACATCAGAAACTAACGAATCACAAGACCCATTTGAATGTTAATATATGGCAAGTAGTTGCGAATTTAAAACAGCAGAAGCTTCTACAAAAGCTTGGATGCGTACTAGAAATATTATAGATAAATTTCTTAATATTCTAGACTTGAATGCTTTTAGAAAATATAACACTATATTTTCTGACAGAGCTAAAGAAAGGTATGGAGTACAGGAAAGACTATTCTCTGAAGAGAACAACAATACAAAAGCTGTTCCTAATAAGAGAGCCTTCAAAGCTATTGACAATGCCAAGGGTATAAATTACCAAATAGAAAATGTAGAAACTTCTCAAGCTGCACCAGAAGTGGTTGCTAGGATGAAAGAAGTGGCTACTAAAATGGGTGTTAGTCTTCAAGATCTTTCTGACTATTTAAAGGGTAATCCTGACATACCTTCTACAGGAATTAATGCTGTTGCAGATCTAGCCCAAAAAACTATTGCCATTGCTACAGGTAAAGAAGGAGAAGCTATTACAGAAGAAGTGGTCCATATAGCTACAGCTATGATTGAACAAACTTCTCCTGAAATAATCACCACTCTAATATCTAAGATTGATAAGTTCAAGATATACAAAGTTGTCTTGGATAAGTATAGCAAGTTAAAAGCTTATCAACTTCCTAATGGTAAACCAAACATTCGTAAGATTAAGAAAGAAGCTGTAGATAAACTCATAGCAGAACTCATTATTAATGATGGTCAGAATCCAGATCAGTTTCCTGAACTTAGACAAGAAGAAAATGTTAATCAAGTACGTTCATGGTGGACTAGTATCCTAGATTTTATTAAGAGTCTTTATAGAAAGGCAAATATTGATTTGTTTAAGGATGTAGCTTCTCAAATTGTAGCAGGAGAAATAGGGCCTGTCACTGATGTAATAGGTGATGAAGTATTTTTCCAAGTGCAGGAAAATCCTTTAGTAGATCAAATGTACAACACTATTCTGGAAAAGGATGCAGATTTAGTATTAAATGATGCAGACCCAAAGGATAGACATTATATGTACAAGGCAATTAGAGTGCTTAAATCAGTTACACAAAAGATTAAAGAAGCTTATAAAGGCCCTGAAAGAACTGAAGAGCAAAAGAAGGTGGATGAGCAAAAGAGAGATTGGGGTTTAGATGGACATAGATATCTTGAGAAATACATTAGTAATGTATTAATTGATGAGAATGGATATAAAAGACCTACACCTGTATCTGGTGAAGTCATTCCTACATCTCTATCTAAAGATATTGTAGATAAAGTGGAGAGGTTTGCTGTAGAGCTTATAAACTCTTATGCTCCTGGTACTAGGTTTATACTTGAGAAGATGGTGATCAATGAAAAAGTGAAAGGACTTCTTGCTTCTACTGTGGACTTTATGGCTATAGAGCCTATTACAAAAGCTGATGGCACATCAGATATTAAAGTGGATATTCTAGATTGGAAGTTTAGTAGTATAGACAAACGTAGAGAAGAAGATGTTCCTTGGTTCAAGCAGAAAGAATGGAAAGAGCAGATGGGGGAATATACCAAAATCTTATACAACTATGGACTAAAGCCTAATCAACTTAGGAAAGCCAGAATGATTCCTTTCATAGTTAATTATGAAAACTCTATTCCTAATGATAGAAAAAGTCCTTTAATTGCTAAATCTGTAGAGATTGGTAAATTAGATAGTCTTAAAGAAACCACTCTATATCTTCTACCTGTACCTGTAAATAGTGAATCTACTGGTAATGAAAAGGTGGATTCCTTATTGAGTGCAATGAGGACAGAGTATGATAAGCTGCAAAGTCAGTATGTACCTGCAGAACAGCAAATGGCAAAAAGACTAAGGCTTTCTGAATACAGTAAAGCTATCAGACAGCTACATGTTAAGTTGGACTTTGAACCTCTTGTAAACGTTGGTAAAACATTTATTAAAAATGCCAGACTTGCAATAGACAATATCAAGAAAACTAAGTTTTCAGATCTTTCTAAAGAAGAAATAGAAATAAAACTTAAAGAACTTATTTCCTACCAAAATAGTGCAGATAAGTTTAGTGCCTTAGATGTTGTATTCCTATCTGTGTTTCCTAAAGAAGGACTTAGTGTTGAAGATAAAAAAGTGTTATCTTCTTTAGAGGATATATCCACTTTTACTAAAAGGATGGACAATGAAATCTTAGAGCTACAGAGAGAGTTTGCTGTGGAATTTGCTCAAAGACAAGGAGTTACAACAGAAGCAGATAAGATGACTGCACTAGCTGCTGAGGCAGAAGTGTCTATGCTAGAAAAAAACTTTATTGAAGGTTCTAAGCTTTCTCCAAAGCTTATTAAGGCTGCGTCTAATTTAGTTATTAATGTACGCAGCGAGGTGGATATAATTCTATCCAAAGCTGTAGGAGAGTTTGAAAAAATATTATTACCACTAGAAAAAGAAGCAAGAGCTAAAGGTAAAAAAGCTTTTGACATGATTGGTACAGTGACTAATGGTAAATTAAAACTTATAAAAAAAATTGATCCAACTTTTTGGGAGGCTATTAATAAAGCTAAAAAAGTTAGAGATAAAGAGTTTTTGATAAAAAATATAGATCTTGAAGAGTACAATAAGTTATCTGAAGAAGCTATTAAAAAGGGGATGGATGAAATTAATCGTACACAATTTTCTTCTGACCCAGAGGCAGACGCAGGACAAAAAGCTTATAGAATTAAAAAACTCAAAGATTCTCTAGAAATAAATAGCTCTTCCTTCAATGGTTATGAAGACTTCACCTTTAGTTATCTATTTAACAGAACTATGAAAGAGGAAGGTCATTACTCTCAGGAGTATGAAGAAATGCGTAAGAGTGATGCTGCATTAGCTGTATGGAATTTCTTCACAGCTCTAAACCAGAAAGCTAAAAACTTGGGTTATTTGGAAAAAGAAGGATCTTCATTCTTCCCTCTAATAGAGGCCACCACTCTTGAAAAGTTTGGTCAAAGAGGAGATTTCTTTGCACAGTCTTCTGACTTCTTTAAAGAACTTTACACAGCACAGGTGGATGAAGAACAGGGTTTTGGTGTGAAAGATAAGGAGACAGGTAAAATTGTAAAACAAATCCCTAGATACTTTAAGAGATCAGAAAAAGCTGCAGACCAGCTTTCCAGAGATTTGAATAAAGTGGGTATACTATGGATGAAATCTTTGTTAAACTATGAGGCTTCTAAAAACATGGAAAACACTCTTCTCACTTTACAAGCTGTAGAGAAAGCTAAAGGAAGCCTTGTTTTAGATGAAAACAATAATGTAATATTTGAAGGAGGGAAACCAAGAGTTAATGAAGCCACTAATAAAAACGCAGACATTTTAGAAACTATTATTGATGACGATCTTTATGGTATTAAAGAGAATCTAAACTCTCTTGGTAACATCCAACTTACATCCTTTGTAGGTAAACTATCTAAGGATCAAGAGGCTGTAGAGAAAAGAGTGGTGTCTAGTAAGAAAGCATTAAAAAATGCTGATACATTAGTTAGAGCTCTTGCTGTGGGTTTAAAGCCACTTATTGCTATTGCCAACTGGGCAGGATATAACTTCCAAGCATTAATCAATGGGGGTAATATGTACAACTACAAAGAGTTTATGAAGAACCATGTAAAGGTGGTGGCAGGTCTCTCGACTAAAGAGAAAGCTCTTATTAACATCTTTGTGCCTCTAAACGAAGATATTGCTGGAGAAAAAATAAAAGAACTAGCAGGAAAAAAATCTTTCCTAGACTTTATAGGCTCCTGGACATTTACAGATGTAATGATGTCTACTAACTCTTTTCCTGAAAAAAGACTACAACTTACAAATGCTTTAAGTTTTTTAGATAACTCTATGGTTGTAGATGGTAAAATAATTAATATTAGACAGCATTTAAGAGCACAAGATAGACTAGCTAGGGAAAAACTTTCAGTTCCAGAACGTAAAGAGTTAGAAAAATCTTTTGAGAAAAGAGTGTTAGAATTAAAAGACAAGTCTGCATTAATACATATAGTAGAAGTTAATGAAGATGGAGCTTCTATTCCTGGAGTTAGTACACAGGAGCTTGCTAAATATCGTACAAAGATTGTAGAATTTGGAAGAAAGTTGAATGGACAGATGAGTGAGAGTAATAAAGCAGGGTACAGAAGAGATAGTATATTTAGTTCTTTCATGATGTTTAAACACTGGATTCCTAAACAAGTATATGTACGTACTGGAGATATTAAAAAAGATGTAGAGCTGGGAGAGTGGGAATATGGTAGAGCTAGGGTATTCTTTAAGACATGGATTGCTTTATGTAATTGGAATGTCAATAAAATGATTCAAATCTCTAATGGTAGTGTTGAAGGTCTTGCTTTACTAGAAGAACTTTTAGCATCTAAAAAACAAGATTATTTTGAGAAAACAGGACAGGAACTGCAAATAACTCAGGAAGAATTTAACGATCTTATTAGAACTCAAATAAGTAATCAAATGAAAGAGTTTGGTGTTCTATTTGGTATGCTTGGATTATTAGTTGCAGCCAAAGCAGCAGAACCTCCTGAAGATGCTACAGATCTTGAAAAAAATAGATATAAATTCTGGGCTAAAATGATTAACAAAATCTCAGATGAGATTAGTTTTTATTACAATCCAGCATCAGCAGACTCTATTACTAGAGGATCTTTAATACCTGCACTAGGTCTTGGTAGTAAAATTTTTACATTTGGAGAAGCCTTTAGTAAAGAGGTGGCTGGATATGTTATTGATGACCCAGAGATGATTGACAAAAACTATCCTATCAAATACTTTCTGAACATGATTCCTATAGGAGCTCAATTACAAACAGAGGTTCTTCCTTATCTAAACCCAGAACTAGCTAAAGAATTAGGCATTAGAGTTACAACCCAATCAAGGCAGAGATGATAGCTATATTATGTCAACTATATACATATAAACAATCAATTATACATTTAAAATAAATAAATTTGCATATTATGAGAACTGCTGCTATATGTCCTACATGTGCTACATACGAGAATGCTCTATGTATCCTTTATAATGGAGAATATCTTGTTAATACAGATATTGAACCATTAGATTCTGTTGAGACAGCAATTATTAAAATCAATAACAATCTTGTTCCTATAACAGGAATAATAGCTCCTACAAACAGTGCTGTTTACATTGGTCAACTATATGTAAATACAGCAGCTCCTGCATTATACTATGCTAAATCTATAGGCAGTGGTGCTGCTGATTGGGTTGCTCTTTAGTTAATATAAAAACTTTATAAAATGAATGTACTTTGTCAAGCCACGCCTTGTCCTGTCATATTAAATGCTCTTTGTGTACATTACGAAGGAGCTAATTTAGTATATACAGGAATTAATACTAATGATAATCTTCAAGTAGCTCTTGAAAAAATTGATGAGGCTATTGGAAACATTGCTGTTGGTACTAGTGGCACTTCTGGAACTAGTGGTGTGGGTACTGCTGGTACATCTGGCACTTCTGGTACATCAGGTACGAGTGGAGCTATTGGATCTACAGGAACAAGTGGAACGAGTGGTACGAGTGGAACTAGGGGTACATCTGGTACCACTGGGACAAGTGGAACATCTGGCTCTTCTGGTACTAGTAGTACAAGTGGCTCTAGTGGAACAACAGGAACTTCAGGTACATCTGGACAAGATGGTGCATTAGCTATTTGGCGTTTTAATGATGATACAAACACTTCTACAGATCCTGGAAGTGGATATTTTAAAATCAATAATATCTGGACAGCAGTTACTACACAGATATCAATTGATGACTTTTCATATAGTCCATTAATATTATTTTCTGGGTTTTTAAACACAGTGGGTGTAGGGGCTATAATTAGATTAGTAAAGATGACTGATCCTTCAACATTTAAAGTGCTTGAAGTTACAGCTGTTCTTCCTTTTCAACCAGGATTTGAAACATATGATGTTTTACAACTTGCATCTGCAGGACCAGATCCTTTACTTGATGATGAGTTTCTTATTGATTTTGTAGGTTCTCCTGGTACAAGTGGTTCATCAGGTAGTTCTGGAACTAGTGGCACCACTGGAACAAGTGGGTCTTCTGGAACAAGTGGAACTACAGGTACAAGTGGAACAACAGGATCTAGTGGTACTAGTGGGACAAGTGGTACTAGTGGTACTACAGGCACCAGTGGTACTACAGGAACCTCTGGAACAAGTGGTACTAATGGATCTGCAGGTACTAGTGGAACCACTGGTGTTGATGGTTCAAGTGGTACTTCAGGTTCTTCTGGATCTAGTTCCTCTTCAGGTTCTAGTGGAACTAGTGGGTCATCAGGTACATCAGGTACTAATGGTATAAGTAGTGGTAGAACTTTTTTCTTTAACTACTCTCAAGCTTCTGGTGTTGCTCCTTATAAGGTGGTGAGTGATGTTCCTTCTGGAGCAGCAGAACAAACAAATTCTGTAGTCACTTCAGGAACCACACCTGTACTTATAGCATCTTTCTTAACACCATCATTAAACATATCATTGCTTCCTGCAGGTGTACAAAGATTCTATATACATATATTAAAAGGAGCAATTACAGATGTTGTTGATGTCTATGCTGAAATTATATTAGCTGATTCAGCAGGAACACCTATTTCTCCAGCATTTCCAACAAGTGTTGCTTCTGTAGGATGGGTGAATGCATTGACACCTGTAGAAAATATTGTAGATTTAGTCACTGCTTCTTCCCCATTAGCTCTTACAGATAGAGCTATAGTTAACATCTATGTACTAAGTGATCCATTAGGAGTGTACAATGCTACATTCTATACAGAAGGATCTCCTAATTATTCTTATATAATCACATCTATTGGAGCTGCTTCTGGTACAAGTGGAAGTAGTGGAACATCTGGAATTAATGGAACTAGTGGATCCTCTGGTTCTTCTGGATCTTCAAGCTCTAGTGGTTCTTCTGGAACATCGGGTACATCAGCAACTGATGGAACATCAGGTACTAGTGGTACTGATGGTACTAATGGAACCTCTGGAACTACAGGAACCAGTGGATCTTCTGGCACCTCTGGAACCTCTGGTACATCTGGAACAACAGGTACTTCAGGAACAACAGGCTCATCAGGTACTAGTGGTACAACAGGAACAAGTGGCACATCAGGAATTGATGGCACAAGTGGTATTAATGGATCGTCAGGTTCTTCTGGTTCCTCTGGCACATCAGGAAGCTCTGGATCTTCTGGAACTAGTGGTAGCTCTGGTACTAGTGGAACGTCTGGTGTTAGTGCAATTTTTGCAGGAACATCTATTGATTGTATTGTATTTCCTTTAGCTGAATGTACAACTACAACTACAACAACTACCACTCCTCCAACAACTACAACTACAACAACAGCTCCTCTTCCTCCAGGAGTGTATGCTCATTCAGTAAGATTAAATAATTCTATAGGAGGAATCTGTGTAGAACCAATTGTAACAATTTATTCTACTACTGTATCATTAAATATTAGTGATTATATATATTATGATAGTGCTCTCACCACTTCTGTGACAGGATACACTTTTATGAGTGATACAGGAGGTTCTGGACTTATTTATATTCTACAGAATGGGCTTGGATTCATTATAGCATCTACAGGAAGTTATTGCCCCCCAAGTACAGTGTATGCTTATCCAGTAAAATTGTTGTCAAATACTTTTGCAATTTGTTCAGAGCCACTTGCACCAGTTTATTCCACTAGTGCAACATTTACCCCTGGTATTACTTTATATTACGAGAGTTATCTTACCAATCCTGTATCAGGATATGATTATGTAGTTGATGCAACAGGGTCTCTAAACATTTATAACTTAAATAATGTAACAGGAGTGGTTGGAGCAGACACAACACTTGATTGCTCTTCTTGTAGTGAATTTTATGTGGTTCCTAGTGCTGGAGAATTATCAGCTTCAGATGATGGATTTATATATTTCCAATTTACTAGTTGTTATGGAGTGCCTACAACAACATCCCTCAATAGTCCTGCTACTTTTTGTGTTCAATCACCTTTTTCAATATTTTTATTTTATTATCTTGGTGGAAATCCAACACAATGTATAACTAGTACTTATACAAATACATCAGTGCCTTGTTAATAAACACATTTGTATTAGACACCACATTTGATTGTTAAATGTCTTATACATCTATAAAAAAATTATTTTTAAATAAAATTATAAAATGAGTTGCATACCTTCCCCATATTGTGATATTTCAATAACTGTAACTTCAGGGTTGTCTTACATCACTGGTGATTTCATCACTCTGTATTGTTCTAATTGTAATTATATATCTGGACAAGTAGTTTCTTACAATATTGGTACTGGAGCATTAGTTTTCACACCTATTTCTTATGAAGGAACAGGCACTTGTTGTGATTGGACAATTAATTTATCAGGAGCTACAGGAACTTCTGGAACCACTGGTACCAGTGGTACGTCAGGTACAACAGGCACTAGTGGAACTTCAGGGATAGATGGTACGTCTGGAACAAGTGGTGGCACTGGTTCTAGTGGGTCTGCAGGTACAAGTGGGACAAGTGGAATCACTCCTGATCCTAATGCAAGAAACGAAACTACATTTACAGCAACAGCAGGACAAACAGTATTTGCTGTAACATATAATGTAGGACAAGTGGATGTTTATTATAATGGATCAAAACTTGCTCCAGCAGAATTTACAGCAACCAGTGGTACAAGTATAACATTAGCCACTCCTTGTTTATTAGGTGATATAGTGGATGTAGTGGCGTATGTAACAGGTGTAACAGGTACGAGTGGTACATCAGGCACAAGTGGATCTTCTGGATCTTCAGGAACAACTGGAACATCAGGAAGTAGTGGAATAACACCTGTAAATCAAATAACAGGAACAGGTACAACAAACACTCTACCTAAGTTTACAGGTGCAAGTACAATAGGAGATAGTGCTATTACTGATGATGGAACAACTGTTACTTTGGTGAGCAGAGCCTTATCAGGAACAAGTGCTACGTTTTCAACATCATTATCTGGCAACGCTGGGTTTATAGCCACAAACACCTCTGCAACAGGATATGGTGGATATATAAGAGGTGGTGTCGGAACAAATTATGCTCTTTATGTAACAGAATATACAGGAGCTAATACATTAATGGCTGTTTTAGGAAATGGTAACGTAGGTATAGGAACAACAAGTCCTGATAGTAAACTACACATTATAAGTGATGCTTCTGCTGCAACAAATAATTATGCACTTAGATTACAAAATACAACAACAGCATCAGATTCAAGAGTAGGAATAGCTTTTTTAGATAATTCAAATACTGGAGGCAGTGCTTCAGGTGCATCAATACAGGTTTCAAATAACGGAGTTGATGGTACAGGAAATTTATTATTTGGCACTTTGTTAAATGGTACTAATACCGAACGTATGCGTATCACATCAGGTGGTAACGT
>Ga0208089_1000066_pt1 | contig 26091 bp, 25 predicted proteins | sample LakMenEpi29Jun12_FD_150744 | JGI IMG/M metagenome (GOLD analysis project Ga0208089, IMG submission 150744) | Freshwater microbial communities from Lake Mendota, WI - 29JUN2012 deep hole epilimnion (SPAdes) | ecosystem: Environmental > Aquatic > Freshwater > Lake > Epilimnion/Euphotic zone ... | reverse complement strand
CACCAGACTTTGGAGCGGTAGTTCAGTTGGTTAGAATACCGGCCTGTCACGCCGGTGGTCGCGGGTTCGAGTCCCGTCCGCTCCGCCAAACACTCAAAAAAGCCGAACTTTTATAGTTCGGCTTTTTTATTTTCAGCTATGCGCTAACTGTTCTCATCTTGCACCTTATCTCCCCACGTGCATAATAAAGAATATTCACACAATTTTAACTCTTAAGGTAATGCTTATGGCCGTTGGACAACCTCATTTTCCGCTCATGCCACCTATTTCAGGCGTGCAATTAGGCACTAGTTGCGCGGGCATAAAACAAACATTGAGAGATGATTTACTTATTTTTGAGGCGGCTGAAGGTGCGACTTGCGCAGCTGTCTTCACCCAAAACGCTTTCTGCGCAGCTCCCGTTATTGTTGCCAAAAACCACCTCCCCCAATCTCCACGCTGGCTAATTATCAATTCAGGAAATGCAAACGCAGGCACTGGAGAACAAGGGATGCGCGATGCTATGCAAACCTGCCAAGATTTAGCGAATATGACTGGCGGTAATATGGCGCAAGTATTACCGTTTTCAACAGGTGTCATTGGTCAAGCGTTGCCTATTGATAAAATTACCAGTGCGCTGCCGAGTACACTCATGAATCTTACTGAAGATAATTGGCAAAAAGCGGCGCTTGCCATTATGACGACTGATACCTTTCCAAAAGGGGTATCAAAGACGATTGATTTAAACGGCCATAAAATTACCATTAACGGCATTTCAAAAGGCGCGGGCATGATTCAGCCTAACATGGCAACCATGCTGGGATTTATCGCCACAGATGCCAAAATTAGCCACGAATTACTGCAAAACTGTTTACTAGATGCAGCGGAACTCTCATTTAATCGTATTACCGTCGATGGCGATACATCCACTAACGATGCTTGTGTCATTCTTGCCAGTGGTGCAACACATGCACCAGAAATTCTAGAGGATACGCACGAATACGACATCTTCTACCAAGCGATATTAAAAGTATGCCAAGAGCTTGCCGAATTGATTATTCGAGATGGCGAAGGCGCGACGAAATTGATTCGCATTGAAGTCAGTGAAGCAGCAAATATTCAAGAAGCGGTGCAAGTAGCCAAAACCATTGCACATTCCCCTCTCGTCAAAACCGCCTTCTTTGCCAGCGATCCCAATTGGGGGCGAATTCTTGCTGCAGTAGGCCGTGCAGGCGTTGTGAATATGAATTTAGAAGCCATTCGAATTTATTTGGATGATGTTTGTATTGTGCGCGAAGGTGGCCGAGCAGACGATTACACAGAAGAAGCTGGACAAGCCGTTATGGATCAAACGGAAATTAAAATCAGTGTCAAACTCGGACGCGGCAGCATCAAACAAACCGTGTTAACCTGTGATTTTTCCTACGACTATGTAAAAATCAACGCAGAATATCGCACTTAATATTTGAAGCACAAAAAAAGCCTCACTGAGAAGCTGTCAGTGAGGCTTTTAATTTATTCGCTATTTGTGACAGGATTAAAACGGAATGTCATCATCGTAAGGCGCATTAAAACTATCTGCGGGTTTATTGGCAACTGGCTGAGGTGAATAATGTTGAGCAGGTTGAGGCGCATTATTTTGATAAGACTGTGGCGCGTAATTTGAAGCAGGAGCTGGGGCATTATATTGACCTGATTGCATAGGCGCAGGTGCTGAGGATTCATTGCGCTTTCCCACTAAATCCAAAATTGTCGCATTCAACTCCAAGCTAGATTTTGTTGAACCATCATTCGCCTTGTATTCACTCATAGTCAACTCACCTGAGACAAATACTTGCTGTCCTTTTTTCAAATAATCCTTTAAATTTCCTTCAGCGCGTTTCCCCCAAACCACAACACGCAACCAAACCGTTTGCTGACGATCACCAAAACCAACATTGTTGGCAACTGATACGTTCAACACCGCTTGCCCAGAAGGCAAATAACGTACTTCAGCGTCACGCCCTATCGTTCCTGTACACGAAAAAACATTACTCATTTTTATCCTCTTGATGGTTTTTTTAGCTTACTATTAAACTATGAAGCACTTAAAAAATAAAGGTGACTTCTTCAAAGGAATTTTTTATTCCAATGGACTCTAAGTCACATAAATTTCAGGACTACCTATTCTCACTAACGTAAATGTACTTTTACCTCTATTATCTTCGGCTTTCCAAAAGGTGTTACCAATTTGAACTTCTGTACCAATAAAAACGCCTCGATCAACCACAACACGCGCATTATCAATGACAGAGAAACTGTCCATCAACTCCTGTAATTCTAGTTTAGTTGCCTTAATATCAATCGTCAATTTACTTAATGCACGATGCAGCTTTGCCATTGTTTGTTCATTGCTTTTTTCAGGATGGTCATCTAGGAAAGCAAGAATCTTTTTAATATCTTTTTCCTCGGATTGTTTTGCGACCAAATCGTTCTTCATCTCCACTAAACGCTTTTGCATATAGGGATTGAGCCCCACTTGAAGATGCGTTTTAATACCTGACGATGCACCTACAATGACCGCCTTAATTTGCATTAATGCGCTGCTACTTCCTCCCATAATGGAAGACTTTTTACTGCCATTTTTACCACCTGCAAAAATTTTATTGCCCGCCATTAATTGTGAGTTCATTGCATATTTTGAAATGACAATATCAACGCCTGCTTCAATATGGAAATTTTCAGCAAATCCAATGACCACCGAATTGCGTGCAACAATTTTTCCTGTATTTTGTGCTTTTTCTTCTTCTGTTTGATCTTGCGCGCCTTGGGCACCATTTTTAATCTGAATATCAGCGTTAGCAAATAATTCACTATTTCCCGTCACACCGCCTTTAATATTCAAACTCCCCATGGATTTCACGCTGGCATTGATTACACTGCCTTCAATAACAATATCTTCAAGGGCGTAAACATTCATCCCTTCCGTCACATCCCCCTTAATGACAATCGCGCCATCAAAGCGAATATTTCCAGTTGAGAAATCAACCGTTTTTAGTGTCAAAATAGCTGAAACTGTCATGCCATTAGGCACCGCTACCGGCTGACCTGTGACCGACGATAATAACTGATTTTCATCATCAGGATTGATATAAACGCCTGTCATATCTTTTGAAAAAGGGGTATCTGCGCCCACTTTGGGCATGATGACCTCACCATAAATATCACACCCTTTTTTGCCCTCAATAGGTGGGGTACGTTGCATAACCACGGAATCTTTAAAAACAACCGGAATATCACCCAACTCACGATAATCCGCCATGCCATTTTCATCAATTTTAGGTTTACGCTCATGATTCATATCAGGCATCATGCTTTTGAATTGTGCGTCAATACCATCAACAGGATACATACCTTCTGCGATAACAACATCTGTACAAACTCCTTTTGCTATCAACTCTTCGAGCTGCTCTACAGGAACTAGGCCCCATGTCACCTCTTTATCTTTAATAGCCTTTTGAATCGCACCAATGGTTAACTCTTTTCCACCATAGTTAGGTGTAAGGGTCATCCTTGCCTTGAGTTTGTCATCAGATACAAGAATCTCACATTTTGCATCACGCTGTTCGCCAATTTCACATTCAAACGCTTCAGCCGTCGAGCTGTTATATCGAGAAAGTAATTCACCTAGCCCGAATTCACTTATAAATAAATGCGAAAAACCATGCTTCTCAATACGTCTATTTATCATATCGACAGTTAAATTATCTAACTTATCGCTACTTGGCGTAAATACAGCAAGCAGTTTGCGCCCACTTTTGCTTAGTTTAAATTCTAGGCCATTTTCAATTTCGTTATCGTTCATAGTCTTCGTCTTTATCTTATGGTTATCGTCATGACTGAATTTACTGCGATTGTAGAACTTGCCCTATTTAATAAGGGCGCATTTAGTGCAAATCAAGATAAATAGTTATATAAAATAATCAAAAACAATAATGGCTCTTTATCTTCAGGGTGACGTGATGTAGTTTAAAGACCCTTAATTGCTGTTAATAACCATGCCTGCTCAGCATGAATAACTCTATTATTCACGCTAAAGCACATATCCCATTTAATTACCTATTTGACTACTTTTTACCATTTAACTTAAAGCACCGCTTGTGGGTATGAACCTAAGCTTTTCAACATGGATATTTTTGTTTTCAGCGCATCCAAAGCCTGTGCAACGTTATCGTCTTCACTGTGCCCAGCAATATCGATAAAAAAAACATATTCCCAAAGTCCCTGCCTTGATGGACGTGATTCTATACTTAACATATCAACGCCTAATTGTGCAAAGGGTTCTAGCATAGCGTGCAATGCGCCCGATTTATTCGGTGTTGAAACGACTAATGTCGTTTTATCATGCCCTGTAGGTGTAGCAGTTTGCTTGCCAATAATAATAAAACGTGTGGTATTACTGGCATTATCTTCGATATTTGCCGCAAAAATTGGAAGATCATAAACTTGCGCTGCAATACTTCCAGCAATCGCTGCGGCATGCGGATTTTCTTTGACTAACTGCGCCGCTTGAGCGTTACTACTCACCGATGTTTGGTGCACATTGGGTAAATGCGCTTCAAGCCATTCACGACATTGCGCTAATGACTGCGCATGAGAATAAATTTCCGTAATGTCACTTAGTGAGCTGGCATGTGTTAATAAATTTTGCTGTACACGAATTTCCACTTCCCCACAAATTTGCAATGAAGACGTAAGTAAACAATCAAGCGTGTAACTGATGACGCCTTCCGTTGAATTTTCAATAGGTACTACACCAAACGCACAATGATCTTTTTCAACCAAATCAAATACTGCATTGATATTGGCTGCCGGCACGGTTTTGACGGCATGACCAAAATGTTTAAATGCCGCTTGCTGTGTAAATGTCCCTTGAGGTCCTAAAAACGCCACATCCAAAGGCTTCTCAAGTGCTAAACAGGCCGACATCAATTCACGAAAAAAACGCATGGCCGTTTCATCCGAAAGCGGTCCTTCATTCAATGACTGAATTCTGCGCAAAACAAGTGATTCACGATCTGGGCGATAAAATGACCCACTTTCACCTTGCGCTAACTTAGTTTCCGCTACTTTCTGCGCGTAAGAAGCTCGCTGATTGATAAGCTGCAAAATTTGTGAATCAACCGTATCAATTTTTTCTCTTAATTCAGTCAATGGGATAATTGACGTTGAAGGCATAAATAATCCTTTTGTTTTAGCGTTTTAGAACATCTTATAATTTTGCGAAAGATACCATAATTGCGTCATCTACACACCATCGTATCCGTTCATTTTATTGCCTATTTTATGTTATAAAATGAGGTGTCCCCTCATTTATTTTTCAAATTAGATATAATACGTGCCAAATACGGTCAAAAACGGTTTTCTCCATAATCGTTTTCGCTGCAAAATCAGAAACGTTGAATCGTTTGTTTACTGCGCCTTTTAACCAATTTTATAACTATGAATAAATTTTTTCTTATCTTTGTGATGTGGCTTTGCGCTGTTACGACTGCCTTAGCCGATATGCCGCAAGCCGATATTCAAGTCAAAACACGCGTCGCAGTGCTGCCAGCCCAATTTCAAATTTTATTTACCATCCCCCCAGAGCATCATGCCTATTTGGATAAGGGGGATGAGCAAATGTTCATCCCAATTAGCTTTGATTCAAACAATGCGCTAAGTGCCGCTGGCCTTAAAATAGATAACATTACAAAACCTACTGGCGTTTACGACAGTGAAGTCAAAGCCACCGTTTTACGCGGTAAAGGCGAATTTAATCTCACACTCTCTGGCACAAAAGCACCGCCGGAGAAATTCGCACTCGCGGTTAAATATCAAATTTGCAATGACATTACTCACCAATGTTATCGCCCACAAACGGTTTCTGTTGAATTAGCTTTTTCATCCTCGCAATCTCAATTGAGCAATTCAACACCCTCCCCATCCAAACTTGAAAAAAACGAAAACGTTACAGACACCTTATTAAAATTATTTAAAGATAACAAAAATAACGTTCTCGTCATGTTTGGATTGATGCTTATTGCTGGCATGTTATCCGTCGCCACGCCTTGCGTTTATCCGATGCTTCCCATTACGTCGATGTTTATTGTCAATCGTGCAAATGGCGAAGCCTCAAAAGAAAAGCAACATGCTATGGTTTATGTTTTCGGAATTATTTGCACCTATATGCTACTTGGTTTAATGGCTGGCATGACAGGCGGTGCTTTTAATACGTTTATGCAATCCGGCTGGGTGAACTTAGCGTTTGCCTTATTTTTCACTTTCTTTGCTATCGCCCTACTGGGTTACTATGAATTGGGTTTTATGCAAAATGAGGTACATGAATTAGATCAACATTCAGCAAGAGTCAAAGGTTTAACTGGTACGTGGTTAATGGGACTTGTTGCTGGACTTGTTATTTCACCTTGCGTTGGCCCGATTGTTTTTGCACTGCTTTTGCAAGTAGCTGATAACATTGCTGATAGAGCCGCTGAATTAGCCTTGATTAATCAAACACTCACGTTCGCCGATAAACTGACGATTTCACTCCAAGGCAGTGTAATGATGGCGGGGTTTGGCCTTGGCGTTGGATTACCTTTTTTTGCCATTAGCGTGTTGAAATTCAATAAATTGCCTAAAGCGGGTTATTGGATGAACAATATCAAATACGCTTTTGGATTTCTTATTTTATATTTCGCTTACAGTTACTTAAACAAAGCGATGGGAGTTTTTGGTGTGGATCCACAAACAACATTAGTGTTACTACTCGGAACACTCGGCATTTGGATTGCCGTAGTGAATTTTAATGTACTTAGTTTACTGCCTCATGATGCGCAGCCTAATCATAAATTCAAACACTTTATGGGCGTGATGATGATGCTTATTGGGGTCTGGCTAGTTGTAATGAGCCTGGGTCACCTGCCTATTTTCAGCTCAGCGCTTCGCACGGCTGTTGCGTCTGAGAACACTACAATCGAATTAGTAGAAAATGATGCAGGCATTGCTTGGTATCGTAAATTTGATGTAGCACAGCAAATAGCGCAGCAAAGCGGCAAACCAATATTCATCGACTTTTACGCAAGTTGGTGCGCGAATTGCGTCGCGTTCAAAGAAGAAACCCGAAATAACAAAGCCTTAAACGAAGCACTTCGCACGCAAGCAGTTGCAGTCAAATTGGTCGATAAAGAACCCGATTTTGAAACATTTCGAGAAAACCCTATTCATCGTCAATTAAAAATCGGTTTACCTTATTTTGCCATTATTAAAGCCGACGGCACTATTTTATGGTCAAGTACCGATTACCAATCGGCCGATAAAATTATTGCTGTATTGCGTGAAAATCAGTCTTAATTTTTACCGATGAAAACCTATTTAGCGGGTTTTGTTCTTTTTTTTGCGCAAACAGCAAAAGCAGAGCTAACGTGCGTATCAACGCAAATGCTCAATGCTGATAAAACAGCCTGCGTGGCACTTGTATGCCAAACGCCTCAAATTCTCAATTTAACCAAAACCGCTTGTTTTACGCCACCAGTCTGCACAGCACCTGATACGTTAAACTCAACGCAAACTGCCTGCACTAAACCTAAAACGCCCGTTTGCTCGCCGCCTAAAATTTTAAATCCAGCTAAGATTACTTGCGTTGATCCCATTATTTTGCCTACTGCACAAAATACAAAACCGATTTTAAATCCGATTGCGCAAGAATGGGATGTGAACGTAGGGGAATTACTGACTATTCCGCTATCAGTTAATGATGCACAGCAAGATGAATTTACCCTAACAAGCACGATGATCATGGGCGAATTTAGCGCTGTTCATCACAATGATGAAAATGTACCTACTGTTGATTTTTTATTTACGCCCACCGAGGAACAAGGCAATAAAATTTATACAACGACCTTCAGTGCAAAAGAAACCAAAACAACACAGCATTACGTTTCAAATAAAGTCGCTATCAAAATTCGCGTGTGGCCGTCCGCCAATCATGATATTGATGCCGCAACGCAACTCACTATTTCCAATGCACAGTGGCAAGCTAATATATTGCATTTGGATGGGCAAGTTGTATTGAATCATCTACTGACGATGGAAGAGCGTCAAGCGTTTATTGATCAACAATTTGATTTAATCATCAGCACACCCGAAAACAACCTACTCCACATTGAGCCATTGATACTCAGCAATCAAGGTCTTTGGAAAATAAGCTTTCCGCTTTCACTTCAGCAAACCCCTTGCCATGTTATGCTTGAATTTAATACGCGCAAAGCGCGTCATCAAGTCCTTCATGCGCCTCTGAGCTGTTTTAAATAATTATTTCAAAACTGTGAACTGCGTCACAATTTTCACTTAAAGTTTTGATTTACAGCTTATCGGCCGATATAGTTTTCTTTTACCACGACAAAATCCAGTCAATAACAATGGATGTAGCGTTTTATGAAGAAACCAATTGTTTTAGCTCAAGCGAGTATCACGCTAATCGTAGCACTCTTGCCTAATTACACGCCTGTTTTTGCGGCAACCAAGCCTATTGAGCAAATCAGAGAGGCGTACTCTGTCACCTGCATGGCACCTCACATTTTAAATATAAAAACAAATACATGTGAGAAGCCCTACAGCGATATGCAAGTATCCTTTTATATGGCACAGATTCCATCATGCGAGCCACCACAAGAATTGAACCCCATAAGCCATGCGTGTGAATTGCCACTGCAAAAACTGCCTGTCCTCTGTCATGCAGGACAGTTTTTGAATGCCAGTAAAACAGCGTGTATCACACCTGAAATTACGTGTCGCGCACCGCAAACATTGAACAGAATCAATAATAATTGTGAAATGCCCGCTCGGGATTCAAAGAACACATGCGCGACCGGCAAAATCCTCAGTGCAACAACGCTAGTTTGCATCGATCCCAGTTCGCGACATGAAGTACTTCCACTAAGTTAACTTTCTATGAAAGCCAATTTTGTGGCTTCAAATAAATATCATAAAGTTCAGCCTCGGGCGTTCCCGCTTGAGGTTGCCAGTTATATCTCCAGTTCACAACGGGCGGTAGCGACATTAAAATCGACTCCGTACGTCCACCCGATTGCAAACCAAAGAGCGTTCCGCGATCATAAACCAAATTAAATTCAACGTAACGTCCACGACGATATAATTGAAAATCACGCTCACGCTCACCATAAGCCATCGCTTTGCGTTTTTGGACTAGTGGCAAATAAGCTTTAATATAACTGCTGCCAACGCTTTGCATAAACGCAAAACACGCTTCAAAACCCCCTTCGTTTAAATCATCAAAGAATAAACCACCTACACCCCGTGTTTCATTGCGATGTGTTAAAAAGAAGTATTCATCACACCATTTTTTATAGTTAGCATATACCTCCGCGCCAAAGGGATCACAAGCCGCTTTGGCCGTTTCATGCCAAAACAGCACATCTTCTTTAAAGGGATAATAAGGTGTTAAATCAAACCCGCCCCCGAACCACCAAATAGTTGGCTCGCCTTCTTTTTTTGCAATAATAAGACGTACATTGGCATGCGATGTTGGGACATAAGGATTATTTGGATGAATGACCAGCGACACGCCCATGGCTTCAAATTGGCGATTAGCGAGTTCTGGGCGTTTTTGTGTCGCAGAGGGTGGCAAATGAAACCCCGATACATGCGAAAAATTAACACCCGCTTGCTCAAACGTATCCCCTTTTGCAAGCACACGCGTGCGACCGCCACCACCTTCCTCGCGCGTCCACGCCTCTTCAATAAATCGCGCAGAAGGCTCTTCGCCTTCTAAAGCACTGCAAATAGTATTTTGCAAAGTGAGCAAATAGTCTTTGACCTGATCGATTTGAGCTTGATTCATCGGTTATTGTCTTTAAATGGATTATAATTTGGGTTAATAAAAAAAACGTCGTTTTTGAATGCACTTACAAAAATTACGCTTTATGTGGGATAATTTTTATCCTTTTCGTTTTTTAATTCAACTCATTTCTACTTTTATGATGACCTACCCTACGCTTGAGTCGTTTGTTGGAAATACACCGCTAGTTCGTCTGCAACGGTTACCACATCATCCAAGCAATACTATTTTGCTCAAATTAGAAGGTAATAACCCAGCAGGCTCAGTCAAAGACCGACCCGCGTTAAGCATGATTTCACGCGCTGAGGAGCGCGGCGAGATCAAGTCGGGTGATCGTTTAATTGAAGCAACTAGCGGCAATACAGGAATAGCATTAGCGATGGCATCAGCTATTAAAGGCTATAAAATGACGTTGATTATGCCCGACAATATGAGCGCTGAGCGTATTGCATCGATGCGTGCTTACGGCGCTGAGATTATTTTAACGCCTGCGACAGGCAGTATGGAAGCCGCTATTGATTTAGCGCGCGAAATGGAACGTGATGGCAAAGGTCGTATTTTAGATCAATTCTCAAATCCCGATAATCCACGTGCCCATTACGAAACCACGGGTGTTGAAATCTGGCGTGACACGCAAGGAACCGTGACCCATTTTGTCAGTGCGATGGGAACAACAGGGACGATTATGGGAACCTCTAAATACCTGCTCGAGCAAAACCCTAATATTCAAATCGTTGGCGTACAACCCAAAGGTGACGCTAAGATTGCCGGCATTCGTCGTTGGCCTAAGGAATATTTACCTAAAATTTATGATGCGAGTCGCATCAATCGCATTATTGAAGTGGATCAATTGTCAGCAGAAAATATGACTCGAGCGCTGGCACAAAAAGAAGGTGTTTTTGGCGGTGTGTCTTCAGGCGGCGCCGTTTTTTCTGCTCTTCAGCTTGCGAATGAAGTAGAAAATGCCGTCATTGTCGCTATTATTTGCGATCGCGGTGATCGTTATTTATCTACAGGTTTATTTGATCTGCCCGTTTGAAATTGACTTAATTAAGACCTAAAAATCATGAGTTTCAAATCCATTGACACATTTCATAATTACGCCCTCGACCAATTGACGGCTAAACTAACGCAGCAACAAGATTTGCTATCGACTATTCAGCGTGTGTTGCCCGAAGAACTAGCAACACACGCCCTCCATTGCGTAGCACATAACACAACACTGATGGTTTACACCGACTTGGCAGTGTGGTCGTCACAACTGCGTTTTCACAAAGCCGCCATGCTTGAAGCTGCCGCCACGTTCACTAACCCTGTATTAACACATATTCAAATACGACTTATTTCTCAAACATAATTACACCCATTTACAAATGATAATGATTTTCATTTAGATAAATAACTGTTATGATTTCCCTCAATGAAATTTTGTGGGAATCAATATTATGACACATAAAAAAAAGGGCTTATCTTTTACGATAGCGAGTTTATTATCCGTTTCAACATCTGTTTATGCGCTAGAAAAGCCAAAAACAATGGATGAGATGTGGAAAATTATCGAAATGCAACAAAAACAAATCGAAGCACTCCAAAAAAATGCGGTCACGGCACCTGCTACGCAACTCACCGACAAAACAAACGCGCCAGCAACCGCTCTAGCAACAACTGACGTTAAAAAATTGGAACACAAAACAGACGTATTAAGCCAAGAAGTGGAAAAACTGCGTACCAATTTATCGATTCCCGAAGAAGCAAAATACAAAAGTATGTACGGCATGGGGCCTGCTGCGTCAAAAGTATATCAAGTTGGTCAGGGTCTCTCTATTGGTGGTTATGGCGAAGCGAGTTATCGCAATATTGTGGGTGATAAAGGGACTCTGAAAGATAGTGCGGATATGTATCGTATGATTTTATACACGGGCTATAAATTCAATGATAAAATTATATTTAACAGTGAGTTTGAAGTCGAACATGGAACAACCGGCAGAAATGGCGGGACGGTGTCTATTGAGTTTGCCGCTTTAGATTTCTTTATCGATCCAATGGCAAATGTTCGAGCGGGAATGGTTTTAACACCAATGGGTTTTATCAACCAAATTCACGAACCTCCCTTTTATTTTGGTAACAACCGCCCCGAAGTAGAGCGCACCATTATTCCAAGTACATGGCGCGAACTGGGCGTGGGATTATTCGGGCAGCTCACCCCTGAATTGAGTTATACTGCGTATGTAATGAATGGGATGGACGCTGCCAATTTCACCTCAAAAGGTATTCGTGATGGACGGCAATCGGGCGGAAACGCGCAAGCCGAAAATTTTGGTTACGTTGCTCGACTCGATTATACACCAGACTATTTAACGGGTGTTACGCTCGGTGGATCAGCCTATGTGGGGAATTCTGGGCAAGATAAATTATATGCCGGTGAGAATATAGACGCTTTTACGCAACTCTATGAAGGTCACATTCAATGGAAATATCGCGGCCTAGAATGGCGTGCTTTAGGTTCAGTGGGTCGCATAGGGGATGCAGCCATTTTGAGCAAAGCTAAAGGACAAACTATTGGGTCAGAGAATTATGGCTGGTACACTGAAGTGGGTTACGATGTATTGCCACTTATTATTCCAAGTACCGATCAATATTTTGCACCTTTTTTCCGATATGAACAAATGGACTCACTAGCTAAAGTCCCTAACGGATTGCCAGATAACGGCAATTTAAATCGTCAAATTTATCAATTTGGATTGCAATACAAACCAATTCCTAATGTCGTTATTAAAGCAGACTATAGAAATTTTGAAGCTCAAAAAGGTATTGCTGCTGATGATGTCAACTTAGGCTTTGGTTTTATTTTCTAAACTAAACACAAGAAAGAGTGGAGTGATTTGAAAATAACAATTGGCAAGCTGCTATATGAAAATAAACAACCTTTATGAAAATAAAAATCGCTCTATTCATTCTTTTTTTAAGTTTCACGCAAAGCGCTTTTGCACAAATTTTTTACAGTAAAACAGAGGCGCTTGAGTTAGCTTTTGGCAAAGCCACTATTGAAAATTTATCACTATTTCCCGATGAGGTAGAATCCGCTAAAATCGCCCAACTCGCTAAAACGAAACTGGGGTCAGGGTTATTCACCTTTTATGTTGGCAAAGAAGGCGATAAAATTCTAGGCTACGCCGCTATTGAAAGCGAAACTGTGCGCACAAAACCGGAAACCATTATGATTATTCTTACGCCATCGGGTGAAGTTCGTGGTGTGCATTTACTGGCTTTTCATGAACCTGCGGAATATATGCCGACAGAGCGGTGGTTTGAATCACTGGCCAAACGTGATGTAGACGATATGGATTTCAGCAAAGGCGTTGACGCCGTCAGTGGCGCAACATTGAGCACACGCTCTGCGTTAAACAGTGTACGAAAAGTACAGGCATACTATAGTGTCATGGTGAAAAAATAATGCGTTATTTCGTCAATGGAGAACAACAGCGAAAACTGCTACTCAATGCCCTTGTGCTGATGTTTTTAGCTTATGTTTTCTTACTTGGAATCAGTAATGCGATGATGTATTTTAATCACATGGCATTTACTCCAGCTTCAGTGATTACTTATTACTGCGGCAATGAAGAACAATTTATTCCCGCAAAAAGCTATGAAGGCATGCTTGAAGTATTGCATTTTCATTTATTTGCCATGGGGATGCTTGCCGTCACGCTCACGCATTTAATGCTAATGACTGAATTCTCAACCAGTTTAAAAATCTGGCTTAGCAGTTTAACTTTTTTTTCTGCGCTTGCAGATGAGCTTGCTGGCTGGTTTGTGCGTTTTGTGCATCCGTTGTTTGCCTATTTTAAAATAGGCGCGTTTCTCACTTTAGAATTCTCTTTATTTGCATTGACACTCATTGTCGCGTGGTCGCTATTTCGGGCTCGTGTGCATATTTTGCGTAAATCAGGCGAATAACAATTCATTTAAAATTAGAATGTTGCTATTAAGAATTAATTCATCTAATTTATGCCGCTTTCTCACATTCCTTTTGAGTTATCAACACGCTTCAATCAAGCTTTAGTTGAAATACCTCGCCATTTAGTCGTTAGTGAGTGACAGCTATTTCATACAAAAATGCGATAAACAAAATTAAAATAGCAATATATACTTTCATTTTATGGATTTGTATTTCGCTACAGTCTCTTAGCATAGTGATATAAATATTCTGTTTTAGTCTAGTACTATAGACATTCAACCTCCTGATATTCCCCCTTTTTTGTATCAATAAAGGTATTACCTACTTAGACACGCTTTAATCTTATCAATAAGCATGTATTTATACTATTTAACTATTTGACTATTCGAAAAAAACTGATAATTTTAGTGAACTATTTGGTTTTTTAAACTTCGCAATATCGAATTACATTCGTTGCGCAATTTTTAAATGTAAATAGCAATAAATTGTATTAGCGCGCAGCTTCTTAATTACATGGATAATAAAATTTACATGCAATATTAGAATCAAAAAATAAGGTGTACTTGGGGGCTGAACCCTCAGTAAAAAACCAAATTAAAGTGCGTTATTTGGATTAACATTTCCATAAAGGGTATAACGCATGACGAAAATATTAGTCATTGATGATGATGAACAAATGCGCAACGTATTGAAAAAATTATTGACACATGAAGGGTATCAAGTGTTTATAGCTGAAGACGGCGTTGAAGGAATAAAAAGCTTTTATCGTTATCATCCCGACTTAGTAATTACTGATATTATTATGCCAAAAAAAGATGGTATTGAAGTCATTATAGAATTAATTCAAGCCCATCCTAAATTGCCAATCATTGCCATTTCGGGTGGTCGACGTGCAGTGACCGCCGGTTTTAATTTGGATTCAGCTCATATGTTAGGCGTGAGAGCGAGTTTACTCAAACCCTTCACACATCAACAATTACTCAATGTCATCGAAGACATAATGCAAGATGTAATGCAAATATAGCCGATAAAAAATAACTCATGACTGTCAGTATCTTGGATTTAATTTCGATAAGCTACTCAAATTAACTGTTATGACATTCATAACTTACAAAAATAAAAGACATAAAAAAGGGTTCACATCATGCAAACCCTTTAAAATATTGCGACTTACATAAAAACTAATCGAAATGAATTAACTCATAAGGCAACTCAGGCTCACGCCCAGCGAGTAAATCAGTAAGAAATGCCCAAAAGACATCCGCTGACGGAGGGCATCCAGGCAAAAAATAATCAATTTTTACCACTTCATGCAGCGGATGGACTTTATCAAGTAGTAAAGGTAATTCGATATCATTGGGGATTTGTGGATTTTCTACGCCAATGCCATCCATATAGGATTCATTTAAGCAATCTTCTAGGCTTATATGATTACGCATCGCCGGCAATCCGCCATTAATAGCGCAAGCACCCACGGCCACAAGGATTTTGCAATTCTTGCGAAATTCTCGCAAAACATGCACATTTTCAGAATTACACACCCCCCCTTCAATTAACCCAATATCACAATCGTCGCTACAATGTTCAATATCGGTGAGTGGTGAGCGGTCAAATTGAACATGCTCCACCAAGTCCACAAGTCGCTCATCTAAATCTAAAAACGACATGTGGCAACCAAAGCAACCTGCTAATGACACCGTGGCCACTTTCACTTTTTTAGAGGTCATGCACTTCCCCTTCACTGGCTAGCGCCACCGCATCAATGTGCGCGTGATCGTAGATACGCTGCCCAATGGGAACGCTATAGCCAGTTCGTTTAATTAAAATGGCGCCCGTTGGACAAATATGTGCAGCACAATCATTCACGTCTAACTCAGAATCTTTGAGCAAACCACTTTTCGAATTCACAATCAGTCGTTTATCAATGCCACGTCCACTAATCGCAAATACGTTTTTACCATCCACCTCCTCACTCGCACGCACGCATAATGTGCAGAAAATACAGCGATTGTGATCAATCATCACATCAGGGTGCGACGCGTCTACTTCTCGATTTTCAAAAAAGTGTGGAAAGTGGTTATCGGTCATATTCAAATGATACGCCACCGCTTGCAGTTGGCAATTTCCTGTCTTTTCACATGACGGACAAAAATGATTACCTTCAACAAATAACATTTGCGTGATTTTTTCACGGTCATCATTGAGTTCTTTGCTGACATTGATCACGTTTTGACCTTCTGTCGCAGGGAAAGTACACGCTGAGCAATTTCGACCATTGACTTTCACCGTGCATAATTTACAGCTACCATGCGGCGTGAACTGTGGATGATGGCATAAATGCGCTATATACACGCCTGCGGCACTCGCGGCTTGCATAATTGTCTGCCCTTCTTCATATGGAATTATTTTTCCGTCAATCACAAACGTTCTGGTCATACTTCATTCTCCACTTGGGCTAAATGCGCGGCGGCATCATCACGATTTGCCATGCGTCTTGCGGTTTCAAGTGATTTATCTAAATCAAATCCGGGTTCATAGCTAATTTTTTTGAGCATCGCTTGATAGATTTCAGGGTAACGCTCCAGTGTAGATAAAATAGGATTTGCCGCTGTTTGCCCTAAACCACAATGACTGTAATTTTTAATCACCTGACACAATTCTTCAAGCTCGACGATATCACCCGCACTGCCGTGACCCTCTACAATTTTATCGACTTGTTTTTTGAGTAGTGAAGTGCCAACGCGGCAAGGTGTACAAAATCCACAACTCTCATGTGCAAAGAAATGACTGAAATTATGCACAACATCTAAAATGGAGCGCGTATGATTGAAAATGATAAATGAGCCGCCCGTCGCTAAATCTTCAAAGGCAATTTTTCGCTCAAATTCATCATTGGAAATAAATACGCCTGAAGGACCGCCCACTTGCACACCCAGCACATCACTCGCGCCACAATCGTCTAAAATCGTTTTGACCGTCGTACCAAACGCATATTCATAAATACCGCGTGCGTTACAATCTCCGCTGATACTTAAAATTTTTGTCCCTTTCGATTTCGAGGTTCCTTTATCTGCAAACCACGCGCCACCGTGAACGGCAATATTGGCCGCTGCAACATAGGTTTCGACATTATTTATGACCGTAGGTTTTCCTAAATACCCTTGCGTCACGGGATAAGGCGGGCGATTACGCGGAATACCTGCTTTACCTTCAAGTGATTCAATTAAAGCCGATTCTTCACCACAAATATACGCGCCAGCACCCAGGCAAATCTCGATATCAAAATCAAACCCTTTTTGCAAAATATTGGATCCAAGTAAATTAGACGCCCGACGCGCTTCTAAAACAGCGTCAAGTTTATCGAGCAGATGCACATATTCTCCACGTAAATAAAGAAACCCTTGCGTTGCACCCACAATCGCGGCGGCAACCGTCATCCCTTCAAATACGCTGTCAGCATAAGAATTGAGTAGCACACGATCTTTAAATGTACCAGGTTCGCCCTCATCTGCGTTGCAAATAATATAGCGTTGCGTTGCATTTTCTTCGCGGCAAAATTTCCATTTCCAAGCGGTGGTGTACCCTGCACCACCTCGCCCGCGCAAGTTTGAACGTTCAATTTCAGCTAATGTTTCACTCAGCCCACGCATCAACGTGGACGCAATCGCTTGCCCGTGCAATGGTTTTTCATTCAGCAATAAATCAGACTTTACAATATTGTCATCCACATGAAATAAATCTGCATCCCACTGTGTAAGGGGAATTTCACGATTCACATAATCGACAATTTGATCAATTCGTGGCTTTGTTAAATGCGTCAGTGCATAGCCGTTCACCAGTCCAGCTGGCCCTTGGTCGCACATTCCTGTGCATGACGTATTATTTAAACTTACCAGACCATCAGCACGAACACTGCCAATATCGACATTTAACTTGTGTGCAAAATACGACATTAAATCAGCTTTACCGAGCATCAAATCCGTAATCGAATCGCTGATTAAAATCGTATATTTCCCACTGGATTGCGAATGAAAAAAACTGTAAAACGCCACGACATTTTGAATATGTGTGCGTGGAAGTTGGAGGTGCTCCGCTAACGCTTCAATTGCGTTTTCGGGAATATAAAAATAACGTTTTTGAATCGCATGCAGAATTTTTAACAATCGCGTCGATTGAAAATCATTTTCTTGCGCAAGCTGCAAAATAAAATTATGCATAAAATAAACTCTCCCAACTTATTGGCGTAAATCTTTGATTGCTCGCACCAGCTCATCATTTCCAGTAATGGTTTCAAAATTAAATCCCAATTTATGAAGCATCGCCCGTGCGGGCTCATTTGAGCTGAGCATCTCCGCTTCAAAAAAAAGCATTCCCTTCTCTTTCGCAGATTGCATCAAGGTGCGCATCAACTTTGAACCAATTCCTAAATGCTGAGAATCATCGGCTACCACGAGTGAAAATTCAACAGAATGCCCATCGGGATTGACACTATAACGTCCAACACCGAGTTCATTTGGAAGCGTTGGATCATCGCTCACCGCGACAAAGGCCATTTCGCGGTCATAATCAATTTGGGTAAAACGCACAAGCATTTCGGGCGTTAATTCTTGCAGAGCACGATGGTAGCGGAAATATTTGGTTTGCTCAGACAATCGACTGACAAAATCTGTTTCCATTTTCGCGTCTTCTGGGCGAATAGGACGCACAGTAACATTAATGCCGCTTGGCGTTGAATAATGCTGCGTTAATTCGTGTGGATACGGATGAATAGCCATGTGTGCATAGCGACTTAATTGATGACTGCTTTGCGCTTTAATTCTCGCATCAACGGCAATCGCGCCATGGGCATCCACAATTAACGGGTTAATATCGAGCTCTAAAATTTCAGGCAATTCACTCACCATATCTGAAATATTAAGCAGCACATCCACCAATGCTTTTTTATTCGCTGGCGGCAAATCACGGAAAGCGTTTAAATATTTTGCCGCTTTGGTTTTTGCAATCATTTGCTCAACCATATATTCATTAAGCGGCGGTAGCGCAACGGCATTATCCTTGAGAATCTCAACCATCGTTCCGCCTAAACCAAAGCTAATCGCGGGGCCAAACACGGGATCACGCACCACGCCAATCATCAACTCACGCCCACTCGCCGATTTAAACATGGTTTCGACGGTCATGCCGACGTCTTGAATATCGGGATATTTGCGTTTAATAGCTTGTTCCATTTCGGTGAAATGACGAGCAATATCCTGCACACTGTTAATGTTTAAACGGACACCGCCAATATCCGATTTATGACTAAATTCAGGCATATTGATTTTGAGTACAACGGGAAAACCTAATGTTTCACCTGCAATCATGGCATCTTTTGCGCTAGAGACTTTAACCGTTTGATTAACGGGAATATGAAACGCGGCTAAAATCGCTTTCGCTTCTTGCGCAGTGAGGACATCTCGCCCTTCAGCAAGCACACGCTCAATAATCAAACGTGCACCGGTGACATCGGGCATCACTTTTTCATCAGAGGGCGAGGGAATCTGCTTGAGCAATATTTGATTTTGCGCATAATTGGCTAAAAAGCCAAACGCATCGACCGCTACTTCAGGCGTGGAAAAGTGTGCGACATGACTATTAGCAAATAACTCTCGCCCCTCTTGCACGCGCGCTCCACCCGTCCATGCGGCAAGTACGGGTTTTTTACTGTGTTTAGCGCCTTCAATAATACATTTCGCCACTTGCGTGGGATCCGTCATCGCTTGTGGCGTTAAAATAACCAGTACACCGTCAATATTATCGTCTTTTAAACAGATTTCGAGAGATTGCTGATAACGCTCTGACGTCGCATCCCCTAAAATATCCACGGGATTCGCATGTGACCAATGCACCGGCAACACGGCATTAAGTGCCGCTAAACTAGCGTCACTGAGCTCTGCCATTTTAATGCCGACATCTTCAGCGCGATCGGTACTCATCACGCCCGGACCACCGGCATTTGTAATAATGGCAAGGCGATCTTCGTTGACCACATAATTATTGGCAAGCACACGCGCTGCTGAAAAAAGTTCTGTAATACTATACGCGCGTACAACGCCCGCACGCGCGATAGCCGCATCAAAAACATTATCACCGCCGACCATCGCACCCGTGTGCGACATAGCCGCTTTAACGCCCGCTTCATGGCGACCGGATTTGATAAGAATCACAGGTTTCATCCGAGCTGCTGCTTTGAGTCCACTTAAAAAACGTCGCGCATCACGAATACCCTCAACGTACATTAAAATCCCCGTCGTTTTGGTATCGGTGGCGAGATAATCCAGCACTTCACCAAAATCAATATCCGCCGCGCCACCCATCGACACAACCGTTGAAAAACCAATATCTTGCGATTTCGCCCAATCTAAAATAGCTGTACACACCGCGCCAGATTGTGAAAGGAGTGCTAAATTGCCATCCTTCACCACCCCATCGCCAAACGTGGCATTCAAAAAGCCACTTGGACGCACGACCCCTAAACAATTTGGGCCAATAATACGAATGCTATAGCGATGTGCAATATCAAGCACTTCCTGCTGGAGTTTTTTTCCTTCTTCGCCAAGTTCACCAAACCCCGCCGTAATAATGATGACGCAATGCACGCCCTTTTCACCACATTGACGCATGATATCCGGCACAGTAGGCGCGGGCGTTGATATAACCACTAAATCCAACTCTTCAGGAACCGCATGCAGGTCGGGGTAGGCTTTGAGCCCTAAAATCTGCTCACGCTTATTGTTAACAGGATATAGCCCGCCCTTAAACGCCGCTTCTTGCATGTTGAGCAAAATACGATACCCCACACTTTCTGGGCGTTCAGATGCACCCACAATCGCCACTGATTTTGGAGTGAAAAAATGATTTAAATAATGTGGTCCCATAAACAAACTCCAGAAATAGTAAGAAGAATAATGAAAGCATAGCAGTGTTTTATTTCAGTTTCATTTTAGGCGCAATCTAACGAAAATACCATTGTGACAAACTAAGTAGAAAATAAAAATTGAACAATGCACCGTTTTGAAAAATGATTTTGTTTTGCATGGATGTTTGCGTGAAACGATGGGGCAATGCTAGACTTAAAATTACTATTCCCTTCATTATTGAATTATTGCGCCGAGTATTAATATGTTTCGTTATTTCCCCCCTCAATACAACCTTCATCCTCACAGTAAACGAGATTATTGGATTGCGGCGTTTACGTTTTTTTGTGTTGCCATATGCTTGATTACAGATGCCGATGCATCGATTGAAAAACAAAATGCACTAGGCGTAAGTGGTTGGGTATTTTTAACCGGCTGGCTACTTGGCGAAAATAAAGAAATTCGGGTGCAAGTGTTAATTGCCGTCCTCTTTGCAACGATTGGTGAACATTTCGCCTCGCCTTATATGGGCGGATACACGTATCGCTTCCATAACGTCCCCGCTTACGTGCCTGCTGGGCATGGTATGGTGTATTTAACGGCTGTTGCGCTTGGGCGGTCTGGTTTATTTGTGCGTTATGCACGTCAAATTGCATTATTTGTGGTGGTTGTTTGTGGCGCATGGTCGCTTTGGGGAATTACTTTTGCAGCGCAAGGAGATTTTGTGGGAGCGCTGCTCTTTGTTGTCTTTTTGTTTTATTTATTTAAAGGACGCTCACCGCTGGTGTATTTAGCAGCCTTTTTTATTACAACATGGCTAGAATTAATTGGGACTGCCGTGGGAACATGGCATTGGGCTGAAATTGATCCTGTTCTAGGTTTGCCACAAGGTAATCCTCCTAGTGGCGTCGCTGCATGGTATTGCTTAGTAGATGCTGTTGCGATGGGGGGTTCTGGGCCAGTTATAAATACAGTCAAACGTGTTCGTCATTTTTTATTGCAGAAATTGGCTTGATTTCATCAATGCCAACCCAATAATTCTGCCTAGGCTTTTTAATTAGCCTAGGCAGAATGTCAATGTCTTATAACATTACACGGAATAATTAAAATCCGTCATATCAGAATTGATTTCCGGCTTTCCAGTTAAAGTCATCATCACAGTTGACGCAAATCCATCTATTCGGCCAAATACACTTTTCAAATACATAAAAATCCCATTATTCTTCTAAAATAATGGGATTGTAGAGGTGAATACCATCAAAAAAACAACATTAGATAAAAATTTACTTAGATTTCAACTTAACTGGATCTAAAAAAATAACTGAAGCTAACAACATCACCATTAAGACAAACACTTCATCCGAAACTGAATTAATAACGTTAACAATCATAATCATCTCCCAAAAGCGTCAAAAAAATAAACACCACCAACTTGACTCACACTATATACCTGTCATTATTTATGAACAATATACCAATTTATTGTTTAATAATTTCCCAATTAGCTATAAATATAAACACTGTTTTAAGTTAATATGGGAAAGTAACCTGTATTGAACTGCAACCGATTATTTGGAGAAGTCCACCATGCCCTACATTAAACTCAGTACCAATGCGCCAATTGCAGACAAACCAAAATTACTACGTCAACTTTCACAAGTCGCCGCAAAAGAAACTAGCAAACCTGAATCATATGTGATGGTTGAGTTATCAGACAGTATATCGATGCTATTTGGGGGGAAAGATTCGCCACTGGCGTATGTAGAATGCAAAAGTATTGGATTGACCGAAAAACAGGCGAAAGCCTTAAGTGCATCGCTTTGCACTCTCATTCACGAAGAACTGCAAATTTCTACCGATAGAATGTATATTGAATTTAGCAATGCGCCCGCTGCATTTTGGGGTTATAACGGCTCTACTTTTGGTTGAAAATTAAGTTCATAAAAAAAGGCGATTAAAAAATCGCCTTTTTCGATTGCAAAAATCAAAACAACTTAATCTTGATAACCTAAACTCTGCAACGCACGTTCATTATCCGACCACCCTTTTTTCACTTTCACCCAAAGCTGAAGATACACTTTTTGACCAATTAAACGTTCAATATCGAGTCGCGCATCGGTGCCGATTTTCTTGAGCATATCGCCTTCTGTGCCGATGATGATGCTTTTTTGTGACATACGCTCAATCCAAATAATCGCGTATATTTTGCTGATATTTTCAAGTTCTTCGTAGCGTTCAATTTCAACCGTTAATTCATAAGGCAACTCTGCCCCTAAACGACGCATCAATTTTTCACGAATAATCTCGCCTACCAGAAACCGCTCTGGTCGGTCGGTAATTTGATCGGCTGGATAAATCAAATCTCCCTCGGGTAATAGGTCCATAATCGATGCTTCGAGTTCATCCAAATGAATTCGTTTGAGTGCAGAAATCGGAAAAATAGCATGAAAAGGATAACGTTCCTGCGCAGCAGCAAAAAACGCTAATACTTTATCTTTATCCGTAATGCGATCCACTTTATTGACCGCTAAAATAACGGGCAATCCAGCTTGCTTGAGTTTTTCAAAAATCACTTCATCATATTCATGCCACGATAAACCATCAATTAACCAAACAATGACATTCACGCCAAGTAGCGTGGTATCGGCAGTACGATTGAGTTGACGATTCAATGCCTTTTTTTGCTCTGCATGCATACCGGGTGTATCCATATAAATGGCTTGCCCTGCATCGGTGGTATTAATTCCTAAAATGCGATGACGCGTGGTTTGAGGTTTGCGCGATGTAATGCTGATTTTTTGCTTGAGCAAATGGTTCATCAATGTTGATTTCCCCACATTTGGGCGACCAATTAAGGCGACGAAACCACAATTCATAGTATATTTTCCTTGGCTAATAATTCGAGAAGCACTTCTGCGGCGGCTTGCTCGGCGCCTTTTCGGGTTACACCTGCACCAATACTTGGCTCAGGGAGTAGTGAGATAGTGCATTTGACTTTAAATGTCTGCTCATGTGCTAGCCCCGACATAGTCAATAATTCATAATGGGGCAAGTCCAACTTCTGAGCTTGCATGAGTTCTTGTAAGCGGGTTTTGGGATCTTTTTGACCATTATTTAATGATAAACTTTTTAATTTTTCGTCAAATAATTGTGCCACCCACACCTGACAAGCCGCCATGCCTTGATCTTCAAATAAGGCAGCAATTATCGCTTCTAGTGCATCAGATAAAATAGAATCCCGACGAAACCCGCCACTTTTTAACTCACCTGAACCGAGTAATAAATAATCACCAAGTTCATGTTGACGGGCAAGTTCCGCGAGTGAGCGCTGATTGACAAGACTGGCTCTGAGGCGACTAAGCACCCCTTCTGCCGCATGAGGAAAAAGATTATATAATTGCTCGGCAATCACAAACCCCAAAATGGCATCGCCCAAAAATTCCAGCCGCTCATTGTTATGCGAACTCGCACTGCGATGTGTGAGCGCGGTGACAAATAATTGGGGATTATTAAACGCTAAACCTAATTTTCGACTTAATATTTCGGGCTTTCTTGTCACGTGCCGCCACTCACTTTACAAATATTACAAAAAATGTTTTTTTTCACCTAATTCCTAAACCTATTTTAAAATCGTCCCTATTCGAGAAAAATCAACGCCTTTGTTTTGCCAATCCCAGCTCATCCAAATGAAAAACGCTTTACCCACTAAATTTTCTTCTGGCACAAATCCCCAATAACGACTGTCATTACTGTTATCACGATTATCACCCATCATAAAATACTGCCCCTGCGGTACTGTATATGTAAATTCTACTGACGGCGCACCATTACGAATTAAAATACGATGCTCAACGCCCGTCAAATTTTCCAAGAACTGCGCTGCGCCATTCATTTCAGCACTTTCACCCGCGCCTTGAAATTCACCTAATGCACTTTCTGAAATGGGTTGATCATTAACCGTTAAATGCTTATCGACATAAGAAATTTTATCGTTAGGCAAGCCAATTAAACGTTTAATGTAATTGACTTCAGGATTTTTAGGATAACGAAAAACCACGATATCACCACGGTGCGGTGAAGTTAATTCAACCACTTTTTTGTTAATCACCGGCAAACGAATACCATAAGTAAATTTATTGACGAGAATAAAATCCCCAACAAGCAATGTTGGCATCATCGACCCCGAAGGAATCCGAAACGGCTCTGCAATAAAGGAGCGTAGCAAAAACACAATCAACACAACCGGAAAGAACGAATGGGCGTATTCCACCAGCACCGGTTCATTTTCAATGTCGTAGGGAATGTTTTGACGCTTTAAATACCACGCATAAGCGCCCCAAATCGTCCCTGTGACGATAGTCGCAACAAACAAAAAAAACGAAAAATCGAAATCCACAACAATGCCCTCTGATTATTCTTTATTCAATTTCAATACCGCTAAAAACGCTTCTTGCGGAATATCAACGTTACCGACTTGCTTCATACGTTTCTTACCTGCTTTTTGTTTTTCAAGCAGCTTTTTCTTACGCGAAATATCACCACCGTAACATTTTGCTAACACGTTTTTACTCAATGCTTTGACGGTTGAACGTGCAATAATTTTAGAGCCAATCGCGGCTTGAATCGCAATTTCAAACATTTGTCGTGGAATTAAATCTTTCATTTTTTCCACTAAATCGCGCCCACGTTTCACACTCAAATCATGATGTACAATACTTGACAGCGCATCGACTTTCTCACCGTTAATTAACACATCCAGTTTTACCAGTGAAGCGACTTGAAAACGTAAAAATTCATAATCAAACGAGGCAAACCCGCGACTGACCGATTTTAAACGATCAAAGAAATCCAGTACCACTTCATTGAGTGGCATTTCATAATGCAGGGATACTTGACGACCAACGTATTGCATATCTTTCTGTACGCCGCGCTTTTCAATACATAGCGTAATGACCGCGCCCACATACGCTTCAGGGACTAAAATATTTGCACGAATAATGGGTTCGCGAATCTCGCTTATGGTCCCATTTTCCGGCAGTTTTGCTGGGTTGTCGACCATTAACACATCACCCGTTTGGGTAATAACTTCATAAATTACCGTTGGTGCTGTTGTAATTAAATCTACATTGTATTCACGCTCAAGACGCTCCTGCACAATTTCCATGTGAAGCATACCAAGGAAACCACAACGGAATCCAAAGCCTAACGCTTGCGAGGTTTCAGGTTCAAATTGCAGTGCAGCATCATTGAGATTTAATTTATTTAACGCTTCGCGCAATTCTTCGTAATCGTCTGAGCTGACAGGATACAGTCCCGCGAAAACGCGTGGCTGTACACGCTGAAAACCGGTTAATTGTTCTAATGCGGGCTTGTCGGGTGAC
>Ga0208089_1000064_pt1 | contig 26668 bp, 20 predicted proteins | sample LakMenEpi29Jun12_FD_150744 | JGI IMG/M metagenome (GOLD analysis project Ga0208089, IMG submission 150744) | Freshwater microbial communities from Lake Mendota, WI - 29JUN2012 deep hole epilimnion (SPAdes) | ecosystem: Environmental > Aquatic > Freshwater > Lake > Epilimnion/Euphotic zone ... | reverse complement strand
CGCCGCCACTGCTGCTGCCACTGCCGGTTTGACAGGAGGTAATGTAGGGGACGCCGCTAAAGCAGCGGGATTGACTGGAGCCGCAACAGGCCTTTATGGTGGGTTGGAAGCTGAGAATATATTGGGGCAACAGCCGAGAACAGCAGAACAGACAATGGATGATTTGTTCTACGAGGGGCCAGAAAAGGCGCAGTCCGCAGGTTTTGGTGACAGATATCTCAGCAATCTTGGCCGCGCATGGGATACCAATGTCACAAACAAAGGCGGTTTCAAGAACTTCCTCTCTGAACACGGGCAACCCTTAATGCTGGCTGGTGGTATGCAGTCTGCGCTTGAGCAAAACTTCGGAGCAGATGAACTGGCAAAAAAACAAAAAGAAAGGCAGATGCGGTTATTTGCCGATGCAGGGCTTGATCCTTTCAATCTCATGCGGTCTTACTCTTTCACCACTCGTGGTACTGGGTATGCAGGAGGCGGGGCTGTAGGTTACGCGACAGAATTTGGGCTTCCTACACAGGTCACTATCCCTGAAAGATACATAGATGAATTGAAAAAAGCAGGAGGTATCGCCGCGCTAGGTATGACTAACCCAACAGGTCACGCGCAGGGTGGGTACATAAACATGACTCCTTTTAACCCACAAGAGCATTACCCACAGTCGATGATTGATAAGGCCAAGCCTTATGCCGCTGCCGCTCCACAACGTCATGAGGTCGTAAAAGGCTATGAAGATGGTGGGTTTGTAGAGGGTGACGGGGACGGAATGTCCGATGACGTGGAGGCGGTTCTTGAGGGGGAAGAAGAGATTCGTGTAGCCGATGGAGAGGTCATTATTCCCAAGGCTATCGTAGACATGTTTGGTGTTGAAGCTTTAGATAATATGCTCAAACGTGTTAGAATGGCAGCATACGGAACGGGTAAACAAGTTAAACAGGATGCTGGCAAAGAAGTCGTACTGGATATGCTGGACTAATGAACGCAGTAGAGAAAGTAAAACCCGAAATCGCTGATCTTCAACAGGCTATGGCAGACGCAATCGCGTCTGGAGATCAGGTAGAAATCAAGGGCGACACTGAGCATTTCATTGTTCCCGGTCTGCTCTATGGGCGCAGGACGAATGTCCCTGCCGGTGCCACAATTATATCAGCGGTTCATAAAGTTCCTCATATCACTATAGCTCTGAAAGGTATCGCCACGGTAGTTGGAGAAGATGGAGAAAAGCGGGATGTGTTCGCCCCCAACGTCTTCGTCACCCCTGCCGGTGTACAAAGAGCCATCTACGCCCATACTGAAGTGGAATGGTTGACTGTCCATGCCTGTGAAGAAACGGATGTGGATGTGATTGAGAAGCTGCTGACGTGTAGTTCAATGGACGAGTATAAAGCAGGACTTTTGGAGAACTAGCATGGCGTTTATTGTATTGGGTTCGATTGGTTCTGCTCTCGCCTCGGGGCTTGCTGCTGTTGGTCTAGGTACAGTGGGTACGGCAGCGGCAGCGGGATCAGGTATAGCTGGGGCAGTGGGTACAGCGGCGGGAGCCGCGTCTGGTATAGGCTCAGGCATTGCTGGGGGTATCGCCTCTGGACTGGGGGCTCTCGGAATGGGTACAGCCGCTGCGCCTTCCGCTTTGGCCTCTGCTATAGGTACTGGAGCAACCACCGCTGCGGGCGGTGCGGGTATGGGTGCGGCTTCTTCTGCTGCGATGGGGGGTGATCCCGGTCAAGGCGCTTTGATGGGCGGACTCACTGCAGGTGCTATGAGTGGTATTGGCGGATTGATGGGCGGTGCTAGTGGCAGTGCTGGTAGCGCTGTGGGAGATGGATTAACTACAGCTAGCGAAGCTATGCTGAACCCTACGGCAGCTGCAGCTGCTCCCGGTGCTACTACTGTTGGTGATGTAGCTACACAAACGGCTATGGGGCAAACGGGTGCAGCCATTCCAGAATTAGCAACGCAAGCGGCGGCTCCTACGTCTTCTCTCTTCGGCGGTTTTGGTGGCGATCTAACTGAGATGGCTGTTAAAGAAGGCATGGGTATGATGAAGCCCGAAGAAGGCCAAGTTAGAGTCCCGCGTAGTGGCGGTGGAGGCAGACCCAAATCTCGTTACGATGAAGAGCAAGAGCAGGGCATGGGAAATCCTTTTGCTAATCCTTTTGCTGGCTTTGCCGAAGGTGGACTGACTACGCTTAAAGGCGGTGGGATTTCTATGCGCGAGGGGCAGTATGTCGTCCCTGCCGACGTTGTGAGTGCTATCGGTAACGGATCATCCAAAGCAGGGGCAAAGTTTCTGGAGCAAGCCTTCAATCACTACATTCAAAATGGTCCCCCGGAAGGAGTAAAACCTCAGAAACGTGCCGGTAGCCTAGCTGAGCAACGTATGCAAGAAAGAGTGCAGAGGGAAGCCGCTTGAGTCTTGTTGTACAAATAGTACCTTTAGAGTATGTTCACTCTGTCTTTGAGCACGTGATGGAGTACATAGACAATGCCCTGCAGTATTCTCACGGTGACTACACTCTGGACGAAGCGCGAGTATACATAGCGAATGGTGACTGGCAGTTGATGATTGCAGTAGATGAAGACAACTCTGTGCATGGCTGTGCGGTTATCTCTTACTTCAATCGTCCTAGAGCGCGGGTTGCCTATGTGATCGCGGCAGGGGGCAAATTTATTACGGACAAGGATGTAATACAACAGTTTTTCGGTTTGCTGAAAATGCACGGAGCCACGTGTGCAGAAGCCGCCACTAGAAATGCTATGGCTAAGTTGTTAAAGCGCTGCGGGTTTGCTGAAAAGTACCGCATTGTCGAATGTGAACTTTAGAATTTAAGAGGCTAATTATGGGCGGTCAAGCAGCTATACCTACAGAAACTCAATCCATCCAAGCCTATAATCCGAATGCGCTGGATTGGGCTAACTTTGCGCTGAAGCAGCAGATGCAGGGATTGCAGATGCAGTATTACACTCCATTGCTCAAAGACACGATGGAGAAGCGCAAGCTGTATAAAGGTGTGGTAAACAACGACCCAGAAGCCCTGCGCCAGTTTTCTGGTATGCCCAAGGGTGCTACACCGCAGCAAGTCCTAGACCGTATCAACGCCTATCGCGGCAGAGGAACACCGAATCCTCTCATGCCCAATCCGCAGATGCCTTCGGCTATGGGTGCCCCTGATGCTTACACACAGGCGCGGCAGAATAAGTTGGCGCAAAGTCGTGACATGGCGGACCTCATGGGTGTCAGAAACCCCTATGCAGAAGACCCCGGTAAGATCGACACGGCTGTTCAAAAGATGGCTGAAATAGATAGGATGGTGCAGCAAAAGAGAAACCTGAGCCAAGACATGGCGAACCTTGTAGGCGTACAAAACCCCAACCTGCAGAAAAAAGCAGCGGGTGGCATCATGCAACTCAAGGGGTACAAAAATGGTAAACAGACGAAGAAGACTGCGGAACCCAAAGCAGAAAAAGCTAAACCCGGCCTGAATCAAGACCAAGCGGCGTTTGTTCAGCAGATGGGTAAGTTGATGGAATCAGGCAAGACGCCTACTCAGGCTCAACAGGATAGGCTCAATAAGATTGAAGGGCTTACGGGTCGGGATGTATCCCCCTATTCCACTGCAGGTACTATAGCTCCGACGAACAAAGGTGTCGCTAACGCGGCTACTCGGATGAGTACGGCGTTTAATAAAGGACAGGGAACTACAGAAGAAACCAAAGAACCCACACCCAACGTAGTCAGTGAGATGGGGCAGTTTCCTAGGACTCCGGGCGTTAAAATTGATCCTAATAACCCACTTGCCCCGCCAGAATATACCAATCCTTGGATCAACACTGCTCTTAATTACGCTAACCAAATGCAAGCTCCTTCCGAGTGGGGTCAAGCGAGTGGTATGTTTGGCACAGCGGCACAAGGGCTTCAAGGATTAGCAGGGTACACTCCTCAGCAGGTAGCCTACAGTAATGCGGCGGCACAACAAGGTGCGGCTGAAAGAGCCGCTGCTTCCCAAATGGGGTCTATTGCCGATGTCAGTGCTGATCGTGTAAATCTGGGTCAGTACAATATCAACGCGGCACAAATGCAGCGACCAGAGGATGTAGCCGCTAGAGAGATCGAAGCTAAGAATATCCTAGGCGCTCAGATGCAACGCCCAGAAGATGTACAGGCGCAAGCATTACAACGCTATCAGATGGACGCTACGGCTCCTATTTCTACTCAAGACCTTGAAGCCTTCCAGATGGCAGGGCCGGGGTCTTGGACGGATGAGGGGGTATCTTCCAAGTATATGAGCCCCTACATGCAAGGGGTTGTCGATATTTCCAAGCGCGAGGCAGAGCGCGACTATACCAAGCAGATGAATGCGCTGGCAGCTAAGGCTAAGTCAGCAGGTGCTTTTGGTGGTGCTCGTCAAGCCTTGGAGCGGTCTGAAGCGCAGCGTAACTTTAATCAGCAGTTGGGAGATATCCAGACTAAAGGAATGCAGCAGGCGTATGAGTCTGGTCGTTCTCAGTATGGGCAGGAGCTAAGCCTCTCCCAGCAGGCAGGTTTGCAGAATCTTCAATCTAAACTGAGCACTCAGTCTCAATCCTCACAACAGGCACTGCAGGCGATGCTCTCTAACCAGACTATCGACTATCAAACCAAACTGCAGAATCTGCAGGCTATGCTCGGCGTACAGAGTCAAGAAGCTCAGCAAATGCTGAATGCGTCTTTGGCAAACCAACAGGTTGGGTTGACTACAAACCAACAGAACCTACAGGCAGAAATGCAAAAACAGCTTGCCAATCAACAAGCGGGCATGACCTCACAACAGGCGAACCAACAAGCATCCCTGCAAGCGGCTCTGGCTAATCAACAGTCGGGTCTTACATCAAGCCAGATCAATGCTCAGCTTGCACAACAAGCAGCGTTGGCTAATCAAGGAGTAGGTGTACAGGGCGACCTAGCCAATCAACAAGCGGCACTTCAAGCAGCATTGGCAAACCAGCAAACTCAGTTTGGTGTAGGGTCTTTGAATGCCAATCTAGCTAACCAAGTCGGATTGCAGAATGCTAGCTTGGGGACTCAGGCTTCTCTACAAAATGCTCAGTTGGGTACAAACGTCAACCTTGCCAACTCCCAATACGGCCTGCAGTCGCAGATGGCTAACCAACAAGCGGGGCTTCAAGGAAATCAGCAGAACATCGGCGCTTACAATGCGATGGGCAACATGGCTCAGGGGCTTGGTGCTATAGGCAATCAGAACGCGGCATGGCAGCAGAACCAATTTGGTAACTTTGCTAATATCGCCAACTGGACACAACAGCTTAATCAGAGTGCTTATGATAGGGAGGCAGGCTTTAACCAAGGTGTTATTGGTGGCTCTCGTATGCCCGGCCAACCTCCTGCTACACCATCATGAAAACAGCCAACGTATATGAAATAGAGCGGGCGCTTCAGCAGCCTATTACACCCCAGCAGCGGCAGACAGCCGCTGCCAATAACCCCGTCGCTGCCTTGTTAGCACAAAGGTTAGATGGTGTAGAAGGAAGTCTACGTACCAAAATGCAAACCCCTCCACCTCCACAGGGTACTGTTATGAATCAATACTACCAATGGCCTCAACAGCAATCGGAAATGGGTCTGGCTCAGCCGGGTCTTGAACAGATGGCTCAGCAGTATGCTGCCGGTGGGCTCGTTGCTTTTGCCGATGGTGGCCCTGTTTATGATGTAGATGGTGGTGATGCTTACGCTGATGGTGGCCTAGCCTCCATGCTCCCGATGGGCTACGCGGGTGAAGATGATGTGCCTGTGTTTAACGGATATGCCTATGGTGGGAATGTTCTAAAAAGCGTTTTCCCCGCTACGTTTGATGAAGACGAGTACGATGCGGGCGAAGGTGATTTTGGTGATGTAGGCTCCGGTGCTTATGGGCTGTCTGAAGAAGATGTAGCGCGGGATATAAGGGACAACGACATTGCTAGCCGTGTAGCTGAAGAAGAGGCTATGAAGCGCTACAGCGCTGGACCGGGAGATATTATTGGCACGGGAGTTGAAGGAGCTAAGAAAGTAGGCTCCGCTCTTATGGATATGGCCTTCATCAAAGACCCTGCATGGGAAGCGCGGGAAAAAGCGAAAGAGGCCGATTACTATAAAACCACCGCTCCCCCTCCTAGCCGAAGCAAACCAGCAGAGCAAGGCATAGCCGCTGTGCCTACAGAAGAGCCGGGTCTTTTGGATCGTCTAAGAACCTTGCTTCCACAGAACACTGAATCTGGCGAAGATAGAAAGCAGAAAGAAGCCGTTGCGGAGAAAGGAGCCGCAAAAGCCGCAGAAGTTGCGGCGATGGAAAAGCCTACTACGGCGAGGAGAGCCTCTGTCTCTGTGCCTTCTGCTAACCCTGTTCGTTTGGCATCTACCTCTGGTATTCCGGGGCTTGAACCTATCCCTGCTGAAGAAGAAAGGAAAAAAGTGGCCGCACAAGCAGGAAGGGAGGTAGAAGCGGAATTCAGCCAACCTTCAACTCCTGCACAAGCCCCAGAACAACGTGCTATAGCACAACAAATAGTGGAAAGCAAACTCACTGCAGATCAGCAAATCGCTGCTCTTGCCAAATACTTCCAGACCGACACCTCTGAGGCGATGCGTATCAAGGGTGAGATGGAGAAAGAGAGTGCTCATGCAGGCAATGTCGGAATCATGGCGGTACTGGCAAACGCTCTGGGTATGGGGCTAGGCACTTACGGTACAGGTGCGGCTCGCTGGGGTGCTGGTCTGATGGCAGGTGCTCAGGGAATGATGAGTGAAGAGAAAGCGGCAGCTGCAAGGCAAGACGAGATAAATAAACTACGTAGAGAGATCGCAGAGTCTCCCAATAAACAGCATAACGAAGCGGCTAAGATGTACTTTGATATTCTTAGAGAACAAGGTAAGTTAAGGAGCGCCGAAGACATTGCTAGAGCGAAAGCTATACAGCAACAGAAAATGGCGGAGTACAACGCCGCTAATAAAGAGAGCCAATTCGTTAGAAGTGAATCAGGTAAAAACGCTCGTACAGCGCGGATGGTAGGTACTAGAGAGCAGGCGGAAATGAATGAAAAGATGAAAACCGCTCAGAACCTAGAGCGCTATTACAGAGACAGCACTGACTACCGAATTGCTTCGGAGGAAGAAAGGATACGCAGAATTGCTGAGATTTATGCTGGGCAGGGCTTAACTCCTCCGGGGGCGGTGAGCAGTCAAGGTGCAGGAATGCGCCCCATTATTACTCGTAGTGGTATACAATCTCCCTCTGCTCCGTAACTTTTCTCGTGACATCCTATGGCTACAAACACAGGCTTAGCAGCGCTTTTTGATCCTTCTTACCAGACGGGTGATCCAGAACTAGATGCGCTGTTTGGCCTGACAGGTCAGCCAGTAGAAGACCTTCCTCCGTTAAGGTATCCAGAACGAGGGGAGATAGCTGGGATAGAAGCGCCGGTAAGAGGTGAAGCCCCATTACCAATAAAAACAGGGAAAGGGGGTAAAGGCACAGAGAACCTCAAGTCGGCTTACCAATACTTTGTAAGTCAAGGCTTTGCTCCACATCAAGCAGCGGCTATCGTAGGTAATCTAGCCCAAGAATCAGCAGGTAGAACTACGGCTGTTGGAGGGAATGTACTTCCTAACGATCCTCATTCTGTTGGGTTAGGGCAATGGAATAGAGAGAGACTCTATGGCGGGAAGGGCTATGTCGGTTTAATACCCTTTGCCAAACAACGCGGGTCTTCGCCAGAAGATTTGCAAACGCAGTTAGATTACGTCATGCAGGAACTGCGTGGCCCAGAACGGGCGGCATATAATAGCTTAATGCAGGCGGGGTCTTTAGAGGAAGCCACTAGAGTCTTCGGTAAAGCCTATGAACGCCCCAGAGAAAAATATGCTGATTATGGCAATCGTATTGCTCAGGCTAGAAAATACTTAGGTGCCGAAACTCCTGACCTCGTAGTAAGCCAAACTCCACAAGGACTACAGAAAACGCAACAAGAGTCTCCATACTATCCCGTTCGTTTGAGCGATGGTCAGGTGTTCGATGTAGAAAAAGGCATGGGGCTGGATGAAGTCGCTACCATGCTCCAGCAAAACAACATCAATGCTAAGCCTCTACGTTCTTACGTGGCTCCTGATGGGCAGGAGTTCGATGTTGAATACGACATGACTGATGATGAAATTCAGAACATGTTGAAAGGGCAGAAGCCAGTTGCGCCAGAAGAATCTAATTATCTAGGCGCTTTGAAATATGGAGCGCAGCAGGCTGTTTCCGGTATTGCTCAAGGTGCTGGTACGGAAATAGGAGAATTAGGGAAAGCGGTAGAAGGTTTCAGTCCAACAATCGGGGGCTACCTCCAAGAAAAAGGCCCGCAACTCCATGCTTATGGTGAGCAGCTGGGCAAAGATATCGAAGGCACTTACGAGCGACCTAAAGGCTTGGGTTTTGTTGAGGAGAACGTAACCTACCCCTTAGCCGAAACCGTTGGGGGTGTGGCTCCTTATGCTGGAGCGTTTATGGTTCCGGGTGTCGGCCCTGCACTTGGTACAGCCGCTGTCCATGCTGGCAGTATGGGAGAGCTAGAGTCAAGAGCCGAAGCGCAAGGTAAAGAGTTTGTTCCTAGCGAAGCCCGCCCGTATGCGGTGCTTGACGACGTTGCCAATATGATCGGCTTGAATGCTACCAACAAGCTACTCAAGGCTTTCGGGCAAGATGCCATTCTAGGATCACGGGAAGCTATTAAAGCTGCGGTAGAGAAAGGTGGTATAGAAGAAGCTAGGAAAGTTGTTGGCTCTCGCATTGGTAATATAGCGAAGCAATTCTTGGGTGCTGAAGCAGGGACTATTGGTGGGGAAGTAGTTGAAGATGTCATTGGCCGCGCTTATACAGACCAACCGCTGATAGGCGAAGATGCCTTTAATGAATACTGGGAAACCACTAAACAGATGGCTCCCTTGGGCGGTGCTACCGGAATCGGTAGGGGTTTTACAGAGCACTACAACAAAGCTACTGAATTTGCCCGTCTTGAAGAGCAAGCCGCTGTAGAAGAAGCCCTGCAGGAACAGGACGCGCAGCGCCAGAAAATAGAAGAACTTGCCACGATTGGTGTTACTCCAGAGCAGCTTCAGAAGTATGGGGTGCGTAATGAACTTGAAGGACTGAGTGATGAAGAACTTCTAGAAAGCTTCAAGGCAGACCTTGCGGAGAAAGAGGTGGCAAAAGCCGCAAGACTTGCGGAGCTTCCAGAAGAACTGCGTGATATTCCCTACCGTGAAGCAAAGCGCTATCAGCAGATGCTGGAAGAGCAAGAAGCAGGAATAACAGATGAAGAAAATATTGAACCTGTTGAAGAACAGCCTGCACCTGTTGAGTCTGTTAGTGCTAATCCCCCTGTTGCCCCTGAGATGGGTGCCGTTGAAATACAAGCAGAACCAGAAGCCGACGAAATCCCAGAGCCGACGATAAGAGGTAGAGCGCCTGAAGTAGTACCCGAAGCAGCAGCTGAAGTAACGAACCCTGCAGATATCTTGGGGCTAAATAATCGTTCTGGTTTGCGTAAGCAACTGCAAGGGTTTGACATAAACAACGTCGAAGACCATCCCAAGATCGAAGGCATACTACAGAAGACATCGGCTACGTTCTCTGCTGAGAATCTAGCTAATCTCGAAAACAAAATGAAGGAGGTGCAGAGTGCCAACGGTATCCAAGTCCCAGCAGCGCCTGATGTTGGCGGCAAGCCACAACCCGAAATTCGCCAAGAAGGTAGGGGTGCCCCAGAAGGTGGCGAAGGAGTTCGTATCAGCCGACCAGAAGTTAGGCAAGTTGAAGAAATCAAAATCCCCGAAGGGATCAAAGTAGAAGACCTACCGAATAACCGCTTCCGTATCACAGGTGTAGATTTAGATACCGCACAACAAACACTTGTCTCTGCCAAGATACCGAAGGGGAGCCGAAACGAAGAGCTAGGCGGGCTTGAGTTCAACAACAAAGTACGCGACAAAGTGCTAAGCACACTGCAGCCGCAGGCCGAAATGCAAGCTGTTCCAAAAGTAAAAACGCCAGAAGTCCCTGCCGCTCCAAAGATTAAAGCACCGAAGGTTGAAACGCCAGAAATAAAAAACCTATATAACGAAGCTCTTCAGCATGTACAAAGCACAGGTGTTGCTAGCATTTCCGGCCTGCAGCGCAAGCTAAAAGTAAACCATAAAGAAGCTAACGAGCTGATGAACCGCCTGCAGCAAGATGGTTATGTTAGTGCTCCTGAAAGCAATGGTTCACGGTATGTGCTAGATAAAAAGGCAGAAACACCCACAGCACAAAAAATAGAGGGTAAAACCAAAGTAGTCGATGAACAGGGTAATCCGCGTGTCATGTATCACGGCACTGGGGACATCATTAAAGCGTTCGATAGAGAAGGCTTAGGCACTCACTTCACATCTGACCCAAAGGTAGCATCCGCCTTTGCCGAGTCTTTTGACGAAGGTGCTAATGTTTTGCCTGTTCGCCTTGATATAAAAAACCCCCTTCGCGTAAAGGACTTTGGGGGATCGCATTCAGAAGCTACATTCGTGGCTGAAGACTTTATAAAACAAGGTATTCTTCCTAAAAATTATGTGGATGACGCTTTCTACGCCAGAATTATGAAAGGTGTGGCAGGTGAAAAAGCTAATGAAATATACCAACAAAACAATGCTAAAGAGCTTTCTAAAATTCGTCAGGAGATAGAAAAGCAGGGGTATGATGGCCTTGTATACGACAACAAAGTAGAAGGCGGCGGGGATACATATATAGCTTTCCGTCCAGAACAGGTTGAATCCGCTATAGGAAAAAATAAAGAAACTGAGGTAGCGAAGCTACCGGAGCACATCGAAGCATGGGATAACCTACGCACCGCAGATCAACCTGCCTTTGAATCGCTCTCTAAAGATACTCAGAAGCTATGGAGAGATGAGTACAAAGCAAGCGAAGGGATTGTAGGCAAGGATGCGGTAGATGAATTAGCAAAAAGTGAAAAGTTATTCACCAAAGAAGCCAAAGCTTCAAACCCTGATGTTGGTATACGCCCTGTAAAAGTTGAAGACTACAGCGACATAAAAGACACCAGAGAACTTGTTAAGCGGTACAAGGAAAAAGGTACTGATCCTGAGTTATTGAAGCTCATGGACACAATCAATGTGTCTCCTCATTTGGGGGCTTTGCCTGTTGAGTGGGTGCAGAAAGGGGACAAACCTCACTCCGATGTAGTGGACGCATTTAATAAAGGTGCTACAGCAATGGTGGCATGGGGCGAAAAGACCGGCCCTAAAATGTATATCCGTGCTGACGCCCCGTTGCGTGAAGATATCCTTGTGCATGAAGCTGTGCATGGTGTGACTGAAGCAGCGCTCCAAAGGAATCCAGCATCTGCCAAAGAACTTTCTGATTTATCCAAGCAGATTGGGTATTCGCTTTCTGAAGAGTACAGGATGGCGCATGGCTCTAAAGGCAAAGAAGCGAGTGACTTTTGGAATGAGGTCATCAAAGATAATCCGGGCGAACTGCTGGCATACGGCTTGACTTCCCCTACGTTCAGAGAAGTGTTAAGTCAGTATGGGGCGGATGGCAAACCGTTCAAAGCATATCGTACTGAAGCTGAATTGAATGCTGTTCGTAAAGGACAAGAGAAACCGGCTAGGGCGTTCACCGCGCAGGCACCTAAAGAACTTACGTTGTGGGATAAGTTTGTTGATGCTGTGGCTAAATTGTTTGGCCTGCCTACTTCTCGTAAAGCTGAGTTCAAACGCCAGCTGGATGAGTACCTAAACAAGAAGTCTACGTATGAACAGAAGGTAAAGGATTACAACACTCTCCGTCCTTTGCAGGAACGGCTTGACACTGCATTTAAGGAAGCCCTTAAAGAGACTTCAAAGAAAGGTATCGACTTTGAAGGAACCGCAGTTAAACAAATAAAAGAAGAAGCTGAGCGTACCACCCCCCTCGTCAAAGAAACAGAAGTGGAAGGCCCAACCGAGGCAGAACTCAAAGAAGCGGAGAAACGCCTCAAAGCTTCCGGTCTGGTCGGTGCTGTAAAAGATAAGACGTTTGGTGATAAATTCAAAGGTGTCATCAACGATCTCTTCAAAGAAGGGCGCAACACTTCATTCGTCGCTGAGTACGTAGATATCCGTGAGCCTATCTCCAAGGCAGTGCAGGATTTGCCGGATAATGTAGGACAGAAGCTACGTAGTGATTACATATACAGCGCCTATGAGCAACGAGGAAATGTTATCCAAGAGTCTTACCGCAAAGGCTTTGTGGCTATGGGGCGCGATGGCACTATTGAAACTGTGGCTGACAAGCAGCTTGCTCTTGCTGAAATCTTTAAGCGGGTGGGAGCCAAGAACCATAATCTGTTTAATAATGTTCTTGTAGCGTTGCGTGTCCGTACTATACGTGCTCAGGATGCTGAAACCAGAGCGCAAGCCAATAAGATGCTCAACATGGCTGACGAAATGGAAGACTTTGCCAGTACCCTAAAGAATCCGGCTAAACGTAAGAAGTTTAATAGTGCCGCACGAAATCTTCGCACTGTAGCAGAAAAGAAGCTGGAGAGCATCAACTGGGATAAGGGGCGCACTGAGTTTACCGATGAAGTAGTAAAACGGGCGGAGACGGTGCTTGCTGGTCATCCTGAGTTAGTTAACGAAGCCGAGAACGTCTATGCACTGCTACGCAAGCAGGTAGACCTGTGGGAAAACGAGGGGATGATTGACAAGGCTACGGCAGATGACTGGCGTAAGTACCCCAACTATTTCCCTCTGTACAAGACGGAGAAGTATGACGAGCAGCTAGCCAACCCCTCTGCCCATCTCGATAGCTACGGTGCCATGATGGGTAAAAACCCTGATAAGCTGCCTAAGGTCCACAGGCAGGAGTGGCATGAGCACAAAGTCTTTGTCGAGGATAACCTTCTTCGCCATATCACCTTTTTTGCTTCTGCTGCCGCTGAGCATTCTGCGCGTAAGAACACTGCCTACAACCTTGAGATGGTAGGCAAAGCAGAGCGCGTGAAGAAAGACGCATGGGGCGATAAAGACCTCATTGTGAAGTTCAGAGAGAATGGCAAGGACGTGTTCTATCGCGTTGACGATGTTCCTTCCTATTATGCGATGCAGTCGGCCATGCCTCTCATGAGTCCTCTTCTGAAGCGTATGCGCCAAGCAGGTAACTTTGGACGGGGTGTGATGATTAAGAACCCGTTGTTCTGGTTCCGCCAGTCAATTCGAGAGCCCATACAGGCTAGCCTTGTAGGGCGTGCTGGGTTCATATCCCCGTTTGATACGTTGAATGCAGTAAGCCGCATTGCTTCCGGTAGTGCTGTAGGTTATGAACGCCTGCGGGCTAAGGGCGTTATCGGTCCTGTAGATGTAATCCCCGACCCGGCTGAGTTTATAAAAGCTGTGCAGGACGGTAAGGGGTTGGTAGCCAAGGGTATGGATGGTATCAATCATGTCCACGAAGCAATGGATGCGGCTACTCGCGTAGTAGTCTACGAAAAAGCAAAGAAAGATGCTTTGAGCAAAGGCTATGATGAAGATACTGCCGACGCTATCGGTGTTATGAAAGCCAGAGAAATCATCAACTTTGCCAAGCAAGGGCGCAGCAAAACCGTTAGGGCTATCCGTGCTACGACTCCGTTCTTTGGCGCGGCGTTGAACAGCTTGGACGTTATGGCTCGTGCCGCATTCCCTCGTAAGGTAGGACATCTTAGCAAAGCGGAAGCGATGGAAGCGAGAAGGAATTTCTACTCAACTGCGTTCATGCTGGCTACATTCACCACTGCTTATGCTGCCATGATGTCGGAAGATGAGGATTACCTGAAAGAGCCAGATCGTGTAGGCAATTGGCTAATCCCTATCGGCGGTGGCAAGTTCATCAAGATACCTATCCCGTTTGAAGCAGGGTGGTTTATAAAAGAGTTGCCTGAGCTAGCTATGCTGTTGAACTTGGGTGCTATCAACAAGAAAGAAGCGATCACAGAAGGAGCAAAGGGAGCCGCTGCCAATGTTCTGCCTCCTATGCCAACAGCTTACGTATTACAGCCTGTTATGGAAGTTGCAGTAGACCATGACTTCTTTACTGGATCATCTATTGAAGGCAAAGATTCCTATGTCATGGTGCGAGATAGGAACAGCAAAGCAAGTAAGTTGATGACTGAAGTGGTCAACAAGATGGAGGACATGGGTGTTAATGTTCTCGGTGTATCTGCCAATCAGCTTGAGCATTTAGCTAGAAAGTATCTTGGTCAACTGTGGGCAGTTACTCGCGTTGCTTCAGATGCGTACATCAATAGAGGCAAAGTCACTCCCGAAAAAGAAGCAGGAGAATATCCTCTGGTGAGCGGTGTACTGACGACAGGCACTAAGGACCGTGCAGTGAATCAGTTCTACACTGTAGCCAAAGAAGCCTCTCAGGTGAATCAATCTCTGGAAGAAGCAGGAAAGAAAGGAGATGCTGAGCGCTTCAATCAGATCGTCAAAAACCCAGAAAATGTCAAGGCATTGAAGGGCAGTGATGAAATGAAAAAGCTGAAAGAGGAAATCGGAGAAATAAGTACAGGTATCAAACGCATAGAGAACGACCAAACTCTATCCTCTTCTGAAATGACTTCTCGAATTAAGACGCTTAAAGCGCGGCAGACGCTATTAGCTAAGCGCGGTGTAGAAGTTGCTCGTAAATTGGGAATGGAAATTTAGGCAAAAAGAAGCCCCCGGAGGAGCGTCGGGGGCTAGAGGGGGAGTGTCCCAAGGAGCAACAAAAATGAACAACAAAAACTAGGGAGCATTCTACATAAAATCTTACCCCTGTCAATAACCTTCAACCGCCATTCAGCTTGCTCACATCAAACACGTAGACAAGGACAGGTGCCGTAGAATAGTTGGCAGTGCCTTCACCCAGATTCATCATTCTCTCTTCCAGCAGTGTCTGCGATGTTCTTAACCCATGCAGAATCTGAGCATTGGGCATCCGCTTTGCAGCCATCCAGCTAGCGAAGTCGGAACAAGAGACATACAGGCGGGCGTCCTTGACTTCATGCCGACCTTTCAAAGCGCCAATCACAGGCTTGCTGACTGACTGGTTAAGCAGCACGTTGTCTACTACGGTCTGTCCGGTCTGTACGACAAGAATCTGCGCTATCACTTCGTTCCAATACTTGCTGACCACAGAGGCATGAGACTCACCCTCGACTACAAACGAGGCTTTCTTGACGTTCTCTCTTGTCTCACCAAACAGTTCAATCGCCCACTTCCATACAGGCTCAATCGGGATATCAATAATACCTAGTCTATTGGCAATCTCCCCACCCGCAAATGCCGCTGCCATACACCCAGAGTAAAAGCGCTCCTTACCTTCAGAGTTAACGACCTCATCGAATTTTCTCCTTGTCTCCAGCAGCTTGCCTTTTACATTCTCTACGTTAGGCACCACGTACTGCATGTAGGGTTCGCAAGCGACTCCGTAGTTATAGGGGAGAATCTGCCCAAATAGCTCATCTGCCTGTGCCTTGGTAAGCTTGTCGTCCTTGTTGACCGGGACTTCCAGTATGCGGAGCATTTCGCCTTCGACCGCTGCCTTGTGCTGTTGCAGTACCGAGTGAAGACTGTTGTTGCCAGAGGTTTGAAAGATCGTCTCCCATGTAGAGTCATTCGCCCGCTCCATGTTGTCATGAGTCTTCAGTCGGTTCTTGCCCCTGCCCGATGACAAGTCAAAAGAAAGACGACTCACGGCCTCTGGTAGCATATTCGTTACTTCGTCATAGCACACCGGCAAGTTCTTCAATATCCCAGCACGGTGCAGCTTGGCATTCACGGTGTCGTTATCCGTCAGCATACCTTTGACGGGGTTTCCCCAAATGCTTGTCGATGCTTTCTGCAACGTAGACTTGCCCACACCCGATGCGACATTAGTGAGATGCACAATCATGCTGCCTTCACCGACGAACTTATACAGCGGAGCGCCGAACCCACAGAACAAAGCAAAGGCTCTCGCCTCATTGCCGGGATAGGCATAGGTATTCACTACTTTCTGCCATTCCTCAAGCGTACCAATCTTAGAGTAAGTAGCGGCTACCGACTGGGCTTCCCTAGTGATCGGACTGTGTGAGATGTTGCCAGCGTCGTCAATCTCCCTACTGCCAATTACGAAGCGCGTATCGTTGTCATGCCAGCCAAATTGTTTTCTGGCATTGGTGGCTTTGCCATCATCCTGTAGTTTCTTGATCCATGCGCCGATGTACTTGCGTAGCAGTTCCAGTCTTTTATTGTTGGTGACAACGTGAACACCTCGCTTAGCAAGGATATCTCTTAAAGTCTCAGGTTTGAACAGGTGCGTTAAGGGTGCAGTCTCTTCGCAGAGTCCATCGTTGGGTAGCCGGATACAGATAGTTGCGTATTCTTGTTCGCCATCCTTGGCTCTATCTTTTACCCACAAGTCCCTCTCATACACCATAAACTCGTCAGGGTCTTCGTCGTCATTGCTTTCTTCCTGATCTGCACTGCCTCTATAAGCGACACCGCCACCTTTAGGTCGAATCCACGGAAAAGGGTAGTCAGTGGGAATCTCTATCGTAACCTTCTCATTGAGTCCTTCATGATTAACCTCGACAATGTGCTCTTCAGGTGTAGCCTCTTCAATTATCACACCCAGTGTTATAGGCGATGTGATCTTGCCTTTATGAATGCAAGTGCTGCACAACTGAGGCTGGTCAAGTTCTTTCCATTTCTCGCAGGTGCGTGGCCCCTCGGCTCTACTCGCTTTGGTAAACCATTCGTCAGGCTCAGTGCCGGGATAGTCCCGTGACACCATCTCAATACCCTCGACTCTATCTATGCAGAACTGAGCAATCGACAGAGCAGCGTGCCACATCGGTTCTTCAAGCGTAGCGCGATTAGCTACACAATAGGCAATCTGCGGACATCCGGCACTTCGCTCAACTTTCCTCTTAACAAGGCGGTCTACGAGAATGCCGCCCGCTTGCTCTACTTGCTCTACAACTTCTTCGATGCGCTCTACAGTATCAATACTTTTTTTGTAAATTCGGCTGAACTTGAATGTGCGGCTTGTCTGCATCAACTTTTCCATGACAGGATCGGTCGAATGCACAGGTGCGTAATCTTCGCGTGAAACATAGCCTATACAGGCTGAAAAATGCGCTAATGAAATATCTTCCCCAAGACTGCGTAATACTACTTTTTTATGATTGTTATCGCGTTTTTTATTGGTCGTGCCGGGTACTCTGAGAATACGAGGACCATCTGCTGTCACTACTGGGTCTGCTTTCAGACCCAATTCATTTGTTTTGCGCTTTAACGCATTAGCTATCGGCTTCCACGTGTTGTAGTCAATGGCTGTATCCAAGCTCCAATAAGCATGAACACCGAAGCCGGAATCGACCAGTGTGGGGAGAGGCATCCTAAGATCGTTACAAAAGGCGACCAGTGCTGTAACAGCCTCTTTTTTTGTTTGGTATCCGCCTTCTTTGCCACAATCGATATCCACACGGAAGCTCTTTAGCGCCTGAATATTGTATTGGTCTTGTGGCACACCACTGCGTTGGAACGTAGCAGAGGCGAAATAGACTTCTCTTCCTGCTTTGTCTAATGCTTCGATAGCATCGTATATCTCTGGATCACCCTGCTCAAAATAGAAAAGTTTTGGGGGCGCTGAGCGGTCATACATCAAGCCTCTGATGCCGAGCAAGCCATCTTCTGGCAGTATCTTATTAAATAATGTTTCTGATTCCATGATGCCTGCCTACTAACGAAAGGGGCGGTGGAGTGCACCGCCCGTAAAAGGATGTTCTCTTATCCTAAATCAATCGTCAGTAGCCCAGTCGTCCAGAATAGCTTCAACAGATTCCGTCTTGACCGGAGCCGCGTTGGTCTTTGACTTACGCACGGTAGGCTCCTCTTCTTCCACTACGGCAGGCTTAGCTTCTTCACGAAACGGAGACGCCTTGGGTGCGGTAGCTTCTGCGGTCTTAGCCAAATCCATCTGAGCAGGATTGAAAGCAATAGCAGACAGTGCCTCTGGACTCTGGCCCTTTTCGATGATAGCTGCCATTTCGCTTTCATTCAAAGAACGAGCAGCGCGGAAGAACAGCTTGGGAGACTCTGCTGATTCATCGAACCGCATTTCTGTTACTACACGAGTGATCGAATAGTTGAACCCTGCCAAGTGCTTAACGTAAGCATCCAGTGCCATATCATCATCACCCTTGGCTTTACCGAAGATGGACGTAGCCGGAAGCGTTAGCTGGTAGACATCGCTGTTCTCGACATTGTTAGCTAGAACCACCGCCAACCTACGGCTGAAGCGACATGCACGGCCCTTACCATTGGTGCCAGACCCTGCGATATTCTTGGGGCAAGTCTCACACGATGAGCCTTGCGGTGCTGGAGCCTTGGGGTCAGGACGCTTACCATCATTCGACCAGCAGTCAGGCAGACCTACCGCAGTGGGGTCAAAGGTCTTGGCATAGAAGGTACGGCTCACATCAGGAGCCGCGTTAACGACTACGACATCCATCTTGGGTTCAGGACTACGCGCAGTCTCTTGACCATTGACGATCATGCGGAATTTGCTACCCCGCAGAGAGATACGCTTGTAGTTGCCCCCATTACCCAGCAGCTTCTTGGTTACATCATCCAGACCCTGAGCGCTTGATACGATGGAGGTCTGGTCACGAAACAGCGTTACATTCGACATAGTATTCACCTATTAGATTTTTTTGGAAGGACGACGCACAGTAACGGAGTACGCCCTGTCAGTATTCATACCCATTGGGAACACGTCGGGGTTATCTTCTAGGAAGTCCCTCATTGCTCCGTTACTGATTCTCTTCTCAAGCAGGTATGGTGCCTGATGCGTGTTGATGAACTGATAGAGGGAATCCCAGTCTGTTGTGTAGTATTTTGTCGCCACACTGCGAATGATCGTCCCCGAAGTTGTCTTTATGCTAGTAGCGTTTTGCTCTTGGCAGATTCTGTTCATCTCTGCTTGTAGCATTTCCATCTGCACTTTCAATTCAGCTTCTTTTTCCTCGTTCTCTTTTTTCAGAGCGTAGTAAGCATCTCGCAGATTTAAGAAGGCAGCGGCTAATTTGTCCGCTGTCGGTTTTTCAGTATCCATAATAACCTCGCGTAGTAATGCGTGAATCGCGTTATCAACATCTCCCACATAGCGTGTGGGGGCAGACATAGTATAGCAAAATCAAAGGGTTACGTCAAATATCACCTCCCAAAAAGTTCTTGTACATGGACAACAGAGTGCTCTGCGCTAGTGTACGATCTTCCAACGCCTTGTACAACTGCTTCTCCACCCCACTACTGCACAGATGAACAACCAAACAAGGATTCCTCTGCCCCTGTCTGTGGACTCTGGCATTCGCCTGCAAGTACGTCTCTGCGCTTGTCGTCGGGGAGAACCATATTACAGTATTTGCCGCTGTCAATGTAACCCCGTGGGCAGCTGCTTGAGGTTGTATCACCAACACTTCCGGCTCCTTGCTCTCTTGGAAATTTCTAAAGATTTCTGTACGTTTTTTCGCGCTCACTCCTCCATGAATGGCAGAGCTAGAAATCCCATGCTTCTGCAAGAACTCCTGAACAGTGTCGATAGAATGCCGGAATGCGCAGAATATCAGCGTCTTATGCGAGGCTCCCTGCACGATGTTCAGCATCTCGTTCAGCTTGTTGGAAGCATCGAACTGCACCACCTCACCCGTATCAGAATACACCGCTCCCGATGAAATCTGCAAGAGTTTGCCCAACTGCACTGCTGCATTGACCGCAGACACCTCTTCACCCGCTGCTTGGATCAACATCTCCTTACGCAACTTGCTGTAATACTTCTCCTGCTGCGCTGTCATCGGCACTTCGTATGTTGTGTACAACTGCTCCGGTAGGTCTAGGCACTCCTCTGTGGTGTAGCGAATCGCTGGTTGGAGAACGCTGTGTACGATCTCTTGTGCCTCTGGTCTGGGTATCCATTTGAACTGCGTAATTTTTATCATCACTTTGTCTTTGAACGCTCCAGCATACGAAGGTACAGCGCTAGGGTTCACGATCTTAGCTTGCCCGTATGCGTCCTCTGGCGACTGCGCTGCTGGAGTACCTGTCATGAGCCACACCCATGTGTCAGGACCGATCAAAGAGTTGAATGCTTTCCAGCGTCTCGTCTTGGCATTCTTCAGATAGCTAGACTCATCAGCGATAATCAAGTCAAACCCTGCCGCTGCCAACTCATCCCGTACAACCTCTACACCATCGTAGTTGATGATGACAAAATCATAGTTGCCTTTAATGACGTTCACTCTCTGCTCTCTCGACCCATGCGCGATACCGACCCTGCGGTGCATCACAGTCTTGAACAAATCCGAGCGCCATGCACAGTCCATGATAGAGAGAGGACAGACCACCAGCACTCTACGAATAGCCCCGACAGAAAGCAAGTAATCAGCAGCCCACGCTGCCGCATTCGTCTTCCCACTGCCCATCGCGTTTAAGCAGAAGGCTCTCTTATGGATCGTCAGAAACGCCGCCGTATCCTTCTGGTGTGCGAACGGCTTGTACATTCCCGGCCATGCGTAGTGCCCCAGTATAGGAGACAGCACCTTCTTGAAGCCAAGGTTTTTGAGGATCATAGCGTGACCTAAATCCCAATGCACCAGCACCTCTGCCACACCCTCTTCGTCTTTGATGACCTTAGACTTCTGTATTACTTGCGTAATTTTATCTGGATCACGTGTGCGAACCAGTAACGCATTGTTATGAACGATTTCCATATTCCTAAACCCACCGCTTGGGGAGCGGCAACCCGTTAAAAAGGAGAACGACTAGAGAATATCGTAAACGTCTTCGTCGTCTATGGTTGGTTTCAGTACCTCAAGCACATCCATTTTTCTCAACTCTGGGTCATACACCCAGTTACGGACTGTCTTGTAGCAGTGCTTTCGCTCTCTTCTGGCTATGGTAAAGGCAAAGTTGATGAACTCTTCCAAGTAGCGATCAACCACATCGCCCGGTAATCCTGAGTTGGCAGCTAGCTGCCGTACAGCTGTCGGTGTAACTCTCATTTTTTCTTCTTAGGACTATCGTATGTCGAGGCGGGTTTGTGATTGCTGGAACGCTTGAAGCTACGGTTGTCTGATGGAGAAGTTAGAAAGTACCCGTCGCCATTACTACCACCACGAGAGAGATTCTTCTTGTGAGCGATGTCTTTGCCCTTTCTATCTACACCTTCCTTATCCAGCTTTCTACGTAGCGTCTGACGAGCGAGTTTGGCCTTCAGCACTCCGCCGTCTTTCTCTTGACGTTCTTTCTCTCGCTGCCAATCTCTGGAATAATTTCTCGGCATTACAAACTCCCATTATGTTCGCATTGGGTACGGCACCATCGGGCGCAAAGTCCATTAGGCTTAGGATTCCATATGCCCGTATTATAAGACATTTCTCTCTGCGTCAACAGTTCATGCAGTGCAGCAAAGACATCCAAACCCCGTTCAACCGTCACTTCTTCTCTTACCGTTTCCTTGGACACCACAAACAGAAGCATCAGCTTTATCTTTTCAAGCTCTGGAAACTTCAGGAACAGTGCCGCTGCCATCAAATACAACTGCCGCATATCGGCGTATCGCGCATTCTTGCTAGTCTTGTAATCGACTACATATCCTTTGGTCCCGTTAAGAATAGCCAAATCACAAATACCCCGGAACCATATATCACTGTCGTCGTAATCACATGCCACCAATCGTCCATCTTCTTTTTTCACTCCAACTTTAATTTCACAATGCTTTTCGCCGGGGATAGCCTTTAGCCTTTCTAGGTAAGGGCATAAGTAATCATGTCTTTCTGGTATTGGTGTACCATCTCTAAGAAACTCTTCGCAGACTGTATGAATCTCCTTGCCGTAGAGTGTAGCAGTGGTGTCCTTGAACGGTACTTCCTTGGTGACTTTCTCACTCTGATACTTCCTTGGACAAGTGTCGTACAACTTGATCCCACTGTAACTCCACGGTCCCGGCTTTCTACTCATACGGTCTTGGTCCCTTTAGTTTCATCATGTCATATCCATACGCTTCACAGTGCCAGCGTTCATGAAAGCCGAAGCTCTTGCCTATCCAGTGTCGATACTTCTCTGGCGGCGTCTGCTCAATCGAAAACTGTGCGGCTATAGCATTCCCGGCAAAGCGAATATCTGCTTCCTTCTCCAATGCTCTTCTGAACATACGGCAGATCAGTGAGTCCTCTGGTGCAGTGTCCATGAAATACTCAGGTACTTTGATCTTAGCCAGCGTTTCATGCAGTTTCCTAGACCTTAACGAGAACCCACCATTACCCACCATGCCATCACCCCAGATAGCGCCGATGTAGTCATACTCTAAGAACGCATCGGTCCATGCTTCAGCATTCACAGCAAACCCATCGTACTGAATATAGAGGGCATGGTCGGTATCAACAAACTGCGGAATCAGATTAAAGCACAGTTCGTTCGTAGCGCGTATGAAGTTTTTATGTGAGTCATTCTGTATCGGGGGAATAGGAACCCAGACTACCTGAGTTCCCAAATCCTCATCAATCGCCCTGTCAGAGAACCAATAGACCTTACTGACCTTCTCGCCCATCACCCATAGCGTTTGCTTTATAGCCTCAATGCTCTTGTCATGGTAGAGCGTGTCGTAACAGACGATGCTAATGGTCATTTTAGTAATCGCACTCATCGCACTCATCGAGGACTGCATTCGCTTCTTTCGCCGCTCTTCCAAACATACACAAGGCGTTACCATATAGAAGGGCTTGATTTTCGCCAAACCAAATAGTTGTACGCTCATCCACCTTCAAAACTACATACAAATCGCCATCTGCATCTCTATCCATACCAATACTAATTTGCTTCATATATGTTCTCCAATTTTTTCATCTTAAATGACATATCACTTCCATAACCTCCTTCGGCATCTAACGGCATATTCGGCAACCATGTGGGTGCTTTGCGTAGCTCGGTGATGATATCCACCCGTGCCTGTTCTGCCTCTTCTGCACGGACAATGAAGTATAGCGCATCGTGAATCGTCAGTCCAACGGGGTACACCTTATTGACCCGAACCATCGCCTCGCCCATCACACACCGCGCCAATGCCTGAATGATGTTCTGAAAACACTTCGCCGGGTGGATGTGAACCTGCCCCTTCCTTGTGCTATACACGTATTGTTTCCGGCCTTGCTCATCCTCTGTGATCTTCAAGCCGGGGTAGGTCATAAACAGACCAGAAGGTAGCTTTATTCCTTTTTCGCCATGCACCTCCAGCACTAACTCACCTAGCCCTATCTTTTCTTTCTCATTATTTATAATGGCATCCAATGCTTTCCCTGCATCGTACCAAGCGGCTCTGACACTGGAATAATCCCTCCTATAGATATTCACTACATTCTGTGCAAACTCTTCACCAATGTCTTTCCCTGACAGCATCTTACATTGAGCGCGTAGCTTCTTGGCTCCAGTGCCGTAAATCAAACTCAGCGAAGCGGTCTTGCCTACAAATCTAGCGTCGTCGTCAACCTCCTCATACTGCACATTAAAGGCACCAGCAGCGAAGTCCTTGTACAGGTCAAGTCCATCACCCAACATCTTCAGCTTATCATTCTGACCAGCAAAGGCTAACCCGACTCTCAATTCCACGTTGCTCAAGTCAGCACCTACAATGCTGTACCCCATAGGTGCCATGATTGCCTTCTTTAACTTAGAACCTCTTGGTATGTTCTGTAGGTTGATTGAGTCGATGGCACTCCATCGCCCAGTAATAGCCCCGTAGTATTTTAACGGTACGGGCAGTGCCCCTCCTGCCTCGTGGATGCTAATGAACCGCTCCGTCCTACTCTCCTCAATCGTGCTCTTCACCCCTAACCTAGCTGCCACGATAGCTTGCACTCGCTCGTCTTCATGCTCTAACAATGCCTTGAATGCTTCATCACTCTTAGCAAAGGCATAGGCTTCCTTGTTGGTTCTGGCGCTGATCTTTACGGGTGGCGCTACATCGAACGCTCTCAATACTTCTGCCAACTTGGGGTTGGACATCAGGTCGTCTTTCTGAATACCACACTCGTCCAGCAATGTATCTTTTCTTGCTCTGACTTCTTCTAGGTGCTCATGCAGCAAATGCCCATCTAACATGAACTGCGGCATTGTGTGCATCTTGATCGTCATGTCGATCAAAGCAATCTCGGTCTTGTTGAAAGATGAAGCTAGTTGTCGAAACAACGCATAGGTCAGGTCCACATCGTTCTTGCAGTATTCCCCATACCGGGCCAATTCGACTTCACTGAAGTCTACTCTCCTCTTGCCCATTGCATCGACAACTTCAGTGCCCTTAACGCCAAGGCTGTACCGCTCAGCCAGCGTAGCCAGTGATCCTCCAGCATCTACACCATGCTTAGCACGGGCCATCGACAACGTATCAAGAATAACCTTGGGGAAGATACCAAACCGCCATGCCAGAATCGTGGCATCGAACAGGGCATTGTGCATCAGAGCAAAAGAGTTATTCCAGTCAAACTGCTTCAACCAACTTCTTGTCTCTGTAGCGGTCCCACTGAACCATACCGTAGGTTCATCGTTCTTCTTAACAGCTACCCCTATGGTTTCAAACCTTTCATCGTCAATATAGCTTTGCGTTGTTATATCTTTCTTGGAGAGGCTGTATTCCTTGGAGTAGAAAGTCTCAAAATCCAACGTCAAAATGTCCATCACATCCTCTTTCTTATTTCTTCCATCAGCACAGTTTTTAGACTGTCTAAATTTTCCTCATTGACTATCATAGCCACTCCACCAGCGTCCCTTATTCTTTGCAGTTCTCTGTCCTGTAGTGCTGTGGTCTTGCCCTTTCCTGCCTTTGCTTCGATACCGAAAAAAATGCCATGCAGACATCCGACGATATCGGGTACACCATTCTGTGAATAGGCACCGCCAATAGGGGAGAAACTGTAACATCCTAGCTCCTTGAGTATGTCTTTAATCTTTTTCTTGACTAATCCTTCTTTTGTTGTTGCCATGACTTTACCTCCTCGATAAATTCTTTAAGCACTAATATCGTTGTTACAGCCAATAATAAGGATATAAAAATTCCTAGCATCATCACCATTACACAGAAAGCCCCGTCCACCAAAAATTCTAAATTCATTGTAGTGTGACCCCTTGATTATCTCTGCACATCATCGCCACGTTCTTTTGTATGCTCATGAGGACTCCATCCAACACCGTCTGCTGCTCATCCTCTGGAAACTCTGAGATAGTCAAAGCGGTAAGGTATCCCATTGCATTCAATGCTGTCTCTACAGAGGCATCGACTTTCTGAAACGTAGCATCTATAGCCTCCACTGCTGCGCTAAACTCTTCTTCAGTCATTGCTGCTCTCCTAGCTTTTTAAGTTCTTCGCACACTTTCTCTATCACAGGCTCCCAGCGTCGATCCGCCCCCTGCCTGAACACACGGACAGACGGATACCACGGAGTCCTTTCCCCCTCAAACATCCACCGCCAATCACACACATAGGGCACCAGCACCCATGTCGGCACTCCCATCGCTCCAGCTAAGTTTGCTGTCAGTGTGTCCACTGTGATGATGAGGTCTTGCCCCGTTATTGTTTCCGCTAGGTCTTCTACATCCTCAATATCTTCCTTCTCCATATCTGTGTACTGCATATAGTCAGCATCGCCAGCGCGTATATCTTTCTGTACACAGGTAAAGGCGAAGGGAAGGTTAAGGATAGGATGAAAGAATGGTAACGGTATGGAACGGCGCTTGTCGTTTAAGTGGAGTATATTTCCTGACCATGCGAGTCCTATCCTCTGTAGGGGCTTATCCTCTTGCCAATGGCGCGATTTAGCAACATAAGGCGCAGTCGGAATCGTTCCTATACCGTCCTCGAAGATGTACCCCAGACTTCCTAGATTGGTATAGTAGTCTGTGTTGGGGTCTTCCCCTGAAAAAAATATGAAGTCCCTATCAAACTCTGCAAAAAACAATTCCCACAACGGCTCACTCACATTCAGATACACTCTCTCAGCATCCAACTCAGCTACTCTACGTAGCCACCGCGCAAAGAAAATCTGATCTCCTAGCCCTTCAGTGCCTTCGATGAGGAGAGTTTTGCCGATCAAAGATTCCTTACCATCCCATGTGTTTTCTGGTTTGTTCTGAAAGCGGTCTTCAAAGTAGGTGAATCCTACACCGATGTCACCTTGGCCTAAACTTATCTGGCCTGATAGGGCATCGCACTCAGGGTTTTCTGCCTTACATAATGGTAGCTCTGCTTCATTAAACTTCTTCTGCTCTATACGCGACGTACCTAGCATAGCCCATGCCTCTGTGTAACCCCCATCCAACTTCACCGCCTTCTTAAAGCACTCCTCGGCTTCCTCAAACATGTCCTGCCTGAACTTGGCTAGCCCTAGGTTGTACCAAAGCTGGGGACTCTTATCGTCGTGTTTCAAGCATTCAAGGAACACATCCTCTGCTTGTACGTTATCACCTAGCTGTAGGGCTAGGAGTCCTTCATTGTTCTTCTCTTGTATGTTCATCATCTTCTTCCTCCTCTTCCCATCCACCATCAAAAAACATATCGTCGCTCAT
>Ga0208089_1000063_pt1 | contig 26690 bp, 36 predicted proteins | sample LakMenEpi29Jun12_FD_150744 | JGI IMG/M metagenome (GOLD analysis project Ga0208089, IMG submission 150744) | Freshwater microbial communities from Lake Mendota, WI - 29JUN2012 deep hole epilimnion (SPAdes) | ecosystem: Environmental > Aquatic > Freshwater > Lake > Epilimnion/Euphotic zone ... | reverse complement strand
TTGTACCTGCGCCTACCAGACTCGAAAGACCCAAACCTAAAGGCTCTGCCCACCAGTCCCCTGCATCTAACACTTCTTCTGCAGCATCCTTGACAGCAGCGCTATTAACTAGGCCAATCGTATTCCCCATCAGGCCAGAGATAATGCTGCTCCAATTAAACGCTTCAGGCAGGCCCGTGTCAGGATTCACCGTAGGTTCGGAACCAAGTAGAGCAGAGAGTCCAGCCACTTCTTGAGGATTCACGTGCATGAGCATCGTGTCTCCGTTACGTCCCAGAGAGGCTAGACCATTGGCAGTTGAGTTGAATCTTGGCATGAGTATTCTCTTTTACGGTACGATTTTCAGTGTGTTGTCATCAGCGGTGTCGCGCCAGACGGTGCCATGTGGAGAGCCGGTAATGACTCGTCCTGTGCCTGTGCCTGTGCCTGTGGCATTCGCTTTGAATGTAGTGCCTAGGTTATTGTCGGCGGCTCCGACCAATGTGAAGTCTGTAGTGCCCACTGTGACAATCGTGTAGAACAAATCTATCTGCAGAGCAGTAGCCGCTATGGGTGTAGGAGGAGCCGCAGAGAACGCATTACCGTCTGAATTGAAATTGGCTACGACTAACGAGGTACACCGCACGTCGCCCGGATTGCCTACCTGTTCTATGAAGTAGTTGACCAAACGCACTAAGTTGTTCTGGAACTGAATGTCATACTCTAGCGGAGCTAGAGGCAGAACCGGAGGAGGGGGGATGTTGCCTGTTTTACTCATTACCAATATTTTTCTTCTAGCTCTTTACGCGCGATTATAGCTTGTTCTATCGATTTATAACATTTTGAATAGTACGCTTTGTTTTTTACAGTGACTTTAGCCATAAACGTGCCATCTTTATTTTGGCGTACCCCTATATACCCTGTTTTATTGCGTTTAGATATACGTATTTCTCTAGCTTGTATTGTAGGAGACGCCCACTTACAATTTTCTTTTGTGTAATTGCCATACGGGTCTATCCTATGCAAAGTCTGATCACCTTCTGGCTCACCCATATCTTCTGCGAAACTAAGATAGTCATGCCATGATGGTTGAACATCCACAACAACAGCGCCATATTTTGGAAAATCCTTATCTTTCTGGTTATAGCATCTGCGCATCATGCCGCGCCATGTGTTGTAAGAACTCTTTTTATATCCGCCATGCTTAGTTATACGCTCTTTGAGATAGCACCCGCAAGAGACAGTGTTCCCTGTAGTTAGCGCCCCACCTGTTAGCACAACAGCATTACCGCATTCGCAAAGGCACTCCCAACGTCGCTGCTTATGTGCATTATGTCCATGAAAACGAAGCACTGTAAGTCTTCCATACACCATCCCGACTCTATCAAATTTCTTAGGCATTTCAAAACTCCTAGATGTGAGGAGCTTCATTTTATAGATATTAGCCCAGATGCGCAAGGTCAGCGTCTGCCATCAAGTCTGAGGTCGAGTCTAGGTACACCCATCTGCCACTTTATGCCTAGCGCATCACTACTGATCTTAAACGCCACCTGCCGTCCTCTGAGGCGTATCCATTCCTGATGAGTGTAATCATACACTTGCAGAGACACTTTGTTACTAGCCACTACTTCGCTATCCGCTGAAATAAATGATCCCTGACCCGGAAAATTCCTTACAGAGACAGTCATCGTAACGGAAGGGCTATTCACCTGTGACCCAATGAAATCGACATCGGGAATGATGCGTTTGATGAAGGAGAAGTGGTCGCCCTCACCAATGTCAAAGTCAGATGATTCAATGTAAGAAGGTATGGGGGTTGGAGGATTCGTCGTAGTGTCGTCTACCCCAGTCTCATGCAGATACAAAATGCCGTTGTTAGTCGCTACAGGGTAGGCACGGATGTGAGAGTCAAACCAAGCCGTGCGCGGCAGTTGTCCGTAGTACCAGACTTTTTCCAAGTAGTTGTAGACTACATAGCGGTCATTTGTCGGAAAATCAGAATCAGCAGTCCCCGCCGAGGGGTAGAACCACCAGACTTCGTTAAACTTCTCGTTAGTCCCGGCATAGACCTGATCTAGCTGATTTTCGTTGATATCATCAAACACATACTGGCGCAGCGTACAGGGGAGCGTGTCTACCCGACCAGAATACACATAGAACTTATCAATGCCCATCCAATAGGTGATGTTACTTGCCGTGGCTACAGCATTCGGCCCTGCTAGGTTGATTTCGTTAGAAATCGTGTTGAACCCAAAGGTGTAGGGAGGGCCAAGGTAGCGCATGGAGTAGAGAGCGCTATCACTCCAAAGAAGGATTTCCTGCCTTGTTTTCTCTGCGGTAATCAGCTTGGACCCATAAGCCATACGCTGAAAGCCTGCCGTGTTAATCGGAGTCGGTTCCCAAATCAACGGGTCTTCCTGTTCGCACCAGCGAAGCAATAACGGGTCTTGTGCACTGGGTTCTGTAGCTGTTGGGTCATTGGTGCCTAGCACCACGATATGCCGTTCTTCAGAAACAAAGACATGCGCTCCCACCACAGGTGCCCAAGTGTCCGCAGCAAAACCGACGCTAGCGATGTTAACACCACGCTCGTCTATGGCCCCTGTGGAGGTTAACCCAGTGCTTGCAGTCCAGTAATACACACCACCATTACGAATGTTGTACACCAAATCCTGACCAAACGAATCAGAACTCCAAAGCTGCATGGGTATATTGACCCCGAAGGCAGCAGACGTACTCCACCCTCGAACCGGATTGCCCGCGCTGGGTGTTGTGCTTTGGTAGTTGATCTGACGAACCATCGTCCCATTAGCATGGTAGGTTGCCGTACTAGAAGTCGCTCCGCGTGTGCATCCCGTTAGATCGTTAGTGCTCTTGCCCGCATACTGAATGATTTCCGACTCAATGATGATGTACCCAGAGGAAGGAAACGTAGAGGCATCGACAAGCGTTATGGTCGTTTCGGAGTCGTCTAACTCTTCATTCAGAGCGCCTAGCCCAGCGGCGTAGGTCATTGAGTTCCAAATACCCGAACCCCACCCTGTACCCTGTGTAGCAAACGCCGCACCTGTGTCAATCTCAAAAGCAGCCGTAATGCTAGCACCGCCTTGTCCGGTCAAAGCTGAGGTCGAATAGACCCCTACATCAATCGCTACGTAGTTAGACGAAACCGCCTTAATCTGAAAGTTGCCGTTGAGATTGTCTACCGTGTAGGGACCGAACGCTGTCGCCGCCGCTATCGTAACGAAGTTATCTATCTGAGAGTTATTGGCGGTAGAAGCAAGCATTATCCAACGTGAAGTAACCGCTGCACCTGTGTTGTGTGCTGCTGCTGTAGTCCCATTGTACCCACGTACACAGCCGGTTAAGGTGTTAGTGCTGACACTCTGAACATAGATATCCTCTGACCCAATACGAATAACAAGGGGAAAGGCTCTACTGAATGACGTACCGGAAGTGAGAATGATGTCTGTGGCAGTGGCTGAAATGTTCCCATTAAGCGTTGAGTAGATGGTGTCAAAAGAGACTGTACCCGCTGCAAAGGACTTCTCTATGGGAGTGATATCGTAGAACTCTTGGTTCGAGTCAATGTAGTATTTGAGGTTTGTCCCCATACCCAGCAGAGTGAAAGACACGCCAGAACTCGCTAGAGATTCCCACTCCGTCAGATCACGACAAGCCCCTAGATAAATATCCGTCGCAGCAAAAGACCAACCCCCTATATTCTCAGGCTGGCCAGAGCGAAACCTAATCTTATCGCAAGCGTAAAACCCACCCTCATTAGCAAGAGATGTGCTTTCTCTGTTAACTCCGGGGCGTAGTTGTATTTTTTGGAGGGGCATTTTATTCCTCCTCTTTGTCTTGCTCTGGGACTAATCGACCATATTCATCACATAAGGTATTGCCGTGCATGTTATTATCGTTGCGCTCGGCCATCACAACCCAATTTACTTCGTCGGTAGAGTCTGCCTCTTCTGCGTAAATAGTGAACTGCCCATTAACAACAGCGCTGGCTCTAATCCGCCCAAACCCTGAAGCATTATTAAGTCCAACCACTTCCACATTTTGCGTTAAAGCGACAAATGTCCCTGCAGTCATACGGGATTCGCTATCTAAGTTAACCGTTGCTTGCCCCGCTGCTAACTTTACCTTTCCACGATACAACAAATCGTTTCTAGGAGCTTCCACGGCTACATGGTAGAGCTTTTTATCTTCCAATACAGGATGGTCAATGCAGAAAGGTTTTGTTCCAGTTGCTGAAAGATTGCCCGTTACAGATAAGTTGCCTACAAAGAGATGAGCACCTGCTGTAGTTAGATTATATCTGACAACAGGACCGGAATTGTTTGTTTGGACAATAACAAAAGGAGAATAGTTGCTTCCCGTAGCATTTCTGTATGCCGCTACACCGGGAAAATAGTTGCCTGAGCCATCAGTAAAAACACCAGAGATATATTGATTTGTTGTGAAGTTAGAGGAAATAGCCAAATTTCCCGTCATTGTATCGCCAGATATAGACACAGCAAGGGCATTTATTTGTGCATCAACATATCCACCATTAACAAACCCGGTATCATTAGAAAACTGACTTAGCTTAGTAGGAGCACCGCTAACCTGCCCATAAGAGACACTAGAAAGATAGCCGGGGCCGTTTGTGAAAGAACTTAAATCAGTCGGTCTACCCGATACACTGGTCCAAGCAACAGAACTCGCAGTAGCGGCATTACCTAGAATACTGATGTTCCAAGCTCCCCCAGAGGCATTTGAACCGTTGGCATTGCACTTGTTGTCGAAGGTATACCAATCCGTAGCGAGCAGATAACCGTTAGCGGAGCTTGTAGCAGGAGGCATGGAAAGATTAACAGCGGTAGACCCCGTAACTGCCAGAGGAGCCGTAGCCGTAACAGAAGTGACCGTACCACCGCCGACAACAGAGATAGTTAGATCATTTCCTAGGGTGCCGAAGCTAGTTCCGTTGATCTGAATACCAGTGCCTGCATAAACAGTAGTGGATTTCAAAGCAAAAGTGTTGCTTGCACTGCCAATCGCCGCGTTAACGCTGTCGTCCACATACTGCTTCGTGCTGGCCTGCATATTAGACACAGGGGCATTGGCCAAAGTCAGCGTAGCCGCACCGCTCAAAGACACGCTGCCGGAGAAAGTCTTCGCTCCACTGATAGTCTGGACGTTGGATATGCCTACAAAATTAGCGTCTACATAGGCTTTGTGTACGGCATCAGCAGGATCGGTTGGAGTGTAGTTCAGCCGCAAGAAAGGATTCATGATCTGGCTTGTTACACCAGCTGCTTTCCACAGGTAGTTTGCGTTGACGTAATTGTACGAAGTCGCTTGGTTGCCCGTGGGAGTTGCAGTGGGGAGCGCTACCGTACCTGTGAATGAGGTGTTGCCCGTGACCGTGTTGTTATCCGCAAGGCTGAAGAATTTGTTGTCTACGTAGCCTTTGTTAACAGCATGCACTGCTGTAGTCGGAGTGCCGGTCAGCGTAAGCAGATCAAGCGCAGTAAAGGCTTCTTGGAAATCCGTACCATTATAGATAACAGTCTTCGCTGTATTAGCCGGTATCGTTACGCCCGTAGTAGACGCCAATTTGATGGTGACAGAATAGGAGAGGGACTTATTTATGACCGTATACAGCTTGCCCGATGTAGAAGTGACGGCACTTGCAGGGACGATAATGGTGGAGTTAGCACTGATCGTAATCGCCGGGACCACTAGACACATCTGCCTAGACTGGTCGTTTGCGCCGTTGAATGCACTTAGCGTAAGGGAGTTAGAAGCCCATCCAGAACTCAGTTCAACGCGCCCCGCGATTGAACTTTCCAGCAACGTGCCTAGATTGGTGTTGGTGGTGTTGCCCCACGTATTGGCCTGCTCACCCGAGGCGATGAGTTCAAGACGAAGATTGGAACTGTATGTACTCGGCATTGTTTTTTACCTTTATGTCGGAATGTTGGTCCAATTACTGTTCTGTGTCGTCGTAATTGAGTTCCACGGAGAGGCTGGATATTTACCCGTTGATGGCAGATTATACCCTATTCCTCCTAAAACAAAGAGTGTGTCGCCCACCACATAGCCTGAACCGGCATTGGCTATATCCACAACAACCGCTACGTTCAAAGTGTATGCGATATTGAATGTCGCGCCTGACCCACCATTTGTAGCTACCACTGATACCGGATTGGATGGCACTTCATCGTACAGCGACGTGTGTTTGATAGCTATCTGAGTGATGGCTCCTGCACCGTTGACTGCTACAACAAGGAGTTCAGTGTTAGTGTAATTGACTCCAACACAAATAGGCTGCGAACCAATCGAACAGTCCTGACCATAGACAACAGCATCAAGGGTGATCTCATTCCAATTTCCCTGAATACTTGTTTCTGTCGTTGGTGCTGGTGGGGTGTAGCAAATAGGGTTTGACGCGATGGACGCATCGTCGTAGGGGATTTCTGGAATCTGTACGGTGAATACATCAAGCCAGAAACTACGGAAGCTGTTGAGCGTTGAAGCAATCGAAAACCCTGTGACCCCTACCGTCTGGTCTGTACTGTTGAGTACGTGGTTTTGTGTGAGCGTAAGGCTTTGAGAAGCAGCGGTAAGATTTACGGCAGCAGAAGCCGTGACCGAATTAAGCGTGAGCGAGAGAGCCTGAGAGTCAGCCGTGAGGTTTACGGCAGCAGAAGCCGTGACCGAATTAAGCGTGAGCGCAAGGGACTGAGAGCCTAGGAGAGCATCAACTTCTGTAGCAATAGCAACAGAATTAAGCGAGAGCGTGAGGCTCTGGGAGTCAAAGGTCGGTGGTTGGACTTCGACAATTACGCTGGAGAGCGTAGTAGCCAGACTCTGCGAGTCTAGCGCAGGGAGAACTGCATCAACAGAAAGAGAGACAGAGTTAAGAGTAAGTGCTAGATTCTGGCTCTGCAGTGCATAGTTAGCCGCTGCCTGAATGGTCAGGCTGTTAAGCGTCGTTACAAGATTTTGAGAAGAAGCAGCTGCATTAGCCGCAGCGGTAGCGGCAGCAGAATTGAGCGTGAGGGAGAGGGTCTGGGAGGTGAGGACTAAATACTGATCTTCACGGATGTCCGCAATGGGAGAATCAGCAATCGCAGAGAAGCCCAGCACCCCCAGACCCTACTTAGCTAGCCTGCGGACGGTTTGCGCTTAGAGAACAACCCCAAAGCTGCGAACAAAGCGGCACCTGCTTTGGCAATCGCCTCTGTCTGTTCAGGGTCAAGCTGTACGCCAATTAACGTGATGATTACGACAATCGCTCGCCAAGTGCTCGCCTCGCCTAAAGAAATTCCAATTTTATCTACTACTGCATTCATATATTTACCTCTTTTCTATCTCATATCTTCGCTAGCTGGAAGTGCATTCCATCCGGTTTAGACCATACTCCACCCCAATCAAAACCAGCATCGGTGAAGCACTTCACTAGTTCTGGAGACATAGTAGGCTTCTTGCCAAATCCATTCCATGCGGCATTGATGTCGATAGCAATACCCCAAGCGTGAAGAGACTGGCTCGACGCTCCGCGTTTCTTACGAATGTTGAAGCATCCATCCCACGTTTTTAGCTGAGAGATAAGATTTCGCTCTATGATGTTTTCAAATGCTTGGGTCAAAGGGGCGATCATGGCACTGTTGCAGTACAACTTCTTGGGGATCACTCCTATCTCAAGATGCGAAGGCACATCCCACAGCACCATATATTTGCCTTCATCCGCCCGCGTGTTAGGATCACCCCACTTTGCGAAGCATTGTCTTGATGTGACCATCTCTTACTCCTCTACTGGAGCTTCCTCGGCTGGGGGCACTTGGCCCTTGGCCTGCTCTTGGATTGCATTGATGAACCCGGCTACTTCAGCGAAAGGCTTGGTACCCAGATAGTTCAGGATAGCGTTCAGAAGTTCTACAGAAATTTCAATTTTAGGCTGCATAGTTGTCTATGAGTTGTTGTTAAAGGAGAGGGTAGTGTAGCAGGTTTTATTCTTCCGGCTCAACAGGCTCAACAGGCTCAACAGGAGGAACTAGGTTAGCCCCATCGTCACGAGCCATCGCTCTGTTAATGTAATCCGAGAACAAGGCTTGGTGTACCAGAGCTACCGGGATAGTTTCGCCCGTCAGTTCCAAGGTTTCTGGGTCGCGCAGTTCGATGATGCCGAGTGGGTCTACGGTGTAGCCCAGATTGCCGACAAATTGCTTGATCTGCTCATTGTTGAGGTTAATCACCTGCTCCTCGTCATACCGCACCGTCGCCGGTTGGTCCAGTGGGTTTAGGATCAGGATTTGGTAAGCGCGTTGCCATGCGACCCCGGATACGTCAGTTTCTTTGTAATCGGCCATTGTGGTTTCCTATTAAGCGAGTGTTATGTTTGCAACTCGGGTTGTCCCATCCGTTCCACGTACTGATATTCGTAAGTTTGTATTGCTGGTTAATGCAAATACCATCGTGCCATTTGTGCTTAATGATGGCGCAGTCCCGTTGACCGTTGAAATAAAATCCCCCGCCGCTGTCAGGGTCATGGCCGAGGTGAAGGTGGCTGTATTTCCTGCTGTACCGGAGGGAGCGTTGTACCAGAGGTGAGCACCACCGTTTTGGAGGTACAGCGTTGCAGGGGCACTTGTTTTATACGTCCATACAGAGCCTCCATTAGCACTATATACGTTTGTAACTAAATACGCCGCAGGCACAGACAAGTTGCCTAACAATGCCACGCCGTTAGCAAATTCAAGCGCACGACTTGTATTACCCCCCCAAGCACTCGGCGTTACCCCAATCCCCACGTTCCCACTGCTATTTACCACCAGCGCATTCGCTGTCGTGGGGTCGAGGCTGATGGCGCTGCCGATGGTGACTACGCCTGCCGTACTAATCCTGACCCGCTCACTGCCTCCGGTAAAAAATGTCATGGCGAGGAAGGTGCCTGTGCCGGTTCGCGTGGAATCTATTTTGAAATCCCCACCTGCCGTATCAACACGAATTAGACCTCTCGAAGTGTTTGTCGGGTCAGAATTCGAATAGCAATCAAAACCCGCGTTAGTAGCGGTTCCATTGGGGAAAACTGTTATTTGTGTGTTGCCATTTGTCGTACTGCTCTGAAACGCAACTCGATTAGCAACCGTCGCATTACTAAAATCGCCAGTGATGCGATTGCCTGTGCCTGAGAAAACAAGGTTAGTGCCGACAGTCGTCGTGCTGGAAGATGAAAGCGTGGTGAAGTTACCCGCCGCAGGGGATGAGCCACCGATAGCGGGAGGTGAGGCGAGATACGTACTAAAGCCTGTACCGGACACGGTAGAACTTGCACTTAAAGTGGTGAATGCGCCTGCGGCTGCTGTGAGATTACCGATAGTAATGCCGTTAAGCGTCTGGGTCCAAGCGGGGTTGGTGCCGTCTGTGGTGAGGACTTTTCCGCTGTTGCTATCCTGATCCGGTACGAGGGAGCGCGTGGGCGCGGAGCAAAATACTCGTTTAGTACCGGAAGAAAAGTTGACTAGCGCACCGCTATTAGATGAGGCAATGACCGTAGTACGAGATAGCGTACCTGTAGTAACCAGTGTACCTATGCCGATTTCCCACTCGCCAACGCCATTATCTACAGTATAAAACAGCGAGGCACCTGTGGAGAAACCAGAGGCAAAAGTTATATAGCCAGTAACGGCTCCAGATAGAGTGAGAGTACCCGTGCCACCCGTGGTGGTTGTCTCTTGTACACGGTTTTGCATCTGTGGCATGGTGTCTATCCTCTATGGATTAGCAAATGTGAAATACTTTAACTCGGCGGCCCTACGTGCGGCAACTGCGTCATTGAAATCTGTAAATGTCCCTAGAAACACTTTTTTATGGTTTATGCCTATCTGGACTTGCCATCGTTGCATCTTGGTGTGCCACATCACTCCAACAACGCCTGACTTATTATTCTTAGCTATGGATTGATTTTGAGCATTATCAGAATGATTATTTGGGGCTAACCTAAGATTTGCTAACCTATTATCCGCTCTGTCTTTATTTATATGATCTATTTGGCACTTGGGCATATACCCGTATGCTAGCAACCATACCAACCTGTGTTCTGTTCTACGTTTCCCAAAAACTGTTATGTATCTATGCCCTGTTTTTCCAGTTGTGCCAGCTCGCCTGCCCGGTTTAACCCATCGCCTTTGAACCTTCCACGTCACTTCCCCGGTTAGGGGGTCGTAGCTAAACATTTGCATCGCTTCTTCATAGCTAATATACTGCTCAAACATCTTCAATCTCCTCTTCAGATTGGTGGTGTAGCACTTCGGGGCGGTTCCCGCCGCCCCTTGTGCGCTTAGGTTAGTTTAACAATATTATTGCAGTGGTGCTCGTCGCGGCAGGGAAAGTGACCGTGAAATTGCCATTCGTGCTTGAATAGGTTGCCCCAAAGCTCAGAATGGCTACAGCCTTGTTTCCCTGCGAAGAGTTGTAAATCAAAGCCCCGGCAGCTGAAATTGTCGCTGCAGACCACGTTACATCATTAAAGTCAAGATAAGCGGTGGTGCCAGAGAGTGATACACCCACATTAGCCAACGTCTCACCACCCGGAGTGTACCCCGTACCAGAAGATTCTCCCGAAGTCGTATAGACCGTAGTGGCTGAATCCAGATTGGCTGAGGAGGTATAGAGCGCGATCTTGAAAGTGTCTCCACCCGAAGCGGCGAAGTCATGTAACCCTTCAAGGACTTGTTGTTTGAACGTGGAAGCGAGAGCCTGTGTGATAGCCATTACTATACCTCTTCAGAAATTTCAAGATCATACTCAACAGAATCGGCAGTGACCGTCACACTGTTGAGCGTAAATTCAGGTTGTGGAATGTTGTAGTCCACTTCTTTTGCTTCTTCGTTCATTGTACAGGTTGTCTCACTTGTTCGGTTCTGAAATTGTCTTCCCTGTTTTTGCCATCTCCAAGTTGTTTCAGCAACATCATGGCTTCATCGTACTTGGTCTGGTAGTTCTGCGTCATATCCGCTTCACCTTTAAGGAATACGGAGGCTTCAACCAGCGCGCCCCAGAGCAGCACAGAAGGATAATTCTGCCCCAACCAGCTGGTGCCCGCATCGACAATTGAAGGAGGAGCCGCGTAATAATGAAGCTCCATAACGTAGTTCGTGTCAGGTGTCGGGCCTAGGATAAATGCCGTAGAGCTAAAAAGTCCGTAGTATTTTGGCATTCCAACAGCGGTAGGGAAGGGGTAGGCTTCACGAATGAAATTCACATCTTTCTGCAGAAGGTACTCGTAGTTACCGTTAGCATTCACAACAGCCATAGAAAACACAGACAAAAAGTCTGTCGGCATATTCAAATACTGGAATAGCTGTGTTGCCTCGCCTGTGACGTTTCTTCTGAAGGCCGGTAGCTGTACCGTGTTATTGACCAACAACTCCGTATTACGAACAAAGTTAGGGATGTTCGCATTGAATGTGGGTTCATCGACTTCAGAATAATTCTGAATCGCTGTGTAGAGTTGTTGGTATGTGAGGCTCATTTAACGCTTACCGTTAACCAAATTTTGCAGAAGACTTAGTGCCTTTCGTAGCCGCTCCCGTGCCTCGGGTCTTGACGGTTTGAGTGTTCGGCGGGGTATTAGGATAGCCGTTGCCTTCAGGGGTGCTGATTTTTTTAATGCCAGCATATTCGGCTGATCCTTCTTTGTGTTCGGCAATGCCGCCTGTTCTACGAGTGCTCATTACTTACTCCGTTGATTGGCTACACGAGCCATATTACGACCCTTGGCTTTCATTTCACCCGTGGTTACGCCACTACGCTTCAGTCCTTTCATAGATTTCTGCTTGTCGTGCTTCTTGTCCATGCTGGACTTTTCCCACTCTTTGTAACCCATCTTGTGCTTTTTTGCCAATTTTTTATCCTCGCGGATATCTTCAGCAGAACCTTCAAACTTAGCCATTGCTTTTACCTCTGTGGTTTAGCTAATTGTAACAAAAACATCGTTCAACGTAAAATCTGCCTGCTGCGATCCTACGGGATTCCAGCCAAACAAACCTCTGGACGCATTCAAATTGGTATCCGGTCTTGGATTACGCAGTGCTTGAGGATCATCAACAGGATACGTGCCGACCCAAAGCTGCGGTTGATCGGGGCTCCAGTCCGTAGGGCACGCCAATAGATTGATGACTTTGCCCTTGATAATGACGGGTTTAAGCTTGCCTAGCGGATAACGAAAACCGCAAAAATCGCAGAAACCAAAGGCTTTTTTACCCGTTGCAAAACGGTTAGCCACTTACCAACCCCTGCTACCAATATAGCCAGAATAGGGGACGAACCGTATAGGAGCCTTATCCCTGTCTTCATCCGAAGCCGCTTGCCACGCTTCATCATACATCTGCTTGAGCATAGGAATACGATCTATACTTTCAGGAGTCTTCAATGCAACATGATAGGCTAACCCTGCAATCAAGGCCGGAACAAACCTGAAGGGCACATCCATCGTCAAAGTGCCGGAGTTCCCCGCATCATCGAGTCTACGGAGTCTCCAGTACACTAGCGTGTAAGAGTCGTTGTTTGCAGCAGGCCAAATCTTGATGTTCGGAACAGGTGCTTGTCGATCTACATATATTTGAATGGGCCTGCCTGTCGTGAGCTTATTAGGTAGGGTTGCATAGGTTGGGAGCGCTATACGTGTGATCTGAAGATCGACCTGCGTAGCTGTGTTGCCGGGGTTCTGCCGTATGACGTGCTCAATAAGGTCTACCGTATCGGCAGGGAGAGGGTACTGCACTGTGCCTTGAGTCAAAGGAATAACGCCTTGCTCTACCGTCCAGAGATTGATACCCCGATTAGCCCACTCAGCCATCATGATATTGAGGCTACGCCTTGCTGTTTTCAGCTGGTAGCCCGTGCGAATCTCTACGCCCGCACGCTCGTAAGCCTCTTCGATAATCTCGGCTACGTCAGGATTCCAAACCGCTGTACCTGAAGTGGTCATTTTTGCCTAGCCGCTCTTAAGTTATCAACGAGATTCGGGTAAGGTCGCCCTGCTTTCTTCGCTGCAGCTTTAGCTGAGGCTTTCTTGGCAGAACTTAGCTTCTTTGGTTTGCCTAGCCCTTTAGGGCGCTCCTTATCCCAAATTTCTTTAGCCATTAGGTTTGACCGTTGTTCTTAATCAACAGGATATTGAAGTACGAACTGACCGAGTTGTTTGCCGCTGCACCTATCGCTGTGGCCCCGACGCAATTCTTTTCAGGGATTCTGTAAGGAAGCTCAAACAGGTAATCTGCCGTACCATTGTTGACGGCTGTCACGGCACCCACGCGAAGGATGTTATCAGGCCCATGCTGCTTCAAAAACCCAGTAACGGAGGAGTTACCAGATGCCTGCCCAGCAGAAAAAAGCCCCTGTAGCATGTATCCTGTGTACCCTGCTGGAACGCAATAATGACCCGTAGTGCGGTTGTTGAACCCTGTTGCAATAATATCATACAGCACGGCTGGAACACCCGAAGTGACTGTACCTGTACCTACGTTGATATCCCCAGCATTTGCGCCGCCAGACCCAACAGAGATTACATATAATTGGTTCACATAGAGATAGCTGTTGGTCGTGTTTACCGCTGTCTGCCCGTTTAGGATTACAGATTCGCTTTTCTCGTTGTAGTCGCCGTCGATCCCGACGAGCATTACCGTTCTTGCCCCCGTACCCGCAGACGCATCGTCCGCACTAGATGAGCTAACTTTAAGCACTGAGGCGGCTGTTGGATGAGGAACCGTGCCCCCATTAGGCCATACAGACTCTTCAGTGGTGTCTACATCCGGGTTGTACCCAAAGACAATAACAGGCGAGTGCATCGTGATCTGCCCACGAGAGACCTGTATATGAAATGGCTCGTATTTGCCCAGACGACTGACGGAAGAAACTACACTGGTATTTGCCATGATTTTTTACTCAACAATTCCAAGCCCGCAGGCTTTTGTTAATTCTGCTATTCGGGTCTTTAGCGGTTTTAGCGGAGGTGTTAGCCTTCTTCATACCTGTCATTCTCGCACAAAATGACTTCCTTCTGCCCGCATCTTCTTTGGTTTTGGGTTTGGGTGCAGGGGGTTTCAAACCCGGTTTACCGGGATTTGCCTTGTTATAGGAGGCTCTGCCCTTGGCATTAAGCCCACCCTTTTCATCCTTCCCTTCCTTCCGAGTCCACGCCGCAGACTTAGCCATTACCTTCTACCACGAAGCATTTGCATGGTCGGCCTACCTTGCATCTGTGGCCTTTGCAGTGGCATAGCATTCGGATTGCCTTGTACCTGTGGCATTGGCATGGGTCTTGGCATTGGACGCGGCATGGGTTGTGGCTGCGCTTGTATCGGGCCTTGAGGCATTACACCCCCTGTCCGTGGCTGATCCAGCGGTTGGGAACTTCCTACACTGATCGGACCCTGTGGTGCACTGTTCACCTGAGTCTGCTGAGAAGCCATCTGCTGTTGCATAGCCGCTTGTATTTGCGCCATCATTTCTGGTGACATTTGCGGTTGTTGCGGAGCGGAGGGCTGACCTTGCGGAGGCATAGGAAAAGGCTGAGACACTTGTGGACCTTGTGGCATTGCACCGCCCGTTTGAGGAGCAGGACCGGCGTAAGCTGGAAGCGTCGATATAGGCCCAGTGCTAGGAGCAGGCATTGGCCTAGCCATACCAAACTGCTGAGGCATGCCCTTACCGGGTGCGGCTACGTTAGCTCCCGGCATCTGAGAAGGGGCTCCAGCCATACCTTGTCGGTAATTCTGCAGCATGCCTTGATACTGTTGAAGATTACCACCTACTGCGGGTCTGCCCCCGCCGCCTTGTGCTCCGCCTGCCATGACTTATACCATCTTCCCTTTGGTATGGCCTTTCTTGATGCAGCCATCAACCTTGCCACCCTTATAGTATCCCGCGCCGGGGAATGGACCGGCAGATTCTGCAGAACCTACGTTCATCAAATCCATCTTGGACTTGGCTTTGCTCTTGTTCTTCAGCATGCCCTTACGAACTTCTTTGCCTTTTTTCATTCCGCATTTCATATCATCACCTGTCGCTTTACGTTGTATTGAGGAAATCCCTCGTGAGGGCATAGTCATTGCTTGTCTGCCTTACCGTCTAACTTGTCCATGATGCGCTGGAACATGGTTTCTATCTTAGCCATTTCGATGTGATAGTCATCCTTACGCACGTACTCTTTATGTAGAGTGGTGTTGAGGTCTTTCATATCATCTTTAAGGTCTTTGATAGCGTCCCATACAATCTTGAACAGCCAGCCGAAGAAGGCGCTAACTATCGCTATCGCCGCATCTATAAAGTTCTGCCACTCCATAGCGCCTGATCCTTACGGAGTTGCGGGGTCTTCAGCACCGTTAGATGCCTTCTGAGCATACATAATCGTCACTCTCGCTGCGCCCGTAGCCGCACTGCCTGCAGTGGTAGCAATCACAGGAACATCAGAAGTACCGACATTGATGAAAGTCAGAGGCTGATAAGTAGAGGACAGGTCGTTGCGGCCTGCGGTGGTGATGGTGGTCTGGGTTACAAACTCGTCATCATTGGAAGAAGTACCAATCTTCAGCGTAGTCGCTGAGTTAAATACCGTAGTGGTGTCTACGATGATATCAAGAATCTGTGAACCGGCTGGAAGAACAGCAACGGTAGTAGCACCTGCAGCAGCAGGAAGGGCTTCAGTCTGGACAAGAACGGCTATGCCGCAGTTTTCGCCCGTACCATAACGAACAGTACCAGAGCGGATCGGCCCGGAAAAAGTCGAAAAACTCATTGAGATTACCTCGTGCACTTGGGCCTGACGTTGTGTGCGGTATCTGCTGGGTCAGTCGCTCAGGCAGTTAGAAATCCCAGATTTAAGAGACTTATATTATGTTTTTGGGGTGGTGTCAAGCAAAAGAAACGGGGGCCGAAGCCCCCGTCATGATAACACTTACGCAGTGTTATACCTTAACCAGCGGAACCGAACATTGACAGCGGGTCACTAAAGCCGAAAGCGTAGCGCTCTCTCGCTTTGTAGCGTGCGTTGCCGGTATCGAAGTCTCCATCCATTGATGTGCTCAGAGCAGCACGGACAAAATGCTTCAGGCCATTCGGCACGTCGGTCTGCAAGAACCAAGCATTGGTGTCAGTCAAGAAGTGGTTAACTGCCCAACCGCCCGGAATGGAGCCGTTGTTCACGATGGCATTCACATCATTATCAGTGGTGCCTACGCGAAGCTGGGTTTCCAACAGACGGGTAGCTACGAACTGCAGGGCCGGAGGAATGATGAGCTTCTTCGGCTTAGCTGCAATCAGCAGTCCGCGTTCGTCAGTCCACAGGCTGATCTGGATAACGGCATTCTCAAGAGAGGTTTCGTTCAGATCAGTCGGGGTAGACGGTACGTTAGAAATGGTAGACCCGCTTACCAGAGGATGAGCATTGCTAAACAGAGATACACCATCACCACCAGCGTAGTTAGAGTTGAAGCCATTGTTCAGAACAGAGGCACCCTTAACTTCCTTGGTGTAGGCCATAGCACGAGCCAGAGCCTTGGTATAACGAGCAGACAGTGAGTCATACAGGTTATCTTCAATCGCTTCTTCGGTCAGGGAGAAGCCCAGAGCAATGGTTTCGTGGGTATAGCGAGTGGACCAAGCTTCCTGTGCGGTGTCGTATGCGATAGCAGAACCTTCGTTCTTAACCGGAGCAGCACCAAAACCAGACAGCTTCTGTTCTTCTTCAAAAGAACGCTCGGAACTCTCGATTTCAAACAGTTCTTTCCATTCCTCACCGTAACGGTCATATTCCAGACCGAAGAGGGCGTTAAGCCCCGGCAAGAGTTCTTTAAGTAGTTGAGCGCGTGAAATAGCAGCCATTGATTATTACTCCTTAAACGCCAGTAGGGTTACGGTACTGATGACCACCAGCTACTGCCGCAGTGACAGTGAACGGAGAGGTAGCCAACTGAGAGATAGAGGTGTACGGAGCATTGAATGCCACAACAGCCTCACAGAAAGTACCATCAGACAGAGCCGTTTCTTTGATCGTATCGACAATGCGGAACGGCAAAGAATTGGTCGTGCCAAGAGTATTTTTATCAATAGCCAGAGTGCTATTGCCGGTTGCGGTGTTTACACCATCTGCCCAAATGCCGGTGTCGGCCTTCAGGTAGTAACCAACATTTTCACCGATATTGGCCAGAGTCAGACCACTTGAAGCCACAACAACAGCGCTGTTGTTGACAACGGCGACCTTCATCAGAATATCGGGATCGTCAGCAATAATTGCTACTGCATCAGAAGCCACGGTTCCAGAAGGCCAATACTGCTTAAAGACCTTGTACTTCAGAGTCGGGTCAGTGTAAGAACAACCCAAGAAGATACCGACCGGACGGATCGGGAAGGTACTCGCTGCACCCGTAGAAGAATCTACACGGTTGATATAGCCAGTAGAGATGATGGAGACGGTATCACCGAAACCAATGTTTTTAGCATAGCTAGAGGCAATCGGCAAAGACCGAGTTGCACCAGCGTATACTTGCCCGCCGACCAGATTGATCGGCAAAAGCCCATAAGGGCCACCAACAGCAGGATAAGCCATAATTAACTCCTAAAAGTTTACTGTGCGGCCCTAACTTTACTTAGGCACCGCGACCAAAAGACACTTTAGATTGCTTCTCGGAAAAGAGAGGCATCCTAGGATCACTTTCACGCAGGAAGTTGTTGTCAACCGACTGCATATCGGATCGGGTCCGGTTTTCATAGTACGCTTTACGCGCTGCGGCGTTTTCCGCCGTTGTCTTACACAGAACCAATCCGCCAATTTCTATCAGTCCAGTAGCTTGTAGCCCAAAAGCTACAAGGTCATTCGCAAATTCTTGATGATCTTCTGCCTTACAGGGTTCCCATCCTTCGCGTCTGGCTTGCGCCATATTGCGATGGTCCGCTTCACCCATCATTGATGCGCGTTTCCAATGGAATACATATCCGTCTTGCGGTTCAGGCACAGGGAGGTCCGAAGCAGGTTTCCAAGAAACCTGACGCATTTCATTTTCCCGTGTTTCCATTGAGCGTGGGGGTCTTCCAACTGGATTAGGCATTGTTCATCTCCTTTGCTGCATACTTGGCATAAGTTTCTAAAGGTACACCAAGACGTTTTGCGATTGCCACTTGACTGGCGGTTAGCGTCACTTTCTTGCTGCCAGTGCTTCTGGAAGCGGGAGCCACAGCTGACGATTTCCGTGACTTTTGGAAGTTTTGCGGGAAAACTTCTCGGATGCGGTTGTCGATCTTCTGATAATACTCATCGGAAGTCGGATCAATACCGTTGTTTACAAGTTTCTGATGCAGCCCATAGGCGAATGAGGTCATTTCCTCATCCTTACCGAACCAAGGGTTGCGTGACGCCCAATCTTCTGCGCGGGAATCACGAGGTGCCGGTGCGGGTTGCTCATAATACTGTTGTTCGGGTTGACTATATACAGTATTGTTTTGCTGTTGTAAAGAGGCTTGTTGGACTGCACTAGATATCTGGTTTTGAAGCTGCGCTTTTTGAATAGCCGTATCATTCAGTTCTCTCTGCGCTTCCAAGACTCCATCGGTGTCGCCTGTTTCGTAGGCTTTGCGATATTTGTCCTCTGCCAGCTTCTGAGCGTAGTCAATCTTGGCTTCAGCTTCACGGGCGTATTCTTGCTGGCCCCAGCTAAGCGTCTGCTTCAACCTTTCATTTTCTTCATAGACAGTCCGGGCAAGGCGGATAGCTTCTTCATTCTGCCTAACCAACACTTCTTTCGCTCTACGCTCGTCGTGGTAGCGATGATTCAACTGATTGATGCGTTTCTGCACCTTCTCAGAATAATTCTCTAGCTCGTCCTCCTGTTCGTCCTTCTCCGCTTTAAGCGGCTCTCGGCCTTTGTCTTCTTCAGGAGTATCATCAACAATTTCAACTTCCACCTCTGGAAGTTCCGTACCTACTTCAAGATCATCACCAATTTTTTCTGTTTGCATAGTCTGTGTCCTATGTTTAGTAAGCGCGGTTTATTCCGCGAGGATCGGCCACAACGCCTTCCACCATATCGTCATTTACCATGACAAATTCTTTCCCATTTACGCTGAATCGAGAACCGCGATAAGCCCCGATCAACACAAAATCACCTTCTTTACACCACGGCCCTGTTGGGAATTTTTCCTTATCTGCGTAAGCCATGTCCCCTACTTTAAGCACAAAACCGACTACGGCTCCTGCTTCTTCCCGGCGAAGAAAGTCTTTAGGCTTGAGAATACCCCCTTCCGTCTTTTCTTCGATTTCAGGCTTAACGACGAGGATTTTGTACCCCACAGGATCAGGCAGTTGTGTTGCCAAGCTTTCGCTCGTTTCCTTGGTTTTCTCAACGTCGATGTTAGCGGCAGATAGTGCTGCGTTTTCCATTACAGTTCCTCTTGATATTTAAGCAGGTCTTTCAGTCTCTCATTGGCCGTGGCTAGACCCGTAATCACCCCGGCTATATGCTGATACTCAGCATAATCTTTAGCATGACCTCTTGCCAGCGCGTTCTTGCGCGATTCGATCATGTCATCAAACTCCTTGATAGCTAGCTCTAGCGCGTTCATTTAGGCTCCTTTTTTGGTTGTGCTGTACGTTGCGCTTCGCCTTGTGCAGTATTAAACGCTCTATCTCTTTCCTTTTCTTCTGCGCCAAAGGCTCTGTCGTCTGCCTTTTCTCCTGCGCCATAAACTTTCTCAGCGACTTTAAGCCCGACATCCACACTCTTCATGGCACTGGCTGATTTGTCCTTTTCGCCCTGAATCATGAGTTTGTTCTCATTATTCATCATGGCTATCTGCATTTCGTTTTGTAGCTTAGCCATCTCAATCTGATACTTCTGCTGTACCTCTTGCTGTTTAAGCTGAAGCTCTTGCATCTGCATCTGAATGATGGGGTCTTGCGCTTGCTGTTGAGCAATCTGCGCCTGCGATTCTGCCTGATTCCGTTGAAGCGCCTGTGTTGCCGCTTGCGCGGAGATAACACTGAGTTGCCTTTCCGTTTCTGCATCCATTTTCTGCTCTGGATCAGGCAGGGGCATACCCAACTGTGCTTCTACTTCTCTTCTATACTGGAAGGCAAGATGCTCCATGATATGCGCTTGTGCAGCTTGCATGATGGCTTGCGCTTGTGGGTTTTGTCCGATTGCCTGTGCAATCTTAGGGTCTTGCATGGCTGATTGATGTACAGCCAAATGAGCGGCGTGATCCTGTTCAATAAAGGCTTTTACCGGCTCCTGATTCATGATGTCCATGTTCTCAGTCACAGGATCGGTAGGCACCAAATCATCGTCCGTTTTAACGATCTTATCCGCGTCTTTTATCCCCATCACCTCCAGCATTTGTCTGTGGAGAACGGGTAGATCGTAAATTTGCGGAGATTGCTGGGCCAGCTGTATAGCTGCCTGATACTGAATAATCCTCTGCGCCATTGTCGCCGCGTTCGGGTCAGAGACAGGTAAGACCTCAACAACTTCATAGTCCGCTTTCTTCGCTTCTGGCCCTACACCATAGTCAGGATTGTACTCATACGTCGGTGCGGTGTACTCCTTAATAAGATGAGCAATGAGTTTGAACTCCTGCGCCATCGCATAGTGGACACGCGCCTGTACTGCACTCATGACCTTGAGCGTCCGCTCCAAAATAGCCAGTGTCGTACCGACCGGAGCCTCTCCGCTCATGGAGTCAAACTTTACGTCAGCTACCGCTGCCAGCCTGCGGCCCTCTTCGACTACGTTCTGGAGCAGTTGGAACAGCGTAGCGGAAGGCTCCTTATAGGGCAGCGGCATAATGTTATCCCGCACAGTCCCACTCGCTACGTCTACATCTCTCCATTCACCCGGCATGATGGGAGTATCATCACCTTTAACCCGCATTCCCTTGGTCTTGAGTCCCCCGGGGAGGTTGGATAGCGTACCTGCGTCGATTAGCTGACGGACAATACTGGTGGCGCTCTTCGCAAACCCACCGACCAAGTGAATCAGACCATAGCCATAGGCTCCAAAGCCCGGTATATAGGTGTATTGCACGAAGTGCTGTTTAGCCCGCTTCAGAGGGTCATATTCGTCCCAATTACGGCGAATTGAGAGGATTTTCTGGGTACTTTTCTCTACCGTAACGACAAAAGGTAGGGCAATTCCCGTCTCTTCCTCGGTTTCTGGGTCGATATCTTCAAACCCTTCTAAGTCGAGTTCGGTGTGAATCTCTAAAAGCCTAAATCTATCGTCGTTAATCGCACTGAATCCGTCTGCCTCATCCTTTCGAGACTGAATTTCATCTAAATCTTTGCTTGGCTCTCCAAGGTCTACGTCTCTATAGAACCCTGCATACTGCAGTTTTCTGACTTCGTTCTCGGTTTTACGCATCAAGTGCGTGACTCGTGGCGCAGTTCGCGCATCACTGGCCCCATAGGGGATGTACAAGTCTTCTGCCGGTACAAACATACTGACTTGTCTATTGAGGGAGGGGTCGAAGTAGACCTTTTTGAACGCAGCACCAGCAAGGGAGAGACTCCACAGCATCTTTTCGTGCTCTGGTCGAAACTCCTGCATCTTTTCAGTCAGCTGGTAATTCATATCCTCTGCAACGCGGGCAGCGGCCTCCTCATTCTCTCGCGTCTCTTTCCCCACAATCTTGGTCTTTACCGGACCCTGTGCAGGAAAGGTTTCTGCAATCATCTCAGCTTGGAATTTAATCGCCGCTTCCGTCAACATCGGGTGATACACCCCACAGGCACCATTCCAAGGCTCTGTTCTCTCTTCCAACTGCAGACCCAACAAATCTAGCCCATCTACATAGGTCTGTTCCCACTCTTTACGAGCGTTCTTGTCGTTGTCAAAGTCGGTGAGGAGTTCGGAGGCAAGGGAAGTGAGAGCAGACTCAGCAAGGTACTCCGCCAAATTCGCGTCGAACGAAGGCTCCTCGTCAATCTCTACCTCTACAGACTCAAGCAACTCTCCCTCTGGATCACCGATAATGATTTCAATGGGCTCTTCGTCATTGTCCTGAAGGAGCGGTGACTCCGGTAACAGAGCTTTATCGACGTTGCTAAGAGGGAGAATTGCCATGTGTTGTGTCCTATAAAATTTCGAGGAGCTTGGTGAGATAATGTTTGGCCTTTTCGTAGTCTTCCTTTGCTGGGCCTTTATCTCCAGCCCGCATTATATACTTGATCGCATTGCCCTTGTAAAAGCCGATAGCCTGTGCATGAGGCAGAGTGTCGATCACATCCCACGGCTGCACTCGTTTGTCTTTGTAGTGTGACCCACCTACTTGGTAGTCGTTAGCTTTTTTCTCTGCGCTTTCTCTTTTTTCTGTTTCTTTTACTAATTCGTTCTCTGCATCGGCGTACTCTTCTTTAATGTACTTCTCCCATGCGTTGTATTCTGCTGCTGACATTTTTGGTTTTCCCATGTGACGTGTTATTTTTTGTACTTCCAACAGGGCTTCTTCTAAATTCATTCTCTCCTCCTAGTAATAAGCTGCTAATTTTCTATATCGCCAACTGTCGGCTTCATCATCTTCGTCGTGTTTGGTTCTTACCATCCCTCCTTTTCGGATACGATTGAGGGCTTGGCTCAGGGTGTCTACGTAGTCGTCGTGGCGTCCGTTTGGAAAACTCGCTGTCTCTTCAATCACGTCCTCAGCCCAACGCCTGTCGGGTGCCCACACCTTGCCGGAAGCGAATACGTCTACGATAGCATTGAGGCGGGCTATTTTGTCGTTACCTCTTGAGGGCGTGAACTCCTGCACGGGGATACCCATCTTTCTTAGTTCGTATATTAAGGGTCCACCACTGGCCTTTTTTTCTATGATTACGCTGTCAGGCTCATGCTCTTTATATAGCTCCAATGCCTTTGCCTTCAACTCTGGGAACTCCAGCTTACCTCGCCACGCGTCCAGAAGAATGACGCACTCTTCCATCTCTTCTTCGTTGTACCACACTCCCCACAGCGTCATAGCACTATAGTCTGCCGTCTGCTTGGCTTCAAAGGCACAGTCGAAACTCATCAACGTGTACTCGCACTTTGGAGGCTTATCCTTTTTCCATGTGTTCCACATGTCCCGCTTGATGATCGCGGTTTCGTCACTGGTGGGGTTCTGTTGGTACTGCGCCTGCCATTTGCCCGCAGGGAGTTCCGCTTTAATTGCCTCTAACTCTTTAATGCTCCAGAACTCCGGCCAGAGAGATTTGCCTGACGGCATAATCGCGGGAAACTCAAACACCTCCCACTGATCTGTACCTTTTTTGTTCTGTGAGTTTTCCAGAATCTGCCCTGTGAGGTCACGGAGTGACCAGCGAGTTTGTACGATGATGATGGCCCCACCCGGCTGCAGACGCTGCCGAACACCTGATGTATACCAATCGTAAACTTTATCGTACACACCGGGATTAAAAATAGCTGTTAGCGCTTCGGCTTCAGTATGTGGGTCGTCAATAATGGCAATGTCAGCACCTCGCCCTGCTAGCGCTGCACCGATACCGCAAGCGTAGTATTCCCCGTTGTAATTTGTATTCCATCGCCCTGCTGCCTTGGAATCTGAGCGAAGCTCCACTTCGGGAAATATGGAACGATACTCTTCAGTATCCAGCAGATTTCGCACTTTTCTACCAAATCCTTCCGCCAACTCCCCCGTGTTCGACACCTGCATGATCTTCTTCTTAGGAAACTTACCTAGGAACCATGCCGGGAACAGATAAGACGCAAACTCAGATTTGGTATGACGCGGAGCGAGGTTGATGATGATTCGCTTCTTCTTACCTTCGGCAATGTCATTAAACAGCTTGGCAATTCTTCTGTGATGAGCACCTTCGATAAAGTCTGGCCACTGCGTTTTGACGAAAAAAAGAAAATCTCCTTGTGCGGTGTCCCTTGTCTTCCTCTTCTCTATCTCCTCTACAAGCCGTAGTAGCTCGATTTTTTCTGCGGGGCTGGCGAGCGCCAAGGCTTCCTGCATTTCTGTCTCGTCTATCACTCGGCTTCGCTCCACTCTGCTTCGATAGGCTCTTCTTCGACGGGTAGGTTCTTCTTACTTATTATCTGCTGCAGTTTCTGCGCTAGCGTTGCTTCGAGTTCGATGGTGGAGTGTGTGTTGATATTTATCTCCTGCACGTCTGTGTGCAGGCCCACGATATTGGTTCTTGCCAGTGCGTCTAACGCGGGCTTACTTACCTTTGGATCGGCATCTTTGGTCATCGTGAAATATTGCTTCATGATGTAATTCTGCCATTGCTCCTTCGTGACCGGCATGGGGCCATTGTACGTTTCGAGTTGTTTTTGTATGGCACGAAGCGCTGGAGCCGAAGGTGGATTGTTGATGATATCTGCATTGTCCGGGTTTTTCTTTGCCTCTCGCACCCACTCTTTCTCTTGGCGTGTTAACACGCGATCTGGTTCAGGGGGCAAGAACAGAGCGGCACTTGGCGGAACGTCCAAGAACTCTAAGATAATATCAAACGACAGCAGATAGGCATCTGCCTCGGGATGGTCACGCAGTAGATCAAAATCTTCCATATATCAGCAGGTATGAGAACCAGAGGCGCTAAAATATCACAACAAAAAAATAAAGGCAAGGGGAGGTAGGGACTCCTACGCTAGAAAAATTTCCCTTCAGGGGGTGGGGTTATTCGATGTCACTTTTTGCAAAAATTTTGGCATTTGCGGCTATGGAACATAGTCTACATACACCACGGGACTCCTATCCACACAGCGGGGGCTCCGGGTACGGTGGGGTATCGTTTGCGACTTTGTTCAGCCCTATTCCCTTGTAAATCAATCACTTACGTTGACTTCATCGCTAGAAGTATGGTATAATATAAGTATTAAATACCTTTAAAGGCGCTTCGATTTTTGGACGGTCTAGAAAATACTGGGTTGACAATCGAAAAAAGTTAGTGATATTCTATGGCCACGCTGGAAAACCAGCCACCGAACCGCGTCGGTTACGCGGGTTTTGATTGAGAGACACAAGCATGAACGCACAAGTAAAAGAACTTTCCCCCGTTGAGGCTTTCGTTACCGATTGTCTCGCATACTCTGGCAATGCTGTAAGGATTGCCGCGCTCAAGGAGGAACAGGCGGGTTTAGTATCGGCAAACAGTGAATTGAGAAAGGCTATCGTGCCGTTCTTCAAGGAACACAAGGATGACAAATGGACAAAGTTGGGCAAGGATATAAAGGCGGCGATTATCGCCGCTGAGGTGAAAGATGTTGATGGACTGCTTGGCGTACTGAAAACAAGTTTCGAGTACAAAATTCTACCTACTGAGCAAAACGCTGACAGACTGCGCAAGCGTGAGACGTGGATTTCATGGTCCGGGGTTGTCGTGCCTAACACCTATGGAAAGGTGCATAAACCTAAAGAAGAAACTCCTAGCCCACAGACGGATGCGGCACCCACACCACCGGCAAAGTTGGAGGCCTTTCAAAAGGCTGTGGATAGTCTAATCCCACCCATCGTACAAGAACCCTCCAAAGCGGCCTCTGCAAAGCCCGTAGCGGCGCAAAAGGATGCGGTCAAGGGTGAGATAGTGAGGCCCAATGTAGCGGGCGATAGTGAGCCTCCCATTAGCCCTAGGGAGCACTGCACCATTTTGCTAGATCAGCTCTTCAAGAACGACGCTTTTCGTAGTGAGTTCGCGCCTATTCTGGCAATGTGCTTAGATTCTAGCGTCGCCATAGTGACACGTTGTTTGGTTGAGGCCCGCGACGTGATGTTAAACGGCAAGGGGGGCAAGGCATGAGCGATGAAGTCAAGGCATATCTAGTTTTCCTGTTGCTGTTGCTAGCATCAGGTCTGTAACCCATCAAGCCCCGCTGGAGCGGGGCTTTTTTGCGCCCGAAGGTTTTCGACGTCTAAATTTTTGAAGCCAGTTTTCTTTCTACGGAACTAGGCCGAAGGGCTGGGGAGGGGCACGGGTCGGGAGGGGGAGGAGAAAAAATCTTAATTGGTTTTTTGGTTGGGGATTTTTATTTTCTAATTTTTCTTTTGTTATTGTTATTATTATTATTATGTTAGTTATGTCAGGATTAGCTCCCCAAGTGATGATTCCTCGGGTGTCCATTTTTCGTAGCGTTCTATACTATTAGAGTTAAATCTGGTATAACTAACGTAATAATACTAACTAACATAACGCTCTCTCCACAACCCGCGTCGCTCCTGACATTAGCCTTTCCTAATACACCAATCCCGCCCCAATTTTCCTCCTCACTTTCATAATATGTTATGATTGTGTTTTGCGCTTCTTGTTTGTTATTTTCCTTGACACTCCAATTTTTTTGCTGTACCCTTCCCCAACCTTCAAACAAACAGGAGGCCCAAAACACTTTCATAACATTATGATTATTACACCCATTTTTCAACACAAATAACGGAGCTAACAATGACCCACCAACCAGACGAAAATGCCAAACTCCACACCCTCGCACAAGCCCTTGTGCCCCTCCTCACTCCTTATATAGAAGCGGCGATGTTGAAATTTTTAGACGCGTCTAAAAATGAGGAAAAGCACCCAAAAACCACAACTCCTATCAATCATAGTTTGTACCTACCAGAAATAGACATGTTCATCCATGCCGGTATGTTGAACGGGGATTTCAGGCGTTGTGGTTTTTCGCGTACAAAGAAGCTAAATTTGGAAGCTGTACCGCGTGGAGTGAGTCCTG